>ERZ1370068.5391-contig-4413_pt1 | contig 30398 bp, 38 predicted proteins | sample MGYA00561227_ERZ1370068 | MGnify/ENA primary metagenome ERZ1370068 (study PRJEB38410, sample SAMEA6850437) | metagenome | study: Metagenomic assessment of the ecological functions of the soil: analysis of the soil microbiota associated with the...
AAGTACTTCGTTCCGAAGTTACGTATTGCTAAGATGAACCGCCCGCAGCGTCAGGCGGTTCGGTGCCGCTCGAGGCAGCAGCCGCCCTTCGTCCACGAACGCCGCATCGTCGGCGGTGAAGGTCGAGCAAGTGCCGACGCACCCCGGCATTGACAGTCGTGGCCTGATCGTGATCGTCGGGCTCATCGCCATGTAGTGCCCGGCCGGCGACGGCCAGAGCGCCGTGACGTCAGGGCAGGACCGACGTCAGACCGAGGCGCCCGCCAGAGTCCTGACCGTGACCGCCCCGGCCGGCGCGGCGCCCAGTCGTGGACGAACCGATCAAACGCCGTCGACCAGGAACACCGCGGCGGCGCCAGCCAGCCTGAGCGCCGACGCTGCCACCGCACCGCGCGCCACTGCTCGAGGCGCGCACCCACCGCCAGCGTCAGCTGGCAGCCGACGGCCACGCGCGCGCGCGGCGTGATGCAGGTCGATCGCATCGGCGCCGGACAGAACCGCACCGCACCGGCCGGCGAAACGCCGCAGAGCGCGCCGGCGCAATCTTCGAGCGACGGCGACAATCGAGTTCGCGCCAGTTGGCGACGATATGGCGTACCGACACGCCGCAGGCGAAGCAGCGCCAGCGCGGTCAGCCCTGGCTGGCGTCGTTCATCGACGCGCTGTGCTCGCGGAAGATCAGCGCCGCCCGCCGGCCGCCGCCACTCCGCCGCCGCCGTCAGCGGCACCGCCCGAAGCCGAAAGGCGAACGCGCAGATCGCGCCGACCACCCACACCGGGAACTGGCCGGTCGCGAGCGCCGAGACACCGCAATCAGCGCCAGCGCGCGCGCGACGCCGAGGGCGAGACGACCGGCGGCGCGGCCGCAGGCACGCCTAGGCGGAGTGTCGACGATGTCGAGCGTCGCCCTGCGCGCGCGCGACGTCACACCGGCCGCAACGGGATCTCCCATCGGCGATCTTCGTCGTCCACGGCGACGGAAGCCGGGTCGCCTCGGATGGCCGCGCGCGTCGACGCGCAGCATCGTCAGCTGCCCCGCAGCCAGACGGTGTGATGGGTGACCTGGCTTTCGCTCCAGACGAGACGGTCGTCCGAAAAAAGGTGACCGCCGATCCGCCGTCCATGCCGGCAAACGTCGCGGCCTCGCGTTCAGGCGGCCGGCGCGGTGCCGGCGTAGCTGGCGGCGTGATCGCCTGGATCCGCCGCGCCAGGCTCCGGGTGCGTCGCGTGGCGCTCGAACTCCGGTGTCCCAGCGGCGCGGCGCGCAGCGCACGCATGCAACTTGCTCAACGCGCTGAGAATCAGCGCGTCGGGGTCGATGGTGAGCGCGCAGGCGCGCGCAGGTCGCTCGCCGTCTCGTGCGCCCTGCCGCTGCTGCGCGCAGCAGCGCATGAACGCGAAGAGGACGATCGGCCACACACCGTCTGCATCGGCGTCAGCGCACCGGGCGCGGTCCGCCGGACGACGGGCGACCAGCAGCGCGCTGGCGGCGATCAGCGCGTAGCCGAGCATGCTCACCCGGCCGAGGGCGGCGCGGGTTGTGGTGCTCGACGTGCGCGAGCTCGTGGGCCAGCTTACGGCGGTCGCTTCGTCGTGATCCAGCTTCGCTTTCCACGAGCGTGCTGCTGACGACCACCGTCGATCGCCGCGCCGACGGCAGCGCCACCGCATTGGCGTAGACGCCTGCGTGCAGATCGACCTGTTCCAGCGTGACCGCGCGCAGCCCGCAGTCCTTGACCATGCGGGTGAAGCGGGCCAACGAGACACGCCGTCCTCGACCGGCCGCGTGTGCAGGACGGCGCGAAAGACCGCGCCAAGCCCTCGTTCAGGCCAGCAGCACGATCGCGGCGGCGCCGGCGACGATCCAGTCGCGCGCTCCGGCGAGGCTGACGGCCACGGCGTCATCGCCACGAGCAGCCAGTAGCCGAAGACCGCGAACACGAGGCGGACGAAGAAAAAGAGGTAGGCCGCCAGGCTCCACGTCTCCGCGATGGGCAGTTGTTTTCTCAGCGGGGTAGCCCGCTGCCATGCGCGCGAGGATCAGCAGCGGCAGCGCCCGCCAGGTGGCCGGGCGCGAGCGTCACGAGCATGGCGCCGCGAAGCCGGTGACGACCCCGTCCCGAGGTGCGATTGGCATGGAGGCGCTCGGCGATCGCGGGGTCGTCCGCGAGCGCGGCGATGCGCCGCCCCGACCAGAGCGCGAACGCCGCCGGCAGCAGGGCGATCAGCGCGGCGAGCGCTGCCTGGAAGAGTAAGCCACCGATCGTGTTTCGGCGCGAGCGCGGCCTGCCGACACGACCAAATGTGAGCGATCGATTACAGGTTCGTCAGACCAGCGGGAAAACCACCGCTAAGCCAGGAGGCTGCCGCCGCCGGCGACCGCCTGGCTGACGCGAGCGAGCTGGACGCCGACGTCGCCGCTCAAGAGCGCCGCCGCTGGCTCACCGCCACGTCGCGCAGCATGTAGAAATTGATGTTCGCCCGCTGCCGATCGTCAACCGTGTGCGGCACGCCTTTGAGGATGCCGACGCGACGGCTGATCGCGTCGGCCTGCCACTGCGCCGCGGCCCGGCGGCCGCGTTCCTCGACGGCAATCTGCGTCAGCGCAGATTGATCCTGCGTGGTTCTCTCGCGCCACGCGCGCCTCGATCATCGGCCACGCCTTGTCGAGGCTGCCCTGCTGGACGACCAGGTCGTAGAGGGAGCAGATGCAGCGGAGGTGGTCGATGCGGATATCAGGCCGGAGACGCTGCAGGGCGTTGATGGCGCGCGCCGCCCGGGCGCCGTAGTCGTGCAGGATGGTCTCGACCATGATTTCGCGGAACCGGCCGACGCGGCCGACCGCCTGGAAATAGCCCCTTCCACGGTTCGATCACGTCGTGGCCGCCGCGCCGCTGGTCACGCTGTTGGCCCAGTCGATCTGGCTGGACGCCGGCAGGTCCAATACCCGCAGCCAGTCGTCGCAATCGTCCTCGTCGGTGAAGCAGCCGCGCAGCGCGGCCTGGTCGGCGGCCTGGAATTTCCGGAACAACGGGACCAGCGTCCCGGTCCCGAAGTTCACCTGCGCCGGCCCGAACGACAGTCCGGCGCCATCGAAGTTGCCGGTCACCTGCTGGAACTTGTCGCCGGCGGTTTCAAACGCCGCGGTCACCGAGAATGCCGTCTCGAGAGCCTGATCGAGATCGATCGACGCCAGCCGCTCGGGCGGCGGAATCCTCACCGCCACGCCATCGGCATGCAGGGCCGCGAGGCCGAAGAGCCCCCGCGCGGTGAATGCGGCCGCGGCGTCGCGCAAGAGCGGCATGGGGTCGCCCGACACGAGCGCCCCGAGCCCGTCGGGATCGGTCGCGCGCACGGCGATCGACCGGCCGAAGCGGTCGCGCAGCAGCTGCAACGCGGACACCAGCTCGCGGTGCACGCGCACCGTCCCGTCGGGTCTGCGGAACTCCTTCAGCCGGAAGCTCGGCGTCAGCCGCCGGTTGCCATCACCACCGACGACGAACCCGCCGTCCCAGTCGACACTCCACATGGCGATCCTCTCATAAACGCAATTAAGAATTGGGAATTTGGAATTAAGAATTCGTGTCACGAATTCCGAAATTGGCTGAATTTCTGAATTCCCTAATTGTGCAACATACTCCAACCGGCGGCCGTCATCGCTCGCTATCGAGTATCCGCATCTGTTGCTCCGGGTAGCGTGCTCCTGCCACCTCGGACGCCGGGAGCGCCGCTTCGATGGCGGCGAGATCGTCCGGCGAAAGCGACAGCTGCAGCGCGCCCAGAGACTCGGCCAGCTGCGCGCGCGTCCGGGCGCCGACGACGGGCACGATGTTGGTTCCCCGCGCGAGCACCCAGGCGATGGCGAGCTGCGACGGCCGGACCCCTCGCTCTTCGGCGAGGCGGCGAAGCGTGGCGACGAGGCGATCGTTCTGTTCGCGATTCCGCCCTCGAAGCGCGGCAGGTGCGCGCGGATAGTCGCCGGCGGCGGCGTTCGGCCTCGTGCCGCTGAGCAGCCCGCGCGACAGCACGCCGTAGGCGGTCACGCCGATGCCGAGCTCGGCGAGCAGCGGAAAGATCTGCGCCTCCGGCGAACGGCTGATCAGCGAGTACTCGATCTGGAGATCGGCGATCGGGTGCACCGCCCGCGCGCGGCGGATGGTCTCCGGCCCCGACCTCCGACAGCCCGATGGCGCGGACGTAGCCGGCCTCGATGAGGTCGGCGATCGCGCCGATGGTCTCCTCGATCGGCACGGCCGGGTCGAGGCGCGCCGGGCGGTAGACGTCCACGTGGTCCACGCCAAGCCGGGTGAGGCTGTAGGCCAGGAAGTTCCTCACCGCCGCCGGCCGGGCGTCGACGCCGCGCCAGTCCACCACCCGGCGCGCGCAGTGCGCCGAACTTGACCGAGAGCAGCGCCCGGTCACGGCGATCGCGAAGCGCGCGGCCGATCAGCATCTCGTTGTGGCCGGCGCCGTAGAAGTCGCCGGTGTCGAGCAGCGTGACGCCGTGGTCGAGTGCCGCGTGGATGGTGGCGATGCTCTCGGCCTCGTCGGCGGGACCGTACATGCCCGGACATGCCCATGCAGCCGAGCGCGATCGGAAAGACGGCCGGGCCTTCGGCGCCGAGCTGCCGGGCCTGTGCGTGAGTGGTTGACGACATCTCCCGAATGTAGGCGCGAACGCCGTTCTATTGCAATGCTCCGGGCGAACGACTCAGGCACGGCTCTTGGCGCCGCTTCAGCGGTGCCAGCGGTGCCAGCCGTGCTTGAGTAATATGTTGGTCCCGTGGGAGCCATCCATCGACAAAGCGGACGGCGGGCATGCTGGCCGTCTCGATCGTCGCCGCGCATGCCGTGCTCTCTGGCGGACAGGCGCGCGCCGTTGCCCGGTGGCCTGATGACCTTCGGCGCCTTCACCGCGCGGTTCCTGCCGGACGGCACCTTCGCCCTCGACGGCGAGGGCTGGCCGCCGTTCAAGGGCAGCTGGAAGACGCGACGGCGACCAGATCGAGCTGGCCGTTCCGGTGAGCCTGCCGGAGGGATGCGGCGGACCCGGACGGTATCGGTTTCGAGTCGACGGCCGCCGCATCGACGCTTCGATCTCGTCTCCGACAGCTGCGAGCCGCGGCGCATGATCCTCGATCGCAGCTCGTGGCTGCCGGCCGGCGAGGCCAGGCCGATTCCGCCGCGCCGGATCGTGCGCACGATCGCCGACCGCTCGCCGCTGCCGACGGCGGGAGATGGCACGGCGGCAGCTGGCCGTCGTTCCGCGGACCGCAGGCGTCGGGCGTCGCCGAAGGACAGCGCCTGCCCGACACGTGGAACGTCAAGCCGGGAGCCAACATCCTCTGGCGCACGCCGATCGCCGGCCTCGCCCACTCGAGCCCGGTCGTCTGGGGCGATCTGCATCTTCGTCACCAGCGCGATCAGCAGCCGGCCGAACGCCACGTTCCGTCCCGGCCTCTACGGCGACGGCGACGCCTCGGACGATCGCTCGCGCCAGCGCTGGATGATCTACGCCATCGACAAGCGCACCGGCAAGACGGTGTGGGAGCGCGCCGCGCACGAGGGCGAGCCGCTCAACAAGCGGCACATCAAGTCGACCTACGCGAGCGCGCAGCCCGGCCACCGACGGCCGCATCGTCGTCGCCTGGTTCGGATCGCAGGGCGTCTACGCCTACGACGTCGAACGGCACGCTGCGATGGAAGGTCGATCTCGGCCGCGTCGACATGGGCGCGCTACGACATCCCGACCTTCGAGTGGGGGCCGGCGAGCTCGCCGATCATCTGGAACGGCCTCGTCATCCTCCAGTGCGACACGCAGGCCGACTCGTTCCTGCTCGCGCTCGAACGCCGACACCGGCGACGACCGTCTGGAAGACCGAACGCGACGAGCTGCCGTCGTGGGGCACGCCGACGGTCGCGATGACGGCCGCCGGACCGCAGCTCGTGACCAACGCGTCGAACTTCATCCGCGGCTACGATCCGCGCACCGGCAAGGAGCTGTGGACGCTCGGGCGCAGCTCGAAGATCACGGCGCCGACGCCCGATCTTCGGCGACGGCCTGTTCGTCGTCGCCAGCGGCCGCGCGCCGGAGCGGCCGATCTTCGTCGTGCGCCCGGGCGCACGCGGCGACCTCACGCTGCCAGGCGGCGAGACGCGCAGCGCCGCGGTCGTCGTGGAGCCGGACCGGCCGCGGACCGTACATGCCGACGCCGCTCGATCTACAGCGGGCTGCTGCTACGTGCTCGGCGAACAACGGGGTCTTCGACGCCTATCAGCCTGAAAACCGGCGAGGAGGTCTACCGGCAGCGGCTGCCGGAGATCGGCAGCGGCTTCAGCGCGTCGCCGGTCGCCGCGGACGGCAAGATCTACCTGTCGAACGAGGACGGCGAGATGCTCGTCGTCGGCGGCCGGACCGGACGTTCACGCACATCGCGACCAACTCGATGGGCGAGCCGCTGATGGCCACGCCCGCGCTCGTCAGACGGCGTCATGTACGTGCGCTCGGCGTCGTCGCTGTTTGCGATTGGGCGGAAACAATAACGCGGGACGTCTAGGCCGACAACTCCGGGTCGCCTTCGAGCACCTGCTGCTCGAGCCGCGGCGGTCTCGCCCTGCTTCCACAGCGCGCGCGCGGTGCCTGACGCGATACCGCAGCGGCCCGCCGTCGGCGCCGCTCGCTTCGTTCGAGCGGCCGCGGAATGCGAGACGAAGTCGGTCTCGAGCACGTCGCTCGTGACCCGCACCGTGGCGTAGCCGTGTCGCGCCCATGTCCAGGAACGACAGGTGCGGCGAGAGCGCGGGTTCGACACGGCGCGCGCGAGCCAGATGTCGCCGGTCTTCTGGAATTCGAGGCAGGAGCGGACGCCGTGGCGGATCAAGGAGGTTGACGGCGGCGTGCGGCTTGCGCGCCGCCGGGCCGGTCGATGACGAAACAGCGGCCGCAGCGGGTGCGTCTTCGGCAGGTCGTGCTCCAGCGCCTCGACGAGGGTCGGCGCCGAGATCGAGCCCGTGATGAAGGCGACGCCGACCGGCTCGAACGGCTGCGGGCGGCAGCGCCTTCGCGGCGAGGCCCGCCCAGAAGCTGTGCCGATCGCCGGCGACGGTCGCGAAGCCCGTGATCCCGGCGTCGCGGATCGAGGTCGTAGATCTCCGCGCGCTCGACGTAGGCGGCGCTGTGATCGCCGCCGCCGAAGGCCGCGTATCCGAGCGCTGGCCACGGCTTCGGTCAGTCCGGCCGGAAGGTTCTGCGGATCGGCGCGCCAGTCGAGGGTGCCCAGCGAGCTGCCCCAGATCTTCCAGGTCGCGCGTGGATCGCTGCAGACGCTCGAGGAACCACGCCTTCTGTTCTGCGCCGAGGATGGTCTGCGGCGGACCGATCTTTGCGGAAGTTCGGCACCTCGGCGTCACCGAAGCGGATCGTCGCCGGCGGCTGCGCCGCCGCGATAGGCCCGTCCGGCGTCGAGGATCTCCAGCGCTTCCTCTGGAACAGAGTTCGGGAAGTCCGTGCTGCTGAAGCGCGCTTCGCCTCGGCCGACTCGCTCGGCTCCTCCGATCGGTAGCTGTGCTGATCGGTGATGATGACGATCGACGTTGCGGCCCGCAGCTGAGCGATCGATAGGCCGTGAGGCTGCGCGATTGCGGCGAGGTTGTTCGGCTCCTGGCCGAGCCCGTGTTCGTCGAAGCGCGCGATCGGCGCGTCGGCGACCGCCGGCGGATCGAAGCGATCGAGCGACGGGCCCGCCCGGCTTGACGACGCGCGCCGGCAGATACTCGAACCACGCCTGGTTCGCCGCGACCTTGCGCGTCTGCGCCGGGCGCGTCTTGCCGTCGAGCTTCATGCAGGCCCTGCCACCCCATCCAGCGAGAACTCGTGGTTGTCCCACATCGAGACGAACGGCCAGCGCGCCCGTGCGTCCTGCAGATCGGGGTCGTGCAGGTAGGCGCGGTAGACGGCGCGGTAGTCGTCGACGCGTCGTCGGCACGTGGAAGTCGCGCGACCTTCTCGCCGTTCGCGTAGCGCACGATGTCGCGGAGGCGGCGGTCGTACATGCCCTGCGGGCGATCCTCGGGATACCAGACGATCTCGTAGATGAAGTCGCCGAGGTGCAGCACGAAGCCGAGCCGGTCGGCGGCGGCCGCGCTGCTCGTCCTCGATAGATCATGCGGCGATAGGCGTTCTGCGCGCCCTGGTTGACGTTCTGGCAGCTCACGAACGCGAACTGCACCGGACGCGGTCGTCGTCGTCGCGCGGCGCCGTGATGGTGCGGCCGACGCGGCTGCCGTTGCCCTCGTCGTCGGTGAAGCGATACCAGTAGACGCGCGCCGGGCTGCAGGCCGCCGACGAGCACGCGGCAGGTCCAGTCCGATTCGGCGGAGATCGCCGCCGCGCGCCGAGGCGACGACGTGCTCGGAAGGCCGTCGTCCTCGGCGACCTCGACGATCAGGCGCGCGGCACGGCTGGACCGTGCCGCGGGCGCGGCGGGTCCACAGGAGCACGCTGTCCGTGCTGGGATCGCCCGAGGCGACGCCCTCGGGGTAGAGGTCGCGGCGCTCGCGCCAGCCGACCGCGGACAGCGTTGGCGCACGCGCTCTGAAGACCGCGCTCGCGCCAAGCGCCGCGGCCAGTTCGAGGAAGCGGCGGCGGGAAAGATCGCTCACGGGCGGATCAGTTCAGCGTGCAGGGAGGAGGCAGTGGCGCGACGTGACGGTGCCGTCGCCGGCGACCGTCACCTCGATTTCGTACCCGGTGCCGGCGTCGACCTTCGGCCCGTCCCAGTGGCGCGGCTGGCCGTCCAGGGTATACGAGAAGAACAGCTGCCGGTCGTCGCGCGGGCCCGGCAGGAGGTTGATGTCCCTGATCGCGCCACCGTGAAGGACCTCCCAGGAGTACTTGTCGCCGCCGACGACCGCCGTCAGGTCGGTGAGTTGCCGATCCGGGCTCGAGGCGGCGAACTTGATCTTGATCCTGACCACGTCGTTTCCCCACACCCGGCAGCCCGGCGCCGGGAGGCTGACGAGCAGCAGCGCGCGCCGACCACGCAAGGAGCACCCGCCGGCGTGCCTCGAACCGCAGGCCCGGACGACGGTGTCGCGCATGGCTGGCCTGCCGCCGCGATTACGGCGCGTACGGCCTCTTGAGAATTGCCGTCGACGTGACGACGGCGTTGAGGACTTCCTGGGTCGAGATCCGACTGGAACGGCGCCTGTAGAGATCGACGCCGATCTCGATGGCTGCCCGATCGTGCTTGTCGTCGAACGCTCTCAGCCCGTCGACACCGGTCGAACGGCGCGGGAGAGTTCAGGCGCGCGAGATCCGACCCCATCTGTTCGAGGCCGGCGCCGTCGAGGAGCGTCGCCTCGAAAAAGCCGGCGGCCCGGCCGACGTAGCCGTAGTGAATGTTGGACCAGACGTCGTAGAAGTAGAGCGTGCTCCCGTAGAGGTGCCAGTGCTGCAGGCCGCCCGGCACGCGCGGGTGAAAGCGGGCGGCGATCTTCGGCTTGTGATCCCAGTCGCCGTTCTGGCGCACCTTCATGCCCCACGCCATCAGCGCCGCCGAGTGATACGACAGCTGCATGTCGACGCACTGCTCGGGGCGGATGCCGAGGCCGAGAATCTGCTTCCAGATCGGCAGGTGGGTGAAATCGGTGATGCAGGCCGCGGCGTCGAAGCGGTTCATCTCGGCGATCCGCTTGACGTCGTCGCCGCCCGCGTTGGCGTTCATCTCGGCGGCGATGTAGCGCGCGATCGGCGTCAGCTCGTCGCGCTGCAGCGCTCGCGGCTGCGCGCCGACGGCGCCGGGCAGCGACATCTCCTGCGCCGACATCGTGCCGGAATCGATCACCGGATTGTTGGTTAGCCCAGTCGTTCCCGGAGGTGCGCCTGCCATGCCGGCTGCTCCGATCGTCAATCAGGATGCGAGGTCACCAGTATAAGACAAGGCGCGGCACCGCCTCACTGGCCGACGCGCCACGGCGAGAACTCCGGCCAGCGGCGCAGCGTCTCGGCCGCCCAGGCATTGCTGCGCTCCTTGTGGCAGGTCGTGCACGGATTGGGGATCTTCGACGTCTCGGTCATCGCCGGCGTGATGAACCGGAAGGTGTGGCTGCGGACCATCACGTCGGCGATGGTCTGCTCGATCGCCGGCATGTGGCAGCCGACGCACTCGCTGCCGGGCGAGGCCGCCTGGTGATGCGTGTGCTGCTCGATGGTCGCCGGTATGCGGACCGTTCGGCGATTTGGGGCCGTGACAGGTCAGGCACACCATCCTCGACGACTTGATCAGGTCGGCGTTGTGCTCGGTGCCGTGCACGTCGTGACAGCTCGCGCAGGTGACGCCGTGGCGTACATCGCGCTCTGCACGAAGTCGTTCCCCTGCATGCGGTTCTTGTGCGCCGTGCCGTCCGGGAAATGCGTGAACGTCGTTTCGCCGGGCTTCGATTCCTCGAGCTGCCAGAAGTCGCGCAGGTTCAGGCCGGCGCGGAATCCGACCGGCCAGTCGTAGTAGCGCCCTCCACCGGGTTGACGAGCGGCCGGCCCTGCGAGTGGCACTGGATGACAGACGTTCACCGCGCTGACGGTATCGAGACGCGACGGGTTGACGATCGTTGGCGCGCGACGGCCGCGTCACGTGATCGCCTCCCGGCCCGTGGCACTTCTCGCAGCCGACGTTCCACTCCGTCACGGTCTTCGTGCGTGACGTCGTAGTTCACCGAGTGGCAGCCGTCGCAGAGTCGGGCCGGTCGGCCGCCGGCTGTTCTCGGGCGGATAGAACGCCGTCCACCAGTCGGTCCCCATCGCGACGTTGTAGGGCCGCCACTGACGATGGGTGACGTCCCACTGCGCCGGCAGCGGGAAATAGTCGTCGCCGACCTTCGTGAAATAGCGCTGCTTCCACTTGCTGCCGTAGGTGAAGGCGACCTGATCCCTGGTGAAGGTCAGCAGCGGATCGGCCTTGTTGAAGTCGGGGATGATGGCGTCCGGGTGCGCTTTGGGATCGCTGGACGACGTTGGCCATGCGCGTGCGCTTCCAGCGCTCGTAGATCGGCGCGTGGCAGCGGGCGCACGCCGCCGAACCGACGTAGGCCGCCGCCGCCGGGGACGGCGGCGCGCCGGCCTGTCCCGCCGCGCTCGGGGAGCGGCCGGTGAACATCGCCGTGCTCAGCGCCGCCCACAGCGCCACTCCGATCCCGAACGAGGTCATCGTGTCACGATCATAACGCCACTTCGCTCGGCTCACGCCTTCGCGCTACGTTGGCTCCCCTTCGCGCATGGTCACGCCTTCGCGCTGCGTGACGTCGGCCAGACGGCCTGTGCCGTGACGGCGACGATCTCGAGCTTCTGCCGCTGGTCGTCGGGCGACGAGGCGGTTGCCTTCGGCGGTGGACGCGAACCCGCACTGCGGGCTCACCGCGAGCCGTTCGAGCGGCACGACGCGCGCGGCCTCGGCGATGCGCGCGCGCAGCTCGTCCATCGACTCGAGCCGCGGCTTCTTCGTGCTCACCAGCCCCAGCACGACGACGCGATCGTCCGGCACGTGACGCAGCGGCTCGAACGTGCCCGATCGCGCATCGTCGTATTCGAGGAGAAAGCGGTGGAAGCGCGACCGGCGGAACACCTGCTGCGCGATGCGGTCGTAGCCGCCCGAGGCGTAGAACATGCTCTGGTAGTTGCCGCGGCAGATGTGGATGCCGAACGTGACGCCGGGTGGCCGTCGATGATGGCGTTGTCGAGCTCGATGCACGCGTCGAGCAGCCGATCCGGATCGCTGCCGCGCTGCCGGTAGCCCTCGCGAATCGTCTCGTCGAGCAGCGCCGCGTACTGCGGCGCGTCGATCTGGACGTACTCGCAGCCGAGGCGCGCGCAGCTCCGCGATCTCGCGGCGCGTGAAGTCGACGAGGTCGGCGAGATAGGCGTCGCGCGTCGGATAGGCGGCGCGCGACTTGTCGGGATCGTAGTACGCCGCCGCCTGCTGCGCGCTGACGAGCGTGACCTTGACCGGCCGCGTCGTCCGGCCGCGCAGATAGGTGAACTCCTCGACGCTCATCTGCCGCCGCCAGCTGCAGCTTCTCGACGACGACCGGGCGCTTGAGCGTGACCTCGGTGCCCTGCTCGTCGCGGAACGGAATCGCCCAGCCGCCGAACTTGTCGAAGCCCTCGAGCGCGTCGACCAGGTGGCCGAAGAACGCGTAGCGCCGCTGCTCGCCGTCGGTGACGACGTCGAGGCCGGCCGCCTCCTGCAGGCGCGACCGCTTCGTCGACCGCGCGGTCCTCGATCGCTTTGAACGCCGGCGCGATCGATCTCGCCGCGCTCGAGCTGCTGCCGCGCGTCGCGGCAGAAACGGCGGCCGGAGCGGGCTGCCGATGCCTTCGCTGCGATGATGCCATGAACAGCCGTACCACGCGTAGATCGAACCATGAAAACAATATCGCCACGACAGCACGAACGCACGAAAGGTCAGCTTTCGCGTCCATTCGTGCCGCGACATGGTTCTCAAGCAGGGGAGAACGACTGGCCTGCCGGTAGCCGCGCAGCAGGATGACGACGCCGACGAGGTTGAGCACCGGCGGCGGGAGCAGGAGCAGCCGACCCAGCGAGGTGAGCGACGATGCGGCGGCGAGGTAGGAGAGGTCGGTCAACAGATCGGAGAAGCGCGCGCCGGCGGCGACCCTGAGCCAGAACCGGATCGGTCCGCCACCGCCAGAGCGTGATCGCCTGGACCAGCGCGAACGCGGCCCACTGTCCGCCGGCGCGGCGGACCAGGGCGACCTCGAGACCAGCCCCGTGGAACCGTGCAGCAGGTGGAACCAGAAGATCCGGCGTGAGCCAGGAGAGGGCGAACAGCACGGCATCTTCCCGCGAGGGCGCCCCACAGAAAGATGAGGATGAGTGTCTTGAGGCGTCGCTCGATCATCGGCGGGATCCTGCTCTTTTCGCTACGGCTTCAGAGGCTGCGGACAAAACGACGTTGAACGCAGAGCTCGGCAGAGCACGCAGAGATTCCCAGCGGATTCTTCTCTGCGTTCTCGGCGGTCTGCGTTCCACACGTCGTTGGCTTCGCGTGCTCGACCAGAACAGCAAGCGGTTGGCGGTGCCCGACGGGATGCCGGTCAGGTGGTTGAGCGTCGCCTGGTTGACGAGCTCGGCGCGCACCGTCGCTGGGGAGGCCCTGGTGTTGTTCTGCAGGAAGCGCGCGGCCACGCCGGCGACATGCGGCGTCGCCATCGAGGTGCCGCTGATCGTGTTGGTCGCCGTATCGCTGGTGCGCCACGCCGAGAGTGATCGCTCGAACCGGGCGCGAAGATGTCCACGCACGCTGCCGAAGTTCGAGAACGACGATCGCGCATCGGTCATGGTCGTCGCGCCGACCGTGATCGCCTCGGCGACGCGGGCCGGCGACGAGTTGGCGGCATTCGCGTTCGAGTTGCCGGCGGCAATCGCGTAGGTGACGCCCGCCGCGATCGAGTGGCGCACGGCGGTGTCGAGCGCGGTCGACACGCCGCCGCCGAGGCTCATGTTGGCCACCGCCGGGCTGACGCGGTTGGCGGTCACAATCGACGCCGGCGATCACCCCGGCGTTCGAGCCCGAGCCGCTGCAGCTGCAGCACGCGCACGGCGAAGAGGCGGACGGCCTTGGCGACGCCATAGGTCGATCCGCCGACGGTGCCGGACACATGCGTGCCGTGGCCGTTGCAGTCGTTGCCGTTCTGGCCGTCGCCGACGGCGTCGAACCCGACCGAGGCGCGGCCGCCGAACTGCGTGTGCGTGCGCCGGATCCCGGTGTCGATGATGTAGACGTTGACGCCGGCGCCGGTCGACGTGTACGCGGTAGGTCTGCGTGAGCGGCAGGTTGCGCTGGTCGATGCGATCGAGGCCCCAGGGCGGCATTGCGTCTGCGTGACCGTCGCGGTCATCACCTGATCTTCCTCGACGAACGCGACGCGCGGGTCGTCGCTGAGCGCGAGCGCCTGTGCATCGGTCATCCAGGCGGAGAAGCCGTTGATCGCGTGCCCGTAGACATGGGTGATCCGGCGCCGAAGGTTCGCGACAGCTCGGTGGCCCGGGCCGCGGACACGCCGGCATCGGGCGCCGCGCCGGCGGCGCGTCGTCGTCCATGACGACGATGTAGTGCTGGGGAATCGCGTTGACCCCTTTGCGGTGCATCTTCGGACGATCGACGCGCTGAGCCGCGGCACCGGCGGCTTCGACGCTGGGCGCGCGCGGCACGAGCCCCAGCGTGATGATGCAGACGATGATCCAGACGGCGCGGGCGAGGTTCTTGTTCATCTCTCACTCTCTTCGTCGAACAACGTCACGGTCGTCCCGCCGCGGCCGTTCGAGCGCACACGGATCGAGGCGGGACATTCGCTGCCTCCGGCGACGACACCGCCGAAGCGTGTGAGCCTACATGCCGGTCCGTGGGGTGTAAAGACGCGTCGCTGGAGTCACGCCAAACCGCGACAGCAAACACCACGAGGCGACCCGAGCACGAGGTCAGGGCGTCGTACGATCGGCCTGTGTCGATCTGGCCGCCGCCCGTTCGACGTGTCAGTAGAGCGAGGTCGAGACTGGGCCTGCGGCCCCAACCACAAGGAGACGGCGATGCGATTCATGATCATGGTCAAGGCCGACAAGAACTCAGAAGCCGGCGTGCTGCCGGACGAGCAAGCTGCTCACCGAGATGGGAAAGTTCAACGAAGAGCTCGTGAAGGCCGGCGTGATGCTCGCCGGCGAAGGGCTGCAGCCGAGCTCGAAGGGCGCGCGTGTCCAGTTCTCCGGCGACAAGCGGACCGTGATCGACGGACCGTTCAGCCGAGACGAAGGAGCTGGTCGCCGGCTACTGGCTGTGGCAGGTGAAGTCGAAAGAGGAGGCGATCGAATGGGTCAAGCGCTGCCCCAATCCCTACCGGCGCGCGAGTCGGAGATCGAGATTCGTCAGGTGTTCGAGGCGGCGGACTTCGGCGCCGAGTTCACGCCTGAGCTCCGCGAGCAGGAAGAGCGGCTCCGCTCACAGATCGCGAAGGAGAAAGGGCTCGTCAGGCTAATCCGCGGAGCTTCCTGCACTCTTCCTGCAGCTGCTCAGGAGCGCGCGGCTCTCGCGCACGTTCTCGGCGAGGATGCGCGCTTCCGCAACCAGGGCGGCGCTGGCCGCCAGCACCCGTGCGACGGTTTCTTTTCGGGGCGCACCGACACCCGGAAGGATGAGGGCTGGACCAGGACCAGACGCCGCTCGATGCTTTTCAGCGCACCGCTGTGAGTCGCGGAGCGTGGCGGACAGGTCGAGCAGCAGCACGTCCAACGCGGCCGATCCGTGAACTCGAAGCCACAGCGCATTCCCTTCGAAGGTGAAGCTGGACGTCCTCGAAACGCCTGCGGCATCACTGAACCCGCGCACTGGGTGCGAAGCCCTAGGCGTTACAAGCTCATCTTGCGCCGGATGCCGACGTGCGCCGATCGGGTGACGGCGTGACTTCGAAGGTGAACCGCAGCGCGGGAATCTTGTTGCCCGGATGATCGTCCGCGTAGGTCAGCTGCGGCAGACGATAGAGCTGCTGCGGCTCGGTCGGCGGTCCCTGGTAGATGCCGGGATACAGGTCGATGATGTGCTCGCCGGGCTCGCCGGTTGCGGTGAAGTTGATGACCACGTCGCCCTGGCTGTTGAAGCCGCACGCGTAGCCCATGTAGGCGTTGTCGTAGGTCGCGACGTAGATGTTGTCGTACTCCGGTCCAGCCGACGCCCTTGAGGTGAATCGTCACCGGCGTGCCGGCCGGCCCCGACGCCGGCGTGATGCTCGACGACGCTGGTTTCGACGACGAAGAAGGCGCGCGCGAGCAGATCGTTCACCGCTGCGCAGCGCCACCCGTGCAGCCCGCCGACGTCGTCCGGAATCGTCACCGGCGAGTTCGATCCGGCCGTCGCGCGCCGACCGTGACCTGGCCGATCTCGTCCTCTCGAGGCGTGAACCCGGCATCGCTCACGCGGCTGCCGACCGACGTCTCCCACACGATCCGCAGCGCGCGCCCGGCGCGAAGCCCTCGCCCCGCAGCACGGCGCGTGTGCCGACCGGCCCTTGCGTCGGCGTGAGCGACAGCGCCGCGCCTGCGACCTGCAGCTCGGTCTTCGGGATCGGCTGCACCTGATACGGTTCGGCAAACGCCGCTCGCGCCGCGCTGCCCGGCGTCGTGCGGAACGTGAACTGCGGCCGCGGCAGACGCTGCGACCGGCGACTGCTCGTAGTTCAGATAGCCCTGGCCCTGCCAGCCCGTGTAGCAGCTTGACGATGTGATCGCCGGCAGGACCGGCGGCGCGAAGCCGCGCCACGGCCGATCCGCGCGTGCCCGCCGCCGACACCCAGCCGACTTCGTGGTTGTCCCAGTTGACCACCCACGTGCTTTCCATGGTGCGCCACCCGAGCCCGGTGACCTTCAGCTCGATCGGCGTGCCCGACCGGGCCCGACGCCGGCGTCAGCTCGAACGTCTGCGTGAGCGTTGATGCCGCTCTGGGCGACCGGCGCGCCGTCGATGCGCGCGATCGACTTCGTGCACGCCGCCGTAGTCCTCGGGCACCTGGAAGCGCACGTCAAGCCGCCCGCTCGCATCGACCGGAAACTGCTCCAGCGCGATCGTGCTCTCCGCGTATTTCTTGCCGCGGAAGTGATAGTAGTCCTCGACGACCCAGCCGCCGGTCACCGTGCTCCCACGCGAGCTCGACGGTCTTCCCGCCGGCAGGCCCGAGGCGGTCGCATGCACACGAGTGCCGACGATGGCCGGCTTGTCGTAGGCGAGATCGAGCGTGGCCGGCGACGGACTCGTCGATGCGCGCAGGCGGCCGCGACAGCGGTGGATTGGGAACGCGAGCAGCCGGACACCAGCGCGGCGAATCCGGCAGGAGGCCGAGGCAGGGCGGGGACGACGTCTCATGATTCGAGGACCATGGCGGTCCCGCCGGCTATTCGACGATGGTGATCTGCGACGCGAGCACCTCGAACGGCTTGAACTCGCCGGTGCGCCCCTGCGGATCCTTCGCGGTCACCGAATAGCGAAGCACGCCGGGCGTCGCGTCATCGGGGACCATCCACTTGGCCACCCAGAACTCACGCTCCGGCTGCTGGTCGTTCTGGCGGTCGCGCATCGGGATGTCGATGGTCTTGCCGCCGTACGGTGAGGTGCACCACGAGCTGCGTCGCGCGATCGCGTTTGCCGGTCGCCGGATTGATCGCGGTCATCCGGAACCCGAGCGGCTCGCCGCGCTTGTAGACGCTGTTCAGGATGCAGTTGCGCGGCTTGCCGGGGCCGTAGAAGTAGACGAGATCGCCGTACGACCAGGCGATCCCCGCCCGCCTGCCCGGCAAGAGGCGAGGCCGCCAGCACGGCCAGCAGGGCGATCGCCGCACACCCTCATCGTCTTGCTCACGACGGCAAAACTACCCGAGTCGAACGGCTTCTGTCTAATCATCATCGTCCGTCTCGACGGACGAGCCAGCGTGTTATCGTGCCGGTGTGACCGGCAGATCGCTGGTGCCCGGGATCGCGCTGGTGATGCTCGTTCTTCGGGGCAGCGCGCCGGAACCATCCGCCCTGCCAGTGCAGCGCCAGCCGAGGCCGGTCACCTTCTCCAGGGATGTCGCGCCGATCCTCTTCGACCGCTGCGGCATCTGCCATCACCCCGGACGGCACCGCCCCGTTCAGCCTGCTGACCTATCCCGCCGCCAGGCAGCGGGCGACGCTCATCGCCGGGGTGACCCGCAGCCGCCTGATGCCGCCGTGGAAGTCGGAGCCCGGCTACGGCGAGTTCATCGGACATCGGCCGCTCGGCGACGCCGAGATCGGCGTCATCCAGCAGTGGCTCGCCGACGGCGCGCCGGAAGGCGACCGCCGCGATCTCCCGCCGCCGCCGCAATGGACCGACGGATGGCAGCTCGGCACACCTGACCTCGTCGTGACGCTGCCGCCGGCCGTACCTGCTGCCGCCTGACGGCACCGATGTGTCGCGCGTCTTCGTCCTGCCGCTTCCGGTCGCCACGATGCGCTACGTCAGGGGGCTGGAATTTCGACCCGGCAATCGCGCGCGTCGTGCACCACGCGAACATCAGGATCGATCGCACGCCGGCATCGCGTCAGCTCGACGATCAGGATCCTGCGCCGGGCTACGACGGGCTGCTCCCGCATTCCGCCGTCTACCCCGACGGCCATTTTCTCGGCTGGACGCCGGGACAGGTCGCCCCGCTGCTGCCGAAAGGGCTGGCGTGGCGTCTCGCGCCCGGCACCGACCTGGTCGTCGAAGTGCACATGAAGCCGAGCGGCAGGACCGAGAGCATCGAGCCGTCGATCGGGCTCTATTTCGGAGACGATCCTCCGGAACGGACGCCCGCCATGCTGCGGCTCGGGCGGCAGAGCATCGACATCCCGGCCGGAGAGAAGCACTACACGATCGGCGACTCGTTCGTGCTGCCGGTCGACGTCGAGGTGCAGGCCGTCCAGCCGCACGCGCACTACCGTGCGCGCGAGGTGACGGGCGTGGCGACGCTGCCCGACGGCACGACGAAGTGGCTCATCTACATCAGGACTGGGACGTCAGGTGGCAGCACGTCTATCGCTACGTCACGCCGTTCGCGCTGCCGCGCGGCACGACGCTCGAGGTGCGCTACACCTACGACAACTCGGCCGACAACCCGCGCAACCCCGAGCTGCCGCCGCGGCGCGTCCGGTGGGGCAATGGGCCAGAGACGAGATGGGCGACCTGTGGATCCAGGTGCTGACGCGAGACGATCGCGATCTGCAGATCCTGAACGCCGCCTATCAACCCAAGCTCCTCGCCGAGGACATCGTCGGCTACGAGACGATGATCCAGGCTGATCCGTCGCGCGTCCAGCTGCACGACGATGTCGCGGTGCTGTATCTCGAGCTCGGTCGCGCGGCGGAGGCCGGCGGCCATTTCGAAGCCGTCGGTGGCGTTGAAGCCGGAATCGGCCGCGGCGCACTTCAACCTCGGCACGGCGCTGACGCTGGCGGGGCGCCTCGATGAGGCGATCGGCCACTATCAGCGGGCGCTGCAGATCAGGCCGGACTACGCGCTGGCGCACAACAATCTCGGGAACGTGCTGCTGCGGCTCGGGAAGTCCGACGAAGCGCTCCAGCCACTTTCGCGATGCGCTCCGCCTCGATCCGTCGAACGCGGAGGCGCACTACAACGCCGGCAGCGTGTTGCGCGCGCGCGGCGACCTTGCCGGAGCGCTCGGCGAGTTCCGCCAGGCCGTGCACCTCAAGCCCGACTCGACTCGCCGTCGTCGCGAGCCTTGCCTGGCTGCTGGCGACGGCGCCCGACGCCGCACTCCGGAACGCCGACGAAGCGGTCCACTACGCCGAGCACGCCGCGGATCTGACGCGACGCGCGGACGCGAGCGCGCTGGACGTCCTGGCAGCGGCCTACGCGTCCGCCGGCCAGTTCGATCGCGCGATCGCGACCGCGCAGGAGGCACTGGCGCTGAAGCCGGACGATGCCCTGACTGCGGCGATCCGGCAGCGACAGGAGCTGTACAGGCAGGGCAAGCGTTATGTTCAGGAATCAGCGATCAGGGACTAGTGGCCTGCATCACGGATGAAGTACTGGTACTCTTTAGCGCCATATGGCGCTGACATTGACGACCGACGAGCGCACGGAACTTCAGCGACGTGTGCGCAGCCTCAAAATCCGATCGGAGGATGCGCGGCGCGCGCGGGTGATTCTGATGTTGGCTGAGGGCGAATCGTACTCGACGATCGAAGCCGTGATCCCGTGCTACCGCGACTACATCAACCGGTGGCGACGCCGGTTTCTCGCCAGCCGGATGGACGGCCTCCGCCCGCGCTATGTCGGGTCGACGCCGACCGTCCTGACGCCGGCCATGGAAGCGCGCGTGCTGGAGAAGACGCGCCAAGCGCCCCCCGACGGCACCACGCATTGGATGCGCGGAAGCTCGGGCGGCTGCTGAAGATTCATCACAACCTCGTCGGCAAAGCGTGGCGGCGCGCCGGCCTGCAGCCGCATCGCTTCGAGCGCTACATGCAGTCGGACGACCCCGACTTCGAAACCAAGGCGGCGGATGTGATCGGGCTGTATGTAAATCCGCCCGACCACGCGGCGGTGTTTGCCGTCGACGAGAAAACGGCGATTCAGGCGCTCGACCGTCTCGATCCCGTGCTGCCCTTGTCGCCCGGACGGGCCGAGCGGCATGGCTTCGATAACTACCGCCATGGCACCCTCTCGCTGCTCGCCGCGCTCGACACGCAATCGGGCGAGGTCCTCGGGCAGACCGTGCCTCGGCACACCAGCGCCGCGTTTGTCGAATTTCTCGGCGACATCGTCGCCACGCAACCCAAGCGGCGCGAGATTCACGTCATCGCCGATAACCTGTCGACCCACAAGACCCAGGCGGTCCGGACGTTTCTGCTCGATCATCCGAACGTCCATCTCCATTTCACGCCGACGTATTCGTCCTGGCTGAATCAAGTCGAGCTCTGGTTTGCGAAGATCGAACGCCAACTCCTCGCCCGGGGCATCTTTACGTCCGTCGCTGACCTCGCACGGAAGATTCGTCGCTACATCCGGCACTACAACAAAACGGCGAAACCGGTTCGCTGGAGCTATCGAAATCCGGCGCATCAATTGGTAGTAGCTCAGTGATGCGCCCACGGATCGGGATCGTAGATGTCCGCCTTTAGGCGGAGCGTCGCGGTCCGGCTGAAGCCGGACACTACGTCCTGAGGTGCTTCAGAACTCGACGCTCATCCCCAGTTTGATCAGCCGGCCGCGCTGGATGCTGCTCACCCGGCCGTAGGTCGGTCCCAGTTGGGTAATCCGACCCAGGATGCTGGCCTCGTTGGTGACGTTGTAGAGATCGAGGCGGGGTTCGATGGTCTTTCCGGCCGCCTTCAACCGCTTCCTCACGCTGAGATCGAGCGACTGAGACGGCACGGCAGGCGGGTGGTTCCGCGCGGCTCGACCGTCAGTATCTGCGTGCCCTGCGTGAGCGCGACCGTGTTGTTGCCGACCGAGACGGTGGTCGTGTCGGGAAGCCCTGGTAGTACTGCGCGGTGCCGCTGAGCGAAATCTGCATAGGGCAACTCGTAGACGCCGGACAACCGGTACGAGTACGGCACGTCGTTGCCGACGAGTCCTTCGCGGAACGTGTTGTTCGGATTGTTCAGATCGCCGGTCGTGAGGGTGGCGTAGATGTCGCCGGTGGTCTTGCCGTAGCTGGCGCCGCCGGTCATCGACCAGTTGTTGCTCAAGCGCTTGTTGACGGTGATGTCAGCGCCGTTGAAGTTGGTGTCGAGCTCGGAGAAGTTCGACCACACGTTGTCGGTGCTGCCGCGCAGCGCCGGCGCCTGGTTGTAGACCGTCACCGGCCTGCCCGCTGTTCGCTTCGGTCACCTGCAGCGGAATGTAGCTCTCGAGCGGCACCGCCACGTTCCGGTAGCCGATGTTGCGCCGCGTTTCCCGGCGCGTGTAGCCAACCGAGACGACGATGTTGCCGGGAATCTGGCGCTGGACTTCGAGGTTGTACTCGTTCGACGCCGGCCACTCGAGATCGTCCGGCGTATCGGTTGTTGGTCCCGAACGGGAACCCGGTCGAGACACCCAGCTCGTTCAGCTGCGGCGTCAGATCGCCGTTGAGGTCGCAGCCGGAGGTCTGACCCGGCTGGCAGACGGTCCACGGGCGGGTGTCGTTCACGATGGTCGAGCGGGTTGACGCGCTGCACGTTGCTGAGGGTGATCGGCTGGTCGTAGCGGCTGGCCGAGAATTTCAGCGCCGTCCGGCCGTCGCCGAACACGTCGTACACCGCCGAGACCCGCGGCACGATCGCCTTGAAGTCCGGCGCCCCCTGGATCTCGGGGAAGCACTGCTCGACGACGAACGTGGTCGCCGGCCGGCACGTCGCGGGCAGCCAGCCGTAGGTGGTTTCGAACCGCAGCCCGAGATTCAGCGTGAGCTTGCTGGTCGGCGTCCACTTGTCCTGGATGAACACGCCGTGGTCGCGGTGCCAGGGCTCGAACGCCACGGGAATCCTGTACGAGGTCGAGGTAATCGGCACGTTGTAGGTGTTGACCGAATCGGGCCGGCCGGTGCGATACACGGCCCGCATCCCTGACGTCGACCAGTTCGACGATTTCTCCCCGCCGTCGATGAACTGGTAGCCGAACCGGATGTCGTGGCGTCCGGTGAAGTAGCCGACGCTGGTCAGCACCTGATCCCGGAACATCGCGTTGTCGCGGTAGGTCGGCAAGCGCCACGATGTAGGCGTTGCGTCACGCGCGTCGAAGCGTGAGATGTCGCCGCGCCTGGACTTCCGGCTCCTGGCCGAACTTGTCGTCGGCGCGGAAGCGGCTCCACGAGACGTCGACGACGGCTCGCGATCGGAACGACGAGGTGAACTTCACCTGGTGCACGTCCGGGGTACTTGTCGTTGAGATTGCGCGCCGCACTGTCGGCAAACGTCCCGCCGCCATTCCGGTGGCCGATCAGCTTGTATTGCAGGTTGTTGAAATACGAGAGCTGGGCGCTTCGCGTCACCTGCCACGCCACCTTGCCCGACGGTGGTCCACATCAGGTTGTCGTCGAGCACCTGCGTGCCGTCGGCGTTGTAGTTGCCGAGCGAGATACTGATCCAGCCGCTGATCGTGCACCGAGAACGAGAACCACAGCCTGTCGCGCACGATCGGTCCCGCCAGCCAGCGCGCCGACGTCGAAGATCTTCAGGATGTCCGCGCCGGGCACGATGTTCGGATTCGCCGCCAGCGCCACCGGGGGCACCGCGGCCAGCAGCTGCGCGCAACTCGTCGAGTAGTTCGCGGATCCCATGTTGTGGTTCGCGCCGGTGAACATCCCCCGCCGTGAAACTGATTGGTGCCGGTCCGGGTGACCATGTTGAACAGGAGGCCGCCCTTCGACGAGACCGCGGTGCCGCCGCCGCTCGTCTGGTAGTTGGTTTCCTGGAAGGCGTAGGGATCGAGATACATCACCGCGCCGCTGCCGTTCCCATCCAGGTTCGAGACGTCCATGCCGTCGATCAGGAATCCGTTCTCGTTGTTGCTGCCGTGCACCGTGGCGGTGGACTGCAGGAAGCGATTCCGATCCGCCGACGTCGACCTTGTTCAGGATGACGCTCGGAATCACGCGCGCGACGCCCCACACGTCGACTGCGGTTCGGCAGGCTGTCGAGGACCTCGCGGACAACACCGTCTGCTTCAACGGCGGACGTCGTATCGAGCAGCGGCGATTCGCCCTTCACGAGTGACGCCTTCCTCGAGCGTGCCGATCTCCAGCTGCAGATCGACGCGGGCGGTGGCGTCGGCGTTGACGACGACGTTCTCCTGGATCGGCGGATCGGAATCCGGCCAGATCCGCCTTCACGGTGTAGACGCCCGGGACGAGCCTGATGAACTGAAACGCGCCGCGCGCGTCCGTGACCGCTTCCTGATTGCCGCCGATCGATGCCGCGCGGGATTGGACAGCGTCGCGGTCACGCCCGGCAGCACCGCGCCGGACGCATCCGTGATCGTGCCGCCGATCGCGCCGACGCCCTGCGCCGCCGCGGGGCGCGTCGCCGAGATCGAGAACAGCAGCACCGCAATGCAGCATCCGCCGACGTTCCTGGTCGTCATGATGAGCCTTTCCTTCACATGCGTCGTACGCACATGAAACGATCGAAGGGACCGAGGAGAGAATTCTTAATTTCGCAATGCGCTCAAGGCTACGGCTGCCCGCGATCCTTCGACCGACCGGCCCGCAGCACGCCTTCGACCGCGCGGTTGCCCTCGTGGCAGGCGTACTCGTAGATCATGTAGCCGTCCTCGCGCTCGAGGGGAATCGCGACCTTCCACGGCCGCGTGTAGACCGTGGGATCGTCGATGGTGACCTCGTAGTGAATCGTGTCGGCGCCGGCGCGCGTGAAGCGCTCGACGACGTGCAGCGCCTCGCTCTGCGGGATGCCTCTGATGCGCCCGGCCGCGGCGTTGGTGGCGATCCAGCCCTTGCCGTTGTAGTTGGTCGACGTCGACGACCAGCGTGTTGCCCTCCCACCGGCCGACCGAGGTCGCCGTCCCAGAACCGGAGCGTCGCGCGGCAGGTGCGGCGCGCCCGCCGATCGGGATGATGCGGGCGGCGTGGATCATCTCGTAGAGGATGACGACGTAGCCGGGCGTCTGCAGGATCTGGTAGCGCGTTGTTGTAGCCGGCCGGGAAGAAGCCGCCGGGACGCCGCGCGTGATGCACCGATCCCACGGGCTCATGAACTCGAACGAGTCCGAGTTCTGCGCGTCGGCCTCGTCGCGAATCTTCTCCGCCTCGGGCGCAGCGGGACACGCGGCCGTCCGGCGGATCCACGACCAGCGAGGTCTGGCGGCTCGAGACCACCCTGGTGCCTGAATCGAACCAGAACTGGTTGTAGCTGCCGACGTCGCCGGGGCGCGAGGCGCTCGTCGGCGCTGTCGCGCTGCGCGGCCGCCTGCTGTTCGATCGCCGCGGCTTCCTGCTCGGTCAGAAACGGCTTGCCGGCGAGGTTCTTGGGACGCTCGAAGGGTGTGATGGTTTCGTTGGTCCAGGTGCCCTGAAGATCCGGCTCGCCCCAGGCGGTCTTCGGCGGCGTCCAGGTCCGGGCAGCGCCGTGGGAGCTCTGAGCGGCGAGGGTCGCGGCAGCCGCGAAGGCCGATGCGGCGACGACGAGGAGAACGACGCGGCGCATGGCCCACGCTCCCTTCGGAAGATTGGCGGCGCCATCATACGTCTATCGCCGCCGCCGGCGAGGATCATCGTTCGAGCTTTTGCTGGCCGTCTATGGTTCAGGCGGGTCGTCATCGGGTTCAGGGCAGCGCCACCGCGCCCTCGTTGAGGGGACGGCACGGCGCCTGAGCGGCGCACTCACGGGCGAGTGCGGTCGTCGTCGCTGCTGCCCGGATCGACGCGGACCTCCTGGAATCGATCGAGGCCGTTCCGAGCAAGTCGCGCGGCCACGGGTAGTCGCGCGGAGGTTGGATCGCGTAGCCGAAGAGCTTCGGCCAGCGGCACGAGCGCCAGGACGATGCGCCGATCGCCGCTGGCGTCGCAGGACTGAATCTCGCCGCGACGGCCGACGAGGCCGCCGATCACCTCGGCCATGTGTTCCCGGGGGTCACCACCTCGACACGCATCACCGGTTCGAAAATCACCGGCCCGGCTTTCCTCGCCGCGTCCTCGAACGCCATCGCGCGCCGCGGCCCGGAACACCCGCTCCGTCGAGTCGACATCGTGGTACGCGCCGTCGCACAGATGCGATTCTCGCGTCGCGGATCGGATAACCGGCGAGCACGCCGCGCGCGCAGGCTTCCTCGATGCCCTCCTGGATCGGCGCGATGAAACGATCGGGAATCGTCCCGGCGAGGAGCGCGTTCTCGAACACGCAACCGGAGCCGGGCGCTCCTGGAGAACACGCGAACTCTCACGTAGCCGATACTCGGCTCGACCGGCGATTCGACCGACGTACCGGCCGTCGCCGTCCGCGACGCTGGAGAACCCGCCCCGGTAGACCACCTCGGGCCGGCCGAGCGCATGCCTCGACGTGGAAGTCGCGCTTCAGCCGATCGATGAGCAATCTCGAGCTGCAGCTCACCCCGATGCGCCGATCGTCACATCGCCGCTTTCGGGCCGGCTGCCGCGTGAAGGGTGGGATCCTCGGCCAGCATCTGCCGCAGGCCGCGCCTCGAGCTTCTCGCGGTCGCCTGCGGTCTTCGGGTGAATCGCGAGCGACAGGAGGGGCACGCTGCCTCACGTCACAGCCGCGCCGAGGACCTCGTCGAGAAATGCCCGGTTCGCCCGCGCGTTGGCACCTGTCTCCTGCCGCGGTCGCGCCGACCTTGCAGCACTCGACCATGATCGGTCCGTCGAACCCGGCGGCCTTCAGCGTGCGGAAGACGGCCGCGAAAGTCCACCTTGCCCGTGCCGAACTGAATCATCACGTCGCCCTTGGGCGCCGCGCAATCCTTCGCGCAGAAGCCGGTGACGTGTGCGCGCGATCGGCTTCAGCTCTTCGACCGGGTCCTTGCCGGTGTAGTAGATGATGTTGCCGGCGTCATACCAGATCTTGAAGTTCGGATGCCGGACCGCCTTCATCGCCGCCGACGATTTCGGCCGAGGCGCCGCTGCCGCCGCCGTGCGGCTTCATCACCAGCTTGATCCGGCGCTCCTGCGCGCAGCGCGGCCGCGTCGCTCATCACCTTGTAGTAGTGCTCGTATTCCTCCGGCTTGTCGACGCCGAACGTGAGCAGGTAGGGCAGCGCGAGCGCGTCGGCATTGCTCGATCTGCTGGCGAACTTCCTTGATCGACTCGTCCAGCGGAATGTCGTGCCGCGAGCGCAGCGCGCCCATGTTCGCCTGTCAGCCCGCTGGCGGCGAGCCGCTGTTTCAGCCTGGCGAGGTATTCCGGCGTCGCGTCGGCGCCGATGAACGGTTCGTCTTTGGTGCGGGTGAGCAGGCCGGTGGTCTGGTAGCCCGCCGCCTTGATCTGCTTCGAGCGCCTCGTCGAAGCTCCACGTCGTCCACGGGCGATTGAAGCACCCGATCGGCCAACCGACGCGTGCGCCAACGGCCGGGGCCGAACGCGATGTCACCAGCGTCGTCGCCGCGCCGCGCGACGATGGCGCCGTGCAGGAATTCCCGGCGGTTCATCCGGCAGCCTCCCTGGCGATCTTCGGATCGGTTCTAGCAGGCTGCTGAAATAGTGACTGACACCGTCACGAGCTCTTCGGTCGAAGCGGCCGACGCGAGTGGCCGATGTGACCTGCGGAGCTGAGCCGTCAGACAGTCGTCGGCTCACTCATGCGGTCGCTTCCAGCAATCGGCGCATCCGCACGATGTTATGCGCCGCCGCGGTAAAGGTGAAGATCCAGCTCGACGAGTGGGCCGCCGCGGTGGCGCAGCTTGCGCAGACCGCCGATCGTTTTCATCCAGCCGAAGCCTTGTTCGACGAGCTTCCGCTTCTGTTGACTGATCGCGTAGCCGGGGTGTCGCGTCGTGCGGCGCATCGATCGCGCTGCGCCGACCGGTCGGTGTGCTGCGCCACGTGCGGGGTGACGTCCATCGCGCGCAGGCCGGCGACGAAGTCGCGGGTGTCGTAGCCTTTGTCGCCGGCGACCGTGATGCGATGGCGGCCGGGCACGTCCTCAATCATCACGACGGCGGCATCGCGCTCGCCGTGGCCGTCGGCCGGCGTGACCATCGTCTTCACGATCAGACCCGACCGGTGCTCCATCAGCACATGGCCCAAGTAGCCGAGGCGCGCCTCACGGCCGCGCGCTTTCTTGTACAGCCGGGCGTCGGGATCGGTCGTCGACTGATGCGTCGCGTTCGTGCGCCGCTGGCCGTGAAAATTCACCGTCGGATTGCCGCCGCCGTCCGCCGGCGGGTCTTGGTCGCGCGGACGGAAGCTCTTCTGACTCGCCCACGCCTCCAGCAGCGTGCCGTCGACGGTGAAGTGCTCGTCCGAGAGCAGCCGCTCGGTGTCGGCGTGGATCAACACCGCGTCGAAGAACGCGGCGGCGATGTCGCCGTCGAGCAGCCGATCGCGATTCTTCGTGAACGTCGTCGGCGCCCACACGGCGTCGTCCATGCCGAGGCCCACGAACCAGCGAAACAGCAGGTTGTAGTCGAGCTGCTCGATCAGCTGCCGCTCGCTGCGAATCGTGTACGAGCGCCTGCAGCAGCAGCGCGCGCAACAGTTTCTCCGGCGGAATCGACGGCCGGCCGAACTTGACATACAGGCGTGCCGAACCGCGGCGAGAGCCGCTCGAGCGCTCGATCGGTGATCCGGCGCATCGCCCGCAGCGGATGGTCCTGCGGGCACGCGCTCCTCGAGCGAGACGTAACTGAACATCGACCCCGGCTGATCGTCGGCTCCACGCATCGGGCGGCTCCCTTCGTGAGTGGGAGCATCGTGTACGAACGGATCGTGACGTGACGCTTACTTTTTCAGCAGCCTGCTAGCCTTCTTGTCCGCCGCTCCCAGGCGGAGCATGTTCCCCAGCGCGTAATTCCCTTCGTGGCACGTGCTGAAGATCTGGTAGCGCTCGTCCTTGTTCAACGGAAACGCCACCTTCCACGCGCCGTGTAGATCCTCGGGATCGTCGATGGTCACTTCGTGAAGCTGATGGTGTTGTCGTCGACCCGCGTGAAGCGCCTCGACCAGGTGGCGGAGCCTCGCTTTGCGGGATCCCTGAGCCGTCCGGCCGCGGCGTTGGTCGCGATCCACGCCTCGGCCATTGAAGTTGGTCGTGTCCACGACCAGCGTGTCGCCCTCCCAATGGCCGCGCGAATCTCCTTCCCACGACCTGCACGCCGGCGGGAAGATGCGGGCGTCCGTCGAGCGGAATCGCCGCGCGCTTCGTGAATCATCTCCGAGTGGATGACGACGTGGTCGGCCGTTCTGCACGATCTGGTGGCCGGCTAGTTGTAGCCGCCGGAAACAACGAGCTTCGGCATCGCCGCGCGTGATGCATCGGCTCCCACGGCCCGTAGTGTTCTGATGACGTTGGCGTCGAGCGCGAGGTCGGCGTCGCGCTTTGCAATCGCCTCCGGCCGGAGCGGCACTCTCCCGTCCGGCGGATCCACCACCATCGACGGCCGCCGGGGACCGACCGGGCTGTCCTGGCACAGCCAGTCGGCGGTGCTCACGGCGGGACCGCGCGGACCACCCCGCTCTTCGGCCGTGAGCTGCTTCGAAGTGGCGTCTGGTCGTAGTTGCTCCACTATCGCCCCGCAGATCGGGCCGTCCCGCCGGCGTTCGCCTCGCCACCCACTTCTTCTCCGGTGGCGCCGTGGTTGACTCGCGGCAGCGCCGGAGCGGAGGGCGCCGCGGGCCAGCACGGCCGCCGCCGCCGCGCGCACGGCTGTCACCAACCGTCGAACGTGCGCGTGTTTCAGCCGCCACGTCATGGGGGATTCTACCGGCTTCGTGAACGGAATGGTCAGGGATCCGACCACCGCCGCAAGCAGCAGGCAGGCGCTGCCAGGCACGCATCACCGGCGCGTCATTTCACCAACACCGGAACGTCCGCCCGGATCGAGCTGGTCTCGCAGCCACGTGCCGGTGGTGGCGAAGCACCAGCGCGAATTTCACCGGATAGCTGCCGGGCGTCGCCGTCGACGATGCCGGTCACGCTGTGATTCGATGATCGACTCGGTCTTCGGGACGGTGGTGTTCGCCGCGATCGTCCGCGACGCCGCCAGCCTCGAAAGAAGCCGACGTCGATCGATCCGGTCATTTCGTCTCCACGCCTGGGCCGTGGTAGTAGAAGTGCACGTCGGAGAAGACCTGCGCATCGGGGCGGCTCACCGGGACGCGCAGTCGCTCCTGGCTCTGATCGGCAGACAAATTCTTGATCGGGCTGTCGCGATCGCCGTCATGATGATCCAGGACACGCGACGGGCGCCTGGCGGGACCCCAGCCGGGTTTGGCACGGGCCGTGCGCGCATGTCGACGCGAACACGGCCGCGATGGCGACGGCGGCGACGGGGAATCTGCGCATCGAATCAGCCCCGTTTCAGGTGTTGCGACGTCGTAGCGCGAAGGCTTTCAGCCGAGTATCCGCCGCTCGCCTGAAAGGCTCGCGCTACCTCGATGTGAAAACTGCCCGTAGTATTCGTGGTCGCAACCATTATGCCGCCGGCACCCTGACGCCGCTCAATGAGTGCGCCGCCTACCATCCCGAAGCCTCGTCGTCGGGGCCGGGCCGACCGGGCCTCGTGCTCGCCCCATGGCTGACGCGGCTCGGCGTGACCGTCAGGATCGCCGACAAAACGGCGTCGAGCCCGGCACGACCTCGCGCGCCGTGGCCGTCCAGGCGGCGCACGCTCGAGCTGCTAAGCAGATGGGGCTGGCCGACGCGGTCGTGGAGGCGGGCCGAGGCGCCTCGCCGCGAACTTCTGGGTGGCGGGCAGGCGCGCCGCCCGCGCCGTCGCTCGGCGACATGGGCGCCGGCCTCAGTCCGTGCACTCGCACGCGCTGGTCTATCCGCAGGACGAGCACGAACGCCTGCTGATCGCGCGCCTCGCCGCGGCCGGCGTCGCCGTCGAACGCCAGACGGAGCTCCTCGCCCTCGATGAAAAGGCCGATCGCGTGCACGCCGTGCTGAAGACGGCGGATGGATCCGAGGACCAGGTGTGACGCCGCCTACGTCGCCGGATGCGACGGCGCCCATTCCGACGGTGCGTGAGGCGTTGCAGATCGGGTTCCTGGCGGCACCTACGCACACCTTCTTCTATGTCGCCGACGTCGAGGCGAGCGGCCCGGCGATCGACGGCGAAGTGCACGTCGGCATGGATACGACCGATTTCCTCGCGGTCTTTCCGCTCAAGCGAGCAATACGTAACTGAACGAAGCAATAC
>ERZ1370068.8231-contig-7102_pt1 | contig 30398 bp, 35 predicted proteins | sample MGYA00561227_ERZ1370068 | MGnify/ENA primary metagenome ERZ1370068 (study PRJEB38410, sample SAMEA6850437) | metagenome | study: Metagenomic assessment of the ecological functions of the soil: analysis of the soil microbiota associated with the...
GGTTACGTATTGCTAGCAGGCCACGCCCGTAGAAAAACCCGCGCCGGCGGCCCCGCGCCCCAGCCCACGCCCGAGCCGCCCGGCAACCGAGCCGGCGCAGCGCCGCCTCAAGCCGCCTCCCCGCCACCCTCCCGACATCCCCGGCGCCCGCGGGATCGGAGGAAGGGCGAGGCCGCCATCAGCGTCCCGACTGAGAAAATGCGCAACATACCCGCACCTGGGAGCTGCCCGGCGGACCGCCACGCCTGTGGCCGCCACGTCGCCGGGGCCGCGAACTCCGGTCGCGACGCACCCCAACGATCCCTTCACCGACGAACTGGAAGCGAGCTTCCCGGAAGATGAAAACCAGACGAAATGGCGTCACCAAACGCCAGCCGATCTTCGCGCCGGATGTTTCACCACGCGTATCGGCAACTCCGGCTCCTCGCGCTGGACCCGGAGCTCGCTCCAGCGAGTCCGCCAGGCGGGGAAATAGTCGATAGAAGCTGATAGTCGATAGTCGTGATAGTTTGCCAGTCGAGGCCGTCGACGGGTTCTCCGTTGACTCCTGTGGACTGTGGACTCGTCGACTGCCGATCTGGTGCTGTTAGAGATTCAGCGGTGATGGTGACGGAGAGACGGCTCTTTCCAGGGAGCGGCTTCGAGCTTCTCGATGCTTGACCTGGCTTCGGGCAGGCGGGCGTCGAAGCCGGATTCCACGACACGCCGCCCGGCCTCCGAATCCACGTAACCCGTCAGGGCGATCAGCAGGATCGGCCGCTCGCCGAACGCCTCGCGGATGCGGTGCGCGACCTCGTAGCCGTCCAGTCCCGGCAAGCCGATGGTCGATCAGGGCGACGCCGGGGCGAAGCTCGAGCGCCTTCTCGATCCCCGGTCCCGTCCTGCGCGACGCTTCGACGAGGTGGCCCCAGACTCCGAGCAGCTCGCGCAGCCCTTCTCGCGGAATCCCGGTCGCCCTCCACGATCAGGATCCGGTCGGCCGCGCGTCCCCGTTGCCCGGGGCGATCCGGCGGGACGTCCTGGCGGCGCGGCGCGTGGCTCGTGCGCGGGCGAGTGCCGCCCGGCGAGGGCCCCGGACGGCGCGCGACGGAGCGCGGCGGGCTCGAAGGGCTTGGTCAGGTGGCCCTGGAACCCGGCGATCAGCGCCTTCATGCGGTCTTCCTCGCGGGCGTAGGCCGTGACGGCGACCGCGGGGACGTCTCCACCCTGCCCGGCGGGAAGCTTGCGGACGGCGTCGATCAAGCGAGATAGCCGTCCTGGTACGGGAGGCCGATGATCGCTGACGAGCACCGAGGGCGGGCTGCGGCGCAGCTGCTCCATCGCCCCGCCTGCCGAGTCCCACCGCGACGACCTCCGCGCCCGCGACGCGCAGGGTGTGCTCCGACGAGCTCCCCGCGCGTCCGGCGTCGTCTTCCGACGACGAGCACCGAGAGGCCGTTCGGGTCCGGGGCCTCGCTGGCCGGGCGGCGCGGCGGCTCCGGGCAGTCCTGCGGCGCTGACATCCGTCCCGTCCAGCCCGAGGGCGACCGCGGGAAGCTGGACGATGAAGGTCGAGCCGAGGTTCTCGCCGGGGCTTTCGACCGCGATCGATCCGCCGTGGAGCTCCGTCAAGTGCCGGGCGATGGCCAGCCCGATGCCCGAGGCCTCCCTGCGCGCGCGTCGTCGAGCTGTCCGCCTGCCGGAAACCGCTCGAAGACGTGGCTCGAGGAACTCGGGACGGATCCCGCGGCCGGTGTCGGCGACGCGGATCTCGAAATGCGGACTCGGACCGGTCGAGCCGTGATCGTGACACGCCCCTTGGCCGGCGTGAACTTGATGCCGTTGGAGAGCAGGTTCCAGACGATCTGCTGCAGGCGGTCGGGGTCGCCCGACGATCGCGTCCTCGCCGTCCGGTACGCCGAGCGCTCGAACCATGATCTCGATCTGCCGTGGCCTCGGCGGCCGGGCGCATCGCCTCGCACGCCGCCTCGATGACGCGCCCGAGCGAGGACTCGCCGCACGGAGAGGTACGGAGCTTGCCGGTGATGATCCGCGAGACGTCGAGCAGATCGTCGATCAGCTTGGTCTGCGCCACGACGTTGCGCTCGATGACCTCCAGCCCGTGCGCGCCGCGCGCCTGCGTCAGCCGGCCCGACCGCAGCGGTGCGCGTCCAGCCGAGGATCGCCGAGAGCGGCGTCCGGAGCTCGTGGGACAGGGTCGTCAGGAACTCGTCCTTGAGGCGGTTGGATTCGAGCGCCTCGGCGTTCAACGGTGTTCTCGATCGCGATCGCGCTCATCTGGGCGAGCTGGGTGAGGATCGCCTCGTCCTCCTCGCCGAAGTCGCCCTCCGACCTTGTCCAGCAGGTGGAGCAGGCCGATCGGATTCCCGTCGCGCCCGCAGCAGGGGACCGCGAGCCAGCCCTTCGCCGGCCGCGCCCGGCGCCAGGAACTCCGTCCACGGCCGCGCGGTCCTCCGGGCAGTCCGCGCGGCAAGCGGCACCGGCTCTCGCGTGGCGGGACAGGAGCGACGAGCAGCGCCGCGCGGTCGCGCAGGACCGCGCGCTCGCCCCTCGCGCTTGTAATCCTCGGGAGAGAGCGAAACCGCCCGTCCGCGGCGTGGGACCACTTCTGGTCGGCCGCGGCGACGGCCACGGCCTGGTGCGCGCCCGAGGATCTCGCGCGCCAGATCGGCGACGACCGGCCAGCATGCGGTCGATCGACGCGGCGGAGTTGATGGCGAGCGGACGCCCGCGTCAGCCGCTGGAACTGCTGGGCCCTCTGCTCGAGCGATGCGGGCCTGGCGCCGGACCTCGGCGGTCTTGCGAAAGAGCTCGACGAAGACCATCACCTTGGTCTTCAGGACCTCGGGCTCGACGGGCGCCAGGATGTAATCCACGGCGCCCGAGCGAGTACCCGCGGGCGGCGTGCGTCTGGTCGCCGTAGGCCGTGATGAAGATGATCGGCGTGTGCTCGGTGCTCTGGCGCTGGCGGATGAGCGCCGCGGTCTCGAAACCGTCGAGGCCCGGCATGTTGACGTCCAGCAGGATCGACGGCGAATTCCTGCCGCAGCAGGTGGCGGAGGGCCTCACGCCCCGAGGCCGCGCAGTCACGACGTTCTGGTTCGAGCTCCGACGAGGACGGCCGAGCAGCGCCAGCAGCTTCTCCGGGCTGTCGTCGACGGCCAGGATGTTGACGCGCTCGTCGGGTCCGCCATCAGCGGTGCAGCCAGGCGCGCAGGACCGAGAGCATCTGGTCCGTATCCACGGGTTTGGCGAGGTAGTCCCAGGCGCCGGCCTGGAGCGTCTTCTCGCGGTCTCCCTTCATCGCCTTGGCGGTGACCGCGATGATCGGGAGCGTCTCGGAAGCCTGTCGATCTTGCGGATCTCCCGCATGGTGTCGTAGCCGTCCATGCCCGGCATCATGATGTCCATCAGGACGATGTCGATGCCGTCGGAGTTCTGGAGCTTCTCGATCGCCTCCCTGGCCGGTCTCCGCCGGGACGACGAGCATGCTCTGCGCGCTCGAGCACGCTCGTGATCGCGAAGATGTTGCGGATGTCGTCATCCACGATCAGGACCTTCTTGCCGGCGAGCACCGAGTTCGAGTAGAGGCGCGCGAGCTGTTCGCGGGCGTCCTCGGGAAGCTTCGCCGACGAGCAGGTGGAGGAAGAGGGCCGCCTGGTCGAGCCAGCCGGTCGGCGCGTGCGCGCCCGCTTGACGGCCGCCAGCCTCGAGCCAGCCGGTCGCAGGACGCCGTCCGCCTCCGTCGAGACCGGACGGGCGTGTAGACGCATGCACGGGGATCTGCCGCGAGCCGCACTGCCGGACAACCTCCTCCAGGGCCTCAAGCTTCGGATACCGGCGCAGACGTCTGACCACGACGCAGTCGAAGCGCTGCTCGTCGAGGGCGCCCGAGGGCCTCCGCCTCGGAGAACCGCGCGGCATGGATCCGGACGCCCGCGGCCGCGAGGGACCGCGTGGCTCGTCAGGACTGCCGTCCCGATCGTCCACGGCCCAGCAGGAGCAAGCTCCTTGTTCGCGCTGGTCGAGCAGGTTTCGGATGGCGTCGAAAACCCTCGTCGAGCGACTCCTTCTCCTTGATCGGCTTGACGAGAGCGCCGATAGCGCCGCGCGGAATGCCGCGCGCGGCGTCCTCCTCGGTCGGTGATCAGGTAGACGGGGATGTGCCGGGTCTCCAGGTCGTTCTTCAGCCGGTCGAGGACCCTCCAGCCGTCGATGACCGGCAGGCGGATGTCCAGCGTGATCGCGTCGATCCGGTGCCGGTTGGCGAGAGCGATCCCCTCGGCCCCTGCGTCGGCGATGACCGCCTTGAAACCGTTCTCGTGCGCCATCTCGAGAAGGAACTCGGCGAAGCTCTCGTCGTTGTCGATGATGAGGAGCACGCGGTCCTCCGGCCCGAGGTCGGCGCGGTCGTCCGGCGGTTCGCCCGGGGTAGAGCCTCGCTGCTCCGCGCCGGCGTGTTACGGCCAGCACCTCGGGGAGGACAGCCGCGACCCGATCTCCCGGGACCTCCGTCGCCACGCGACGTGGCCGACTTGGGGGCGACGTAGACCTGCGGGAGGAAGAGCGTGAACGTGCTCCCTTCCCCGGCACGCTGCTCAGGCGGATCTCGCCTCCGAGAAGGCGCGCGATCTCGCGGCTGATGGCGAGGCCGAGCCCCGTGCCGCCGTACTTGCGGCTCGTGCTAGCCGTCGGCCTGCTGGAACGCCTCGAAGATGATCTGCTGCTTCTCCGGCGAGATCCCGATCCCGGTGTCGGTGACCGAGACGGCCAGCACCGAGCGCGCGCGGTTCAAGGATTCGATCTGGGGGCTCCATCCTTCCGCGCGGTCGCTCGACGCGCAGCGTGACCGACGCCTCTCTCGGTGAACTTGAAGGCGTTGGAGAGCAGGTTCTTGATGACCTGCTGGAAGCGCGTCGAGTCGGTGAAGATCGAGCGCGGGACGTCGCGGGCCGACCTCGATCTCGAAACCGACTCCCTTGGCCTCCGCGACGTGGCGGAAGGTGCGCTCGACGTAGTCGAGCAGCTCGGCGAACCGCAGCTCGCCGACGTCCACGACGACCGTGCCCGACTCGATCTTGGACAGGTCAGGATGTCGTTGATCGAGCGTCAGCAGCTCCTTGCCCGAGGCGTGGATGGTCTTGGCGAACTCGGTCTGCCGCGGCGCTCAGGTTCCCTTCGGGGTTGCGGGAGAGCTGGTCGGAGAGGATCAGCAGGCTGTTCAGCGGCGTCCGCAGCTCGTGGGACATGTTGGCCAGGAACTCCGACTTGTACTTGGACGTCAGCGCGAGCTGCTCGGCCTTCTCCTCGAGCGCGAGGCGGGCCTGCTCGACCTCCTCGTTCTTGCGCTCGACCTCGGCGTTCTGCTCGACGAGGAGCGTCGCCTTCTCCTCGAGCTGCTGGTTGGTCTGGCGCAGCTCTTCCTGCTGGCTCTGCAGCTCGCCCGCGAGCGACTGCGACTGCTTGAGGAGGTCTTCCGTCAGCGTGTTGGCCTCGATCGTGTTGAGCACGATGCCGATCGACTCGGTCAGCTGGTCGAGCAGCGCCTGGTGCGACGAGCTGAGAACTTCTCGAAGGAGGCGAGCTCGAGGACCGCCTTGACCTGCCCCTCGAAGAGGACGGGCAGGACGATGATGCTCGCCGCGGCCGACTCGCCGAGCCCCGACGAGATCGAGAGGTATTTCCTGGGGACCTGGCGTCAGGAGGATCTTCCGCTTCTCGAGCGCGCACTGGCCGACGAGGCCCTCCCCGAGCGTCGAGGGTCTTCTCCGTCGCCTTCGTCTTGCAGGCGTAGCTCGCGAGCAGCTTGAGCTCGCGGCTCTTCGCCCGGAGTTGTCGAGCGTGTAGAAGACGGCCTGCTGCGCGGAGACGACCGGCACGAGCTCGGAGAGGATCAGCCGGCCGACGGTCAGCAGGTCTCTCTGCCCTGGAGCATCCGCGAGAACTTCGCGAGGTTGGTCTTCAGCCAGTCCTGCTCGGTGTTCTTCTGGGTCGTGTCCTTGAGGTTGCGGATCATCTCGTTGATGTTGTCCTTCAGGGCCGCGACCTCGCCCGACGCCTGGACCTTGATGGACCGCGTCAGGTCGCCCTTCGTCACGGCGGTCGCGACCTCGGCGATCGCGCGCACCTGGGTCGTCAGGTTCGCGGCGAGCTGGTTGACGTTGTCGGTCAGGTCCTTCCACGTGCCGGCCGCGCCCGGGACGCTCGCCTGGCCGCCGAGCTTGCCTTCGACGCCGACCTCGCGCGCCACCGTCGTGACCTGGTCGGCGAACGTCGCGAGCGTGTCGATCATCCCGTTGATCGTGTCGGCCAGCGCGGCGATCTCGCCCTTCGCCTCGACGGTCAGCTTGCGCTTCAGGTCGCCGTTGGCGACCGCCGTGACGACCTTGGCGATGCCGCGCACCTGGCTCGGTCAGGTTGCCGGCCATGAAGTTGACGTTGTCGGTCAGGTCCTTCCAGGTGCCGGAGACGCCGGCGACCTCGGCCTGGCCGCCGAGCTTGCCCTCCGTGCCGACCTCGCGCGCCACGCGCGTGACCTCCGACGCGAACGAGGAGAGCTGGTCCACCATCGTGTTGATCGTGTCCTTGAGCTCCAGGATCTCGCCCTGCACGTCCACCGTGATCTTCTTGGAGAGGTCGCCCTTGGCGACCGCCGTCGTCACGTCCGGCGATGTTGCGCACCTGCGCCGGTCAGGTTGCCGGCCATCGAGTTGACGTTGTCCGTCAGGTCCTTCCACGTGCCGGCGACACCGCGCACGTCGGCCTGGCCGCCGAGCTTGCCTTCCGTGCCGACCTCGCGCGCCACGCGCGTGACCTCCGACGCGAAGGACCGGAGCTGGTCCACCATCGTGTTGATCGTGTCTTTGAGCTCCAGGATCTCGCCCTGCACGTCCACGGTGATCTTCTTGGAGAGGTCGCCGTTGGCGACGGCGGTCGTCACGCCGGCGATGTTGCGCACCTGCGCCGGTCAGGTTGCTCGGCCATGAAGTTGACGTTGTCGGTCAGGTCCTTCCACGTGCCCGCCACGCCCGCGACCTCGGCCTGGCCGCCGAGCTTGCCTTCCGTGCCGACCTCGCGCGCCACGCGCGTGACCTCCGACGCGAACGAGGAGAGCTGGTCCACCATCGTGTTGATCGTGTCCTTCAGCTCGCAGGATCTCGCCCTTGACGTCGACGGTGATCTTCTTGGAGAGGTCGCCGTTCGCGACGGCCGTCGTCACGCCCGGCGATGTTGCGCACCTGCGCCGTCAGGTTGCCGGCCATCGAGTTGACGTTGTCGGTCAGGTCCTTCCACGTGCCCGCGACGCCGGCGACCTCGGCCTGGCCGCCCAGCTTCCCTTCCGTGCCGACCTCGCGCGCCACGCGCGTGACCTCCGACGCGAACGAGCGGAGCTGGTCCACCATCGTGTTGACCGTGTTCTTCAGCTCCAGGATCTCGCCCTGCACGTCCACGGTGATCTTCTTGGAGAGGTCGCCCGTTGGCGACGGCCTTGGTGACGTCGGCGATGTTGCGCACCTGGGCCGGTCAGGTTGCCGGCCATCGAGTTGACGTTGTCGGTCAGGTCCTTCCACGTGCCCGCGACGCCGGCGACCTCGGCCTGGCCGCCGAGCTTGCCTTCCGTGCCGACCTCGCGCGCCACGCGCGTCACCTCCGACGCGAACGAGCGGAGCTGATCCACCATCGTGTTGACGGTGTCCTTCAGCTCCAGGATCTCGCCCTGGACGTCGACCGTGACCTTCTTGGTCAGGTCGCCGTTGGCCACCGCCGTCGTCACGGCCGCGATGTTGCTGCACCTGGGCCGTCAGGTTGCTCGCCATCAGGTTGACGTTGTCGGTCAGGTCCTTCCAGGTGCCCGACCCGCCCTCGACCCGCGCCTGGCCGCCGAGCTTGCCTTCCGTGCCGACCTCGCGCGCCACGCGCGTCACCTCCGACGCGAACGAGGAGAGCTGATCGACCATCGTGTTGACTGTCCGCGCCGTCGAGAGGAACTGTCCCTTGAGGGCCGGCCGTCGCTCTCGAGCGCCATGTTCTGCGAAGGTCGCCCTTGGCGACGGCGCCGATGACGCGGGCCGTCTCGGTGATGGGGTGCACGAGGTCGCCGATCAGGGCGTTGACCGACTGCATGGACGCCGCCCACGAGCCACCGACGCCCACGAGCGAGGCGCGTTCCGTAAGCCGGCCCTGCTTCCCGACGGCGTCGGAGAGCCGTTCGAGCTCCCGGCTCATCGCCTGGTGGAGCTCGACGACGTCGTTGAACGTATCGGCGATTTCCCCGTCCAGCCCGACCTGGTCCTCCGGGCAAGCCGGACGTCGAAGTAGCCCTTCTTCAGCCGGGTCAGGGCCGCGAGGAGCTTGCGCTTGTCGAGCTCCCCGGATCCGTTCTCCCCGGGACGCATGGCCTTCAAGGCATTCTTGCGGATCGCGGCGCTGCGCGAGGCAGGTCCGGGGCGGGCGGAGTCAGGTTTCATCAACGGTTCCTTTCAAGATCGGTTTGCGACCACCGCGGACGAATCGGTCTCGGGCAGAAGGGGCGGAACCCGGCGGGATTTTGTCAGGAGGAGAGAGAATCGAGAGCACAACCGGCCGCTGGCTGCAGCGGCTTAGGGAGCGCGCGTCGCTGAGAGTTCTTTGCATCCCAGTTGATCGAGCAGCGTACTTTCTAGCAATTCTTGGGCCAGATACACGAGTTCACTGGAGGCGTCAGGTCGGCAGTTCAGTGTGCCACGGGAGTTGCGGGAGGTCCGTCCGTGGTCATAGGTCCCTGACCAGGGACCAGGGACGCCTGGGCCCGACCAGGCACCAGGGACGCTTATCGGTCGCCCTTCTTTCCAGGCGCTACGGCGCGGGCGGAATAGACCGTTTGGTCTTCGGAAACAGCCCCGAGGACCTTGTACATCGGGACCTGCGCGGACAGCCCCTTCAGGGCGAACTGCCCCATCTGGGCCACGGTGAAGCGGTTCTTGACCGCTTCGAAGGTTCGCGGGCCCGATCACGATGTCCCCGGCGCCGGCGACGAACTCCTCCATGCGGGCCGCGACGTTCACGGCGTTGCCGAGCACCGTGTAGTCCACGCGCCGTTCCGAGCCGATTTCCCCGACGATGGCCTCCCCGGTGTTCAGCGCGATGCGCGCCTCGATCGAGGACTCCCCGCGGATGACGCGCTCCGCTGTTCCAGACGGCCATCTCCTCCTGGATCTTCAGCGCCGCGGAGACCGCGCGCACGGCATGGTCGGGCTGATCGAACGGGGCGCCGAAGAACGCCATGACCGCGTCGCCGATGAACTTGTCGATCGTGCCGTCCTGCGGAGAAGATCGCGTCCGAGGAGAGCGTGAAGAAGCTGCGTCAGCAGCTTCGCGAGGCTCCGCCGCTGCCGATCTTCTCCGACCAGGTCGTGAAGCCCACGAGGTCGGCGAAGAGGACCGTCACCATCTTCGTCAGCGGCGACCTCGTGGGCGCCCGTCGCCGTCCGCGTGCGCGATGATCTCCTCGACGACCTGCGGGGAGTGATAGCGCTCGAGGCGGCCGCGGATCCGCTTCTCCTCCACGACGCGCTCGCGGAGGCGCGCGCGCTCGATCGCGACCGCGGCGAAGTTGGCGAGCGCCGTCAGCAGGTCGAGGTCCTTCTCGGTGAACGTCCCGACGTGGAGCGGCGAATCCACGTGGATCACGCCGATGACCGAGTCCCGGCTCCAGAGCGGCGCGCACATCGCGGAACGGATCTGCTGCATCCGGATCGACTGGCCCGCCTCGAAGCGCTCGTCGGTCTGGGCGTCGGAGGTCAGGACCGCGACCTTCTGGCGCACGACCATGTCCACGATCGTGCGCGAGTAGGGCGCCCGCTCGGTCGTCATCCGGGAGGACGATTTCAGCCGGCTGACGCGCAGCTTCAGTCCGCCGTCCTCCTCCAGCAGGAGGAAGCCGCGGTCCACCGGCAGGTGCTCGAAGATCAGGTCCATGACCTTGTCCAGCACCGTCTCGACGTCGTCCACCGAGATCAGCGCCTTGGCGACCTGCACGAGGATCTCGAAGACCTTGTTCTTGTAGGCGACGTCCAGGACGGCGCGCTTTCTTCCGTGCGTGGTCTCGCTCCGCCGCGGCGTCCTTCTCCAGCCCGAAGTCGAGGTTGAACTCCGAGATCGGACGGATGCAGGTGGAGGTCGAGTCGTGCTTGCGGGCGGGCGGCGCCGCCGGTTCCCGGACCTCCTCGTGGAACCGCAGGCACGAAAGTCCCGACGACGGCCTGGTCCCCGTCGCCGACCCGGGCGGACGGGACGAGCTTCTCGTTGAAGCGGACGCCGTTGGTGGACTGGTTGTCGTGAATGACCCAGCCGCCGTTCTCCTTGCGGAGGATGGCGTGCCGGCGCGAAACGGAGAAATCGTTCAGAACGATGTCGTTGTCGTTCGAGCGCGCCGATGGACGCCTCGTCCCCGGAGAGGATGAAGACCTGCGGCCGCCCGTCCGCCTCGTAGTGGACCTGCAACATCGAACGGAAAGTATATTCCGGGGTTACTCGCGCAGAGAGAGACGATCCGGACGGCCTTGTGCGAGGCCACGGGGCCGTTCCGGCCCCTGGCCGGCTCGTACTTCCACCGGCGAACCGCCGCAATGGCGACCTCGGTGACGCCGAGCGGCAGACCACGTTCGACCGCGATCTGCGTGACCTGGCCCGTCTCGCTGATCGTCGCGTCGAGAACGACCGTGCCTTCGACTCCCGCCTTCCGGGCCGGTTCGGGATACTCCGGGTCCACCCGCGTGATCAGGACCGCGGGAGCGAGCGGTTCCTCGGATACCGGTTTCTCGTCCTCCCGACCCGCGGGCCCCGGCTGCGAGGCCGGCAGGGCCGACTCGGAAGGCGTCGGGGGGACAGGTTGGTCAGCGTCACGTCCCGGATGGTCTTGCCGGCGTCGGAACGATGACGGGGCGGCGCGGGTCGGGGGCACGAGGTCCACGTCGCTCGAGCGCACGAAGGCGAGTCCTCCGTCGGCGGCGCGCACGGCGTAGAAGTCGTGGTCCACGGCATAGATCGGGACCGCGGTGCCCCGGCCCAGGCGTCCCGCGCGGGAGGCCGAGGCAAACGGGGCGAGGAGCAGCTCCGTCTCCTCCGCCACGACGCCCGCAACCGGCGTGAACGCGAGGATCTTTTTCGCCCTTTCCTCCCGCGTGGACCGCTCGGCTTCCGTCTCGACCGCCTCGGCCGGAAGAAAGCCCTTCTCACCCTTGCCGGTGCGCACTTCGAGCCATCGCCCCCGCTCCGAGAGGATCGTCAACCGCTCGCCCTTGGGAAGCGAGCCGGCCGGGGTCGCGCCGGCCGAGGGCTCCCGGAGGAGGTCGGCGGACTCCGCCGTGACCGTCCCCTTCGCGTCGACGAGGGCGCCCGGGCGATGCGAGCCTTTCGCGGCCGCGCGGTCAGGAGAAACGCGCCGCTGGCCAGGACCAGGGCGGCGATGAGGGCGGCCGGCGCCCAGCGCGGGAACCCGCGCGCCTCCTCGGGACGGAGGTCTCCCCGCGAGAGCTCAGGAGGGCCCTCCGAGCAAGGTCACGAGAAGAGCCTTCTGCGCATGGAGGCGATTCTCCGCCTGGTCGAAGACGGCGGACGCGGGAGAGTCGATCACTCCCGCCGCGACTTCCTCCCCCCGGTGCGCCGGCAGGCAGTGAAGGAAAATCGCGTCCGGCGCCGCCATGGCGAAGATCCGCTCGGTCACGCGATAGCCCTCGAAAGCCCGCGCCCGCTCTGCCGCTTCCGCCTCCTGGCCCATCGAGGCCCACACGTCCGTGTAGACCGCGCGCGCCCCCGCGAGGCCTTCCTCGAGCGAGCGCGTCACGAGGATGGACCCGCCCGGTCTCGCGCGCGGCCTCCCGGGCCCAGCCGACGACCTCGGGACGGGGCTCGAAACCGGCGGGCGTGACGACTGCCACCCGGGCGCCGAGCTTCGCGCCGGTCACGAGCAGGCTGTGCGCCACGTTATTGCCATCCCCGATGTAACAGAGCGGAAACCCCCTCTCGGTACCGAAACGCTCGCGGACCGTCAGGTAATCCGCGAGCGCCTGGCAGGGTGGAGAAGGTCGGACAGGCCGTTGATGACCGGGACCGAGGCATGGCGGGCCAGATCCTCCACCGTGGCGTGCGCGTTCGTGCGCGCCATGATCGCGTCGGTGTAGCGGGACAGGACGGCGGCCGTGTCCGCCACCGTCTCCCCGGCCGAGCTGCAAGTCCCGCGCGGAGAGAAACATCGCGAGCCCGCCGAGCTGGAACATCCCCGCTTCGAAGGACACGCGGGTTCGCGTCGAGGACTTCTCGAAGATCATCGCGAGGCGTCTTCCCGGCGAGCGCCGCGCGGAATCGCGCCGGCTCCTTCTTGACGCGCCCGGCCAGGTCGAGGATGGCGCCGATCTCCGCGGGCTTCCAGTCGTTCTCGTTGATGTAGTCGCGTTTCATGAGGGACAGTCTAAGGCCTGTTATGGTCACGCTAGAGTCCTGTCATCCTGAGGAGCGCGGCGACGAAGGATCTCTGAGAGAGCGTCCCAAGTGGGGATGAGATCTCTGCACGCTGAGTCCTGTCGCATGGAACGTCATCGCAGAAAGTGATAGCAGATCCTTCGCTGCGCTCAGGATGACGGGGAAGCTCGCCCGATTCCTCAACAGCGTTCCCGTTCGGCCCTTCCAGGGCTTCGGCGAGCGACTCCGCGCGCGTGATCAGGACCTGCCGGCCCCCGGCCTCGACGAACCGCGCCGCGGCGTCGATCTTCGGCCCCATGCTGCCGGGCGGAAACTGGCCCTCGGCCAGCGAGCGCCGCGGGCCGCCGCGACGTCGAGCTCCCGGATCGGCGTCTGTCCGGGCTTGCCGAAGTCCCGGGCCACACACTCGACACCCGTCAGGATGATGAAGACGTCCGCGGAGAGCGACGACGGCGAGCATAGACGCGGTGTAGTCCTTGTCGATGACGGCCTCGACGCCGCGCACCTGCTCCGTCGTCGGTGACGACGACCGGGATTCCGCCTCCGCCGGCCGCGACGACGATGTGCCCGCGGTTGACGAGCGCCGCGGCGATCGCGACACCGCGGATCGCGAGGGCTGGGGGAGGCGCACGACCTTTCGCCAGCCGCGCCCGGAATCCTCGGCCATCATCCAGCCCGGATCCTTCTCCAGGACCGCGGCCGCTCGCGCGAGAAGAAGGCCCGATCGGCTTGGACGGGTTGAGGAAGGCCGGGTCCGCGGCGTCCACCTGCACCTGCGTGATGAACGTGCGCGACCTCCTTGCGGAACCCGGCGCGCGGACAGCTCGTTGGCGAAGGCGAGCTCGAGCAGGAACCCGAGCGAGCCCTGGGTCTGCGCCACGCAGAAGTCGAGCGTCTGCGGCGGGACCTGCGCGGCGGCGAGCTCGGACTGGATGAGCAGGTTGCCGACCTGCGGGTCCGTTGCCGTGCACGACGACGAGCTCGTACCCGCGCGCGAGGACCGGGAGCAGATCCGTGACCGCCTCCCGCGCGCGCGCGAGCTGCGCCGCGGTCGTTCCCGGGTCTTCCGGCCGCAGCAGCGCGTTGCCGCCGAACGCCACGACGGCCAGCGGCCGGACGAAGAGAAGAAGGGAGTGGTCATGCGACGTGAAACGTTAAACGGAGACGTCAAACGTGTCCGCGGCGTCATTCGGCACTTCGTTTCCGTTTCACGTCTCCGTTCGGCTCACAGCTCTTCCTCGCGAGGGGCATGGCCATGCAGCGCGGGCCGCCACGGGCGCGGGACAGCTCGTGGGCGGCCAGGCGCACGACGCACTTGCCCTTGCGCAGGTCGAGCTCCTCGCGGCCCAGAAGCAGGTCCGTCCTCGTCCACGATCCTGTAGCCCGCGCGGCCGAGCTCCTCGGCCGTCCGCACGTTGCGGTCGTAGAGAAGGATGATCCCGGGCGCCAGGGCGAACGCGTTGGCGCCGTCGGTCCACTGCTCCCGCCGCTCGGCGATCGGGTCGTCGCCCCCGCAGCGGACGGGCGCGAGGTCGAGACTCTGCGCCTTCAACGACGTGAGGAGGTCCTTCTCCGACGTCCAGGCGATCTGCCGCCGCGTCAGGTCGCACTGGTAGACGTCGGCCTCCTCCGCTCCTCCGCCAGGATCATCGGGCCGTAGACCAGGCACTCGTCCCGGAGAGATCATCGGTGAAGACCGTGTCCAGGTGCATCGTCGATCGCGCCGGAGGGATCGCGACCACGAAGATGCGCTTGACCGGCGAGCGCGCTGCCTTCAGCGCTTCGGCCAGCCGCTCGATCGTCGTCTTCTCCGTCCGCTCGGAGTACCCGATCGCCAGGAGGTCCGACCGCAGAACGATCACGTCGCCCCCTCGAGCGTCGGGCGCATCCGCGCGTAGGAAGCCGACGGCCCGAAGTCGGCGGAGAACTCGCGGAACCAGAACGACCGCCGTCCGGCGCGCGAAGCGCGGGTGGTACTGGAAGATGTATCCGGAGAGGAGCGGCTCGCGCAGGCGGGCCGGCGTCGCCATCGAGCCTCGGATGACCCTGTCGCCGACGACGACCAGCGGATCGCGCTGGAAGAAGTAGTTTGGAACGGGCGGCAGCCAGTAGAGCTCGGAAGAGGACTGCGCCGCCTCCCGCGGCGGCTTCTCGATCCCCGTCACGAGAGCCGACGCCAGCGCCGTCCGGCGGGAAGGTCCCGCAGGCGGTCGTCCAGGTCCGTGCCCCACCGGAGGATCCGGCCAGGTCTTCCAGGATCGGCGTCGCGATGCTCCGGGACGGCGAGGACCTCCGCGCAGGAGCTCGCTGAGCCTCAGGACCTCGTCGGCGACGTAGCCCAGCACCTGCTGAAAGCGGCGGTGCTCTTCGCGCGCGCGGGCGCCGAAGAGGATGTCGTCGAAGAGCAGCTCCTCCATCATCGCGGGCACCATCCGGTCGATCTCGGCCCCGGGCAGGTGCACGAGGACGGAGGAGAGCTTCCCGATCTCGGAGTGGACGCGCAGGGTCATGGGACGCCGGAGGGGCGCGGAATTCTACCAGCCGGGGTTCTCAGGAGGGAAGGAGCGGGAGAGCCTCGGCGTCCCCAGCGACTGTCTCGAGCTTCTCCTGGGCGACCTCGGTGATGCCCGACAGCTTCGCGCCGAACCGGTTCAACGCCCCGGCGGCCTCGTCGTACTGCTTCTGCGCGTTGTTCAGGTGGCCGCGCACTTTCAGGAACGGCTCCTCGGCGCGCTCCCACAGCCTCGTCGAGCTCGACGAGCCTCTCCTGGACCTCGCGGGCGTTCTTCTGGAGCTCCTCGCCCTGCGGCAGCATCGCGACCGTCGACGAGCGAGAGAGTACAGCAGTCGCGGCGACACGGGATAGACCCGCATTTCGATGCAGGCGTCCGCGAGCGCCTTCTCCTCGCCGTCGGCGACCATCTCGGCATACACGGCTTCCGCGGGGACGTACATGAAGGCGAAGTCGATGGTCCCTTCATCCGGACGGATGTATTTCCGGCGGATGGCGTCGGCGTGCCTGCGGACGTCGCTCCGCGAACGCCGACCTGGCGCGCCGGCGCGTCGTCCGCGTCCTGCGCCTCGCGGCGCGCGCCGGAAATTCTCGAGCGGGAACTTGCTGTCCACCGGACACCCACCGGTCCTTCAGTGCGGATCACCGCATCCACAGCCACGCCGTCGCCGAACCGGTACTGCATCTCTCCAGGACCCGGAGGCAGGACCTCGCCGGAGCGCCTGCTCCAGAAACGTCTCCCCAGCGTTCCGCGCATCTTCGGCGGCTTCAGAAGGTCCTCGAGGCGCGTCACGTTCCCCGCGAGCTTCTCGATCTTCTGAGACGCCTCGAAGATCGCAGCCCATCTGCTCGCCGACATCCTTCAGCAGCTTGCCCCGACTCGCCGAGGTGCTCCGCCAGGCCCACTCTGTCCCTCGAGACGGTCTGCTCGACGCCGCGCACGCGGTCCTCGACGGAGCGCCGCATCTCCTCGAAGCGGCGATCGACCGACTCCGACGCTTCCCGCGCTCGCGCCGTCTCGAGCAGGATCTGATCGAGGCGCGCCGACTCGCGGCTGCGCCGGCCACAGCAGGAAGACAGCGCCGGCCACGACCAGCGCTCCGGCGAGCAGCGCGAGACACTGCCGATGAGGACATGCCGGAGACTGTAACGGCCGGCCCGGGACAAACAATGTCCGGGCGATTCGGGTCTTCGGTTAACGCCTGCCCGAGATCAGCACGACGATCGCCACGAAGAGCGTGGCTCCGATGATGGCCAGAGGAACGGGAACTCAGGCCCCGGAGAGCCGGATCATCAGCGGCTCCGGCAGCCCCGCCTTGCGAGAGATCCAGGTGCCGAATATTCCGCCGATGAACCCGAGAGCGATCGAGACCAGGCATCCGCCGCGCGTTCCGCCCCCGATCGCCCGGCCGATGGAGCCCGCCACGGCCGCGATCAGGAGATAGATGAGGAGGGTCCAGGGGTGAAATGCATGACGCCGCCTTTCCGTTTCGCGCGCCCGTCTTGTGGGCCGGGGCGCGGGGTGCGAGAATACGGTGGAGCAGCAACCGCCGTGCCAGACAAAGAACGTCCGAAGCCCCCGACGAGGACGAGCGGGAGCTGGATTACCTGATCTGCCGCGAGTGCAACACGCCCTGCTACACTTTCGAGATGGACAAGGGGAAGGTGACGGAGGCGCGTCTGTCTGATCTGCGGCAACGACGACATCCTCCTGTTCAACATCGGAGAGGAGCAGAGCCGGATGAGTGACGCCGAGGCCTGGGCCAATCCCTGACCGAGCGGTACGCCTCGGCGGAGATAGCCCGGCATCTTCTCGGCCCGCTTCAAGTTCGAGAACGTGGCGGCGCCTCTGGCTCTGGCTCGCCGAGGAAGAGAAGCGGCTGGGCCTGCCGATCTCGGACGAGGCGCATCTCGCCAGATGCGCGCGAATCTCGGCCGGATCGATTTCGAGGCGGCGGCGCGCGAGGAAGAGCGCACCCGCCACGACGTCATGGCGCACGTGCGCGTCTTCGGCCTCGCGGCGCCCGCCGGCGAGGGCATCATCCATTGGGGCGCGACGTCGGCCTACGTCTCGGACAACGGCGACCTGATCCAGATGCGGGCGGCGCTGGAGCTCGTCGGAGCGGCGCCTCGCGGCGCGTCCTGAAGCGCCTCCGCGCCTTCGCCCTCGCGCACCGCGACCTGCCCGCGCTCGCCTACACGCACTTTCAGCCGGCGCAGCCGACCACCGTCGGGAAGCGCGCCGCGATGTGGTGCGCCGGATCTTCTCCAGGACCTCGAGACGATCCGCGCCGAGCGCGCCGGCCATGCGCTTCCTCGGCGCCAAGGGCGCGACCGGCACGCAGGCCTCGTTCCTCTCGCTCTTCGACGGGGACTCGGCCAAGGTCGAGGACCTGGACCGCGCGCTCGCCGCCCGCGCCGGATTCGAACGGAGGGTGGTCGTGTCCGGCCAGACCTACTCGCGCAAGCAGGACGACAGGGTCCTGCACGCGCTCTCGGGCCTCGCGCAGTCGGCGCACAAGCTCGCCACGGACCTGCGCCTGCTCCAGCACGACGGGGAGATCGAAGAGCCCGTCGGAAGCCGCGCAGGTCGGCTCCTCCGCCATGCCGCTACAAGAGGAACCCGATGCGCGCGGAGCGGATCTGCGCTCTCTCGCGCCACGTGATCGCGCTCTCGTTCGACACCGCGATGACCGCCGCGCACGCAGTGGCTCGAACGGAGCCTCGACGACTCCGCCAACAAGCGCATCGCCGTGCCCGAGGCCTTCCTCGCGGCCGACGCGGTCCTGCTCCTGCTCGAGAACGTCGCTCGGCGGGCCTCGTCGTGCATCCGGACGTCTGCCGGCGGCGCCTCGAGGCCGAGCTGCCGTTTCTCGCGACCGAGGAGATCCTGATGGAAGCCGTCCGGCGCGGCGGCGACCGCCAGCAGCTGCACGAGCGGCTGCGCGCTGCACGCGCGGCCTCTTCGGAGAAGCGCGCGCGCGACGGCGAGCCGGCGGACCTGCTCGAGCGGATCGCCGCGCGATTCCGCGTTCGGGTTGACGCGCGAGGAAACGGCGCGCTGCGGCCAGCTCCGCGAACGCCTCATCGGGCGGGCGGCCGAACAGGTCGAGATCTTCGTGCGCGAGGAGCTCGATCCCGGCGCTGGAAGGCATCGCCGAGACGGAGGCGGCGGAGATCCGGGTTTGAGGATCCCGCGACGCCGCCGGCGGTCCGCGTCTTCATCGTCGTTGTCGCTTGGCCTTGCGGCCGCCTGCGCCTCTACGCGGCCCGTCGCTCCGCTTCTCCGCCGCGCCGACTCGTCGGCCGCTCCAGTGCCGGATGGACGGAAGAGGCATCGCGTCCTGGTACGGCGGCGACGACGGCTTCGAGGAAAGCCGACCGCGTCCGGCGAGATCTACGACTCCTCTCTCCTGACCGCGGCCCACCGGGAGCTGCCGCTCGGCACGGTCGTGGAAGTCTGGAGCGTCAGAACGGCCAGAGCGTGCGGGTCCGCATCAACGACCGCGGACCGTTCATCGCGGGACGGATCATCGATCTCTCGCGTGCGGCCGCCGGCAAGCTCGGACCTGATCGGCCCGGGCACCGGCCGCGTGCGGCTCACGATCTTGAAGACCCGGCCCGGTGGCGCCGCTGATTTCGCACATCGGGCCTCTGGTCCGTGCAGATCGGTTCCTTCGCCATTGCATCCAACGCGCGAGCGCCACGCGGATCGGGCGCGCGCGACCGGCCGGACGGTCTCGCTCGAGCCTTACAACGGCCTGACCCGGGTCAAGGTCGGCGCCTATCGCTTCGCGCGGTCAAGCGCAGGGTCGTGCTGGCCGCCCTGGAGCAGCAGGGATTCGAAGGCATCGTCGTCCCGGTCAACTGACGCCGGCTGGAGACTGACGGACGTCCTCCGGCGCCACCAGCGGCTCTTCGCATACGACGAGTGGGCCAACCGCGAAGACGCTCGCGTCGCTCGCGGCGGCGTCGCGGCCCCGCGCGCGGTCCGTCAAGCTCCTCGGCGTCACATCGCCGGCGCCGCGAGGCTCTGGCTCGGTCGGCTGCAGCGGGCGACGAAGCCGGCCGCCGTCTGGCCGGACTTCGACCTCGGAGAGTGCCGCGGCGGCGCTGGAGGACCTCGCGCCGCCTCTGGGCGGCATACCTCCAGGAGCTGACCCCGGCCGGCCTCGACCAGACCGTCTCCTACGTCAACTCGAAGGGAGAGCCCTGGACGAGCAGCGTCGAAGACATCCTGACGCACGTCGTCCTGCATTCCTCCTACCATCGCGGCCAGATCGCCGCGCGACACGCGCGCCTCCGGGCACGCTCCCGCCTACACGGACTACATCCACGCGCGGCGGCAGAGGCTCGTTTAGCTGTCCCTCTCCCCCGGGAGTGGAAGGTGACGGCGCAGCTTCTCGCCCTCGAAGCTAGAATCCGGTCCCCGCCATGGAGAACGCGACGCCGTCTCGCGATCGAGTGCCGCGGCCTGACGTCAAGCGCTACGACGACGTCACGCGCCGTCGACGGACTCGATCTGGCCGTGCGGCCGGGCGAATGCTTCGGCCTCCTCGGCCCCAACGGCGCCGGCAAGACCACGACGATCGAGATCCTGGAGGGCTGAACAGGCCGGACGCGGGCGAGGTCACCGTGCTCGGCCGGCGCTGGGGAACGCGACGAGCGGGAGCTGCGCGAGCGCCTCGGCGTCTCGCTCAGGAGAGCCGGTTCCACGACAAGCTGACCGTCTTCGAGACGCTCGCGCCTCTTCCGCTCGTTCTACCGCGACGGGCGCGACCCCGAGGAAGCGCTGCGCGACCTCTCGCTCGAGGAGAAGCGCGACGCGCGGGTCGGGAAGCTCTCCGGAGGCCAGCGCCAGAGGCTGGCGGTCGCCTGCGCGCTGACCGGAAACCCGAGATCCTCTTCCTCGACGAGCCGACGACGGGTCTCGACCCGCAGAGCCGCCGGCAGCTCTGGGAGCGCATCCAGGCCTTCCGGGCGGCGGCGGAACGGTCCTCCTGACGACCCACTACATGGAAGAGGCCGAGCGCCTCTGCGACCGCGTCGCGATCATGGACCACGGCCGGATCATCGCGCAGGGAACGCCGGCGGAGCTCATCGGCCGCCTGCAGCGCCCGCACATCCTCGAGTTCTCCTCCGACCCCCGGCGTCCCCGCGCTCGTCGCCGCGATCCCGGGCGCGCTCGATCCGCGGCCGCGCGGGAGCCACTGGTCGGTCGCCGTCGGTCCCTCGTCGAGGCGATCCCGGCGCTGCTCCTGGCGCTCGAAGACGTCCGGGCGCGAAGCTCGAGGAGCTCTCGACGCGCCGCGCGATGCTCGAAGACGTCTTCCTCGTCGCTGACCGGGCGGGAGCTGCGCGATGAGTAGCCCGAGCCGGCCGCTCCCGGCGCTGGTCGAGCTCGTCCGGACCCGCCTCCTGGAGTTCGTGCGCGAGCCGGAGGCGATGTTCTGGGTCTTCGTCTTTCCCATCGCCATGGCGCTCGCCCTGGGCTTCGCCTTTCGCGACAAGGCGCCGGAGGCCCTCGCCGTCGGGATCACCGGCAGGCGCAAACGCAGCCTCGTGCGCCGGCGCCCTGGACGCGCTCGCAGGCTCTTGAAGCCCGAGCTCTTCTCCTCCGTCGCCGACGGACGGGCGGCGCTGCGGACGGGCAAGATCGCGCTCCTCGTCGAGGGCGGCTCGCCGCTCGTCTACTGGTACGACGCGACCCGCCCCGACGCGCGCATGGCCCGATTCGAGGTCGACGATGCCGCTGCAGGAGGCGGCGGGCCGCGCGGACCCGACGCCGGTCCGCGACGAGCTCATCTACGAGAAGGGCTCGCGCTACATCGACTTCCTGCTGCCGGGTCTCCTCGGCTTGAATCTCCTCTCGACGAGCGTGTGGGGCATCGGCTACTCGATCGTGAACGCCCGGCTCAAGAAGACTCTGAAGCTCATGACGGCGACGCCGATGCGCAAGTCCGACTATCTGCTGTCGCAGATGTTCTCGCGCTTCGTGCTCCTCGTCGCTCGAGGCCGCCGATCATCGTCGCTGTTCGGCCTGCTCGTCTTCCAGGTCCCGATGCGCGGCTCGCCCGCCGCGCTCGTCTTCGCTCTGCGTCTTCTGCGGGCTCGCGTTCGCGGGCCTCGGCCTCCTCTGCGGATCGCGCGTGCAGACGCTGGAAGGCGTCAACGGCCTGATCAACCTGATCCTCGTGCCGATGTGGCTCTTCTCCGGCGTGCTTCTTCTCGCCCGAGCGCTTTCCCAGGGCGTCTGCAGCCCGCGATCGAGGCGCTGCCGCTGACCGCGGCCAACGAGGCGCTGCGCGCCGTCATGCTGGAAGGAAAGAGCCTCGCGACGCTTCCGTCGCAGCTCGCTGATCATCGGCCGTCTGGGGCGTCGTGAGCTTCGCCGTCGCGTTGAAGATCTTCCGCTGGCAGTAGGACGGAAGGAGCGATGCAGGAGTTCTGATCGTCAACCAGGAAGAGGTGCCGCGGCTCCTGCCCGATGGCGGAGTGCATGGACGCGATGGCCGCGCGTGCTCGCCGACACTCGCGCGACGGCGAGGCGCATCCTGCCGCTGCGCTCCGATCCTCTGGCTGCCCGAGAAGGTCGGAGGCTTCGGCCTCATGCCGGCGGCTCTCCTGCCGGAGCAGGTCGTCGGGCTGAAGGCGATCACGTTCTTCCCGGCAACGAGGGGACGGAGCTCGACACGCACCAGGGAGCCGTCCTGCTCTTCGAGGCGGAGCGCGGGCGGCTGCTCGCCATCATCGACGCGACCTCGATCACCGCGATCCGCACGGCCGCCGCGAGCGGCGTCGCGACGCGGCTCCTGCGCGCGCGAGGACGCCGGCGACCTCGCGATCATCGGCTCGGGCGTCCAGGCGCGCACGCACCTGGAGGCGATGACGGTCGCCCGGCACGCTCCGCCGCGTGCGCGTCGCGAGCAAGGACACGGACCGGGCGAAGGCCTTCGCCGCGCCGCGAATCGGCGCAAGCACGGCATCGCGGTCGAGGCCGGTCGCACGTCCGCGGGAGGCCGTCGCCGGCGCCGACATCATCTGCACCGTCGACGTCCTCGCGCGAGCCCGTCCTCCTCGGCGAGTGGATCTCGCCCGGCGCGCACATCAACGCGGTCGGGCTCGAGCGTCCCGACCGCGCGCGAGCTCGACACGGCCGCCGGTCGTGCGATCGCGCCTCTACGTCGACCGCCGCGAGTCGGCGCTGAACGAAGCCGGAGACTTCCTGATCCCGAAGAAGGAGGGCGCGATCGCCGACGACCACATCGTCGGCGAGATCGGCGAGCTCCTGATCGGGCGCGCGCCGGGGACGGCAGTCGCCGGACGAGGTCACGCTCTTCAAGTCGCTCGGCCTCGCCGTCGAGGACGTCGCGTCGGCGCGGCTGCATCTACGAGAAGGCCGAAGCCATCGGGGACCGGACGATTCCTGGATTTCGGAGGAGCCGCCACGCGAACGATTGAAGCCGCCGGCGCTCGAGGACATCCGCGCCGCGCGCGGACGCATCGCCGGATCGGCGATCCGCACGCCGCTCGTCCGGCTGAACGTCGAGGACGCGCCGGCGGAGATCTGGCTGAAGCTCGAGAACCTGCAGCCGATCGGCTCGTTCAAGCTGCGCGGCGCCGGCAACGCCATGGCGCTCGCGCCGCCGGGACGCAGCTCGCGAAGGGCGTCTACACGGCGAGCGCCGGCAACATGGCGCAGGGCGTCGGCTGGAACGCGCGGCGCCTCGGCATCCCGTGCACGGTCGTCGTCCCCGACAGCGCGCCGCAGACCAAGCTCGCGCGCGATCGAGCGCCTGGGCGCCGCGGCCGTCAAGCTCCCCTACGCCCGCTGGTGGCAGGTCCTCGAGGACCACGGCTATCCCGGGATCGAGGGCCTCTTCATCCATCCCGTCAGCGATCCGGCCGTCATCGCCGGAAACGGCACGATCGGCCTCGAGATCCTCGAGGACCTCCCGGACGTGGACGCGGTCATCGTCCCGTTCGGCGGCGGCGGGCTCTCCTGCGGCATCGCCGCCGCGCTGCGGGCCCTTCGTCCGGCGGCGCGGGTCTTCGCCTCGCGAGGTCGAGACCGCCGCGCCGCTTCTCGGCCTCGCTCGCCGCGGGCAAGCCCGTCGCGGTCGACCACACGCCGAGCTTCGTGGACGGCATCGGCGGCAAGTCCATGCTCCCGGAGATGTGGCCCCTCGCGACCTCGCTCCTCGCCGGCTCGCTCGTCGTCTCCGTCGCGCAGGCCGCGGCCGCCGTCGCGCTCGCTCGCCGAGCGCAACCGCGTCGTCGCCGAAGGCGCCGGCGGCGACGTCCGTCGCCGCCGCGCTGACCGGACAGGCCGGCGCCGGCAAGATCGTCTGCGTCATCTCCGGCGGCAACATCGACCCCGCGACCCTCGCGCAGGATCCTGAACGGAGAGCTCCGGAAACTCCTCTCTCCCTCCCGCCCCCTCTCCCGGCAGAGGGTCGGGGTGAGGGGGGCGAGAGCCTCCCAATCACGTGCGCTAAGACGCCCTTCTGATGTTCTGCAGACACCATCGAGGTTCCAAAACGCGTCAGAACCCGGAACCCAGATCGCCGTCGCGCATCTCTTCCGTGCGCTTGCACGCTGTCGACACTCGGATGACGACGCGTGACCACCGCCATCCAGCTCGACGTAAGCTTCGCCTCGTCACAGTAGAAGTCCACGATGTAGTCGCCAACAGGATGCTAGCGCCGGAATTTCGCTCCAAGCGGCTGCCGGCGCGATGCAGTGCCAGAGGCGGCTCGGCAGGTCGTCGTCTCCCGCGTCAGTGCCCGGGTATGACTCGAGAGTGCCTCGCGACAGTCTCGGGCGGCGTTGGGTGAGATCACCCCTCACCCCGTCCCTCTCCCCGCCGGGGAGAGGGTGTGGTCTTCCCCTTCTTCTCCTCCAGCTCCTCCAGCGTCTTCGGCCAGTCGCCGCTCAGGAGCTGCGACAGGCGCGCGGTCGGCGAGGAGCTTCCCGCCGGTCTGGCAGCGTCGCGCAGTAGTTCGACTCGTTCTCGGCGTAGACGATGCGCTGCACCGGCGAGCCGCAGTCGGGACAGGGCTTGCCGTACCGGCCGTGGACGGCCATCCCGTCGCGGAACGCGGTGACCTTCTCCAGGAAACGCCGTGCCCGCCTCGGCGCGCAAGCGATCGGCTCCACGTCTCGAGCGTCTCGCCGCGTCGCGCGGTGGAGGCGCTCGATCTCTTCCTCGGTCAGCTTCCGCGTCAGCTTCGACCGGCGACAGCCGCGCGCGGTGGAGGATCTCGTCGGAGTACGCGTTGCCGATGCCGGAGAAGAGGCGCGGATCGGTCAGGCGCGCGCTTGACGGTGTGGTTCTCGCGCGTCAGCGCCTCGTCGAAACACGGCAGCGCCGGCCTCGAGCGGCTCGACTCCCCCGCGATCGAAGTCCGCAGGGCGCTTCTCGCCCGCGAACCAGGTGCAGCGAGGCCCGCTTCTGCGTGCTCGCCTCCGTCAGGAGCAGCGTCCCGTTCTCGAAATCGAAAGCCGCGAGGGCAGACCTTCCGGCCGAGCTTCGCGCCGCGGGGCTTCCAGTGGAGCCGGCCGGAGATCATCAGGTGGAGGACCAGAAAGAGCCCGTCCTCGAGCTCGAGGACGATCCGCTTTGCCAATCCGGCGCAAGTCCGTCGACCTCTTCCGGCCCGGGGCCTCGGAGAGCGGCGGATCCACCGAGCGGAGAAGAAATGGGCTCTTGATCGCGCACGGCGTCGAGCCGCCTCTGAACGATCCTCGGCTCGAGCGCGCGTCGAGGTAGGCGACGATGTCGGGCAGTTCCGGCACGGAGCGAAGCCTAACGCCAACATCCGCTATCCTTTTCCTGCCGCTAAGCATCAAAGAGGGCGCACGGAGACCGGAAGAATCCTCATGAACCCGATTGGCGCGCTACACGCCCAGTGGCTCCACACGATGTGGCCGGCAGGCACCGTCGAGAAGCTGCCGGAAGTCCGTGAGGACGGGACGACGGCGGTTCCCGGTGTGCGTCGTGGGGGCCTGACGGGCGTGCCGCTTCTCAGTTCTCCTCCGGACACGGGCGCGCGGGCCGTCAACGCGATCCTCGCGGAACCGGATTTCGTCAAGACCCGCGGGACCGATCCGACGTCCTCGACATCGCCATCGTCGGCGCCGGCGTTTCCGGGATCGCGGCGGCGCCATGCGAGGCGAAGAAGGCGGGCTTTCGTTCCAGGTCTTCGAGGCGACGGAGGTCTTCCTCGACGGTCGTCGAACTTCCCGAAGGGCAAGCCGATATCTACCTACCCGACCGACATGGTCCGGCCGGAGACCTCGCAATTCAAGTCAGGTCCATCCCAGAGGAGGAGCTGCTCGAGACCCCTCGAGTCCAGGCGCAGAGGCCGCGGGCATCGACGTCGACGTTCGCGCGCATCGAGAGGATCGGAGCGCAAGGAGGCGTCACTCCCTCATCCGCCACGGGACGAGACCCGTGACGAAGGCCCGGCGCGCCATCGTGGCGATCGGCCGGGCGGCAACTACCGCGGCGTCTCGGCGTGCCCTGGCGAGGACCTCGGACAAGGTCTTCAACCGCCTCTACGACCCCAAGGAGTTCGCCGGCAAGCAGTGCGCTCGTCGTCGGCGGCGGCGACTCGGCGCTGGAGACCGCGATCGGCTCGGGACGGCCGGCGCGCACGTCACGCTCTCGTACCGCAAGTCCGAAGGACTCGCGCGGCCCAAGCCCGAGAACGTCGAGAAGATCCGCGCGCTCGAACGCGAATCCGCGAGGCGGACGGTCGCGATCGAGACGCCGAGCTCCGAGCGGGTCACGACGGCGACCGGTCGAGTTCATGAAGGTCGCGAGCGATCACGCGCCAGGTCGGTGCGCGCTGCGCTCGGCACCGCAGGTGCGCGCGCATCGAGCCGCAGCAGGCGGTCATGCAGGGACGACGCCGGCAAGGACGTGCGACGATTCCGAACAACGTCGTCTTCACGATGCTCGGCCGCGAAGCGCCGCTCGAGTTCTTCCGCCGGTCCGGCATCCCGATCCGCGGCGAATGGAAGCCGCGGCTACGCTGCGCGCCTTCGCGCGCGTTCCTCGTCTTCTGCGTCTTCCTCTACAACTGGAAGGCGGGCGGCGCGGTCAACCAGTACTTCAGAGGCACGCGCTCTTCCCGTTCAACGTGCTCGGCCTGGCCTGAGCGGGCGGTGCGACGGCGTGGCCGCGGACTCCAGGCCCGCCACGCTCCTCGGCACGCTCGCGCTGTCGCTGCAGCGACCCGGGCTTCTACTACTCGCTCGCCTACTGCCTCTGCGTCCTGCTCTTCGGCATCGCAGCGCATCCGCCGCCGGCAAGACGCCCTACGTCACGCGTGCAGACCGATCGTCTCCGACGGCGTGCAGATCGTGCCGCTCTTCCTCCTCCCCTATTCGTCCTGCTGCCGTGGTCGGGCACAACGGCGCTCTTCGACGCGCGGCGTTCGGGCAAGACCGCTCGCCGACCAATCTCTTCCCGGCCGCCGACTACGGGCACGGCCGCGAGTACTGGCGCGCGTTCGGCCTCGATCCTCGCCTGGCCGCTCTTCGTCTGGAACGTCTTCTCCGCCGACGCCGATGCGCTGGTGGCTCGCGATCGCGCTTCCTGCAGACGTTCGTCGCTGATCCCGCTGATCGTCCGCCGCTGGGGAAGGGCGCCTACTGCGGCTGGATCTGCTCGTGCGGGGCGCTCGCCGAGACGATGGGGGACGCGCACCGGCAGAAGATGCCGCACGGGCCGCTCTGGAACCGGCGTGAACATGGTCGGGGCAGGCGGTCGCTGGCGCTGGCGCTTCGTGCTGCTTCTCGGCGCGCGGTCGTCTCGCTGGGCCTGGCCCGGCGACGGCTCGGCCGCGCCGCGAGAGTTCTACGACGCGCTGCTGTCCGGCTGGCACCCGTGCCGGTATCAGCTGAACTACTACTGCGCTCGTCGACATCGTTCCTGGCCGGGATCGTCGGCGTCGGGTTCTACTTCTGGTTCTCGCGGCCGCGTCTGGTGCCGGTTCGCCTGCCCGCTCGCGGCGCTGATGCACATCTACGCGCGCTTCTCGCGCTTCCGCATCTTCGCCGAGAAGTCAGAAGTGCATCTCGTGCAACGTCTGCACGTCGGTCTGCCACCAGGGGATCGACATCATGAACTTCGCCAACAAGGGGCTTGCCGATGGAAGACCCCGAGTGCGTGCGCTGCTCCGCCTGCGTCCAGTCCTGCCCGACCGGCGTTCTCGCCTTCGGCCGCTACGCCGGCGAAGGGCCTCCCGGTCCTCGACCGCCTCCCACGCCTCCCCGTCCGCATGAAAGAAGCGACCAAGCCCGGATGATTCAGGCGCATCGCGCCAGGACACCTGCGAGCTCGACCATCTGGAAGAACCTCCTGCTCTTCACTCGGTGCCGCGGTTTGCGTCGTCGGTTACCTGTTTCTGCTCGGCGTCCCGTTCCTCCGTGCGACGAGTCCGACTGCCGGCGCTGTTCCTGCCGTTGTCGTGGCCCCCTCGCGGCATTCTGGTTGAATGCGCGTAAGCCCTTGCGGGCCGATGGACTCCGCTGGCCGCGATTGGCTGCGAGACTCCCGTTACCGCGGGGCGCAGTTCGATACGGTTTCGCGCAGGCGTCCTCAATGGCGCATGGGTGGGGATCGTGGCTGCCACCACGGGTGCGCATTGGCACTCAACCCGACCTTCCACGCCGCTGCCCTGGCCAGTGCCTGCGCGTTTGCCCTCTTCAACAATGCGGGCGAGGAGCTGATCTACCGGGGATATGCCTTTGTCCGCATTGCCGATCACTTCCACCCAACGGTCGCCGGTCGTCACGTCCACGGTTTTCGCGATTCTCCACATCTGCGGCCGGCATTCCATGGCTCAACGTGATCGCGGGCGTTCTGACATCCGGCCTCATATTCGCAGTCCTCTTTGCCCGATGGCGGAGTCTCCATTGGCGCTCGGCTTTCACGTCGCCACGAATGTTCCAGGAGCGTCTGGCCTGCGGCCAAGCGCAGCCTCCCTGCTGGCACCGGCGTATCCGCAATCAGCTGGCCCGGCCTCCACGCCCATGGCGCTGGCGGGCGTTGCGGCGCTGAACCTCGCCGTGGCAGTCGTCCTGATCGCCCCGTGGCGTCGCGACGGCGCCTCTCGGGCATCTACCGCTGGCGATCGTCATGATCGCAGGTCATGCGGGCGAGGGAAAGCGAGACGCCGTCGGGGAGCTCGAGGTCATTGCCGCTCCGGAGGGAAAAGCCTTCGCGTTCGTAGAAGGCGATCCTGGTCAGGTCGGCCATGCAGCTCGAGGCGGCGGAAGCCGCTTCGCCGCGGCCGCGCTCGTTCGCACTTGAGCAGCATCCGTCCCGACGCCCTCTTTCGGGCCCAGTCAGGGATGGACGAAGAAGGCCCGGATGCGCGCCGGCTCGGTCTCCGGATCAAGCCGGTCGTCGGAGCGGTCGGCGTAACGGTCACCCGCCGAAGCGGTACGGCGGCGGCTCCAGCCTCCGCACGCGACCGGGCCGGTCCGGTCTTCGACGACGAAGTACGTTCCGTCTTCGATCAGGCGTGTGTCGATGCCGAAGACGTGCGCGGCGCGCTCGCGAGCTGCTCCGGCGTGTAGTCGCCCGCCGCTCAGACCCAGAACCGACTCCCGGATGAGAGCGTCGAGGTTCTTCGACGTCCGCCGGAACGGCGACGCGCAGTGCAGAGCCTGCAAGGTCATTCGGGAGCAGATCCTTCGCTGCGCCAGGATGACAGATTGAGCGAAGGGATGACAGGTCGGGAGAGATTCACGCCAGCTCGGCCGGCGGCTCGTGGGAGAGGCGGTCGCGGCTTCTCCTTGCGCTCGATCGCGAGGCGGATGAGCTCGTCCAGGAGTCGCGGCAGCGGGAGGCCGCTCGCCTCCCAGAGCTTCGGATACATGGAGATCGCGGTGAAGCCGGGGAGGCGTGTTCAGCTCGTTGACGAGGACGCGGTCGGTGCCGCGCTCCAGGAAAGAAGTCCACGCGCGCCATGCCGGAGATCCCGGCCGCGCGGAAGGCGCGTGACCGCCAGGCGGCGGACCTCCTCCGAGATCAGCGTCCGGAGATCGGCGCCGGGATCAGGAGCTTCGCGTTGTCTTCGCGGTACTTGTCGTCGTAGTCGTAGAACTCGCGGCCCGGCACGACCTCGCCCGACGATCGAGGCGTCGAGGTCGTCGTTGCCGAGGACGGCGCATTCGAGCTCGCGCGCGTCGATGCCCTCCTCGATGAGCGACTCGGTCGTCGTAGCGGAAGGCGAGGTCGATGGCGGCGTCGAGGTCTTCCCAGCGCTTGACCTTGGTCACGCCGACGGAGGAGCCGCCGTTGGAGGGCTTGACGAAGAGCGGGAGGCGAAAACGGGAGCCGCCGCTGCCAGCGTCGCTCCTCACCCCGTCCTCTCCGCGGGGAGAGGGTGAGGAAGCGGGTGGTGGGGATACCGGCGTCGCGGAGGAGGGACTTGAAGATGGCCTTGTCCATGCCGATGGCGGAGCCGGCGACGCCGGCGCCGACGTAGGGGATCCCGAGGAACTCGAGGAACCCTGGAGGACTGCCGTCCTCGCCGGTCGTGCCGTGGATGATCGGGATGACGACGTCGGCGCGCGCCGGGCTGATCTCGGCGGGAACGAGCGCCTGCGCGGATGCGCGGCGTCCTCGTCGCCGGGGCCAGCGGAACTTCTCCGGGATCCGGCCCGGCGGAGAGGAGCCGTTCTGGACTCGCCGGCGGCGAGGAAGCGGCCGTCCGGCCGACCGCCAGCGGGAACGACCTCGTACTTGCGGGATCGAGCGCCCCGACGATCGTGCGCGCGGAGATGCGCGAGACCTCGCGCTCGACCGACCGGCCGCCGAAGAGGACCACGACGCGCGAGCCGGCTCACCGGTCACCAGCTCACGACCGGACGTCCTCGATCGCCGGCGCGCGCCGCGCAGCGCGCTCGAGCGCCTCGTCGGGCGGAGGCGGAATCCACCGCGATGACCGCCGCGGCCCTGAGAGCCCTCGCCGCGCGCCAGCGAGAAGTCCGCGATGTTGACTCCCGCCTCGCCGAGGATCGTCCCGACGTTGCCGACGACGCCGGGCACGTCGCGGTTTTCGAGGAAGACGATCGTCCCCTCCGGGCCGGAACTCCAGCGGCAGAGTCCGTCCACCTTCGACGATCCGGGCGTCGCGGCCTGAGAAGAGCGTCGCGTCGGCGCTCGCCGGGGATCCGCCGCCGCATGAGCGTCACGCGGATCGAGCGGACGTAGTTGCCCGGGTGCTCGTGCCGCGTCTGACACGACCGCGAGGCCCCGCTCCTGCGCCACGACGAGCGCGTTGACGAAGTTGACGGTGTCGGGCGTGTGGCCCGGCCAGCACTCCTGACCGCCGCGACGGTGATCGGGCGCAGCAGATCCTCGAGGCAGCCCCCACAGCAATACGTAACCGGAATCCAGCATTAC
>ERZ1370068.2854-contig-1984_pt1 | contig 30363 bp, 56 predicted proteins | sample MGYA00561227_ERZ1370068 | MGnify/ENA primary metagenome ERZ1370068 (study PRJEB38410, sample SAMEA6850437) | metagenome | study: Metagenomic assessment of the ecological functions of the soil: analysis of the soil microbiota associated with the...
CCATTTGGCCATGATGCTTCCGCCTCGGGAAACAATCCCGGTCATACGCTGGGCGGTGAGGGAATGAAACGCAGCAAAACGCCCGCGTGAACGGTGAAATAGTCGACACCCTGCTCGGCCTGTTCGATGCAGCGTGTCGCGGTACACTTCCCACGTCAGTTCTTCGGCTTTTCCGCCCACTTTCTCCGAGCGCCTGATAGATGGGCACCGTGCCGATCGGAACCGGTGGAATTGCGCAGGATCCATTCGCGGGTGGCGTGGATGTTCTTGCCGGTGGAGAGGTCCATCACCGTGTCCGCTCCCCATTTGGTGGCCCAGCGCATTTTCTCGACTTCCTCCTCAATGCTCGAAGCGACGGCGCTATTGCCGATATTGGCATTGATCTTCACCAGGAAGTTACGGCCGATGATCATCGGCTCCGATTCCGGGTGATTGATGTTGGCCGGGATGATCGCGCGCCCGGCGGCGACTTCGGCACGGACAAACTCCGGCGGTGATTTCGCGCGGGTATCCGTTGCGGAAAGCGGCGAAAGACAGGAGAGGCACGATGGAGCGGTTCCTGGCGTCGCCAGCGTCGTCGGCAAGCTGCGCACTGCCGGCATGCTGCTTGTCGAATATCATTGCGGACAAGGTCCTCGTTCCATTTGCGGCGATTCTTGGCCCGGCCGAGGTTCTCGCGAATGGCGATGAACTCCATTTCGGTGATGACGCCCTGCCGCGCGTGCACAGAGCTGGGTGACGGGATGGCTCTTGCCGATGCCCGCAGCGGTCGACGCCGGGCATTCCTGGGTGCCTGGAACGGGGAGAGCCCGCCGCGGCGTTCTGCCATGAGCTTGGGCATGATTGGTGCTCAGATAGCCATTGTCTTCGGGGCGGACACGTTGCGGCCCCGGTATTCCGCGACGTCTCCGCGCTTGAGAATCCATTCCTTGCGGAGGCGGCAGCCTCCTGCTCGACATCGCCGTTGAACTGCGGATCGCCCCAGGGTCCGCTGGTGTCATAGACGCGAACGGCCGCATTGGTCCTCGATGGTGCCGTTGAACGATCTTGGTCGGCGCAAGCTCAATCTTGCCGCATGGGTACGCGGATCTCTGGGTAAATTTCTCCCTCCACGTAGACACGTCTGGAGTTTGGCAGCGGATCGCTGCTATCAGGCTCGATGGCGTTTTTAGGTGCGACTCATTCTAAGTTTTCCGTTCTTCTTTGCGTCTAAGAACCCAGCGGCCGGCAAAGAAAGCAGAGAACGAGCCGGCTTCGATGCGCGGCTCTAAAACTCCAAACTGTCAACTTAGAACTCATCTCTGCTCCCTACGCCGGTTTAGCCGGATCAGGTTCCAAAGGGTCTCCCGAATCGACTTTGCCGATCGGGACTCTCAGCTGCGAAAGCTCCCCTGCGTGTGAGAACGATAAGCGATTCCTTCGATTCGTCAATCAGGTCTCGCGTCGATTTCTCGGCCGGCGGGCATGCCGGTCAAGAATGGTTTTTGTTTTCAGACGGCGTGGCATTTGGTGAAGTCGAAACGGACTCCCCTTCTTGTCATGGCCAGACGCTCACTCAACGTTGGAATGATCGGTTACAATTTCATGGGCAAGGCGCACTCGAATGCGTGGCGTCAGGCTCCCAAATTCTTCGATCTGCCGGCCGATGTGGTGCTGCACACCATCTGCGGGCGTTCGGCGCAAAAACGTGGAGGCCGCCCGTGATCAGCTGGGCTGGAAGAACGCAAGCACGGATTGGAAGGCGGTGGTGGGCGATCCCGGCGATCGATATCGTCGACATCTGCACGCCGAACGACAGTCACTGTGAAATCGCGCTGGAGGCAATCAGGAATGGAAAGGCCATCCTCTTGCGAGAAGCCGCTGGCGATCGATGTCGCCGAGTGTGAGAAGATGGTCGCCGCCGTGAAGAAGGCAAGGGTGGTCAACATGGTTTGCCACAACTACCGTCGCATACCTGCGATCGCCCAGGCCAGGAGGATGATCGAGCGCGGCGACCTGGGCGATCGCATCTATCACGTCCGTGCTCGCTACGCGCAGGATTGGATAGCGGATCCGAACTTTCCCGCTTGTCTGGCGGCTTGCAGGAGAAGTTTTCCGGTTCCGGGCACAAACGGCGACATTAACTCTCACATTATTGACATGGCCCGCTTTGTGGTGGGCGAAATCAATGAGGTTTGCGGGCTGCTGGAAACCTTCGTCAGAGGCGACCGCTCCTCGAGAGGAGGTTGGCAAGGGGTCTTGCTGCCAAGGCCGGGCAAGAAGTCGGGCAAGGTGACGGTGGATGATGCAGTTTCGTGGATCGGCCGCTTCAAGAACGGCGCGTCGCGAATTTTGAAGCCACCCGCTTCGCGTATGGTCGCAAGAACCACATCACGCTCGAGATCAACGGAGCAAGGGTTCGCTCTTCTTCAATGCCGAGGATATGAATCGCCTGCAGTTTTCAACCTGGATGACCCCGAAGATGCCCGTGGGTTTCGCGACATCCTTGTCACCGAGACCTGTTCATCCCTACGGCTCGGCCTGGTGGCCGCCTGGGCACATCATCGGCTATGAACATACCTTCATAAACGCGTTCTCAGACTTCGTTAAGGCGGTGGTAAACGGCAAAGAGTGTGCAGCCGACCTTCGAGGAAGGCCTCAAGAACGAAAAGGTGCTTGCCGCAATCGAGAAAAGCGCGCGGACCCGTAGCTGGGTGAAGGTCTAACTGTGTTGGCAAGGTTTTCTGAATCCATAAATGACGCTGATTGACGCAGATCAGGAGACGACAAGCCGACTCGAGGTGCCTTTGACATTGTGAAGTCAGGCGGTTGACACGACCGTCTTTACAAGGACCGAGCATGCTTTATGAAACGATTTGAGAATCAGGTGGCCATTGTGACCGGCGCCGGGCGCGGGTATCAGGTGAGGCAATCGCAAAGCGACTCGCCGGCGAGGGGCGCGATGTGGCGGTGGTCAGCCGCACAGAGTCAATGCCCGGAAAACGGCCGAGGCGATAAATGCCCTGACGCCGGACGCGGCCAAGCCCTACGCCGTGGACGTGGCGGATTTCGAGGCGGTCAGAAAGCGGGCGAGAAGATCCTGGCCGACTTTGGCCGATGCGATGTCCTCGTCAACAACGCCGGCATCACCCGGCGATACGCTGGTCATGCGAATGAGCTCGGAAGATTGGGATGTCGTGCTCGACACCAACCTCAAGGGCGCTTTCAATTTTTCCCGCGCCGTTTTGCGAGCGATGGTCAAGCAACGCAAGGGTCGCATTATCAATATCAGCTCAGTCAGCGGACTGATCGGCCTGGCTGGACAGGCCAACTATTCCGCCAGCAAGGCCGGACTGGTGGGATTGACCAAGACGCTGGCTCGCGAACTCGCCAGTCGCAACATCACCGCAAATGTCGTCGCGCCCGGCTTTGTCGAGACTGACATGACGTCGGTGTTGAACGAGGACGTCCGCAAGGCTGCCCTCGCGCAAATTCCCTTGACGCGCTTTGGGGTCGCCGACGATATCGCCGCCGCGGTCGCTTTCCTCGCGAGTCCCGAGGCCTCCTTCATTACAGGCCAGGTCCTCGCGATCGACGGTGGGATGAGCATGTAGAGCTAGTTTTTCCCGAAACCGCCGCCACTGTGTTGGCGAAGCTACGAATTTTTGAGACGTTCCGTGTTGGTGTAGCTTTTGAGGAAGGTTGATTATGAACGTTCGCAAACTTGGTTCACTGGAGGTTTCGTCGCTCGGCTTGGGCTAGCATGGGCATGTCCTATGCCTACGGTCCGACAGACGAAGTCAGAGTCGTTGGCTGTCTTGCGCCGCTACGTTGAACTTGGCGCCAACTTTCTGGATACAGCGGAAATTTACGGTCCTTATAAGAACGAAGAACTTCTTGGTCGTTTCTTGCGTGAGGCGTCGCGAGAGCGTCTCGTCATTGCAACGAAAGTTCGGTTTTCGGATCGAGGACGGCGCAAACAAAGGGATGGACAGCTCGCCTGCCGAACGTTCGAGAGGCGATGCGAGGGCAGTCTGAAGCGATTGGGGATCGAGACCATCGACTCATGCTATCAGCACCGTGTTGATCCCGGAATTCCGATCGAAGAAACCGTCGGCGCGATGGCGCAATTGGTGCAGGCGGGGAAGGTTCGTTGGCTTCGGACTCTCGGAGGCGGGTCCAGACACCCTGAAACGCGCAAACGCGGTCCACCCGATTACCGCGCTTCAGTCCGAATACTCACTTTGGTCTCGTGATGTGGAGCGCAATGGGACGCTGGCGACCTGCCGCGAACTGGGCATCGGGTTCGTCTCCTACAGCCCGCTGGGTCGTGGGTTTTCTCACGGGAGCGATTCAGAAACCATCCGACCTTTCCGAGGATGACTGGCGGCATACGAACCCCCGTTTTCAAGGAGAGTCGTTCACGCGGAATCTCCAGCTTGCCGAGCACGTCAAGAATCTGGCGGAAAGGAAGGGTTGCTCGCCGGCGCAATTGGCCCTTGCCTGGGTGCTGGCCCAGGGCGAAGACATCGTTCCCATTCCCGGCACAAAGCGTGTCCGTTATCTCGAGGACAACATGGGTGCTCTCCACGTGCGCCTCAACGCCGACGAACTGGCGCAAATCGACAAGCTGTTTCCGCCCGGCATCGCCGAGGGCGAACGCTATGCCGAGCCAATGATGGCGCTCGTCAATCGCTGAAGAGCACGACGCGTCCAGCGGCATCCCCGACGGCAAGAGACCTGCCGTCCGCACTCCACGCCAAAGCGGTGATGGGCCTCCTCCCCTCGAACGCTGAGACGGGCCGCCCCCTTAGCGTCCGAGATGACCAGGCGACCCGCGTTGTCGCCGCTTGCCAAAATTCACCGTTTGGCGAACAGGCGAGCGTTTCGACGTCGCCCTGATGAAATCTCAGTTGCTCGGGGATCGTATTTTCGGGTCCGGCTTTTCCCGTGCAGTTCCAGACAGTGACAGTCGACCCGCCGCCCGTCACCAAACGCTGCCCGTCGGTGAGAAGTCCATGGCTTTCACCTTCGTTTCAAAACCATGAATATGCAGTGGGTAGTCGCGCGTAAAGTCGTAGAGATGGACGCTCGGAGTCTGGTCCCCTGTCGCTAACCAGCGCGCGTCCGGGGCTCCAGACGACGAGGAGGAGCTGGCTCCCCCAGTCAGAAACGGGCATAAGGTTCGGCTTCGCCGATTCGCCACATCTGGGCCCCACCGCCGCAAACCGTCGCAATTTCGGAGAAGTTTTTGGGATTCCACGCGAAATCGGAAACCGACGTTCGGTGATTGGGGAACGTTGCGGCAATTTCGCCCTGGGCGTTAAAGATGAAGAAGAGTCTTTCCCAGGGCGGCGGCGAGGGCCTTTGCCCATCCGGGCTCCACTTAGCGCGATCGACCCAACCCTTGCCCAGCACGATGTCATGCGTCCGAGCGGACTCGGCGTTCGCGATCTTGCAAACCTGAAGTTGGCCGGTCAAATCCACAAGTCGCTAGGGCATCCCGACGCACTGCGCTTGTCCCATTTCCCAGGCCATGTGCGGCAAGTTCCGCGAGCGTCTTACCGTCGCGATCAATGAGCAGAATAATCCCAGTGGCAGGCGTGACAACGAGCAGTTCTCCTGACCAACCGAGGGATAGAACATGATCGCTGGTTTCCAGCGCCGTCCGTTTCTTGAAGCCCATCTGCTTTTTCTGTCGAGCGTGGCGTCAGCTCGATGACGTCAGGAAAAACAGCCATCGAAGCCTCGGCGAGGGCTTGGCGATCCAGGTTTCGGCCGATAAAGACGAGGCGGTTCCCGGCTGGTCGCCCGTTCCAGTGGCCCACCGGCCGCGGCGTTCAGAATCATGTGCACTCCTTGGACGATGACGCGCTCCTGGTTTCCTTTCACTGCCAGGACTCCCTTCATCTTCGGAAAATGTCCTGGCCTTTGCCTCCGGAGGAGTTCCGAGAGCCAGCCATTAAGCTTCTGCGCGGTCGCAATGGCCGCCGCGTTCGAGGCCTACACTGGTGATCTCGTCGTCGTGATGATGGTGATGGCGCTCGTCTTCCTCTTCGAGGAAATGCGGGCCGACCTCCATGGCGTGATCAAGATTAAATCCTCCAACATCAAGAATCGTTGGGAAGTCAATCTGCGCGTTGACGGTCCGATGCAACGTTGCCATCGCGTTGGATTCCACGGGCGAGCTTTTCAAGCGCCTCGAGCTCAGACGTAGATGCACCAGATCACATTTGTTGAGAAGGATGACGTCTGCGAAGGCGATTTGCTCCTTCGCCTCGCGGCTATCATCGAGACGAGGCAGGATGTGCCTCGCATCTACCACCGTGACCACGGCGTCAACCGTGAGTTTCCGCCTGGATCTCGTCATCGGGAGGCAAGGTTTCGAACGACTGGCCCCGGATCGGCCAATCCTGTGGTCTCGATGAGAATGCGATCGAACTGGTTCCTGCGTTTCAGCAGATTGCCAAGGATGCGGATGAGATCCCCCGCACCGTGCAGCAGATGCAGCCGTTGTTCATTTCGAAGAGTTCCTCTTCGGTATTGATGACGAGCTCGTGGTCGATGCCGATCTCTCGAATTCATTCTCGATCACGGCAATACGCAGGCCATGCTGCTCCGTAAGAATTCGGTTGAGGAGCGTGGTTTTGCCGGCTCCCAGAAAACCGGTGAGGATAGTGACCGGAATGCGAGCATCCATAGCCTGCCAACCTGCGCTGAATGAACGCGGTTTCGCAACAGCCTGTCTCACGAAAAACAGATGACGCCTCTCGTGCTCCTCGTAGGATTTTTGGGTTCTGGGAAGACAACCCTCCTCAGGGGATTATTGCCACTCTTGCGTGAGCGGGGCCTCGAGCCTCATGTTGTCATCAATGACTATCAAAAGCGCTTTCGTGGATGCAGAGCAACTTCGCGGGCTGGCCGCGGAGATCTCGGCGATCAGCGGAGATTGCGTCTGCTGCGGTTCACGCGAAGAACTGCTGACCAAGTTGGCGAGCTTCCGGACATCTGCCAGGTCGTTTGGTGCTGGTCGAAACGAACGGGACAACCGACAGCGAGATGCTCATCGAAACGTTGTCCCTCGAGCGCAGTCTGCGGCACTTCTCGTTGCCCATTCAAATTTCGGTGATCGACGCGCAACGGTGGCAAAAGCGATTCTGGCACAACGCCCTCGAACGTGAGCAGGCCCGCACCGCCTCGCAAGTTTTCTCTCGCGCTTGGACATGGTCAAAGAATCGCGACTCAGCGAGCTTCGTGAATCGTTCAAACGACACGGAGTTCGTGGACAATCCGTTGGCTTGGAGGAGTTCGCCAGCGAGTTGGCCGCGGTTTCGAAGCGGCTCGCGACTACAGCTGAGCGTGGCCTCGAAACCTCTCCGCAAGCCCCTCATCATCAGCATGATCATGACCAAGCCGCGCATCACTTTTCCTCGCTCGAAGTGCCTCTGCCCGACCATGTGGCGAAAGGCGCCTTCTCGCGGCTGCTGCAGGATCTCCCTGTGGAAGTGATCCGCGCGAAGGGCTGGTCCGCTTCCTGGAGAATCCCGAAGAGTTATTTGTCTTCCAAAAAGTCGATCGCTTTGATGTCCCGCAATTCTTTGCCATCGGAAACTCTGCGCGTATCAACAAGCCGCTGGCACTGTTCATCGGGTCGCATCTTCCGGAGCGAACAGCTTCGGACACAAATTGCCAGCCTTGCTTCGGCGGCCTGATAGCCATCTGGGGATTTCGGCGCCGCCGCTCAGAAGTTGAATATTGGGCACTCGCCCCGATGATTTCCTCCTATGCAACTGGCCACTCAAATCGCGGGCGTCCTCGGGTTTCTTGGCGTCGCCTTGGGAGCCTTCGGAGCGCATCAACTGGCTGCGGTTCTCGCCGCTAATCAAACCGCCTCCGTCTGGCAGACCGCCGTGCTCTCTACCATCTGGTGCATGCCGTGGCGGCACTCTGGGCGGCGGAACGAAATTCCACCGTCGTCTGGATCTGGGCGGCGGGAATTCTTGTCTTTCCGGGTTCGCTGTATCTCCTGGCGCCTGACCAATATTCGCTGGCTCGGTGCGATCACGCCAATTGGCGGCTTGTTGTTTCTGGCAGGCTGGCTCCTCGTCGCAATCCAGCCACAATGACCGCGAGGCACGGAACGTTCTCGATACGCACGCGCGGCAAGGGGACCTACGAGATCACCGAAGAGGTGACTCCGGATTGTGCGGGAAAGCGGCATCCAAACTGGAACCGTCACCGTCTTCATCCGCCATACGAGTGCCAGCCTCGTCATTTATGAAAATGCCGACTCCAAGCGCCCGGACGGATCTCCACCGTTACTTCGAAAAGATCGCCCCGGAGTGTGGCGACTACGTCCATACCCTCGAAGGTCCAGACGATACTGACCAGTCACCTGCGCATGGCCCTCACCCGGACAAGTGAGGTTGTTCCCATTGCCGGCGGCGCGGATGACTTTGGGAACCTGGCAGGGAATCTTCGTCTTCGAACACCGACGCGCCTCGCACTCACGCACCGTCGATCTCGCTCGTCGTCGGGCACCTGAATCGCCTTTCTGCTCGAGCTTAGAAACTCACTCGCCTCCTCGCTTTTCTCTTGCGCAAAAACCGTGAGTTTTGGAAATTGAAACTCATTCTCAATATGAAAGCTGCCCGTTCGTATTCGTTCTCCTTAATTCGGGTTTGTTCTCTTGAGCGTTCTCTCGTCGGCCGACGCCAACGCCGACGAGACCGCTGCCAGCGTGAAGAGCTACCTGCTCAAAGGACTCGGAAAAGATGAATGCGGCTTCCGAGGACTTCGTGAAGAACAGCGAAGCCTATTCCGCGCTCAGTCGCGGCGAACGGAGGTTCTGTCGAGGCGGCGTATAAAGCCGATCCCAAGAAAATCGATCCAGCTCGTCTCGAAGATGCAGGAGAACTACAAGGCCATGGATAGCTTTGGCTATGAGACGGTCGAGGGAATCGTGGCCGGGGTTCCATCGATGGCTGAATACGACATTTATTTGGATGCCGGAGTTCCCGCCGCGGAAGGACCCGAGGATGTGGCGCCAGTTGTTCTGGACCTCGGCGACGGTCAGAAGATCGACAAGCAGGGCTCTCTCTTTACCTATATCATCGAACCAATGCTCTGGGGCGGCGACAAGCGTTGGGTAGTCACCTGTCGATGGAGGCAGAAATCGCTGCCGCGTCCGGAAGATGCTCACGCTGCTGCCGCCAAGGACGTGAACAAGAAGCTTGGCGAACTGCTCGCCGACGCGAGAGGCATGGAACGCTTCGGTGGGCGATTGTTTTGGCGCAATGGTGGTGATGACGCCGACTCTTTCCGACTACTTTGAAGACTGGAAGGAGTCGCGTTACTCAAAGGAGAAGTCGGGGCGCTTCAGGCGGTGAGCCGCGTTTCCGACATGCGCGGGAATCATGGGGAGCTGTCAGGTCATGTATGAGGCCGTGGAGAAACAGGTGGCCGAAAAGGACAAGTCCCTCGCGAAGTCCGTCGACTCTGGTTTCAAGGGAATCATGAGCTTCCTTGACAAGATCGAGAAACGCGAAAAGCAGGGCGAGATCAGAGGGGCGGAGATCGACGAGCTGGCCACCCAAGCCAAGGAAAAAGACCGACAAACTGGTGCCACAGATTGAACAAAGCGCTGCGGTGGTCAGGCGTGAAGGTCGAGATAAGCTGAGCGCGGCTTGAGCCGCAAATTTATCATGACATTGGAGAAGAGGATCGTGCGTGGGCGCGAGGGCTGATCGTCTTCCTCGTCTTCTGCTTCTCGGTGTCGAACCTCCGGGCCGATGCGATCGACGACTCTGCGGCGTCTGCAGAACGAATTTCGACGAGGCTCTGCTTGATATTCATGGTGAGCCGCTGGTCGCCAGTCGATCAGGAGAAATCTGGAGAAGCGCGAGAACGCAGTTCGGCCAGATCCTGACGGATCCGGCAGCGCGAGACCTCTGGAACGCGCCTCTTCCGTGTCTCGGTGGAGGGACCGCTGCCTACGGCCGAGGCCCTTGGTTTCATGCAAGCGCGGCTGCGGCATGCCGCTGCCCTGGAGATGATCGGCAATCAGCGCGCCGGAAAGATCGAGGCCGCGCGCGAATGGCGTTCGATCATCAAGACTGCCGAAATTCGCCAATTCGGTCGAAGGCGCGCTCGCCCTTCAGCGACTCGGTGCGAGCTCCACCGCAGCGCGACGAGGTCAGTCGACTGCTCGCCAAGGAATATGTCGTTTGGCAGATCACTCGGGCCCGCGAAAAGGCTGACGCGCTGCTTCGGCTCATTCATGAGGGATCGCGCCACGCCCGCGCCTCATCTACGCCCGCGCTGCCGAAGTTCAGGGCTCTCGCAGTTTGCCAGCTTCTTTGCTAAAACTCGCGCACCGGATCGGCCGCTTCGAACAGAACTTGCGAGACAGGAAAGCGACGTTTCACTGCCGCTTCTCGCGGCAGCCTCGGAGAATGCCAGCCAGCTACCTGGAGACGGCCAGCGGCGTGGCGTCTCGTCGCTCGAGGCCGGATATCCCAATCTCTTGAGTGCTGAGGACATCGAGCGCCGAGAACGAATCGTGCTCAAACTTCTGCGGCTGATCCCCAAAGAATATCAATCCGGTGTCCGCGATGGAGAGATCACTATCCCGATCGAATACCGCGGAGGCGCAAGAGTTTCACGATACAGGCGCGCCAGATCGTCAATGAGTTGATGCCGGTGTGGCGGCAGAGCAAGCCGCAGGCGTTGGAGAAGAATGGTCCGGAACTTCATCGCGCACTGGAAAGCTTGGAAGCGGCGATTGAGGCGGAAAGCGGCTCAGTCCGAGATCGACAATTTCGTGTCGAGCACCTCCAGTCTCCTCCAGCGCGATTTCGGGCTGACGCTTGAAAGCGCTCGGGCATGGGAGGCGACGTGGTTGCGGAAACGGCCCTCGAAGTCGCGTTCGCTTCTTCGGACAATCGCTCGCTGCCGCGCAGAGCAAGCTGCTGGCGAAAGGCGGAGCAACTCCGCTTGGATGCCTACATCAATTTCGATCTTGGAGATTGAGTCGCGCACGCTTCCCGCGAGATCCTAGCCTCGCCATACGCGCTGAGAAGACCTTTCTGGACGGTCATCAGGGTCAGCCCGGAGTCAAGGCAGCTCTGGACGCGCAGGTTTACCGGGCGAGGAACTGACGGCGGCCTATCAGCGCGCCCTGGACGCTCTTGAAGAATGTTCCGCCTTGGTCAAAGTCGGGCTCTCCCCAACGGCGGCGATGATTGGAGCGATTTTCATCGTGCGCAGAGGAAGGTCTTGAGGCGGTGGTTATACTGGCCGCCCTGCTGGCTGGGCTGCGCGGTCCCGAGAATGCGAGGAATCGCAGGCGGATCGGGGCGGGGGCATGGCTGGCGCTCGGGGTTACCGGCGGTAATCTTCGTGGCCTCGCGCACGCTCCTGCTGGGACTCTCCGCATTACGGGGAGACGCTGGAAGCCAGTCATCTCCGTGCTCGCCGTCGTCATCCTACTCATGGTGACGAATTGGGTTTTTCACAAGTACTACTGGACAGGGTGGAACGCGCGGCTGCGCGATCTGAGCAAGGCGGCGCAGCGGCAGCAACAGACCCGCTGGGAAGGTCTGGCGCTGGTCGGCGTTGGTTTCATGACGATCTTTCAGGGAGGGATTCGAGACAACGCTGTTCATGCAGTCGCTCATCCTGCGAAGCGGGAATGCGTCCGGTGCTGCTGGGATCTGGCACTTGGGCGGTCTGTTTATCGGCGCGGTGGGATTCGCGGTATTTTCCATTGGAGCGAAGCTTGCCCTATCGCAAAATGCTGGTTATCACCGGGCGGTCTGGTGATCTTTGTGCTGTTTACCTTCATCGGATCCGACGGTCCGGCTATTCCAGACGGTCGGCTGGCTGCCGGTCCATCCTGTTCCCGGGTTGGAGCTACCAGCATGGATGGGAGTCTGGCTGGGCCTTGTATCCGACGTGGGAGGGCTCGTTGATTCCGTTCGGAACCTTCGGCTATGTCGGCGGGATGTGGCTCTTGGTGAAGCTTTCCGCGAAGGCGGGCGCAGCGAAGCGCGAAGCGTCAGGCTGGAAAGTTCTGCCCCGCTCGGCGCCTAAGGGACGTTTGCAGCGCTGCTTGTGCTGAGGCACCGCGAAGTTCTCGAGGAGCATGGCGCTAGCGCCTCGAACCAGTTCTTCGAATTCATTGGAGCGGGCACCTTATCCCGTTATCGCGCTCGAACGTCTGGAGCTGCCGGATCATCTTTGCGATCAGGGCGGTCCAGCCGGTTCTGATGACTGGCGCCCGACCCCGGCGCCATTGTCGCCGTTGAAGTACTCGTTGAAGAGGATGTGGTCGCGCCAGTGCGGATCATTCTGGAAGAATTCGTTTTCTCCGTTGAAGGGTCGCCGGCCGTCAGGACCGCGCTCGAACAATCGAAACGAGCGCGCCTTTGAAGTTCGAGTGAGATGTCCCAAAGATTCATCTGCTGGCCGCTTCCGGTCGGAAATTCCACCTTGAAGGTGTCACCAAAATAAAAGCCGAACTTCTGGAGCGCTTCGATGAGAAGGTAGTTCATCGGCATCCAGACGGGACCGCGCCAATTCGAGTTGCCGCCGAACATGGCCACCGGGCTGTCCGCCGGGGCTGTAGGCGAAGCGTTTCGGTTTCTCCGCGCCTCGGTAAAGCGTATACGGGTGATCGAGGTAGTAGCGGGAGAGCGCTCGGATGCCATGCGGCGACAGAAATTCGCTCTCGTCGAAGAGCCGCTCGCAGATCCTGCGCAAGTCGTTCCGGTGGAACCAGCGAGACCAGGCCGGCGCCCTTGGACTTCCACGCCGATATGATGAAGCTGAGTCGAGCAGATGCGGACGGTGATCGCGAAACCACTGGACGCGCTTGCGCAAGAGGGGAATTGCTTCGCCATGTCGGTGCTGGAAACTCTCGACGGCGAAGAGTGGGGTAAGCCCGACCATTGAGCGGGTCCGCAGGTAATCGACCGTGCCGTCCGGTCGGCTGAGCACATCGTAGTAGAATCCATCCTCGTCATCCCAAAGCGTGAAGCCGCCGGTGCCCGTGGCATTGATGGCGGCCGCCAGATAGATGAAATCGTTGAGGAACTTATCGGCGATGTCTTCGTAGGCGGTCTCTCGGTGGCGAGCTCGAGGGCGACGTTGCAGGCATGCTGAGGGGAGAACATCGCCATCCACGCCGTGCCATCGCTTTGCTCGATCTTGCTTCCGTCGGGCAGCAGATAGCGCCGGTCGAAAACGCCGATGTTGTCCATACCGAGAAATCCGCCTTCGAAGACGTTGTCTCCCGGTTGATCCACTACGGTTTCCCCACCAGGCATAGCTCAAGAGGAGTTTGTTGAAGGCGCGCTTGAGATATTCGCGATCGCCGTCCCCTTTCATTGCTCGCTCGATCGAATAGATGCGCCACATCGCCCAGCTGCGCGATTGGCGGGTTCGCATCCGAGAGTGCCCATTCGTAAGCGGGCAATTGCGCGCTGGGCGAAGCGTAACGCTCGCCATGGAGGAATCATATTCTGGCGCTTGGCGTGTCGCTGGATCAGGCACGGCAAAACGCGACCGAGTGAAACATCAGGTCCCAGGCGCAGAAGTAGGGATATTCCCAGCAGTCCGGCATCGAGATGATGTCGTGAGCGTGCATCTCCTTCCAGAAGGCATTGCGCCCGTGCCAGCGTTCACGCGGCGGGGGAGGCATCGTCGGATCGCCTTCGCAGCCACTGAATCACCGGATAATAGTAAAACTTCTTCGACCAAAAGAGTCCCGCCAGCGATCGCCGCTGAATCATCGCAGTTTCCTCTCGGCAAACCTCGGCGTCAGAGCTTGGTAAAAATCATCGGCTTCTCTGCGATCCGCTCGTGAAACAGTCGTCTCGTATGAGGAGCCAAACGGCGTCCGGTTGCGAGCAACTCGGTGAGCCTGCATCCGGACCGTCGAGGCTTCGCCGGGCGCAATCGGTGCGGCCGATAAATCGGGCGAGCCTTGGTGCCACTGCCAGCCGGATTTACCGCGTCGGTCTTTCCATGGACGATGATAGTCGTGGAAGGCATCCTTGACGTGCGTGCGGCCGTATTCTTGGCGCCGAAAAGCCGCTCGTTATTTGTTTCGTTGTCGGTGAAGACGAACTCGAAGCGCCTTCGCAATAGAGGTGATAAACGGGCAGCCCCCACGGCGCCGCTCGGATCGACTTGTCGCTGGTGAGATGCATTTGCGGCTTCGGGCTTCCTTCGCCGACCCCAGGACCAGGTATTTCGAAACCAGAGAGTGGGCAGGATCGTCAGCGGCGCCGGTTCTGGCCCCCGATTGACCGCAGAAATCTTGATGCAAATGTCGTTCGGCGCAGCCTTTGCATACTCGATGAAAATGTCGAAGTAGCGGCCTATCGGTCAAAGATGCCCGTGTCGACGAGCTCGAACTCGGGTCCAAGCGCGTGCGGCGGGCGCTCTCCTCAATCGAGGCGCTGATAAGGAAACTCCTGTTGCGGATACTTGTAAAGCCCCGCATGTAAGCTGTGAGTCGGAGTGTTATCAAGGTGGTAAAAATACTCCTTCAGGTCCTCGCCATGATTCCCTGGGGATTTGAAAGACCAAAAAACCGCTCCTTGAGGATCGGATCATGGCCATTCAAAGGCCGGCGAGAAGCAAAGCCGGCAGTCGCTATCGCATATGCCGAGCAGAGCCGTCCTCGCCCCAGCGATAGACTCGTGACGCGCGCGTGATCGTGCGGAAAGAACGCCCAGGCGTCGCCGTCGGCGGAGTAATCCTCCCGGACCGTTCCCCACTGGCGTTCGCTCAAGATACGGGCCCCAAAGCATCCCAGGGTTCGCGCCGTTGATCGCGCGCGAGAATACGCTCGGTTTCAGCTTCGGAGGCGCATGACGGCTCCTTCCACTCGCAGAAAATGGCGTGCTCGTGTCACTTTGCTTTTGTGAAAGCACCTGCGAAACGTCAAGTTTCGCTTTGCATGCGGTGCGCGCCTTGGAGAAGCCTTCCAGACGCTCTGCAAATTGATTCGATTAATTGACCGGCTTATGGCGGAGATCCACCCCAATTTTGACGCGCGTCAAGCGCGGGCCTGATCGAGGTGACGCCTCAGGAGAGGCTCAAGCTCGAGAAGGATGGCCTGGACGTGATTCACGACATCTATCGCTACGCGAAGCTTGGGTTTTTCGGCCATCGTCGAGGAGGATTTTGACCGTCTGAAATGGTATGGCGTCTACCGGCAGAAGCCGAAGGACAGCGGCTATTTCATGATGCGGACGAAGATCCCGGGCGGCCAGCTGACGATGCGCAAGCCATCCTGCTTTCGAGCTTGGCTGACGAATTTGCGCACGGGTTTTGCGATATCACGACGCGCCAGACCATCCAATTTCATTGGCTGCGCATTGAGGATGTGCCCCGATTTTCGATGCACCGAAAAAGCGGGCATCATTACCAGTGGCGCGTGTGGAGACATTACGCGCAACGTCGGCGTGCTGTCCCGTGTCTCGGGCATCAATCCGACGGCAATTCTCGATGCCACGCCGCAAATGCTGCGAGATCAGCCGGGGTCTGACCAACACCAAGGAATTCTCAGAATCTTCCCGCAAATATAAGATCAGTCATCAGCGGATGCCACATCCACTGCCACCAACCCGACATCAACTGCGTCTGGTTTTTTCGGACTGGTCAGCGAGCGAGGTGAGGCTGGCTACGGTGTGAAGGTTGGAGGTGCGGCTTTCCAGCTGCTCCGCATCTCGCGCAAACGCTTCCGGTCTGGATTTCGGCGCGGCGCAAGCCTGGCCGGTCACCAAGGCGATCAGCGAGTTATATCGCGACGAAGGCTATCGCGCCAAACGCAACCGCGCTCGCTTCAAATTTCTCGTCGCCGATTGGGGTGCGGAGAGAGTTCTGCGAAGTCGAGGCTCGTCTCGGGTATCAGCTCGAGCGGCACACCGACGTTTGTTTTCCGCGCGATCAGGAGACCGATCACATGGGAATCCACGCGCAGAGTGCAGCCGGGTCTATTACTGGGTGGGGCTCACTTTTCCGGAGGTCGCATCCGGAACGGCGCGCTTGCCAGCGTCGGCGGCGACTGGCGAGAAAATAGCGCGTCCTGCCCGGCCAGGACTTTCGTCCGCCTCACGAACAAGCAGAATCTCCTCATCCCGCACGTGCCGGAGAGTAACCTGGCTCGCTATGAAGGCGGAAATGGACGAACTCGGACTTGTCTACGATTCGTCAATTTCCGCAAGGGATGCGTCTCCTGCACCGGCATCGAGTTTTGCAATCTCGGCGGTGGCCGAGACCAAGAACCGGATGATCGAGCTCATTAGAGCAGTTGGAGACGACCAGCGGCTGGGTATAAGGACAAGGTTCGCGTTCATTTCGGCGGGTGTCCCTCGAGCTGCGGGCAGCACCAGGTTGCCGATATCGGCTTTCGCGGGGCAAAGACAAAAGTTGGCGGGAAAATGGTGGACGCCTACGATCTTTTTGTCGGCGGGCGGTTGCGGACGGGATAGCCGCTTCAATGAGCTGCTCAAGGGCAAGATTCTCGCGGCGGACGTCCACCTGGTCATTGACGCGCTGCTCAGGCTGTATGCGACGCGCAAACAGGGGCGATGAAATCTTCAGCGAGTTTCTTTCACGCAGCCCCGAAGGATGAGCTTCTGGCGGTCTTGCCCGAGCGGTATCGCGGCTGAGGACGCGGGCTGCTTTGGGACTTGGGAGAGACCGGAAGTGGCGCACTTGACTTGGAGCCTCAGACGCTCTACTCTCGCCCGCATGAGTGAGATTCCCGATCCCGAGGACCGCATCATCCGGAGGATTTTGATCGCAGTCCCCACCGTCTTGGCGCTGGGCTTTCTTGCCACCGTGGTGTTGGTCACGGTAATGATTTCCTACAACTTCAATATTCTGGATTGGCTGGAATAGGCGCCTCGTCATTCTCGCGGCATTGCTCAATCGCCGCGCAAAGGCACGCTCCGAGGATGATGATGATTCCGGAGAAGTATACCCAAAGGAGGAGAAGCATCATTCCGCCGACCGCGCCGTAGATGCCGTAGTTCACGAAGTGGGGCAGGTAGTTTACGAAGGCGATCTGGCACATCATCAGGGCGAAAGTGACGATGAGCGCAGGCAGCCATACCTGGCGAAACAACACCCGGCGTCGCGGCGCAAATTTATACAACATGCAGAAGGAATAGAAGAGGAGCACCCGCGCCGAGCGCGTAGCGACTCCAGTCCAGCAGTCCAGAGACAAGATGCAGATCAAACTTTGGAAAATGCGCCTGGATGAAAACTTCCGCCGCGATCAGACGCATTGCGCACGCCCTGAAGGATGGCGGGCGCAATCAAGCCGGCGAAGAGTGCGCTCCAGATGATCGCGACCATGAGCAGGTTCTTGCAGACGGAACCTGCCACCAAGGAATCTCAATGGTATGCCAGGCACGGTTGACGCCATGCACGAGTCCTTGAAAAAAACGAAGCGAGCACCACAGCAAGATGAGCACGGAAAGAACGCCGACTCCACCGCGCGACGAGTTCGAGCTGGTGAACCGCTTCCCAAATGAACCTTTGCTCAGGATCCTCAATCGGAAGAAAACTCTTTATCGTCGCGATGATGTCCGCGGTGCTGAAGAAAGACGAGCCGACGATGAGAATGAGAGCAAAGAGCGGGAAAAGCGAAAAGAGAACGTAGTAAGCGAAAGCGGCGGCGCGCTGTTCTCCGTCGATCTCGATATAAATGTTCGAAGTTTGGACAACGACGCGCCATGTTCTGCGCAGGGGGTGCGTTTTTCGCGGCCCATAGCAATGACTAAGCGAAATCCGCGAACGGGGAAGAAAAAAGCGCTGGATTTTGTCCAGCGCTTCACCTTTGAAAACGGTCGGCGGAGACTAGCCCGCCACGGTAAGACTCTGTTTCGTGGAGTCGTCGGTCTTGCTCCCTTCCTTACTTCTTGCCCGAGCAGCAGTCTCCGGCAAAGGCCGAGGCCGAGATAAACGCAATGCAACCGAGAAGAGGAGAAGTTTTTTCATATCGGCACAAGATTCTCTCTTCTCGACAAAGTCAAGAAATCCTCTGAAGGCTATCGATCTCCTCCGTCTTGGTCGCTTCCCTTCGCCCTTGGAGTCACCCTTTTCACCCTTGGCGTCACTCTTTTCCTGCTTCTGACCATCAGGCCGCGATTGTTGCTGTTGGCTTTTCGAGCGGTCGGACCCCACGTGAAGTTTTTCCCGTGTGCGCTGCGTGGGCCGTTGATCTGAACGTTAGAACTCGCGACGTTCTGCCGCCGGGGCCTTGCCGCGAGCGACGCGCGTTCTCCGGCATTTCCTGTCGAGGCTGCTGAACATTTTCCTGAGGAACTCTGGATGACTCGGCCTGCCTTCGCCAAGCGCGTTGGGCTCTCCGCCGTGCCTCTCCTTGATGCGTCGCCACGCGAGTTTTCTCCTCGCACGCCGGCACCGCGCTGGCTTCTCTCACGCGTGGACTGCCGATCTAGAATCGCCGGGTGATTGGGCAGGCGGGGGATCCTGGATCGATCCCTGGGGATTGATTGCCACGGCGCTCTTGCCGCCGCTGGCCATCCGCTCCCGGCTGGTCGAGGTGGCGTCTGACGACCCGGGGACGCCTCGCCTTCGCCGAACGCTGCCTGTCATCGCTCCCTGGCTGGCTGATCTGGCGGTGCCTGCTGGTCCGCGTCCAACCGCCGCGAAATCGGAAGGCGGCGACGCTCGCGTGGAGTTTTTCGGCCCGGCCCGGCGCTCTTGCCGTTCTTGGCGGTCTCCTCTTCTGGTTTGCTCCTCCTGCCCGGATTGTTCGCCGCGCATTCTCCTTCGTTCTCGGACTCCTGCGAGTCTCTTTGTTCGACTAGCCTGACCTCGGGTGCCGCGCTCCCTCCCCTCTTGGGCGCTCGATTCCTGTTGAGATCTTCGAGAGCGCTCGGCCCGGTCGCAGCGAATGTTGACCTCGTCGGATTGAGAGGTCCCAGGTGGTGGGGTTCGCCCTTTGCTCCTTCGGCCCATTCTTTCACTTCGATCTGGTCGCGTCCGGATCGTTCCGGCTGTTTTTGGCGGCTTCTCTTCACGATTGGAGCGTTCGACGCGAGGCGCAACGACACGGAACACATCGCCTTCAAGCCTGTTTCTCTACTTCTGGCCCGCTCTCCACGACATGGCGGTCAACATCCCATCGGCGTTCGAGGCGCAGCCCACCCGATCGGCTTTTGACTCAGGTTAGCTGCGTTCGGTTTGCCTGAAGTCCGGTCCATCGTTTGAAAATCCGTAATCACGTTGTTGGCGTTCCGGGTTATTCAGTCACGTTCACGGTATTGCGGTGTTGATGATGGTCACGTTCCTCACGCGCGGGGAAGAAGTTAAGGCCGATAGGCGTCGGTGGCACCGAAATGCCGTCACCGGACAAAGGGGGATGCCAATGCTGTTCGGGACCTAGCGCCGGAACCTCGGCAGCTCCACCGAAGGCCAGTTTCTCCGGCTCCCAGCTGCCAGGTCGCGAAAAGTTCGGGAACGGCAGCGAGGGCGCCCGTGCCCACGTCATTCGCTCTTGCCTCTGACCGCCAGTGACGGCGCCACGCGGGGGCCCATTCGTATCCCGGGACCCACAACCAACCATAGACTCTCGATGGCATCCAGCGTCCATAATGGTCCGTCGCTCCAGCCCCGCTACTTCATCCGAAGACCGGGTCCAGCCCGCATCCGTGTAAACCAGCTTCCATTGGAATAAGGTCGCCAACCTCATCCACCCGAGGTTGCCAGCAATAGCCGCAGCCATCCCACGTAGAGCCAGTCTCCATATGGCGCCAGTCCGTCATAAAACTCCTGATAGGTAATCTGCGGCCTCTGCCTGGGCGTGCGTGGCTTGGACACAAGGCGACCGCGACCAGGAGGAAAATAACAAATTTCCTCATAACTTTACACTCCGGTAGAATAACGCACGAGAGGGTCATCTCCTTCATCGGAGACTGGCCTGAGCTTGGCCTCAGGAGATTCACGTTGGCAGGGAGGATCCCAAGGGTGCTCTGGTTTCCGCCGGGAGCGACTTATTTTCGATTCACCCGGTGGCGGGCTCCAGGGATCGCTGGGTTCTGCGGCAATCTGCTCTCGGCCCAGTCAGGCGACGTCCGAGAGCGTGTCGGTCGCGAAGGACTTGCGCCTGGAATTCTTTGCACCGGCAAGAAATGACCTCCTGATTGGAGAAGCTGCCGCAAGGCTGGGGCAAGCTGGTGTGCGTTCATCCGGCGATAAGAGAGGCGCTTTTCCGCGGACCCAATCCGGACAACCCGATCTGCATTAATCGGGCCGGATCATTGCGAACAGCGGGATAATGAGCTGCGGGACGGCTGCCGCGATGCATTTTGCCATCCGTTCCAATCCCGCCATGATGCACACGACGGCGCTACAGCGGGGGAACACGTCCTCGAAACGGGCGTGCGCGACGTGAAAGGCGTTATTGCCCCTAACGATGCAGGAGGATCGAGACTGATGAACAGACACCTGAGGTTGAGCTTGCGCTGAGACGCCAGGCCCTGCAGTTGGAAATGCCGGATATCGAAGTTTGCTGAGCCCATGAGTCCAAACCACTGGCGGCTCGCCCGAACTCAAGAAACTCTCGAGCGATTCGGAGAGGACGTCGATTGTGAGCGACGGGAAACCCAAACTGCCGAACCCGTGGCGGCCAATCCGGTTGCGGTGGAGGCGCGAACCAGCGCGGGAACAACGCTGCTACGCCTTCTTCGCTCCATGAAGAGCGTCGTTAAAGAAACCTGAGATCCGAAGAGCGATTTCTCGGCGAAAAGCCATTCAGCCGCTTTTGTGCGGGCTCCCAAAAAGCATGTCGACTAAGGTGCAAAGAAAAGCCGTTTGATCGAGCGAGGTGTCTCTCCTCAGCCAGGCAAGTTCCTCCATGAAGACAGGGCACTCGTAGATGCTGCGCAACAAGCGGCTGGCTGCATGTGCAGAGTCAGGGCGTGGAATCGATGGGCCGCCTCCGCCAGCGAGGCGCCGCGCCCGAAGGCCAGGCTGGAGAGGACAACGAGGTCAGAATCGCCGCTGACCGGCTGTCGCCATGGCGTGCCGATAGGCCGGAAGGGTTCGTGAGCATTCCTGCGAGCACCATGCGGGTGCCGTGCATGCGGCTCCAGACCCGAGGATCTCGCCGCGCCACGCGGAGGAAATCGTCGTTCGTTCCGACGGGAATCCACCGGTAGCCTCGCCCTTCGACGAGTGGGGCGTAGTGCGGGGTAATCACGAAAGTTGGCTTCGTGTCCTCGCGCACAGCCATGCCGCCCGCCAGGCACACGAGCGAGGTTCACGTCTCCCTCGCTTCCGGACGGAACGAAGAGGGACTCCGAAGCGGCACGGGTCGAGATGCGGGCAGGGGCTCGAACCCGGCCCGATCCGGCGACTCTGTATTTACAGCCATAGCTCTCCGGGAGCCAACGTGAGATCGGCGTGCGGGAAGACCTGCCTCGACCTGACGGGCATTTCTCGCGCCGATGATGGCGCCCGTCACCGCTGGATGTCTGCAGCGTCCAGGCCGCGGCCACGGCGCCCGCGTGGAGACCCTGCGGCGACCCGCCACCGCCTTGACTCGGTCGGCGATGGGGCCAGGTTTGTGCGACAGCTTCGGCTCCTGAAATTCTGAACTGCCTTGCTGCGCCAGTCGTCGGCGGGCAGACCGGCGGCACGCTCGCGCGTCATGGCGCCGGTCAGCAGGCCAGATCCCATCGGGGAGTAGGTAATGACGCCGGATCCCTTGTTCCTTGCAGTAGGGCAGGACGCGGTCTCTCGATTTCGCGGCGGATCGAAGCGAGTAGAGGGCGGCTGCAAGGGAGGGTTATCGGGTGCGATGAGTTGCGCGGCCTGGGTTCCTCGCGGCTGAAGTTGGACGCTCCGATCAAAGCGGACTTTGCCTTCCTTCTGCAGCGCGGCGAGGGCCGCTCCATCCTTCCTGCGTCTCCGACAAATCGTCCGCGGGCCAGTGGATCTGGTAAAGATCAATCAGACGTCGGTCTTCAGCCGCCTTTGAAGGCTGTTCTCGCACTCCCGGCGGACGGAAGCCTGCCCGGAGCGAGTAGCCGACCTCACGACTTGTCGTCCCGAATCATCCCGCACTTGGTGAAAGCATTGCGGCCTTCGGCCCGGGCCACGCCGGCCAGTGCCGCCGGCGACGACCTCCTCGGAGTGTCCCAGAGCCGTAAACCGCAGCCGTGTCGATCCAGTTGATGCCGAGCACCCGAGGGCCCGGTACGTTGCGCCTGATCGAGTCGCAGAGTCGTCCTGCGTGCTCCAGCCGATACTGCCAGCCGCCGCCTCCGGCCGCCCATGCCCCAAATCCAAACCGTGTAATGCGCAGGTCTCGAGTTTCCAAGAGGCGTGGTCTGCATGCGAGAAGAAGAAATCCGAGTGGCCCTCGAGCATGGCTCGACCGCGACGGTGCGGGATTTCGCCTATCGTTCGAGCATGCCATCCAACGTTCTTGGCGGAGAGCCTGCAACGCTGCTGCCGCCGGTCCAAGCTCTGACCGGATTCTATCGGGATGGCTTCTGCCGGACCGGGCCCGGCGATCTCGGACTTGCACACCGGTTTGCGCGGTGATGACTGCGGAGTTCCTGGAGTTTTCTCCCGACTTCCCGCGGCAACGACCTCGATCACGCCGCGTCCGGAGCTCGGTCTTCCCGGGCCTGAGCGCGGGAGACCGTTGGTGCCTTTGCGTTAGCCGTTGGAAGGAGGCGCTCGATGCAGGGGAATCGCGCCTGCCGTCATCCTGGAGGCAACGCAGCATCGACGGTCGAGTTTGTTTCCCTGAGGATCTGATGACCAATGCGGCCGATATTGAGTAATCACCATGAACAAACGCGTCCTTTGTTTGCTGGCTCCCGGATTCGAGGAAATCGAAACAGTCACTCCGATCGACCTCTTGAGACGAGCCGGTGCCGAGGTGATCGTTGCGTCAGTTAACGGCGAGCAGTCTCGTCACCGGGCGAAGCCAAATCACTCTCCGCGCGGATGCTGCGCTCGCCGACGTCGCGGACGCAAGACGTTCGATCCTCTGGTGGTCCCCGGCGGGCTGGGTGCAAGCTCTTCGAGCGGACGGGCGTCCGGCCAAGCTTGCGCCGAAGCTTTTCACCAGGTCGGGAAAATGCGTGGCAGCGATTTGCGCTGGCCCGACTGTCCTGAAAGATGCGCCACCTGCTGGAGAACAAGAAGTTCACCGCGCATTTTTCGGTCCATGAAGAACTGCCGGAGGCGCTGCCGAAAGAGCGAGTCGTGCGGGACGGAACGAGTCCTAACCTCGCGAGGCGCCGGCACCGCGGTGGACTTCGGCCTTTGCTTTGGTGCGAAGCGCTTTTCGGCAGCAGAGAAGTCAGAACGAAATCGCCCGGGCGATCATGGCGTGAGCGTCGAGGGCGTTGCGGCAGCGAGCTCGCGAAATGCGGAATCCCAACCGGTATCCGCGGCAGAGCGCGGTCCGCGGAGGGCTATTCCATGACCGCGCTTTAGCGCCGTTTGTTGGCGCTGGCGCGCACTTGGTCGCATATTTCCAGACTGACGGAAGCTTGCAGCGGGTCACTAGCCCAGTCGCGCAACGCGGTGGCGTGGATGGAACAGGCCGGCGGTCTCAAGTTGGAGGCCGAGATATTCCGCAATCTGCCTCGGCTCCTCGTATTCCTCGATCCACTCGCCATTGGACAGCGGTGCGAACCCGCGCCTCGATGCAGCCACTCGCCCAGGTGAAGTCCCGCGCGGCTGTTTCCGCCGTTGCTTTCGTGCAAGATCTCGATAGCGCGTTAATCGCGCGGCCTAGAGCCATGGGCAACGGGCTGATCTCGAACGCATCCCAGTCCGGGGCTACACAGCGCAACAAAGCCACCTGGTCGCGTCACGCGATGAAATTCCTTGAGCGCCTCGCGCGGCTCGCTGAGGTGCTCGAGAAGAGCGTGGGAGAAAGACCACGTTGAAAGGAACTGCTCTGGGAAAGGTATCTCGTAAGCGGATGCCCGCCAAGAATTCAGATTTTGACGATCTCGCGGCCCTCGGCGAGACGGCGGCCATGATCAAGCTCCGAGGGTGAGATGTCGAGCGCGGTACTTTGCCCGGGAACACCGCATCGGCGATGTCCGCGCTGATAGTGGCCGGCCGCAGCCGGCATCGAGGACGTCAGAGCCTGGTTGCAAGAGCGGCAAGAGGAAAAATCCGTGGTAGCCGAGGTCTCGCGCCGCCATGAAGTTGGACGCGATTGGCCGTGTGCCCGGGCGTATAGTTTTCTTTCAATCTGGTAGTGGATTCGATGGGTTAGTTTTGTTTGAAACCCTCGTCCAACCTGCGGTCCGTGAAAGTAAAATCCCACGACCTTCGGCGGGCCGTGGGCTTTGGTGGAGCGATCTGAGATCAGCTCCGCAAAATCGCCACGGCCCCAAGGCCTACGGCCTCCGGATACTGCGAGAATCTTAGCGGTTAGCGAGCTGAAAATTCATCTGTAGTGGCCTGCATCTACGCCTTCTTGATCGAAAGGCAAGCCCTTCTTACTGAGAAACTTTTCGAATTGAGCGTCGGAACGACTTCAGGCGGCCTGGGTCTCCTTCAAGCGGGAGTGTCTCAGGCCCAGGCTGTCGAATATGCCGCCGCGTGGCATCGGAGCGATTGAGCGTGTAAAAAGTGAATGCCGCGCACCTTGTGCTCCAGAAGATCGTGGCATTGTTCGGAAGCGTGGTGAATGCCACGCGCGCGACGCTTTCCGGGATCGTCCTGGCAGCGCTGCAAGGAGCGCAGGAGCCGGGCGGGAAACCGCGCTCCCGCGGCGAGTTCAGCCATGCGTTTCATCCCGCCGATCGAGGTAATAGGCATTATTCCGGCAACGATGGGAACGTGGATGCCCGCGCAGTTCGCATCGGTCGCGAAAATCGAGAAAATCCCGGTTATCGAAGAAGAGCTGAGTGACAATGTAGTCCGCTCCGGCATCGACCTTTTGCTTGAGGTAATCCATCTCCAGGAGCCGATTCGGCGTGGCTGGGTGGCCCTCGGGAAATCCGGCAACGCCAATGCCAAATCCGCGCCCGGTCCGGGTGAACTTCTGATCGTTGAACTTTCGGATGAACCTCACCAAGATCGACCGCGTGCTGAAAATCGTCATCTGCCTTGCGGTATTCCAGGCCCATCGGAGCGTCGCCCCCGAGCGAAAGAATGTTGCTCACGCCTGCGCGGCGCGTAGCGTTCGAGAATTTCGGTGATCTCTGTTTGCTTGTGGCAGACGCAGGTGAGATGGGCAACCGGATTCAGGGAGGTCGTTCGCTTGATGCGCACGACGAGGTCGTGGGTGAGCTCACGCGTCGAGCCACCGGCGCCGTAGGTTACACTGACGAAATGCGGTTGATAGGCTTCCAACTCGCGGATGGTCTCGCGTAGAGAGCTTCTACCGCCTCCGGACTCTTCGGCGGAAAGAATTCAAAGCGAAAACGTGCGCGAGTTGATTGGAAGATATCTTGAACGTGCATGAAGAGAGCAAGGTGCCCTGGCCTGCGCGGGACGGGAGCGCGATGCGATTTTTTAACCTGGGAAGTCACGCGGCGATCGCGCGAAGGTCCTGGCTGGTCATAACAAATCGCGCGCGCCGAGCACAGGTCTCATCGCGGCCAGGATAGCCGAAAACTTCATGATTCCGCGGGCGACTTGGCGGCTCCGTTGACCTTTGGAGCGGGTGCCGCTCAAGCGGGTCTTACCATGCGAGGTTACGGCGCAGCTGCTCGCGCACCGGGCGCATTTCGCGCAAGAAGTTCGCTTCGTCGCGGGTGAGGCGCGAGCCGGAAGCGACAACTCCATTTGCCGGCAGATGGGTGGTTCTTGCGAGTGACTTTCAGGACAAGTTGGCGAATGTTTTTCATAACGCCATTGACTGTGCCAAAAGGATGTGACATATAATGTCCTATGCCAGAAAAAGATTGCCTGAGTCCATAGACGGCCTGGTCACTATTTTGCCGGGTCGCGGGCGACGCGTCCGCCGCTTTTGCGAATGACTCGGATTCACGACCTCCTCGGCGCGGGCGATATCCGAACTGTTCCTCCTTGCGCGGGAATTTGAGGTGTCAGCGAAGACGGTTCAGCGCGATGTGGACTTCATGAGGGATCAGCTTGTGCTGCCGCTCGAATACGACCGCGCACGGCATGGTTTCTTCTACGCGAACCGGTGGAGACAGTTTCCGTTGATCACGGTCAGCGAGGGAGAACTGGTGGCGCTTCTCGTCGCTCAGAAGGCTGTGGAGCAGTATCGTGGGACCTCCTTTGAGAAGCCGCTGCAGACGGCCTTTCAGAAACTCGCGTCGAGTCTCAGCGACGAGGCCAGTGTCCCCTGCATGAATTATCCGACGCGGTTTCCTTTACTCCGCCGGAGTCCCTCCAGGTCAGATCAATGTCTTCGAATCGCTTTACGGAGGCCGTGATGTCCAGCGAGCTGGTGGAGTTCGATTATCTTTCGCTTCGGCGCAAGGGAAACCGAGCGCCGTCCAGCGGCGCCATATCACCTCGCTTGCATCAACCATCAATGGCATCCGATCGGCGCGACCAGGCGCGCGGGAGCTCCGCACCTTCGCTCTGACACGCATCGATGGCGTGAAGAAGCTGAAGATTTCCTTCGAACGGCCGGCAGATTTCTCCGTCTCCAAAATGCTTTCGGCAGCTTTGCGGCGTTCGAGGCTTGCAAGATCGGAGCGGGTTCGGATTCGTTTCGATGCCTCTTGGCCGCCCGGCTCGTTTCCGGAGCGTCAATGGCACAAGTCGCAAGAGATTCGTCCGAAAGGCCAGGCAGGGATTGAGTTGACGATGAGTCGGCGTCGCTCCTGATCTGGAGAAGCTGATCCTCGGGTGGGGGACCATGCCGAGGTGATCGAGCCAGTGGACTTGCGGGAAAGGATCAGCGCGACGGTTCGAAGTATGGCGGCGAAAGTATTGAAGAACTCTGCGGAGAGGCGAAATATCGGAGGACCATCCAGCGGGCACTGCCTTGCGCCCAAATCTTTCTCGCGCGGTATATCCTTTTGCTTGATGCAGGCACGGGAAAACACGGACAACCTTCGACCATGACCGTGACCACCGCTCGTCGACCCGTCAGCCGCCACCGGGCGGCAGGCCGATAAGGTGACTCCGGAGTTCGAGGCGGAGATTGACGAGACTCGTCTCGCACTACCCGTATCGAAGCGGAGCGCTTCTTTGCCCCTGCTGCACCACTGGCAAAATCATTTTGGCTGCGGACGACAGCGGGATTGAATGGATTGCCGCCCGGCCTCGACCTTCAGCCGGTCAATATTTATGAGCTCGTGACGTTCTACCCGTGGTTTCGTCGTGAGGCGGCCGGGAAGACGATCATTCGAGTTTGCCGCACGCTGGCATGTGCGATGGCGGGCAGTTATGCGGTGAAGGAAAAGATTTTGTGCGCGGCTCGGACTCGATCCTCACCTGGAGCACCACGGTTACGGCAGCGCCGCCGACGACGCCGGACGGCAGGTTCAGCGTGGAATTCGTCGAATGCCTCGCCAGTTGCGGCAGCGCCCCGGTCGCGCTGATTAATGACGAGTTGCACGAACGGATCTCTCCGAGGCTGTTTCCGGTATCGGAAACGATATCGATGAAGCACTTTCTAGTCATGCCTCCGCCGCATCCGGAAGAGCGGCGCATCATCTTTGAGAACATCAGCAAGCCGGGCTACGATACTAGCATCGAGACGTATCCTGCGCATGGCGGTTGATGAATCGCTGCGCAAGGCCGTGACAATGAAGCCCGGCGGAGATCGCTGACGCCGTCAAAGCCTCCAACCTGCGGTCGCGGCGGCGGGATTCTCCTGCGGCGCAAATGGGGCTTCATCAAATATGACGACGGCAAGTCGCAATTACATACGTCGTCGTCAACGCCGACGAGTCCGAACCCGGGGAACATTCAAGGATCGCTACATCCTCCACTACGACCCGCATCAACTCATCGAGGGCTTGGCAATTTCTCGCTTACGCGACAAATACGCACCTGTGCCTGGCATCTACATCCGCTGTGAGTTCCCGAAGCCGCGCGCATCGTCTGGAAAGCGATCCAGGAGGCACACGGCGAGGGGATTCGTCGGGCAAAATATGCTGAATTCGGGCTTCTGACGTGGAGATATATGTCCACCAGGGAGCGGGTGCATACATCTGCGGCGAGGAAACCAGCCTACTGGAATCGCTGGAGGGAAAGCGCCCGTATCCTCGTATCAAACCGCCCCATTTTCCGGCCGTCCTGGGTCTCTACTTCAAAGCCTACCATTGTCAACAACGTGGAGACGATCTGTCATGTGAAGCACATCCTTCGCATGGGAGCTGCGGAATACGCCAAAATCGGAACGCCCGGTGATGGAGGAACGCGAACCATGTGCGTCAGCGGCGACGTGATGCAAGAACTGGGCTTCTACGAGCTGCCCGCGGGAGCGGTGACCACTCGGAGAACTGATCTCGATGTTCGCGTAGCGTGCGCCTGATGCCGGGCCGGAGGCTGAAGGCCGTGATTCCCGGAGGCAGTTCCGCAAAGGTGATGCGCGCCGACGATGTCTATAAGATCAAGAAGGCAAGAATGCCGAAGGCAAAATGGTGGACAAGGAAATGAAGATGCTTGACGTCGTCATGGACGCCGCCGGCCTTGCGTCGGTGGGAACGATGGTTGGCAGCGCCGGCGTGATGGTCATGGACGACTCGCGCGACATGGTGTGGGCGCTGAACAACCTGAACCAGTTCTACGCCAACGAGAGTTGCGGACAGTACTACCCTGCCGCGAAGGCAGCCTCTGGATGTCGAAAGATCACCACCCGCATGCTCGGAGGGCGGAGGGGCGGAGCAGTGACACCAAACTGCTCAAGATGTGCGACAATATCGCGGGACGCACCGTGTGCGCGTTTGGTGAGGAGCCTGCTCGTGTGGCCGACGCAAAGCTTCCCCTGATGCAAGTTTCCCGAGGATTCGAAGCGATGGGGTCCGATCGCAAGCCGCCCGGCACCGCGAGTGAGGATCGGTTGGAGCTTCCAGCGGCCGGGAAAGACGCCGGCCTAGCGGATTCGCGTTGGTTCTTCGGCGGACGTGCGCTCCTCAGCGAAAAAAAGCGCTTTCAGAGAGTCGCGACGCGGTTTGCGACCAACGGACGGAAAACCTGGCTATCCCGCTTGACCGAAGTGCCGACAATCGCCCCATCGGCGAGTTCAAGAAATGATGCCGCATTGGCTTCGGAGACTCCGCTCCCCGATGAGAATCGGGGTGTCGGGGCACGCCAGGCGAACGCGGCCCTCATCATCCAGGTCTGATCGCCTGACCGGTTCTGGTGCCGGGGAGATGATCAGGGCGTCAGCCAGCCCCCAAGCTCGACGGTGTCGCGCGCCGCGATAGCAATGGGGACATCCCCAGGCACCGCGTGCCCGGCACATGCACGTCTGCGAGAATATCCTTGCGGCCGGGGCGAGCTGGCGGCTGCAGGCGTGCCACCGCGAAGGCGCGCTGCCTTCGATCACGCCTTGGTCGGGAGATCTCACCATCGCACCGCAGGGAACGGTGATGCGAACGAAGTCGCCTCCGGCATGAGGCGCAGAGCGCGAGGGCCGCATGTGTCCGTCGTTGCGCAGGACGTTAAAACCGATCGGCAATTCCACGGCCTCGCGAAGAGCGGCCCCGACGACCGCCATCGCCGCCACGGTCTTCCGCCGGGGCCGCGGCCCTTGATCAAAGGGGATTATCGCCGAAGTTTTCGACGACGGAAGCGCATCGGCGCCTTTCGCATCCTCTGAGGCGCGCGCGTCATCCAGGGCGGGAATGGAGCACTTCTCGAAACTCTCTCCCCACTGTGGTGATCCCGGCGGGAAGAAGTTGATGAACGACGACGACGAGATTTCTCTGCGCTCGCGAGATCTGGACGCTCCTCACCATGTCCAGCCCTCGGAATCAACGAAAACTTTTTCCATCGGGCGAATCTGAGCGAGCTGCCAGATCACGCGTGCTTCCTGGCCGTGCAACATGCAGGTTCAAACCAAAGGACTTGAGCCGTTGGCTTCTTTTTCGCGCCGCAGAGCCTGTCTGTAATCCAGTCATCGATCTCGCTCCATTCGGCGAAACGAATGATGCTCGGGCGCTCCCACTCTGGTGCTATCCGCCAGAAGGATCTTCGTTTCGCTCGGGAGAATCGCTCTTGGTCATCTCGGCTTCGAAGAGCTGCGTTGGAACAGCCTCCCTCTGCGTCCAGTCCCGAGGCGCCAATGAAGGCAAAGTCCGCCCGACGGTGGCGAGAATTCCAACGCCTGCCCACCAGTCAGCGCACCGCTCACCTTGCGAAGCTCGCCGCCCACAGAGGAGCTCGGCTTCAGCAATACGTAACTGAACGAAGTACTAC
>ERZ1370068.3745-contig-2847_pt1 | contig 30358 bp, 49 predicted proteins | sample MGYA00561227_ERZ1370068 | MGnify/ENA primary metagenome ERZ1370068 (study PRJEB38410, sample SAMEA6850437) | metagenome | study: Metagenomic assessment of the ecological functions of the soil: analysis of the soil microbiota associated with the...
CGCTTCAATCCCCGGCCGCTTCGGTCAGCGCGACCTGGTAGTGCTCGACGACGTGGCCGGACAGAAACGCGCGTGTCGTAGGGCACGATCTCCTGCGTCGGAAACGGCTCGACCTGGCGCAGCAGGTTGAGGTCGACGCCGGTCGTTCCCGGCACCAGTTCATCGTCGAAGCGTGTGATCGACGCACGCCTGACGCGTGCTTCCCATCGCACGCGCCGCTCCTGGCCGGACGACGCGATTGCCCTTGCTGTCGCGGCCTTCGACGTTGACGTAGTAGTAGTAGCCGGCCTCCGGCGTCCCACGGGCAATGCGCGCTCGCATCGAAGGTCCATGCATGGAATGTAGAGGCTCTTGACGGTGTCGACGAGCGCCGCCTTGGCCGAGGCGGCCGGGCGCCAGCCACTTGCTGCGCCACCAGCGGCGGATGTCGTCGCGCACGCGATTGCGATCGACTTCAGAACGGCAGCACGCCTTCGGGACGAATCGGCGACTTGATGTCCTCGTAGGCGACGAGCGCCGGCGATCCGCAGAACTCGCAGTTCTGCCCGACGCGCGCCGCGTCGTACGTCCATGATCGCCTTGCAGCTTTGGCACTGGACGCTGCGCCGTTGATCCGTGGCGATCGCGATCGGCGACGCGCGGATTGCGCGCAGCCCATCGTCGAGCTCGTGCTCGCCGACCTTGCCCATCGCGCGATCGATCGAGCATGGCGATTCAGTGCCGCAGAACGGGCAGACCAGTTTCTTGCTTGGCAGGATCCCATTCCGCCTGCGCGCCGCACGCCGGACACGCGTGTTTCTGCGCGCGCTGAGACTTCGTCGGCCAGACGCGACTCACCGGCGAGTACGCGTTGAGCGCCGCGCGCGTGATGCGCCACGTCGATCCGATCTTCTTGCCCTTCAGCTCGCCCGACTTCGAGGACCGCCATCACGTCCGCTTCGCTCACGCCGAGCGCGCGCGCCGCGTCGAGCCGAGCCCATCAACTCGGGCGCCACCGTCGGCGCCGCCGCGCCGCCGGTGAATCCCTGCTGCATCATCTGCTGCGCGAGGCCGAAGCCGACGGCGAGCTCCGCCGCGGTGCCGGCTGGACCCGCGCCGCCGCTCCTTCTCCAGGCCCTGCGCCATCTGGTATTTCACGTAGTCGTTCAGGTTGCCGATCGCCGTCATGCTCGATCGCTTGTCGATCGCCGCTTTCGACTTCCGGCGGCACCGACACGTTCTCGACGATGAAGCTGGTGATCTCGAGGCCGTACTTCGCGGTCACGGCCGGGTTGATCATCGGCAGCAGCGCGTCGCCCAGCTCGCGTGTAGCGCGACGCCACGTCGAGCACCGGCACCTTCGCGGAGGCGATCGCATCGGTGAACAGGCTGACGATGCGCGAGCGCATCGTGTCGGCGAATTCATCGAGCCGGAAGTTGTGATCGGAGCCGGCGACTTCGCGCAGGAACGTCGCCGGGTTGACGATCTTGAAGTCGTAGGTGCCGAAGGCGCGGACGCGGACGACGCCGAAGTCGTTGTCGCGCAGCATCACCGGATTCGACGGTGCCCCACTTGTTGCCGGTGAACAGCCGCGTGATGACGTAATAGACGTCGGCCTTGAACGGCGAGTTGAAGCCGCATTTCCACGACGTCGAGCTTGGTGAGGATCGGAATGTTGTCGGTCGTCAGCGTGTGCTTGCCCGGGCTGGAACAGGTCGCCGAACGCGCCGAGATAGACGAACTGCACGACCTGCGACTCGCGCGACGATCAGCTGCGCGCCGTTCTTGATCGCCTTGTCGTCGTCCGGAAAACGGTAGGACAGCGTGTCGCGCGAGTCATCGGTCCACTCGATGACGTCAATCAGCTCGCCTTTGAAGAAGTCGGTAATTCCCATGAGGGTGATTAGTAGTACCAGTACCAGTAGCCAGATCAGAAATGTCCGGCATCGCACGTCTGCACTCAGGCGCGATCAGCTCGATCAGGCCGGCGCCGACGAGCCCGAGCGACCACATCGTCGTGGTCCCAGCTGTGTGCTAGCCGGGCAGGCCGTCGAACAGTCTCGGCTCGGTCTGCGCGCGCGCCAGCGCCAGCGGCAACGCACGGCGGGATCGATCTGGCTTGTCGTGCGCGATCGGCCTCGCCGCAGTTGCGCGATCAGCCGCTCGGCCTGCTGCATGTCGAGCATCGAGAGCGGCGATCCGCAGTGCGTCGCAGTCGGATCGCTTCGCGAGATCGACCGGCGCGCCGCAGTTCGAGCAGTTGATGCACTGGACGTTCTTGCGCAGCTCGGCGATCTGCTGCGGCGGTCAGCGGCCTGATGAAGTCCTTCTCCTTGAGGAAATCGAAGAACGTCGTCAGCCGGCCGTGATCGTTCGGGCAGCGAAAGTATTCGAAGCGGGTGTTGCGCTGCATGTCCTGCGTGCGTCGCAGCTGCGCCGTTGCAGCGCGGGCACTTGGCGAGGTCGCGATCCTCAGGCGCCGGCCGCGCCACGTTCTCGCCGATCAGATCGGAACATCGCCAGCGTCGCGCCCGGCGTCAGCTGCAGGTTCTCGCGCGCGTCGAACCAGACCGACTGGCATGGCACGCACAGATCGATCTCGATCTCGCGGTCCATGTGGCCGTCGAGCGCCGTGCGGCTGCATCGGCGTGCATCGCGGGCAATTCGCGGGGACAGTATCGTATCGGTAGCCGGTCGAGACGAGTCGCACGGCTTCGCTACTGAGCGCAGCTCATGGAACGTAGCGCGCGGTGATCGTAGATGTGCGCGACCGCGATCAGCTCGTCGGCCTGCGTCGCCCGACGAACTCCGCGATCTGCTCGCGTGATGGTCGCCGGCGATCCGACAAACGACACGCGCGTCTGGTTCGAGCGGCATCGGTCGGTCCGACGGATCGCGCTCCCACTCCTTCGACGGCGGCGGCAGCGTGATCGGCCGGCCGGCGCGCAGGCTCGCAAACGACTGCCGCCCTGACGAGGCGAGGAAGCGCGCCTCGTCGTCGGTGTCGGCCGCGACGATGTTCACGCCGAGCATCACGTACGGCTGCTGAGGAATGCTCGGACGGCTGTGAAACGCTCGCGGTAGATGCCGATCGCCTCGTGCAGCAGCTGCGGCGCGAAATGCGACGCGAACGAGAACGGCAGGCCGAGCGCCGCGGCCACCTGCAGCGCCGAACAGGCTCGAGCCGAGGATCCAGATCGGCACCCGGAGGCCGGCGCCGGGAACCGCGCGCACCTGCTGGCCCGGGCTGCGGCTCGCGGAAGTAATCGATCAGCTTCGATCACGTCGCGCGGAAATTCGTCGGGATTCGCCTGCAGCGTGCGGCGCAGCGCAAACGCGGCGGCGTGATCGGTGCCGGGCGCGCGGCCGAGACCCAGATCGACGCGGCCGGGAAACAGCGACGCGAGCGTGCCGAACTGCTCCGGCGACCTGCAGCGGCGCGTGATTCGGCAGCATGATGCCGCCGGCGCCGATGCGAATCGTCGACGTGCCCGCGCCGATGTGGCCGATCAGCACCGCGGTGGCGGCGCTGGCGATGCCCGGCATGTTGTGATGCTCGGCGAGCCAGTAGCGGCGGTAGCCCCAGCGCTCGGCGTGCTGCGCGAGATCGAGCGAGTTGCGAAAGACTGCGCGGCGCGTGCCGCCCTCGACAATCGGCGCGAGGTCGAGGACCGACAACGGAACCATCAGATCATTATTGCCGACCCTTTGTTCCTCAGAGTCGTTGTAGTCGGGCATGTGCGCCTTGAGCCCGCGCGCTGGTCGTGTCTTCGAGTAAGCCGGCGACCAGCTGATCGTTCCAGTGCGTCGACGGAGAAATCGAAGGGATCCTTCGGATCCATGTCGACCAGCTCGAGATCGGTCGCCGGTCATCGTCAGCTTGCCGAACGAGAGCGAGCCGCCCCGCCAGTAGATGAAGTTGCGCGACGATCGCCGGCGGCGACAGGTGACGGACGGCGCCGTCGCCGAAGGTCTGGACGATCGCATCGCCTTCGATGCGCGCGTCGGTGATGGCGCCGCGCATCGACGGCGCCGGCAGCAGCAGTCGACGGATCGAGGATCAGGTCGTTGTCGCGCACTGCGACGCCGTGGCCGGGCTTGACCTTCGAGCAGATCGTCCATCTCGATGTGGAACATCTTCATCAGCGGCTTCATCGGAACGCCGAAGCCTTTCACCGATTTCGTGAAGACGCGCAGCTTGCCGTCGGGCGTCGCCTCGATGCCGGCCTTGACGTTGAACGGGATGTTGACGGCCTTGTCGATCTCGCCCTTCTGTCGCAGGTTGCCCTTTGTCGTCGACGCTGATCTTCAGCTTGTCGACGTTCGAGTTGTCGCCGGCGAGCGTCTGCCGTCATCAAGCGCGTTGAGCGACGCGAGATCGATCGCGACGACGCCGCTGTCGACAATGACGCTGTAGGATTTGGGAGTCATCGAGATACGGAGCGTCCTGTTTGGCAGCAGGCTCGAACCTGCCGCGCAGGTGAGCGGATGTGGAGCGTGACGCCGGCGCGACATGTGGAGATCGACATTGCTCATCTCCACCTCGACCGGCTGGAGCTCGCTTCGACGCGAGCGCAGCAGAACACACACGCGAGGTCAACAGCAGCACGAACACAATACGCATACAGAAGCAAGACGTGCAGTATTCGATCCAGCCTTTGCGCTCGGCGCATCAGCAAGCAGTCTCCCGTCACATATCGTCCTTCATGATCAACAAGGGATCGGACGCGAGGGCCTTCTCGCCGGCATGCACGCTCGCGACAGTCACTGCCAGCGCGAGCGTAAGCGGCCGCGACGATCCATATCCATGGAGATAGCGGCTCATTCGTGGCGTGATGCGTGATATCGATTGCGCGACCAGGACCGAAGCCAGCATTCCGGCAACGATGCCGGCGATGACCAGCCGCGCACGACCTTCGGCGATCACTTGCCCGGACGACGTGGCCACCGCGCGCGCCCAGCGCGATGCGCAGCGCGAACTCGCGCTGCCGGCGGCGCGATGCCTCGCTCATCAGGCCGTACAGCCCAAGCATCCCGAGCGCCAGCGCGATCGTCGCCGACGAGCCGACGCGCACCGTCGCGATTCGCTCAGGCGCGAGCGCCGTGCGGCTCAAATGCTGTCCAGCGTCCGGCACGATAATCCATGTCTTCGCGGCCACCGGGAATCGCCAGCGGCGATACAGGCGAGCAAGTGTTGTGCGCCATTGATTCCGCCGGTCTCAGCGATCAGCGTCATCCGAACAGGAAATCCTGGGCCATCGAAAGTACGACGTCGGAGGCACGCGCGCCCTGCCGCGCGCAGCTGCCGCTTGACGACGCCGATGATCCGCGTGCGGCGGCCGAGCCGATCGATGATCGCAGCACCGACGGCGTGGCTGCCGAAGTAAAGATCCGCGGCCTGTTCATTCATAATCGCAACACGGCACCGGATCGGGGTCTCTGTGAGTTGCGGCAAATCAACCAGCGGGAAGCCCATGAAGTCGAAATAGGTTCGGCGACACGATGTTGACATCGAGCACAGTCGACCGTGACGGCGTCAGACTGCGGTAGCCGATACTCGCGAGGGCCGGAGCGACCGGCTCATGCGCGCCCGAGCGTGTAGTGAAACACGCGGGCCTCCGACTCGTCGCGCACGTCAACCACGCCGACGATGTCGGCCCAGCCTGACGCAGCGTTTCGATCGATCGGCCGATGATCGGTCGGCGCCGATCGCCCGCGCGGCTTCGGTGGCGATCACCACGCCACCGCACGCACCGGCATCGACGGTCGGAATAACCGGCCCGCGGCCGGCGGCGTTATCAGGGTATCGAGCGTGCTCGCGGTGAACGGCGTGGCGATGGACGACATCGACAGCGCAGCGGCAGGTCCGCGTCCTCGAACTCGAACGACTGCCAGATCGGACGGTTGCCCGGCACCGTCGACGTCCACGCGACCGACGTGGCCGACGCCACATCACCGCGTCGCGCGGACCGCATCGTCAGTAGCGGAGCCCAGACGAGGCCTCGACGGCCTTCGAGCTTGTTTGCAGCGCTTCCATCGACGACGATCGGATCCGCCAGGCGGCGGCCAGCGGTCGTCTGCAGCGCGGATCGGAAACCGGAGAACAGGAGGCCGGTTGAAATCACCAGCAGGGTGCACGCCGTCATCTGCACGACGACCAGGCCCGGCCGCCAGGCGGATCGACGCGCGCGTGACGGGCCCGAGTTCTCGCGCTGGATGATCGCGCCGGATCGTCGCGCGTCTCGATGATCGGCAGCAGTCCGCACACGATCGTGATCGCCGCGCCAACGGCGGTGACCAGCGCCACGCTGCGAGGATCGGCGGCGAGATCATTCTTCTGCGCGTCTTCGTCGAACAGCAATGCCGGCACGATCCGCGCTGATCCAGAACGCTGCAGGATCGCGCCCGCGGCTGCGCCCGCGATGGCGATCACTCAGGCTGTCGGCGGTAGCATTGCCGAAGCAACTGTTTCTGGCCGGCGCCGATCGCCACGCGCACCGCCGTTCCCGCGCGTCCGGCCGGCGGCGCGCGCCAGCAGAAACGACGCGACGTTGGCGCACGCGATTGCGAACACCGTGATCGCAGCCGCCCGCAACAGCTGTCCACTCTGCGAAATGCTGTCAGCTTGGCCTCGGATCGCCCGCCGGGATGCCTGCGCGATCAGGCCGCGCACGAATCCATCGACAGAGGCGTTGCTGGCAATGCCGATCGCGGTCGTCGAGATCAGCGTCACCGTCCACACCGGCGTGCGGACGAGACTTGCGCATCGACACCGTCAGTTCCCCTGATCGTTTCTCCGACCACCGCGACCGGCATCAACAATGAGAATGCCATCGAGCCGCGAGATTGCAGCGTAAATCTTTGGACCCGCCCGACCAGTGACCACTTCTGGGACGGCTGGATTCCCTGAATGGAAAACAGCTCGCCCCTTGCGTGTCCGATGGAAGGGATCTACGCTCCCATTGAAACCCGAGGGGAGAGCGATGAGCCTGAGCCAGCACCGGAAATTCTCAGGGGGACGTTCGACCTCCTGATCCTGAAAGCGCTCAGTTGGGGCCGGCGCACGGCTATGCCGTGGCGCGCTGGATCGAGCAGGCCACCGACGATGCGCTGGCGATCGGCGAAGGCACGCTCTACCCCGCCCTGCATCGCCTCGGAAGAACGCGGCTGGATCGACCGCGAGCGTGGGGCGCCTCGGAAAACAATCGCCAGGCCAAGTTCTACTCGCTGACGCGCCGAAAGGCCGACGCAGCTGCGCGCCGAGACGGCCAGCTGGCGCCGCTACGCGACAGCGGTCTTCGCGGCGCTGGATGCGCCCGCCCTCGACGATCAGCCACTGGCCAATGCTGGCGACCCGCTTCCGCCGGATGTTCGGCCTCGAGGCCGAAGAGCGACGTCGAGGCCGGAGCTCGCCTTTCACGTCGAGATGCGGATCCGCGAATTGATCGAGCAGGGCGAGACGCCCGAGCGCGCGCGGCAGCTGTGCCCTCGAACGTTTCGGCGATCTACGATCGCGCCCGGCAGGAATGCGTGGCCATCAACCAACGACGGAGACGACACATGGATCGCGCGGAATTCTGCACTGAGCTGACGACAGGACCTGTCGGCTACGCGTTCGCATGATGCGGCGCACGCCGGCCTTCACCGCCGCGGCGCTCGTGACGCTGGCAGCTTGGCATCGGCGCCAACAGCGCCATCTTCAGCGTCGTCAACGGCGTGCTGCTGCGAGTCGCTGCCGTTCCGCGACGCCGATCGGCTGCACGCAGCTGCAGATGCTGTATCCGGACGGCACGCGTACGTCATCGCTGTCGGCGCCGGATTTCATGAGCGTGCGCGGCCCGATCAGCAGGTGTTCGAACAGGTCGAAGCGATCGACGCTGTCGCTGCCACGATGCTCGGCGCGGGCGAAGGCCGCGCGAGATCACCGGCGCGCTCGTGCAGCGGCGGCGTGTTCGACATGCTCGGACTGCAAGGTCGCGACTCGGGCGCGGCTTTCAGGCCGGAGGAAAACCAGCCCGGCCAGCGGCCAGCGTGGTGATTGCTCAGTCATGGATTCTGGCAGCGCGTGTTCGGCGGCGATCCGCCGTGCTCGGACCGAACGATCACCACCGCGCGGGCATCGCCATACGATCATCGGCGTCACGTCGCCTGACTCGTCCGGCTGCCCGACCGCGCCGATGCGTATCTTCCCGCTCGACGTTCGATCGACACCTACGATGCGACCGCGACGAAAGGGCGACGATCGGAGTTCCTGTCGGTGCTCGGCGCGCGCGAAGCCGGTGTCGGCGCCGGTGCGATCGACGCGGATCTGAAGCGGATCGGACGCGGAACTGGGCAAGCGTTTCGCGCAAATCGAACGGCGGCGCTCGACGTTCACGAGCACAGCCGCTGCGCGAGGCGATCGTCGGCGACGTCGAGCGGCCGCTGCTGGTGCTGCTAGGCGCGGTCGGGTTCGTGCTGCTCGTGGCGTGCGCGAACGTCGCGAACCTGCTGCTGGCGCGCGGCTCGGCGCGTCACGGCGAGCTGTCGGTGCGCGCGGCGCTCGGCGCCGGCCGGCGCGCGTCTGATCCGGCAGCTCGTGACCGAATCGATGCTGCTTGCGGATTGGTCGGCGGCACATCGGCCTGGCGCTCGCTCTACCTCGAGCACGCATACGCGCTGATCGCGGCGCGGCCGCTGGACTCTGCCGCGCATCGACGAGATCCGTCTCGAACGCCACCGTCGTGTGGTTCACGCTTCGGCGCGGCGCTGGTCACGAGCCTGATCTTCGGATTGATCCCGCGTTGCAGGCCACCAACGAACATCTGCTGCGCGGGCTGCAGGAGAGCGGCACGCAGCGGCGGCGGCGGCCGGTCGCACGCACCGGATGCGCGCCGGCGCTGGTGCATCGCCGAAATGGCGCTCGCGGTCGTGCTGCTCACCGGCGCGCGGCCTGATGATCCGCAGCTTCGTCGGCCTTGACGCATGTCGATCCGGGATTCCAATCCGGCGGCGCATGGCGCTGCGCGCTGTCACGTTCCAGGGCGCCGAATACACAGGACGGCGAGCAGGTGCGCACGCGCGTCGGTCAGCTCGCTCGAGCGTCGCGCGGCCTGCCGTGGTGTGACCGCCGTCGGCGGCGGCAGCATCTGCCGCTCGCGCGGCGCCGGCGCCATGAACGACTTCGCTGTCGACGGCGCGCCGCCGCCGCCGCCGCGACGTCAACCAGGAGATCGCGGTCGCGGGCGCGCACGCCGGATTATTTCAAGGCGATCGGCGCGCCGCTGAAGCGCGGGCGGCTGTTCAACGATCTCGACCAGCCGAAGTCGCCGCCGGTGGCGCTGCTCAACGAAGCTGGCGGTGCGCACGCTGGTTCCCCGACCAGGATCCGATCGGCAAGCGCGTGCTGCGTCCGGCGGTCCGCGCGAGATCGTCGGCATCGTCGGCGACGTGCTGCAGCGGACGCCCGGGACAGCCGGCGATCCCCGCAGTTGTTCCTGCCGTACGCGCAGCGCACCGGCCGCACGGTCCGCATCGTCGTGCGCGCCGAACGGCGATCCGCTCGCGCTGGCGCCGTGCGGTCCGCGAACAGATCCGCGCGCTCGATCCGAACCGCGCCGCTCGCGCGAGGCCATTCCGTTGCAGCGACAACGGTGACGCGCTCGGTCGCGCGGCCGCGCTTCTACATGTCGCTGCTGACGCTGTTCGCCGCGGTGGCGCTGGTCCTGTCGGCGACCGGCATCTTCGGCGTGATGAGTTACGCGGTCGCGCAGCAGTCGGCTGAGATCGGCATCCGCATGGGCGCTCGGCGCCGGCGCCGTGGATGTGCTGGCGATCCGCTGCGGTGGGCCGCGCGCTCGCGCTGGCCGGCGCTGGCGTGATCGTCGGCGCATCGCCGTCGCGATGGTGCTCGGCGGCGTGATCCGCCATCAGCTGTTCGGCGTGACGGTGTTCGATCCGTGCGACGCTGGCATCTCGGTGGATCGCGTGTGCTGGCTGGCCAGCGCCGCGCTCGCGAGCCTCGCTGCCCGCGAGCCGCGCGGCGCGGATCGATCCGGTCAGGGCATTCCGGCAGACGCTGATCACTCGACGTGAATCGAGGTGGCGGGATCGACCATGGCGGCGCGGCGGGCCGGCACGCGGCCGGACGCCAGCGCCGACGCAACCGAGGATCGCCACCGCAGTCGCGATCGTCATCGGATCCGTGGCCGTGATGCCGAACACCAGCGTCGCGATCAGCCGCGCGCGCCAGCAGCGCCAGCGGCAAGCCGATGATCACGCCGAGGCCGACCATACGCAGGCGCCGCCGAGCACCATCCGCACCACGCGCGACGGCCGCGCGCCGAGCGCGAGGCGCACGCCGATCTCCGCGTCGCGCAGCGCCACGCTGTAGGACATCAATCCATAAAGACCGATCGCCGCGAGCGCCGAGCGCCAGCGCGCCGAAGATCGCCGTCAACATCCGCATCAACCACGCCTCGAACAGGCTGCTCTCGATCTGCGCACGCGAACGTGCGAATCGCGCATCGGCGACGGCCGGCACTCGCGGCTGGACGGCGTGCGAATCGCCGTCGACGACGTCGCGCCATCGGCGCCGTGCGCGTCAACCACAATCGTCATCGGGCCGCCCGCGCGACTGCAGCGTATGACATGTAGATCGTCGGCGGCGGCTCGGCACGCAGCGTCTCGTAGACGGCGTCCTTGACGACGCCGACAATCTCCATCTCGCGAGGCGCACCGGGGTAGAGCGAACACGCTGTCCGAGCGGTTGCAGACCGGTGAGATACGTGCGGACGAACGCCTCGTTCACCACCGTCACTGCTGGCGCGTTGCAGTCGTCGCTCGACGACAGATCGCGGCCCGGCAAGCAACGGCGTGCCGACGATTTCGAAGAAGCGTGGCGCATCGACGTTGAAGTAGACCCCTTGCAGCCCGGTCGAGACGCCGTTGACGGTCATGTCCGTGCTCATGCGTCGCCGCCCTGCAGCGGCGTCACCGCCGCCAGACGACGCGGCCCCCCGACACCAGGGAGCGCCGTGACCGAGGCTGGGATCGACGTGCTGAACGTCCAGGCAGCTGCGGCGGCGTCAGCGCCGAGCTTTTCGCCGCGGATCGTAATTGGCGAGCAGCACGCCGCCGGGCGTGGAACCCCCTTGATCATCGTTCGCAGGTTATGCAGGCTGCGCGTGAACAGGCCGGCGCCCATCACCAACAGTAACGATAACATACTTGCGCGACGATCAGCGCCGCCATGAATCGCGTGTGCGACTCGCCAGCGCCTGAATTCGCCACCGCACCCAGGCGCGATGCTTGAGGCGCGTGAAGCGCCGGCAGCAATCCGAACATCGTCGTCGTCATGACAACCACCGCACAGACCACCAGCAAACGCCAGTTGGGCGCAATGTCGAGCGCCATGATCGACCCGCCTGGTCCGGCGACGCGTTGCGCGATCAGGCCAACCAGTCCCGCGCTCGCAAACGATGCGACCAACGCGCCGACCGCGGTGCCGGCGGCCGCCAGCATGACGCTCTCAACGAGCCGTTGCCTGATGATTCGTCCGCGCCCGCACCAATCGCCAAACGCAAGGCGACTTCGCGAGCGCGACTGGCGCCACGGGCGAGGAGGAGATTGGGCGACGTTGACGCACGCGATCAACAGGACGATGGAGACGAGCCCCATCGCGACCGCGAGCACCGCCGCAAGGTCACGACGACTGACTCGTGCCTGCCTCGGCCTGGTTCGACACGCAATGTCATGGAGAGCGCATACTGGCGCGCTCAGGCGAGATTCCCCTTCGGCAAAGTCCTCGCGACCAGATCCGCTCAATAAGACATCGAGCCGGGCCTGCAACTGATCACGCGACAGGCCTGCTGCAGGACGCGCGAGTGCATCAGTAGCTACCCGGCATCCGGGCCGACCCATCCGTCGTTCTCCGGCTGCAACACGGGCTTAGCGCGATCGAAAGAGTGATGTCTCGCTGATTCACCGACGTTGGCGCCGCCGAAACCAGCCGGCGTGATCCCGATGATCGGCACCTGTTGACCTTCGATTTGGCAGAGTCGCGCCCAACTGATGTCGCGATTGCCGCCGAAGCGCCGCTGCCAGTAGCTGTGCGAGATCACCGCCGCGACTGGCGCGCCGCGGCTCGTCGTCCGACGGATTCAGCAGCCGGCCCTCAAACGCGGTGATGCCGAGCGTCTCGAAATACCGCCGCTGACCCATGCGGCGCCAGCCGGCTCGAGGGAATCAGCAGGGCCGACGTAGACCGTATCGGAGCCAATCCCGCACAGCGACGCAAAGAGATCGCGGCGATCGGCAAGCGCCGGATTTGGGGATAAGAAAACTAGGGCTCGCGTTGCTGCCAATCCACCGCGAGAACGTGATCAACTCCTGACGCGTGCGGCACCGGCAGCAGAGCCGTAACAACAGCGCGTCGAACGATGTTGAAGAGTCGCGAGACTGGAGCCGACACCGATCGCGAGCGTGACGATCGCGACGATCGTGAATCCCGGATTCTTCGCGGAAGCCGCGCAGCCCGTAGCGCGCGTCCTGCAGCGTTTCGTCGATCCACGCTGGTGCCGCGCTCGTCGCGGCACGCTTCCTTGACCTGATCCAGCCCGCCGAACTCGAGGCGCGCCAGCCGGCGTGCCTCGCTCTCCGCTGTAACCCGCGCGCGACGAAATCGCGCGACGAGACGATCGAAATGATCGCGCAGCTCGGCGTCGAGCTGCGACTCGAGCCGATCGCGACTGAAGGCGCGACGCCACCAGGTCATGACGCCTCTCCTTTCGCCGTGTTCAGGATCGCCGCGATCGCGCCGGTCAGCTGCTCCCAGCTGGCCGATCTCTGCCTCGAGATGCGGCGCGGCCCTTCGCGGGTCAGCTTGTAGAAACTTGGCCTCGCGCCCGGTATCCGACGGCTTCCAGTCGGCGCCGAGAGAACCGCGATTCTCGCAGTCGGTGCAAGGCGTCGGATAGAGGCGTGCCTCTGCGTGACCTGCACGACGTCGCGCGACATGTGCTTCAGGCCGCTGGGCGATCGCGTAGCCGTGCAGAGCGTTCGACCGCCACGACCTGCAGCACCAGCAGGTCCGAGCGTGCCTTGCGGTAAGTCGGACTTGCGGATGTTTCGTCATGGCCTCGCCCTTCGACACATACATACCAAGATCGATATGTCGAAGGTCAAGGCATACGAGCTCCAGGCGGATGGAAATACCAGGATGCGCACGTTTTCGCTGAGTACCGATTGACGTTGAGCTGGGGCGACCCTACAATCTGCAGTGACTCCCTCGCATATATAAATGTGTGTGCCCCCTCACTACAGAAAGGCTCAAATGAAGCGCGTCGCTGTCACTGACAACTGTCGTTGCCGCCCTTGTCTTCATGTTCTCCGGAATAAACGGCGGCGCGCAGCAGCCCGCCGGCCCCGATCGTGAGTTCGTGTCCAACGAAATGCTCGTTCAATACGCCTCGGCACCACCGCCCAGGGCAAAGCCGCAGCGCGCGGACGCGTCGGCGCCGACGCGATCGAAACGTCGCGCACGGCAACGGCCGCGGCGATCTCGAGCTGGTGCGAATCCCACCCGGCCGCGCGGTCTCCGAAGCGGTCCGTGGCATCCAGGGCAGCGGCGTCAGAGTTCGCCGAAGCCGAACTGGATCTACACAACTGGCCTCGTCAGCAACGACCACCTACTACACGAACGGCTCGCTGTGGGGCATGCACGGCGCGTCCACGTCGCCCGCGCAATCAATACGGCAGCAAGGCCGGCGCAGGCGTGGGCCACGGGTCATGTCGGCAATCAGCAACGTCTACGTCGGCATCATCGACGAAGGCGTGATGCCGCACGCCGATATCGCCGCCAACTTGTTTACCAACGACTTCGGGATCCGCCTCGACGGCATCGACAACGACGGCAACGGCTACGTGGACGATACGACACGGCTGGGATTTCGACGGCAACAACCGCACCGTCTATGACGGCACGCAGGACGATCACGCCACGCATGTCGCCGGCACCATCGGCGCCGTGGGCGGCAACGCGATCGGGCGTCGCCGGCGTCAACTGGAACGGTCACGATGATTCCGGCAAGTTCTCGGCCGCCGCGGCGTGCACGACCGCCAATGCGGTCAGGGCAGCTCGATTACCTGACCGACCTGGAAGACGCGCCACGGCTACAACATCGTCGCCACCAACAACTCGTGGGCGCGGCGGCGGCTTCTCGCAGGCGCTGCTCGACGCGATCAACCGCGGCGGCGACGCCGGCATCCTGTTCATCGCGGCGGCAGGGCAACGGCGGCAGCGACGGCGTCGGCGACAACAACGACACCATCGCCAGCTATCCGTCCAACTACGTCTGCCAGAGCGCGCAGCGGTGATTGCGTGATCGCGGTGGCGGCGATCACCAGCACCGGCGCGAGAGTCGAGCTTCTCGAACTACGGCCGCGACCACGGTCGACCTCGGCGCGCCCGGTTCGGCGGATCTACTCCGACGCGTGCCCAGCAACGGCAGCGGCCGGCCCGTCAGCCTACGCATCGCACAGCGGCACGTCGATGGCAACGCCGCACGTCACCGGCGCCGCCGCGCTGTATGCATCGACGCCATCCCAACGCCACGGCTGCCGAGATCAAGGCGGCGATCCTCGGCGAGCGTGACACCGACCGCATCGCTGGCGGGCCGCAGCACGTCACCGGCGGCCGCTTGAACGTCGGCGGTTTCTAAGCAGACCTCGTCCGGTGGCCTCGATCGCGAGGTCACCGGTCAGCAAGACCCCAAAGTTCAAAGTTAAAAGTTTAAAAGCTTGAGCCACAAGTCGGAGTTCGAATTCCAATTCCGAACCGGCTGAAACGAAACTCGTGACTCAACTTTGAACTTGAAACGAAACTTTGACGCAAATGTCAGTAATGCCCGCGTGGCTCGAGCCGATGGCCGCGACGCTGACGCAGGATCGGTTCGCCGGCGACGGACTGGCTCTTCGAGCGCAAGTTCGACGGCATCCGCCTGCTCGCGTACAAGCACGGCGGCGACGTGCAGCTGTATTCGCGCAACCGGCTGCTGCAGAACATCCCGGCGATCGAAGCGCGATCGCCGCGATGCCGGCGAAGGAAGTGATCCTCGACGGCGAAGTGACCTGGGATCGGCACAGCGGCTATCACGTGTTCGACATCCTGTGGCTCGACGGCCGCGAGCACGACGTCGCTTGCCGCTGGAGGAACGCCGCGCGCTGCTGAAGACAGCTGCCAGTTCGCAGCGCCGCTGCAGCGCGTCGATCTGCTCGACGACGAGGAGCCGTGGGAGCGCGCGCGGCGAGAGGGCTGGGAAGGCGTGATCGCCAAGCGCCGCGGCTCGCGCATACGAGCATCGCCGCTCGAAGCACTGGCTGAAGATGAAATGCGAGGCGTCGCAGGAGCTCGTCGTCGGCGGCTTCACCGATCCGCAGGGCGCGCGCGTCGGCCTCGGCGCGCTGCTGGTTGGCTACTACGACGGCGACGACTTCGTGTTCGCCGGAAAGATCGGCACGGGCTTCGACACGAAGCTGCTGCTCGATCTGCGCAAGCGGCTCGATGCGCTCGAGATTCCCAAGACGCCGTTCACCAGTCGCGAAGGGCCTGCCGCGCCTGCGCGCGCACTGGGTGCGCACCGTCGATCGTCGTGCAGGCTGTCGTTCATCGAGTGGACCGGCAACAACAAGCTTCGCCATCCGCGCCTGATCGGCGTGCGCTTCGACAAGTCCGCGCGCGAGGTGGTGCGGGAGATCGTGATCACGCATCCGGAAAAGATCATGTTCCCGGACGATGGGATCACCAAGGGCGACCTCGCGGCGTACTACGAAGCGATCGGCGCCGGTGATCCTGCCGCACATCAACGGGCCGTCCGATCACGATGGAGCGCTACCCCGCCGGCATCGGCAAGAAGGGCTTCTGGCAGAAGGACGTCTCGAAGGGCTTTCCCGACTGGCTCGAGCGCGTCGAGGTGCCCGAAGAAGGACGGCGTCGTGCATCACCCGGTGATCACCGACGAGCGATCGCTGCTGTGGGTGACCAACCAGAACACGATCACGCAGCACGTCTGGATGTCGCGCGTGCCGGATCTGTATTACCCCGACATCTGCGTGTTCGATCTCGATCCGTCGACGGATGATGCCGGCGGTGCTGCGCGCGGCCGCGCTCGGCCTGCGCGACCTGCTCGACGAGCTCGGGCTGCCGTCGTGGGTGAAGACCTCCGGCTCGAAGGGCTTTCACATCGTCGTGCCGCTCGACGGCAAGTCGAAGATGGGCGACGTCGCGCGATTCGCGAACACGGTCGGCCGCGTCGTTCGTGTCGCACGCGCCCGGATCACCTGACGCAGGAATTCAGCCAAGGTCGATCGCGAAGGGCGCATCTACGTCGATACCGGACGCAACGGCTACAGCGCGACGTTCGCCGCGGCCTACGCCGTGCGCGCGAAGGCCGGCGCGCCGGTGTCGGCGCCGTGCACGTGGGAGGAGATCGAGAAGCGGCAAGGTCGGCCCCGGACACGTTCAACGCTGCGCAACATGCCGGCGCGCATCAAGAAGGCCGGCGACCTGTGGGCCGACATGCTGCGCAAGCGGCCGTCGCTGAAGAAGCCGATCGAGAAGCTGAAGCAAATGACATACGGCCGACGGGATAGCTCGGCCGTATCGACGATTGGCGCGCAATCTGCAACAGCAGTCCGTCGTGAAATTGCTGTCTTCGTTGCGCATTTGCGCTGATGTGCTTCCAGGCTGTCGCCGCCATGGCGCAGGAAACGCCAGCTGTGCCGTCCAGCGCCACCGAGGCGACAGGGCATTCGTGCCCGAGCCGGACGTGATCACGCGCGCCGCGCTCTTCGCGGACCGTCAGCTCGGTAAAGGCGACCTCACAAACGGCATCTACGTGGACTACGGCAACATGATTCCCGGCGCCGGCTGGGCATCGGCCGGTCCCGGTTACCGGCACTGGTACGGCGAAGGACATCGCTCTTCGTGGATGCGTCGGCGTCGATCTCGGTCAACAACTACCGGATGGCGCCAGGCGCGATTCGAGCTGCCCGAGTTCCTCAAGAGCCGATTGCTGGCCTCGGCGCGTCGGCGCGCTGGCAGGACTTCGGCGCGCATCGATTACTTCGGCGTCGGCCCGAACACGACTCGAAGACGTGCAGTCGATCTACGGCGTCGAGTCGACGCAGCTGACCGCCTACGCGACGCTGCGTCCGTTCCGCTGGATGGACATCGGCGGCCAGATCGGCTGGACGAATCCGGACGTCACGCACGTCGAAGGTCCGTTCGCCGCACTGAACGAGCAGACGACGTTCGTGCCGACCGAGGTGTCGCTGACGATCGACACGCGCGACTTCCCGGTCATCCGACCAGCGGCGTGGTGCTGCGCGGCGTCGGCGCTCGCTACGACGACCGCACGACCGGACGCAGCACGCTTCAATCGATACGAAGGCGAGGCCGCGAGCTTCGTGCCGATCGGCGGCGGCCGCGTGGTGCTGGCCGCTGCACGGCTGGCTATGTGCGATCGGACACGCGCGACGGGCCAGTCGGTGCCGTTCTACCTGCAGCCGAGCCTCGGCGGCGTCAACACGCTGCGTTCGTTCACCGACTATCGTTTCCGCGACGACAACATGCTCGTCGCCAACGCCGAAGCTGCGCCTGGCGCTGATGACGCATCTCGATCTCGCGGTGTTCGCCGATGCGGGCAACGTCGCGCGCGCGCCCGGAGCGATCTCGATCTCGGCGAAGCGATCCTATGGCGCCGGGCTTCCGTCTGCATACGCGCCGCGAGACCTTCGCGATGATGGACGCCGCCAACGGCGACGAGGGCTGGCGCGTGTCGTTCCGCCTGAAGGATCCGCTCGGCTTCGCGCGCATCAACCGCAGAGCGCTGCTCGTGCCGTTCGTGCCGTAGCGAGGACACTGATGATGACCCGATATCTTTGCGACCATCTACCACTCTCGTGCGCGCTGCGCTGACGGTCGCGCGGCGTGCGCCGGCGTGAAGGTGCCGGTTGCGCGACCAGCGCCGGCGCCGGCCGGCGCGAGCTTGTGGGTCGAGCCCGACCGATCTGGCCGAGCCGCGATCTGTTTTACGGGCCGTGGGGCGCGGACGCACGCGCCGGATCCGAAGGGCGTCTACACGCTGGTCGAGCGCAAGCACACCGGCGTCAATCTCGGCTTGACCGTGAAGGATCGACAGAGGCCGCGAGTGGAGCGTCAAGCAGCCGTATCCCGGCGGGCTCGATCCGGAAGGCGCCGGTCGAAGTCGCGGTGTCGCGCCTCCTGTCGGCGATCGGCTATCACCAGCCGCCGATCTACTTCCTGCCCGGCCTTCACGCTGAAGGACGACCTCGGGAAGACGGTCGAAGTCGGCGGCCGCTTCCGCCTGAAGGATCGCGTCGTTGAAGGACACCGGCTACTGGAAGTGGGAAGACAATCCGTTCGTCGGCACCAAGCCGTACCAGGGCTTGATCGTGCTGCTGATGATGTTCAACAGCACCGACCTCAAGAACAACAACAACTCGCTCTACGAACACCGCAACGGCGATCTCGTCGAGCAGTGGGTACTGGCGCGCGATCTCGGCGCCGCGCTCGGCGACGCCAATCCGCATCGCGCCGCGCAAGGGCCATCCCGAGTCGTTCGAGACAGACGCCGTTCCTCCTCGGCGTCAACAACGGCAAGGTCGAATTCGCGTATACGCGGCTGGTACAAGAACCTGGTCCGCGATCGCATCACGCCTGACGAAGTGGCGTGGGCCAGCGAGCTGCTCGGCCGCCTATCCGACAAGCAGTGGGCCGATGCGTTCAGCGCCGGCGGCTTCGATCCGGACGATGCAACCGCTTCATCAACAAGCTGAAAGAAAAGATCGATCAGGGCCGCTCGCTCGGCGCGCGTCCCGCTGATCGCAGATCAGTAGTAAACCAGGTAGACAGGTCAGACGGGCCGGTCAGGCGGACCAGGTAGCGCGGGCGCTCACTACGAAAGCCTTCGTTGACAACTACGAATCAGTTCGTATAGGCTCCGCTTCATGGCACGTTCTCAGCCCCGGCCGACCGACGCCGAGCTCGCGATCCTGCGTGTGTTGTGGACGCGCGGCGCGTCGACGGTCCGCCAGGTTCATGAAGCCCTCGCCGACACGCGCGACACCGGCTACACCACCACGCTCAAGCTGATGCAGATCATGGCCGACAAGGGCCTGGTCAAACGCAACGAAACCGCGCGCACGCACGTCTATTCTGCCTGTCGCCGGCGCAGGAGCAGACGCAGCGGCAACTCGTCAGGATCTCGTCGATCGCGCCTTCGGCGGATCGGCGGCGCAGCTCGTGCTTCGCGCGCTGAGCGCGGAAGGCGCGACCGACGCCGAGCTCAAGGAAATCCGCAAGCTGATCGACGACTATCGGGAGAAACGGTGATGATCGACTCCGCATCTTGCGCAACCAGCCATCGTCGACGCCTCGCCTGGACGCTGCTGCATTTCCTGTGGCAGGGCGCGCTCCTCGGGCTTCTGCGGCGTTCGCTCCTGCTCCGACTCGGCGCGGCCCGAACGCGCCTCGACGCGCTATGCGATCGGCGTCGGCGACGCTCGGCGTTGATGCTGATCACGTGCGCTCAGCGACGTTCGCGATCCTCTCGAACGGCGCCAGGTCGAGTGCCGGCGATCACTCGGCGTGCCGATCACCGGCGCGCTGCCGATGTCGAAACGTCGGTTGATGAAACCGTGAAGGATGCCGGACGGCGTCGCATACGAGCAGTCGATCTGAGCGTCGGCTCGCCGCGGCGTTCGCGACGTGGCGGCCGGCGCCGCTCGGCCCGACGGCGATCGTTCGATGCTCGTGCTGGCGTGAGGGCATCGGCGTGCTCGGCGCTGTCGTTGCGACTGCTCGGCGGATGGATGCTGACGCGCAGCCTGACCGCGCCACGCGGTTTCCGTCGGTGTCGCCGGCGATCATCGCCGCGGCCGGCGCGATCGCCGAGCGGCTGCGGTCTGCGCCGCGCCGTCGCGATCGTCGAATCGGGCGCCGTCGCCGTGCCGACGCTGGTCGGATGGGTGAAGCCCGTGGTGCTGTTGCCCGCGGCCGCGTTGTCGGGCCTCTCGCCCGAGCAACTGCAGGCGATACTCGCGCACGAGCTCGCGCACGTTCGACGTCACGACTATCTCGTCAACCTGCTGCAGTCGATGGTCGAGACGCTGCTCTTCTATCACCCGGCGATGTGGTGGGTGTCGGCGCAGGTGCGCGCGGAGCGCGAGCACTGCTGCGACGATCTCGCCGTCGAGGTCTGCGGCGATCGGCTGGTTTACGTCACCGCGCTTGCGGAGCTGACGAGCATCGCGAGTCATCGCGCCTTCGCGCTCGCGGCCACCGACGGATCGCTCGTCGGCCGCGTGCAGCGCATCCTCGGCCGGCCGCGCTCGGTGCACGAGCCCGCGCCGGCATGGGCGCTGCTCGCGCTGATCGTCCTGCTGGTCCGGCGGCACTCGGTTCGTTCCGAGCCACGGTGACGAGCGCCGCGCGCCGGTGATAGCCGGATCGACGGCCGCGCAGTCGAGTCGCCGAGCCGGCGACCGTTGCCGCCACATCACGCGACGGCTGAATCACCTGCGCGCAGATCGAACACGACAGCGAGCGCATGGCGCTCGCGACGCTCATAGACGCCGAGAGCCGACGCTCGATCGAGCGCGGCAGACACTGACGTCAACACGCGGACGAGAACGCCGCGTTCTTCAGCGCGCAGTGGTTCCGCGGCTGGTTCTGATCCGACGCCGCCGCCTGCCGCCACCGGCGCCGCCCGCGCCGCCCGCGCCGCCTGCGCCGCCAGCGCCTTCAGCGACCTTCTAAGCACCGCCGCACCTGCACCCGAAGCCACCTCCGGCACCTCAGGCACCTCAGGCACCCGCGGCGCCAGAACCTCCGGCACCCTTAGCCTCCAGCCCGGGACGACCTGAACCGCCGGCAGAGCGTCATCAGCTCGCGCGGCTCCGGCAACATGTCGTGGAGCGACGGCGACGAGAAGATCATCCTCAAATGGAACGGCGCCTTCCGCCTCTCGGACGACGAGAAGGACATCGCGTGGATGGAAGACGGCGCGCGGCTGACCGATCGCCGACGGCGTCATCTTCAAGTCGACGATCGAGCTGCGCGGCGATCGAACGGCCGCATCGAGCGCACGTTCTCGAAGAACGGCATGCGCCGCGACTACGAGCCGGAAGGCCGCGCGTTCCTCGCCGCGGCGCTCGATCAGCTGATCAAGCGCAGCGGCATGTTCGCGAAGGAGCGCGTCGCGAAATACCTGAAGCGCGGCGGCCCCGACGCGGTGCTGGCCGAGATCGCCAAGCTCGGCGAGTCCGAGCTACACGCATCGCATCTATTACACCGAGCTGACGCGGCAGGCAGATCTCTCGAAGTCGCTGCTGACGCAGATCCTGCAGCGCGTGCCCGACGGAGATGTCGTCGGACTACGACAAGGCGACGCTGTTCATCGACGATCGCCAAGCTGCCGTGCAGTCACCGAGGCGCATCGCGTGCAGATCGCGCGCGCGGTGAAGACCATCTCCAGCGATTACGACCAGCGCCGCACGCTGACGGCGGTCATGGACGGGCGGCCGCTGCTCGTCGAGCGCTCGCCGCCGCGGTGCTCGACGCCACCGCGCTCGATCGGCTCCAACTACGATCGCTCGCTGGTCCTGCACGGAAGTGGCCGAGCGCGGCGGGGTGACGCGCGGCCAACGGCCAAGCACGTTCGCCGGCCTCGTTCAGTCCATGAGCTCGTCGTGACGACAAGCGGCGCGTCTTCGACGGCGATGGCCGACCAACCGGAACGTCGCGAAAGAGACGCTGAGCGAAGCGATCAGGGCGACGTCGAGCTTCGGCAGCTCGTACGATCAATCGGAAACGCTGATCAAGTTGATCGACAGCGGCGCGCTGACAGAACGCATCGGCCGACGCCGTTCTTCCAGTCGGCCGTCGCAGATTTCCTCGTCGCACGATCTCTCGCGCGCTGCTCGCCGGGTGGTCGACCAGCCATCGATGAGCGAGCGCATCCTCGAGAGCGTGCTGCGGACCGCGACGCAGATCAGCAGCAGTCACGATCGCGCCAACCTGCTCGAAGCGATTGCCGCGTCGCCACAAGGTGACGGGCACATCGCGTCAGCTCTACGTGGATGCGACGGCCGGCATGGGGATCGTTCGACGGGAATCCGCGCGCTCGCCGCACTGGTTCGCTCCGAAGCGCGCCAGTGAAAATGCTGAGTCGGGGTCAGACCCCGCTTTCTCAACATTCGCGCGGAGCTTGAAGCGCTGGAGCTTGCCGGTGGCGGTCTTCGGCAGCTCGGGCACGAACTCGACGCCGCGCGGGCGTCTTGTATTCGGCGAGGCCGCTCGCGCACGAACGTCTGCAGCGCCGCCGCCAGCTCCGGCGTGCCGGTCACCTGCGACTTCAACACCACGTACGCGAACGGCTTCGACAGGCCATGCGCCATCGTCGCGCCCGATCACCGCGCATTCCTGGACGGCGTCGTGATCGATCAGCACGCTTTCGATCTCGACCGGACTGACCCAGATGCCGCCGGCCTTCAGCATGTCGTCGCTGCGGCCGCCGTGCCAGTAATAGCCGTCGGCGTCGCGGTAATAGCTTGTCGCCGGTGCGAATCCATTCGCCCTGGATCGTCTGCTTGGTCTTCTCGTGCTGGTTCCAGTAATACGCGCACAGTCGAATCGCCTTTGATCAGCAGATTGCCCATCTCGCCGACCGGCACGGGCTGATCGTCGCTCGTCGACGATGCGCGCCTCGTAACCCGGCACGAGCTGGCCGCTCGATCCGGGCCGCACGCGGCCAGGATGATTGGCGATGAACATGTGCAGGCACTCGGTCGAGCCGATGCGCATCGAGGATCTCGACGCCGAACCGCTGCTTGAAGCGGCGGAACAGCGGCTCCGGCAACGCCTCGCCCGGCCGACACCGCATAGCGGAACGCTCGAGAGATCGAACATCGCCTTCGTGTGCCAGCAGCATCCCGAAGTTGCGTGGGCACGCTGAAGAACAGCGTCGGCTTGTGCCGCGCGATGATCTCGTAGACGCGCGGCGCCGTCGGCGGCATCAGAGCAGCAGGATCGACGTGGCGCCGACCGCGAACGGCATGTACAAGCGCGTTGCCGAGACCGTAGGCGAAGAACAGCTTGGCGGCGCTGAAGCAGCGATCCGATTCGCGCATGCCGAGCACGCCCTTCGCGTACGCTCCGCGCACACGAACATGTCGTGCTGCAGGTGCACGCACCCCTTCGGGACCGCCGGTGCTGCCCGATGAAGTACAACCAGAACGCCATCGCGTCCTTGATGCGTGTCGGCTCCGGATCGAGCGACGGCGACGCCTCGGCGAGCATCGTCGTCGAAGCTCGATCGCCCGCCGGGCTGTGACTGGCCAACGACGACGATCACGTGCTCGAGGCGAGGCAGCGGCGCGCGATCGATCGCTCGAACTCGCGCAGCAGCGCCGCGCTGATCACGAGCGACGCGTGCGCCGCTGTCGTCTGAGCGCGTGCGCGTAATCCTTCGCGCGCCACAGCGTGTTGAGCGGCACGGGAACGAGGCCCGCCTTGATCGCGCCGAAGAAGCTGTAGGCGAATGCCGGCGTGTCCTGAAGGATCAAGCGCGATGCGCTGTTCGGGCTGGATGCCAAGGCCGCGCAGCGCGGAGCCGAAGCGATTGACGCGCTCGGCGACCTGTCCGTAGGTGACCGCGCTCGTCGCCGCATTCGATCGCGACGCTTCCCGCCGCGGCCTTCCGACGACGTGGCGATCGACGAAATGCGTGGCGGCGTTGAAGATAGTCCGGGCAAGACGGTCACGCCGGAATTCTACCACCTATCGCTTACCAGGGCGGCAGCGTTTTGTAGAGGTATTCGACCAGATACGGATCTGTCGCCGAGAGCAGTTCCGAGGCATTGCCCTGGAACACGATCCTGCCGTCATGCGAGCACGCATGAACTCTACGCCGCGTGACTTTCGACGCGTCTTCCTTCACTACTTCGACCTTGCCGTCCGTGCTGTCGGGCACGATGCTCGGCGATGTAGAACGCGTCGCGAATCTGGTGCGTGACGACGAACGTCGTGACGTCCTCCAGATCGCGCAGCTTCACGATCTCGTCGTCGATCGTCGTCGCGATCAGCGGATCGAGGCCGGTGATCGGATCGTCGAACAGCAGCAGGCTGCGGCTTGGACGCCATCGCCCGCGCGATGCCGACGCGGCGGCGCTGGCCGCCTGACAGCGCCGCACGGCATGCGGTCGGCGAAGTCGGTGAGGCCGACGAAGCCGAGCACCTCGTCGATCGCGTCGCATCGATCTGCTCCTCGGTCAGCTCGCGCGTCTTCGCTGAGGCGGAAGCCGACGTTCTGCGCCACCGTCAGCGAATCGAACAGCGCATTCTCCTGGAACACCATGCCGATGTCGGCGCGCATCTTCAGCAGATCGAGCTCCGGCATCTGATCGACGCGCATGCCGTTGACCGAGAATGGCTGCCGGCGTCCGGGCGCAGCAGGCCGAGCGCCAGCTTGAGGATCACCGACTTGCCCGCGCCGCTGGCGCCGAACAGGATGCGCATGTTGCCCTTCGGCACCGTGAAGCTGAGATCGCTCGAGGACGACGTGATCGTCGAAGGCCAGCGAGACGTGCTCGAAGGCGATGGCGTCGACATCGTTCGGCTGTCGTGCGCCCAGGTGCGGCGCACGGCCTGTCGTTGTCGTTTGCGGCATTCGAGATCCCCGGTTCGCAGTGCTTCCTGGCGCGCCAACGACGATCTTACTTCCGGACGGTAGCGGCGCACGAGCGTGGCGACGGACGCGACGAGCTCGCCGGGATCGACCGGCTTGACGAGGTGCATCTCGAAGCCGCTCTCCAGCGCCTTCGTGCGATCCTCGGATCGCGCGAATGCCGGTCAGCGCCGCAGCGGCGGCACGTCACGGACCGCGGGATCGTCCGAGCGCGCACGCGCTTGATCAATCTCGAAGCCGTCGACATCGGGCATGCCGATGTCTGCGACGACGGACATGGGGATGGAACGCGGCCATGACGTCTCGAGCGCGTTCGATCTGCCGATGTCGCGGTGGCGACCTCTGCGCCGGCGGCATGCAAGCACGTCAACCAGCAGGCCGCAGCGCATCGGCGTCGTCGTCCACGGCGACGACACGCACACCGTCGAGATCGGCGAGCTTCGTCAGCGGATTGCGGCGCGCGACGAGCGGGTGCTCGCCTCGTGCGGCGCCGACGGCTGCACGATCATCAGCGGCAATCGAACGGAAGGTAGCGCCCTTGATCGATTCCAGCGCTGTCAACATGGACGCTCCCGCCGTGCAGCTCCACGAGATGCCTCGACGATCGACAGGCCGAGACCCAATCCTCCGGTCTTGCGCGTCGATCCGGAGTCGGCCTGGCGGAACCGATCGAAGACCCTCGGGAGAAAATCGGGCTGATGCCCAGGCCCGTATCGCTGACGATGATCTCCACGTGCGAGTTGACGCGCTCGAGCCGCACCTGCACGCGGCCGCCCTTCGGCGTGAACTTCACCGAGTTCGACAGCAGGTTCCACACCACCTGCTGCAGCCGATCAGGATCAGCCCGAGACCGGGCCCACACGCGGATCGATCAGGCTCTGCAAGGCGAACGCCCTTGGCATCGGCGGCCGGTTGCAGGGTGGCAATTGAGTTGTCGAGAAGCCCCGGCCGACGGTGACGGCTGCACATCGAGGCGGATCTTCCCGGACACGATGCGTGAAACGTCCAGCACGTCTTCGACAATCTGCGTCAGCCAGCGCGCGTTGCGTTCCGAGCGTTTCGATGGCGCGGGCGACCTGCTCGGGCGGCAGCATCCGCCCTGCATCAAGCGCGAATAGCCGACGATCGCGTTGAGCGGCGTGCGCAGCTCGTGCGACAGGACGGCCAGAAAGTCGTCCTTCAAGCGATTGGCTTCCTGCGCTTCGGCATACAGACGCGCGCGTTCTCGAGCGCCACCGACGCCTACGAACGCCGACGGCGAGGCGCTCGTGCTGCTCGTCGAATCTGCCCGGCCTGCGAGTGCGCGAAGAACAATCCGCCGAGCGCGTTGCCACGCATGCCCTTGACGACCAGGGACGGCGAGGTAACTGCTTGCACCGGCAGGTGGCCCGGCGGCATGCCGTTGATACGGCTGAGTTCTTTTTCCGTAGCGCGGATCGTCGGTGACGTCCGTCGAGGCGGACGACGCCGGCGCCGTTGAACGTCGGCGCAGAGCTATATCGCCGGTCGGCTCGCGGGTGCGGGAAGTCAACGCAAACGCTTCGCGCGTTGCGCCCGACAGCGCGCATGCGCGCATGCAGGCGTCGCCGTGTATCGTCGGGAACGTTGTAGAAAGGAGCAGCGCCGAACTCGGCGTGCGTGAGCTGCGGTGGCGGTGTCGGTGACTCTGGACGACCGATTCGCGGTCGCAGCGTCGTGCACGGCGCCGACCGTCGCCGAGCCTTCTGCGTGTTGGCGGTGTATTCAGCATCGCGGCGGCGTCCATCGACACACGCTCGGTGATGTCGCGGGCGATCTTCGAGGCCCCGACGATCTGTGCCGGCCGCGTCGAGAATCAGGCGACACGGTCAGGCGGACCGGCGAGCGTGCTGCCGTCCTTGCGGCTTGCGGATCGTCTCTGTAATGATCGACTTTTTCGCCGGCGCGAATCTCGCACATCACGACGATCCTCTTCGCTTCTGCAGCTGCGTCGGGGATCAGGATGCGAATCGATTTGCCGATCGCCTCCGCTCGGCCGTAAGCCAAACATGCGCTCGGCCACGCGGGTTCCACGAGGTGATGACGCTGTTGAGGATCCTTGCTGACGATCGCGTCGTCTGGAGGATTCAACGACCTTGGCGATGGTACCGCGCGGTGATGTCGTCGAGCCGTGGATAAGCCAACTCCAGCTTATTGGCGAATCGAGCAAAATTGAAGCTCGACTGGCAGCAAAACAGATCAGCTGAGCTCGACGCAGTCAGCGCCACGGACGGCGCGCTTCATCAGCGCGGCCGCCGCGAGGTTGAACGATAACGTGACGTCAGCACGAACGGTGTCGGCCGGCCGTTCCAGATCGGCGGTTCGTACTGCCATTGCTTCACCGCGCCGATGGCGGCTCGCCTGAAGCGCGCTCAGCGAGCGCAGCACTCCACGCCGTCAACGCGCCCGTCTTCACCAACGGTCGCTTCGAGGATGACGATGCCCTGATGGCGGCGCACGCTGCGCGAGACCTCCGGATACCGGCCCGACCGCGTCGCGCGAGCCGTGGCGTCTTCATGTTGTCGCCAATTCGCACGCACCGCCGCAGGTGGCGCGGGTGGCGCGTCGCTGACTCCGCCGATCACACCTCCCGGAGGCCGCGATCATTCGACGCCCTCGACCGGCTGCAATGCCTCGGCCTCGCGTCCTGTCTCGGGGCGATCGTGACGGCGCTCCCACTGGAGCGGCGACGATTGGCTCCGGCGGCGGACTGCACGACCAGCACGGCAGCTGCTTTCGCTGGCTCGGGCGTTGGCTCCGTCTGGTTTCGGCGGAGCGGGTGGCGGCGGTGGAGGTGGCGGCGGCGGCGCGGCCACGACGAACGCCATCATGTCCGGCGGATCCGGCAACACGTCCGCGGCGAACAACGTCGTGACGATCAGGCCAACGACCAGCGCCTACTTGCACGAACGCAGCGAGCACGAACCGTTCCTGAAACGACGCTCTGGGCGTGGCACGCTTCGCGCATTGATGGTTTCTGAACATCGCGCGTCTCCTTTCCGGGCGAGGGGCGATGCAAAGCTCTCTATTTAGTTAGATGCCAGATGGCATGCCGATCAACTTGTGCAGATCGGCCGTAGTGGCCGATACGCTGAGTCTGACGTCCGCAGAGCGCATGGTTGAGTTGTTGTGAATTCGCGGAGATGGGCGCCGCCGACCTCGCTTCGCTGCAAATCGACACGCCGTGTTGACTGTTGCGCGTGCCGCGCCTCGACGATCTCGATGCGTGGGCGGCGATGATGGCCGACTGAACAGGCCGCGCGAGATTCATCGGCGGCGTCGCGCCGCGCGAAGTGACGTGGCGCGGCCACAGTGACGGTGATCGGCGCATGGCACGCGACGGGCATCGGCATGTTCTCGGTGATCGAAAAATCGAGCGGCCGCTGGGTCGGACGGCTCGGGCCGTGGCAGCCCGGAAGGCTGGCCTGGCACCTGAAGTCGGGCTGGGCGATCTCGCGCGATTGCTGGGGCCAGGCGGCTACGCGCCGGAAGGCGCCGCGGTGCGCCACCGACTGGGCATTCGACAATCTCGGCTGGACCGACGTGCATCCACAGCATCCATCCCGGCCAACGCCGCGTCGCAAGCACGTGGCGCGCAAGCTCGGCTCGCGCAATCTCGGTCCTGGAAAGCTGCCGCCGCCGTTTCACGAAGCGCCGGTGTGATATCTGGGGCCAGTCGCGCGGACGAGTGGCGCTCGCGGCGGAAAGGCTGACGCTCGCCAGTACGTCAGCGTTCGCCACAGCCACTCGAGCGGGCCGAAGCGGAATCGCTGCGAGCCACAGCGGCGCGACGATCGAGCAGCGCGATCCACACCGCCGAGCGTCGACGCCGAGCTGACCCGGCCGCGAGACATGCATATAGAACCCGAGGGCCGTGTCCGTAGAAAATGAACGTGCAGATCAGCGACGTCAGGATGTAGCAACTGAACGCGGTGCGGCCGACCGCGATCGAGTCGCGCCGTCAATCCCGGCGCGAAGCCGGCGTGCCACATCGAGATCGTGAATCCCACCCGACCCCGAACGCGACGCAGCAGGCTCGCCCAGTAATTGAACTGGCCCGGCGATGAAGAACGAATAGAACGTCTCCCAGTCAGTGCGCGGCCATGCTGGCGACACCGCCGGCGATCAACGGCAGGCCGAAGCCAAATCCGATCACCGCCAGGTCGCGATAGAAATTCTGCGGCAGCTCCGCCGTCACGACGCGCCACTTGAGCAGGGCCATGCCGATCAACATGTCGCCGGCCGGCGCGCCAGATGCCCCACAGCCAGATGTCGGAGAGGTGGAAATCGAAGCGCGTGCGCGCGACGCGCTCCGGCATCTGCGCGAGCCATCCGCCCTGGAACGCCAGCGTCTCACGTTGCAGCTGCTCCGCCGTCGGCGCCCAGAACTGCCTGAACTCGTCGATGCCTTCGGCGCGGCGCTCCCGCGGAATAGCAGAAAGCCGCCCGCGATCATCAGCGACGACCCGATCGCCGAGCGACAGCAGGCCAAGCGCCAGCAGGACCATCGGCCGCAGCTTGCGCAACGGGTAGACGATCGCGCCGCAGATCGAATACAGCACGAGGATGTCGCCGTCCCAAATCAGATACGCGTGGATCAGCCCAAACACCAGCAGCGCGAGCATGCGCCGGTAGTGAAACATCGCCGGGCTTGACGCCGCGCTCGACGGCGCGCGCCGTCATCAGGACGATGCCCGCGCCGAACAGCCACGAGAAGATCGTCATGAACTTCTGGTCGAAGAACAGGTGGCTGAAGGCCCAGACGTAGAAATCGACGGGCCCCTTATCGCCAAGCGCCGGTCGGATTGAGCTACGCCGCCATCGGCATCGCGAACGACTGGATGTTCATGACCAGGATGCCGAGCACCGCGACGCCGCGCAGCAGATCGATTGAGTCGTAACGCTCCTGGTGGGCGATGGGCGACGCGGTAGTGTTCATTGCTGGTAGTATCGGCCGATCGTTTTAGGAGGGCCCATGCGTCCAGCCACTATCGGAGCCATCTTTGCCGTTCTTTGCACGGTCGTTGCACAAGGCCAGTCGAAAACCCGCTTCGGCATCCCGTCCGCCGACACGCCGCAGCCCGGCTCGGATATCAAGGCGGTGCGCGGATCGCGCGCGCAGGGCTGGCTCGACCAGGGCCGGTCGGAAGTGATCGCGCGCCACGGCATGGTGGCGACGAGCGATCCGCTGGCCGCCGAAGCCGGGCCTCGAAATCCTGCGCCAGGGCGGCAACGCCATCGACGCCGCGCGTGGCGACCGGCGCGGTGCTCGACGTCACCTCGCAGAACGACACCGGCATCGGCGGCGATCTGTTCGCGATCGTGTATTCCGCGAAGGACAAGAAGCTCTACGCGCTCAACTCCGGCGGCTGGGCGCCGGCCGGCTGGACGCCGCAGTTCTTCACCGACACGCTCAGGCAGACGCGCGTGCCGAACAACGGCGTCAACTCCGCGACGGTGCCCGGCGCGATCGCCGGCTACGACGCGCTGCTGTCGCGCTTCGGCACGATGAAGTTCAAGGAGACGCTTCGAGCGCGCCGCGCGCATCGCCGAAGAAGGCTGGGGCCTCGCCGAGCGCCGCCACAACGATCTGCGCAGCGCCGAGCAATGCATG
>ERZ1370068.965-contig-10882_pt1 | contig 30358 bp, 35 predicted proteins | sample MGYA00561227_ERZ1370068 | MGnify/ENA primary metagenome ERZ1370068 (study PRJEB38410, sample SAMEA6850437) | metagenome | study: Metagenomic assessment of the ecological functions of the soil: analysis of the soil microbiota associated with the...
TCGGATTCCGCAGGCCGAGGCCCGCCATGGTGTCGAGGAACAGCGCCAGGTCGGCAACGGTGCGCGCCATCGGACCCTGCACCGAGAGCGGCAGGTAGAGTTGTTCGAGGTGCCGAGCGTCACCCGGCTCGGCGAGCGGACGCAGGCCGACGACCGAGCAGTAGGTGCCGGGCCGGCGCAGCGAGCCGCGCGTGGTCCGAGCCGTGCGCCAGCCAGACCTCGCCGGTCGCCAGCGCCACCGCGCCGCCGCCGGTCGAGCCGCCGCAGGTGAGCGCCAGGTGTTCCAGGGATTGCGCGTGCGCCCGAACACCTCGTTGAAGGTGCGTGCCGCCGGCGCCGAACTCCGGCGTGTTCGACTTGGCGATCACGATGCCGCCCTTGCGCTCGATGCGTCCGACCAGCGGGTGCGAGCTGGTCGGCACATGGTTGGCGAACGATCGGCGAGCCATAGGTCGTGCGCACGCCGGCGACGTCGGTCAGGTCCTTGATCGACGACCGGCAGGCCGGCGAGCCAGCCTGCTTCGCCGGCGGCTTCGCAGGCTCTCGCCGCGCCATGATGCGCCTGGCGTGATCGCGCGCGCGGTCGAGGCAGAGCGTCGGCAGCGCGTTCACCGCGGGCCTCGACCTCGGCGATGCGCCCTGGCCGAGGCCTCGATGAGGTCGAGCGGCGAGATCTCGCGCTTCCTGAGAAGGGCGACCGCTTCGACGGCCGTCAGTTTCAGAGATCGTTGTTCATGGGCTCCCAGGCAAAGATGCGGCGGCGGCGCGTGAAAAGGAGCGCGCCGAGCAGCATAAGGTTCAGCAGGTTGAAGGCCAGCGCCGCCTGGAAGGCCGCTGCGGTAGGACAGCGTGGCGTCGAAGATGGCGCCGCCCAGCCAGCCGCCGACCGCCATGCCGGCCATGGCGAACAGCATGACCACGCCCAGGCGCCAGCCGGCGATGGTCGGTCCGTAGAGATAGCGCAGGATGAGCGCATAGCCCTGACGATGGCGATGTAGGGAATGCCGTGGATCACCGGACAGGGTGTAGATGCCCGAAAGGCTTTCTCGACGAACACGAAACCCAACAGCGAGGGCGATCTGGATGACTGCGCAGAGCAGGCTGACCTTGATCGGTCCGATATAGTCGGCCAGCCGTCCCATGGCGGAAGGTCGAGGCGACGGCGGTCAGCAGGATCAGCGACACCGCCTCGGAACTGCGCGCTGCGGCAAAAGCCCAGGTCGCCGCAGAACGCCACCATGTGCACGAAGGGAATGGCCATGGCCAGCAGCAGCAGAAGCCCGCCGCCGACAGCAGGCCCATGAGCACGAGCGACGGCATGGGCAGCACCGACATGGTCCCTCGGCTGCGCGCTTGCCCTGGTGATGGATGACCGGCGAGGGCCGCACATAGAAGGCGCAGAGGAACAGCAGCGTGCCGGCCACCACGCCGTAGATCACCAGCGTCTCGCGCCAGCCGACATCGGGCAGCAGCCAGCGATAGATCTGCGGCCAGACGAAGCCCGAGACCGCCGGACCGACCGAGATGAGGAGACGGCGGTGCTGCGGCGGCGGTCGAACCAGCCCTGATATTGTTCATGGCCGGCGTGAAGGTGGCGGAATTGCCGAGAAGGCCGAGGGGAATCGAATAGCCGACATAGAGGGCGAGCTCGCCGCCGCTGCTGGCCAGCCAGCCGCCGGCGAAGATCGACACGCCGGCGCGATCAGCAGCGGCACCCGGGGACTCGTGCGATCGGCCAGCCAGCCCATCAGCACGCCGCCCACGCCCATGAAGAAGAAGCCCAGCATGTAGGCCATCGACGGCACGGCGCGGCGGTCGCCGAATTCGGCGGCGATTTCCTTCAAGCCCACGACCGGCAGATAGATCGCGCCGCCGCCCAGACCGATGCAGAACATCGACACGAAGGCCAGCCGCCAGGCATAGGGGCCGTCGATCCCGGCCGATTGACGACAGCGGTCATTCGCGTCCGGCTGCGGCCGATAGGGTTGGGGCTCGCCCACTGTCTCGCCGATTTTGCCGGCCATGCGTTTCCTCTTGTTTCACCAGTTGTCCGATACCGGGGCGCCGCAAGCAACTTGTGACGCCTCATCGGCTCGGGCTAGGGAAAGTTATGGCTCAGTTCACGTCCGACGGGCTGGCGCCTCGCCTACGACGCATTCGGTCCCGCCGACGCCGCGCAAGGCGATCGTGCTGGTGCACGGCTTCTCGTCGAACCGCTACGAAAACTGGAAGCGCATGGGCTGGTACGACGCCATCGCCGGCAAGGGCCTGCGCGGTCTCGCCCTCGACTGCCGCGGCCATGGCGAAAGCGCCAAGCCGCACGATGCCGTCAAAGTACGACCGCGAGGCGATGGCGCGGGACGTGTTCGCCCTGATGGACCATGCCGGCGTCGAGCGCGCGCATCTTCTGGGCTTCTCGATGGGCGCGCACATTGCGCTGACCGCGGCGATGAACGACGGCGGTCGCATCGATCATCTCGTCGTCGCAGGCGTCGGCGGCAGGATCTTCGAGCCGGCGCGCGAGGCCGACGCCATGGCCAAGGCGATGGAAGCGGCCTCGCCCGACGAGATCGGCGATCCGATGCTGAAAAGCTTCCGCCACTTCGCCGACGAACAGAAAGAAGACCGCCTGGCGCTGGCCGCCTGCTCGCGCGGGCCGCGCTCGGCCATCACCCGCGACGCGCTCGACCGCGATCCGCCGGCCGGCGCTGGTCATCGCCGGCGCGCGCGACCAGCTGGCCGGGCCGCCGCAGGGCCTGGCCGACGCCATCGCCGGCGCCAAGGCGGTCGTCATCCCGGGCTGCGACCACTTCTCGATGATCGCGCATGGCCTGTTCAAGGCGAGCGTGTTCGACTTCTTCGACGGCTGGCTGGAGTAGCGCCCAATGGCGAAAAGCGTGGCGAAGGTGCCGTTCAAGCGCATCCGCGAGCGCGCCGCCAAGCGCAAGGGCGGCGAGAAGGTGCTGGCAGAGCCTGTTGCCCAAGCGGCCCAACAACAAGGCGCTGGCCAAGCTGGGCGACGACCGCGTGCTGTCGGAAATGGCCTGCCGTGTCTTCTCGGCGGGCTTCGTGTGGAGCGTCATCGACAAGAAATGGCCGGGCTTCGAGGAGGCCTTCCTCGAGTTCAATCCCAAGCGGCTCTTGTTCCAGCCCGCCGAGTTCTGGGAGAAGCTCGCCTCGGACAAGCGCATCGTGCGCAATCCGCAGAAGATCAAATCCGGTGCGCGACAACGCCAGGTTCGTGAGCGAGGTCGCAGCCGAACACGGCAGCTTCGGCAAGTTCTTGGCCAACTGGCTCGGCCGACGACCAGGTCGGCCTGCTCAGACGTGTTCGCCAGGCGCGGCTCGCGGCTGGGCGGCTTCAGCGGCCAATACCTGCTGCGCTTCCTCGGCTGGGACGCCTTCGTGCTGTCGGGCGACGTGCTGCTCTGCCTGCGCGATTCTGGGCGTGCCGCTGAGCGCGACCGGCACGTCCATGAGGGATCTCAAGGCGGCGCAAGCGCAGCTCAATGCCTGGGCCAGGAAAGCGACCTGCCGGTCACCCACGTCTCGCGCATCTGCGCCCTGTCGATCGGCGAGAATTACGACGTGGCGCGGCTGAAAGAGGTCATGCAGCTATGACCGACATCCTGCTGATCAATCCCAACACGACCGCAGTCGATCACCGAGCTGGTGCTGAAGACCGCCAGGCGCTTTGCCTCGAAGGGCACCAACCTGCGCGCCGTCACCGGCGCCTTCGGGCCACGCTACATCGCCTCCGCGGTGGGCTACGCCATCGCCGGCCACGCCGCGGTCGATGCTCTTGCCAACGACCGCGGCCGCAAGGATGCCGTCGTGCTGGCCTGCTTCGGCGATCCCGGGCTTGCCGCGCTCAAGGAGATAGCCCGGTGCCGGTGGTCGGCATGGCCGACGCCTCGATCCTGCAGGCCTGCTGCCATGGGCCAGCGCTTCTCGATCGTGACGGGCGGCGAGCGCTGGAAATCCATGCTGGAGGAGTTCGTGGCCGGCCACGGCCTGTCCTCGCGGCTGGCCTCGGTGCGCACCGTGGCGCCGACCGGCGCCGACATCGCGCGCAATCCAAAGGCTGCGATGGCGCTGCTGGCCAGGGCTGCACCGCCTGCGTGCGCGAGGATGGCGCCGACGTGGTGATCCTGGGCGGCGCGGGCCTGGCCGGCCTTGCAGCCAAGCTGAAGACGCCTGGTCGATGCCCCGCTTCTCGACGGCGTTGCCTGCGCCATTTCGATGGCCGAGGGACTGGCCCGCCAGAAGCCGGTCAAGGCCAGAGTCGGGACGCTCGCCCTGCCCGCCCCGGTCGATAGCGTCGGACTTTCCAAGGGTCTCGCAAAGCTGCTCGGATCGCCCTGTAGGGTCGAGCCCATGCGTTTGGTCAGTTTTCGCCATGCGGGTGCAGCCAAATTCGGCGCGGTCGTCGAGGGCGGCATCATCGATCTGTCGGCCCGGCTGTCGTCGCGCTGGCCGAGCCTGCGCGAGGTCATCGCCGCCAAGGCGTTGGGCGAACTGCGCGGCAGCCACCAGGCGGCGCGGCGGCCGACCTCGCGTTCGAGGACGTCGAGCTCGAACCCGTCATTCCCGAACCCCGACAAGATCCTCTGCATCGGCCTCAACTATGCGCAGCCATGTCGGCGAGGTCGGCCGCCAGCTTCCCACCGTGCCCAGCGTGTTCTCCCGCCTGCACAACACCCTGGTGGCGCATGGCGGCAACATCGTGCGGCCGCGCGCCTCGATCGATTTCGACTTCGAGGGCGAGCTCGCCGATCGTGATCGGCGAGCGCTGCCGGCACGTCTCGCGCGGCGAGCGCGCTCTCGGTCGTGGCGGGCTACACCTGCTTCCTCGACGGCAGCGTGCGCGACTTCCAGAAGCATTCGGTGACGGCGGGCAAGAATTTCCCCGCCACGGGCCCGCTCGGTCCGTGGATGGTGACGGCCGACGTGATTGCCGACCCGCAGCGGCTCGAGCTCACGACGCGGCTGAACGGCAACGTCGTGCAGCACGACACGACCGACCACATGATCTTCGACGTCGCCACCATCATCGAATATCTCTCGACCGTGACCTGGCTGGAGCCGGGCGACATCATCGCCACCGGCACGCCTGACGGCGTCGGCCTGGGCCGCAAGCCGCCGCTCTGGATGAAGGTCGGCGACAAGGTCGAGGTCGAGATCTCCGGCATCGGGACTTTGAGCGTCAATGTCATCGACGAGTGAACCGCTTCGCCCTGCCGGCCACAAAGGCCGGGTGAGCCGCGACGCCAAGGTGATCACCCTGATCGCCATCGCGCATTTCGTGAGCCACGTGCACGTCATGCTGCTGCCGCCGATCCTCGGCCGGTGACGGAGGCGTTCGGCGTCAGCTATATCCAGATCGGCCTCGGCGCTCACCGCTTTCAACGTCGCCTCGGCGCTGCTGCAGACGCCGGCCGGCTTCCTGGTCGACCGCATCGGGCCGCGCGCTGATGCTGACCGGCGGGCTGATCCTCGGCGGCGCCGCGCATCGCGGCCGCCGCCCTGCTGCCGGGCTACTGGTTCTTCGTCATCGCCTACGCCCTGATGGGCGTCGCCAACACCGTCTATCACCCGGCCGACTATTCCATCCTGTCGGCCACCATCGACGGCAAGAGGATCGGCAAGGCCTTCTCGATCCATACTTTCGCCGGATACCTGGGCTTCGGCGTGACGCCCGCCTTGGTGCTGGCCTGCGCCGCCATCTGGGACTGGCGCGGCGCCTTCCTGTTCGTCGCCGGGCTCACCTTTGCCGTGGCGCTGCTGCTGATCGTGGCCGGCAGCGTGCTGCCCCGTGTCGTGCGCAAGCCGATGGGGCCGTCCAGGCGCGAGGCCAAGCGTCGGCCTCGCCCTGCTGTTGAGCGCGCCGATCCTGCGCAATCTCCTGTTCTTCTTCTGCCTCGCCATGGCCAGTAGCGGCATCCAGACCTTCACCGTCGTCGGCATGGCCGCGATCCACGGCACGCCGGCTTCGGTCGCCAACGTGGCGCTGTCGGGCTTCCTGCTGTTCAGCGCCGGCGGCGTGCTTTTGGGCGGCATCATCGCCGACCGCACGCCGCACCATGAACGGGTGGCGGCCGTGGGCTTTGCCTGCACCGCGACCATGGCGATCCTGATGGCCTGGGTGAGCATGCCGGCCGCCGTCCTGATCGGCGTCATGTCGCTGGGCGGCCTGCTGAACGGCATCATCCAGCCGTCGCGCGACATGATGGTGCGCGCCGTCACGCCGGCCGGCTCGTTCGGCAAGGTGTTCGGGCTTCGTGACCACCGGCTTCAACCTGGGCGGCATGATCTCGCCCCTGCTCTATGGCTGGCTGATGGACCGCGGCGAGCCGCGGGCCATCTTCGTCGATCGTCGTCGTCTTTCATTTTCCTTGCGCTGGTGACCGTCGTCACCCGCGCCAAACCGCAGGCCACGGCAGCATGGACTCGCTAGCTCCCGGCTCGACCAAGAGCGATGCCGAAAAGACCGCGGCGCTGGCCCGCCGCTACGGCGCCGCCGCTGCCGCCGGCCGGGCCGTGGAACGAGACCATCGCCGGCATGCTCGACCACCGCTCGGTGCGCGGCTTCCTGCCCGATCCGGTGCCCGCCGGGCACGCTGGAAACCCTGATCGCCGCCGCGCAGTCGGCGGCCACCAGCTCCAACATGCAGCTGCTGGTCGGCGATCGCCGTCACCGATCCGGCCAAGCGCAAGCTGCTGGCCGAGATCGCCGGCAACCAGAAGCACATCGAGCAGTGCCCGCTCTACATCGTCTGGATCGCCGACATGTCGCGCAACGAGCGCCTGTCGGAGGCGGAGAAGACCAACTTCGAGAACCTGCCCTGGCTCGAAACCTTCATGGTGGCCTGCATCGATGCCGCGCTTCGCCGCCCAGAACGCCGTCGTCGCCGCCCAGTCGCTCGGGCTGCGCACGGTCTATATCGGCGCCATGCGCAACGATCCGCTTCGGGTCGCCGAGCTGCTCGGCCTGCCGCTCCAAGGCCTTCGCCGTGTTCGGCCTCTGCGTCGGCTACGCCGACCCCAGGCCAGGAACGAGGTGAAGCCGCGCCTGCCGCAATCGACGGTGCTGCACCACGAGCGCTACGACGCCGCGCCCGAGACCACGGACCGCCCGGTCTACGACGCCGAAATGTCGAAATTCTCGGCCCGCAACGAGATGCAGGCCACGACCTGACCCAGCGGATGCTGAACCGCATGGGCCCGCTCAAGTCGATGAACGGGCGCGGAGCGGATCCGGGCGACGCTGGCCAAGCTCGGCTTCGAAATCCGCCAGGACCACCGCGGACCAGCGTTAAGAGGCTGGATCGCGCACGAATCGCAGCGATCTGCTCTCCAAGCCTGATGTTTAGACGATGCGCGGGCAACCTGACCTGCCGGCGCACGTTGTTCTTTCATCGACCCGTTATCAGTCCGCTATCGGCCCGCCCGGCACTCGCCGCGGCGGCGACACTTCTTCGTTTAAAGGAAAATTTATGCCCTATTTCCGTCTCACATCGTCGCCAATTACGCGTTCGCTCGCCCTTGCGTCGCTTGACGGGCGCCGCGCTGCTCATCGGCTCACTCGGTCCGGTTGCGTGGCGCAGACCCCGAACGCGCGAAGACAGCCGCCGGCAGCCGCCGCGGCCACCAGCACCAAGCCCGAAACCGTCGAGCAGCGCATCACCACGCCTGAAGGCGTCGCTCAAGATCACGCCCGACCAGGAGACCAAGTGGAACGCCGTCGCCGCAGGCGATGCGCGACAGCGCCAGCAAGATGGAAAAGCTGGTCGCCACCAAGCGGGCGATCCCGCCCGAGAAGACCACGGCGGTCGACGATCTGAAGACCTATCAGGAGTTCACCGAGGTCCGTCTCGACGGGCTGAAGCACCTGAACTCGGCCTTCAAGTCGCTCTACGACTCCGATGCCGGCCGAGCAGAAGAAGAACGCCGACATGGTGTTCGAGAAGTACGGCCCGACCAAGCCCGCGACGCAGGGTTAGGAGGTCCATCATGACGAACAGAAAACGCATCGGACTGGCGGCCAGCCCTCGTGCTCGGCACGCTGTCCCTCGCCGCCGTGGGCCGCCCCGGCCAGCGCCGCCCGGTGGGCAACGGCCAGTGGCACGACGGACAATCGGCGTGGAACAACAACAACAATAACAACAACAACTGAACAACCGGTACTACGGCTACCACTACCGTGCGGCCGCCGGTTGTCTACTGCCACGCCGTACAACTACGGCTACCAGCCGCCGCCGGTCGGTATACGACAACACGCCCGGTTTCACGATCCGCATACAGTAAGCGCAAAGACAAGATAACGAAACGGCGCGGGCAGCGATGCCCGCCGCTTTTTCATGGGACCGGCGCTAAGTCCCTGATCGCGCGGGAAAACCGAAAAGGCTGAGTTCCGGTGCTGTATCGCTGGCAACCCCAGCTTCGGCGCACACGTTCCTTGTTCTATCGGCCCGCCCGGCGATTGCCGCGGCTGTGATCCCTTGATGAAGAGGAAAAAGCCATGCCCTATTTCCCGTCTCACTTCTTCGCTCGCCATCGCGTCCCTGACGGGCGCCGCCCTGCTTGCCGGCTCGCTGGCGTCCGGCGATGGCGCAGACCCTGACAGCCAGAAGCCGCCGCAGCCGCCGCGGGCCACCAGCACCAAGCCCGAGACCGTCGAGCAGCGCATCACCACGCTGAAGACGGCGCTCAAGATCACGCCCGACCAGGAGACCAAGTGGAACGGCGTCGCCCAGGCGATGCGCGACAACGCCAGCAAGCATGGAAAAGCTGGTGGCCGACCAAGCGCGCGATCCCGCCCGAGAAGACCACGGCGGTCGACGATCTGAAGACCTATCAGGAGTTCACCGAGGTCCGTCTCGGACGGGCTTGAAGCACCTGACCTCGGCCTTCAAGTCGCTCTACGACCTCGATGCCGGCTGAGCAGAAGAAGAACGCCGACGTGGTGTTCGAGAAGTACGGCCCGACCAAGCCTGCGACGCAGGGCTAGGAGGTTCGTCATGACGAGCAGAACACGCCATCGGACTGGCGGCCAGCCTCGTGCTCGGCACGCTCTCCTTGCCGCCCTGGCCGGCCCCCGCCAGCGCGGCCTGGTGGGGTGACGGGCCGATGGCACGAGGACAACCGCTGGAGCCAACTACAACAACCGGTACTACGGCTACTACTACCGCGACCCGCCGGTCGTCTACTCGACGCCTTACAACTACGGCTACATTCCGCCGCCGGTCGTCATCTACGACAACACGACCCGGCTTCTCGATCACGATCAGGCCGTAACATAGTGATACACGAAGACGGCGGGCAGCGATGCCCGCCGTTTTTCTGTGAATCACCCTGCGAGAGACTTCGCGCAGAAAGACCGACCATTTTGAATCGGATAATCGAGCACCGGCCCGCAGCGGTGAAGCCGCGCACGCTCATAGACCGTCCAGGCCGCGGGATGGCGATCGCCGGTCTCCAGCACCAGCCGCGCCAGGACCCCTCGGCGCGGCGCCAGCGCGCTCGACGCGCTCGACGATCAGCGCGCGCGGATCTTGCGGCCGCGATGCAGACGGTCGCGAGCATGACGCTTGACCTCGCCGATGCCACCGGCATGACGCTTGAGCGCCCCGCAGGCGACGGCTCAAGCCATCCTCGCGGGCGATGAAGACGGTGGGCAGGCTTCGGCCATCTGCTCGACCGTCATGTGAAAGACGAACTCCGGCGGCGTGAGCTCGAGCAAGGTGGCGTTGCAGCTCGGCCACCAGCACGCGGACGTCGTCCTGCAATGGACTTTCTGACGCGCAATCGAGATCGCCATTCGCGCTAGCACCCGTGCGGCACCAGCATCTGGCGCACCGTGGCCACCGTCCTGCAGGCGGTCGAAGCCCTCGTTCAGCTGATCGAAGCCGATGCGCTGGCTGATCATGCGGTCGACCGGCAGCTTGCCCTGCTGGTAGAGCGCGATGAAGCGCGGGATGTCGCGCACCGGCACGCAGCTTCCCATGTAGCTGCCCTTGATGGTCTTCTCCTCGCTCGACCAGCATGCTCTGCTTGAAGGAGAAGTCGGCGGCGATCGGCGACGAGGCCCGCTGTCACCGTCGTGCCGCCCCAGCGCGTCACCAGATAGGCCGTCTCCATCGCCTTGATGGTGCCGGCGAGATCGAAGGCGTAGTCGACGCCGCCGTTGGTGAGGTCGCGCACCTGCTTGCACGTGATCGGCGTCCTTGGCATTCACCGTGTCGGTGGCGCCGAGCTGGCGCGCCAGGCCGAGCTTGTCGTCGGAGAGGTCGATGGCGACGATGCGGCCTGGCGCCCGCCAGCACCGCGCCCATCAGGCCGCTCAGGCCGACGCCGCCCAGACCGACGATGGCCACCGAGCTGCCGGGCTGGATCTTGCGCGGTGTTGATCACGGCGCCGACGCCGGTCACGACGGCGCAGCCGAACAGCGCGGCGATGTCGAGCGGCAGGGTCTGGTCGATCACCACCGACCGAGCCGCGGTCGACCACGGCATACTCGGCGTAGCAGGAAACGCCCGACTGATGGTTCACCGGCTTGCCGTCGAGATGCAGGCGATGGTGGCCCGACAGGAGCTGGCCCGGCGGCGCGCGGCGTGACCGAGCGCTCGCAGATATAGGGCCGGCCCTCGAGGCAGCGCCGGCAGCGGCCGCAGCTCACGTTGAAGGTGAAGCAGACATGGTACGCCGACCTTCACGTCGTGCACGCCCGGCACCGACCTCGACGATCTCGCCCGCGCCCTCGTGGCCCAGCACGATCGGCACCGGCCGCGGCCGGTCGCCGTTGATCAGCGACAGGTCGGAGTGGCAGAGCCCGCCGCCGCCCACCTTGACCAGCACCTCGCCCTCGCCGGGCGGATCGAGATCGAGCTCGACGACATGGATGGGCTTGCTCTTGGCGAACGGGCCGCGGCGCACCGCAGACCGTGAGAACGCCGGCTTTCGATCATCTTCATCAGGCAATTCCTCCGTCGACCCGCACCAGCGAGCCGGTGGTGAAGCTCGATTTGCTCGAGGCGAGATAGAGCGCGGCCGTCACGATCTCCTCCGGCTGGCCGCTGCGCTTGAGCGCCGCCGTCGGATTGAGCTTGTGCTCCTCGCTCCACGCCTTGAGACGTCGGTGAGGAAGCGGCCGGGCGAGATGGTGTTGACCCGCACCTTGGGCCCGTACTCGAAGGCGAAGGCTTCGGTGATGGCGTTGAGCGCGGCCTTGGCGCCGGCATAGGGCGCGATCTGCGGCCGCGGGCTGCAGCGCGCCGGCGCTCGAGATATTGATGATCGAGCCGCCATCGCCCGCCGCCATGCGGCTGCCGACCAGCGACATCAGGCGGAACGGGCCCTTGAAGTTCAGCGACACGATGCGGTCGAAGAGCTGCTCCGAGCGTCTCCAGCGACGACGGCGCCAGCGGCGAGGAGCCGGCATTGTTGACCAGGATGTCGACCTTGCCGAAGGCGGCATAGGCTGCGTCGACCAGCCCGTCGAGCTCCTGCCAGTTGGCGACGTTGCAGGCATGGGTATGCGGCCTTGCGTCCCAGCGCCCGCACCTCGGTCGCGACCTTCTCGCAGGCTTCCAGCTTGCGGCTGGTGATGAAGACGTCGGCACCGTGGGCGGCGAAGGCCTTGCACCATCTGGTAGCCCAGGCCGCGGCTGCCGCCGGTCACCAGGCGCCACCTTGCCGGTGAGATCGAAGTAGCTGGTCATGGCACGGACTCGCAAGACGTTTGACGCTGGCATGTCACTCTGCTGGGCGTATTGTAGAGCGGAATTCGAGCAGGTCGGCATGAGCATCCACGTCGCGCTGCATCATCGAACGACCTACAGCTACGACCGGCCCGTGACGCTGGGCCCGCAGATCGTGCGCCTGCGTCCGGCGCCGCACGCCGCACGCCGATCCTGTCCTACGCGCTCAAGAGTCGAGCCCAAGCGACCATTTCATCAACTGGCAGCAGGATCCGCAGGGCAACCATCTCGCCGCGCCTGGTGTTCCCGAGAAGACGCGCACAGTTCGAGGTCACGGTCGATCTCGTGGCCGACATGACGGTCACCAATCCGTTCGACTTCTTCCTCGAGCCTCGAGGCCGAGACCTGTGCCCGTTCGCCTACGATCCTCGCTCGCCGAGGAGATCGCGCCGTTCCGCAAGCTGGAACCGCCGGGCCCGCTGCTCACGGCGTGGCTCGCCAAGGTCGACCGCAGGGCAAGCCGCGCACCGTCGATTTCCTCGTCGGCCTCAACGCGCGCCTGCAGAAGGAGATCGGCTACATCGTGCGCCTGGAGCCCGGCGTGCAGACCTGCGAGCAGACGCTTCGAGCTCGCCAAGGGCTCGTGCCGCGACACCGGCTGGCTGCTGGTCACCATCCTGCGCCACCTCGGCTTCGCCGCGCGCTTCGTCTCCGGGCTACCTGATCCAGCTCATGCCCGACGAGAAGCCGCTCGACGGGCCTGAGGGTCCGACGCACGACTTCACCGACCTCCACGCCTGGTGCGAGGTCTACCTGCCGGGCGCCGGCTGGATCGGCCTCGATCCGACCTCCGGCCTGCTGACCGGCGAAGGCCACATTCCGCTCGCCTGCACGCCCGAGCCGTCGAGCGCGGCGCCGATCGAGGGCGCGGTCGAGCAGGCCGAGGTCGAGTTCTCGCTACGACATGACGGTGACGCGCGTCAGCGAGACGCCGCGCACCACCAAGCCCTACACCGACGAGCAGTGGAGGCGCTGCTCGAGCGTCGGCGACGCCGATCGAGCGCGACATCGCCAGCGCACGACCTGCGCCTCACCATGGGCGGCGAGCCGACCTTCGTGTCGGTCGACGACATGGACGGCGCGGAGTGGAACACGCTGGCGCTGGGGCCGAGAAGCGGCGGCTGGCGCGGCGTGCTGTTCCGCAAGCTCGCCGACCGCTTCGCCAAAGGCGCCGCTGCTGCATTTCGGCCAGGGCAAATGGTATCCCGGCGAGCAGCTGCCGCGCTGGGCGCTCGGCTGCTACTGGCGCAAGGACGGCGAGCCGATCTGGCGCGACCCGCATCTCGACGGCGCTCGAATCCAAGCCGGCCGGCGCCACGCCCGAGATCGGCCCAGCGCTTCGCGCTGGCCTTCGCCGAGCGACTGCAGCTCGACCCCGGCTATCTGTTCCAGGCCTTCGAGGACACCTGGTACTACCTGTGGCGCGAGCGGCGCCTGCCGAGCAACGTCGCGGTCGACGACGCCAAGGTGAAGGACGCGCTGGAGCGCGAGCGGCTGGCCCGCGTCTTCGAGCAGGGGCTCGAGAGCTCCGTCGGCACCGTGCTGCCGCATCGCAGCGCGCATGGCGATCAAACGGCATGGCGGCCGCTGGAAGAGCGGCCCGTGGTTCCTGCGCTCGGAGAAGTGCTACCTGATCCTCGGCGATCTCGGCGCTGGGCTACCGCCTGCCGCTCGACTCGCTGCCGTGGGCGGCGCCGGCGGATACCGACTTCATCGTCGAGCCCGATCCGATGGTCGCCCATCCCGACCTGCCGCCGCTCGACGCCTTCCGCCGCGCGCCGGTGCTGCGCCGCCAGGAACGCGGGCTGCCTGCCGAGCGACCAACGGCAACGGCGAGGCCGCGCCGCGAGGCCTGGCGAGCCGCGCGCTGGCGCCCGATCTCGGGCCACGGCCCGGCGTCGGCATCATCGGCCGCCGGCGATGGTGCGCACGCGCCATTGCCTTCGAGCCGCGCGACGGCCACCTCTACGTCTTCATGCCGCCGGTCGAGCGCACCGAGGACTATCTCGATCTCGTCGCCGCGGTCGAGGACACCGCCGAGGAACTCGGCCAGCCGGTCTTCATCGAAGGCTATCCGCCGCCCGGCGGCGATCCGCGGCTGCTGCAATTTCAGCGTCACGCCCGATCCCGGCGTGATCGAGGTCAACATCCATCCCTCGGCCGAGCTGGCGCGAGCTCGTGGACACGACCGAGATCGTCTACGAGGAGGCGCGCACACGCGGCTGGGCGCGCAGAAGTTCATGATCGACGGCCGCCACACCGGCACCGGCGGCGGCAACCACGTCGTGCTGGGCGGACCCTCGGCGTCCGACTCGCCGCTCGCTGCGCCGGCCCGACCTGCTGAAGAGCCTGTTCGGCTACTGGCTCAACCATCCGTCGCTCTCCTACCTCTTCTCCGGCCTGTTCATCGGCCCGACCAGCCAGCATCCGCGCATCGACGAGGCGCGCAACGATCGCGCTGCACGAGCTCGAGATCGCCTTCCGCCAGATCGCGCCCGGCCGCCAGACGCCGCCCTGGCTGGTCGACCGCATCTTCCGCAACCTCCTGGTCGACGCGCACCGGCAACACGCACCGCACCGAGTTCTGCATCGACAAGCTGTTCACGCCCGACACGCGCCGCCGGCCGGCGCGGTCTGCTGGAGCTGCGCGCCTTCGAGATGCCGCCGCATTCGCGCATGAGCGTGGCCCAGCAGGCGCTCGCTGCGCGGCCTGGTCGCCGCCTTCTGGGACCGGCCCTACGAGCAGCGCGCTGAGCCGCTGGGGCACGCGCCTGCACGACGATTTCATGCTGCCGCACTTCGTCTGGCAGGACTTCACCGACGTGCTCGACGACCTCAGCGTCGGCGCGGCTACCGCTTCGAGCCCGAGTGGTTCGCGCCGCATTTCGAGTTCCGCTTCCCGCGATCGGCGACGATCGCCCAGCGCGGCGTCGAGCTCGAACTGCGCCAGGCGCTCGAGCCGTGGCACGTGCTGGGCGAGGAGCCGGGCGGCGGCGGCACGGTGCGCTACGTCGACTCCTCGGTCGAGCGCCTGCAGGTCAAGGTCGAGGGGCTGAACGATGCGCGCCACGTCATCGCCTGCAACGGCTGGCGCCTGCCGCTGCATGCCACGGGCACCGCCGGCGAATATGTGGCGGGCGTGCGCTACCGCGCCTGGCAGCCGGCCGAACTGCGCTGCATCCGACCATCGGCGTGCACGCGCCGCTCACCTTCGACATCCACGACAGCTGGAGCGGCCGCTCGCTCGGCGGCTGCACCTACCACGTCGGCCCATCCCGGCGGCCGCAGCTACGACCGCGTGCCGGTCAACGCCAACGAGGCCGAGGCCCGCCGCCGCGCCCGCTTCTTCCCGATCGGCCATCACCGGCGGCCCGGCCGCCGAACCGCGGCCGATCGACAATCCCGAGCATCCGCTGACGCTGGATCTCGCGGCGGGCGCTATCTCCGCCCGCATACTTCCCGCCAGCGGGCGAGTAGACCCCGAGCCCCTTGCCGGGAGCCAGTGCGAGTCGGTAGACCCCGCCCTTCCCGTGCGGTCTAGCGCTTCCTATTTCCTTCCCAGCGGGCCCATGGAGTCGTTGCGCGGCCTCTCTTCTTCGCCGGCAAGCGCCTACGACGAACTGGTCACCGGCCAGAAGTCGATCCGCTATCACTGGCAAGGCATTTTAAGCGTCATCCGCGCGCTGCCGGGCGGGCTGAGCGAGCGCGTGGAAAGCGCGCGCCGCCAGCTCGAGGAATCGGGCGCGACCGTCAACCTGCTGGACGACCGCGGCGCGCCGCGCTGGACGTTCGACCCGCTGCCCTTGGTGATCGCGCCCGACGAATGGGCAGCAGCTCGAGACCGGCCTCGATCCAGCGCGCCCGCCTGCTCGATGCCATCCTGGCCGATCTCTACGGCCCGCAGACGCTGCTGACAGCAACAGCTCGCTGCCGCCGATGCTGGTCCATGCCAACCGGCATTTCCAGCGGCCCTGCCGGGTCACCGACGGCGTGCGCGCCGACCGCGCCATCTCGCCCACTACGCCGTCGACCTGGTGCGCGCTGGGCAACGGCCGCTGGCACGTGCTGGCCGACCACACCGAGGTGCCGTCGGGCATCGGCTATGCGCTGGAGATGCGCCGCGTGCTGGCGCGCAGCCTGCCCGAGGCGTTCCGCTCCATCCCGGTGCGCGCATCTCAGGCCCTTCGTCGACCGCTGGCACGATTCGCTGCTCGCGCATGGCGCCGGCCGGCGTGGCCAACCCCAACATGGCGGTGCTGACGCCGGGCTCGCTGTCGGCGACCTATTTCGAGCATGTCTATCTCGCGCGCGCGCTCGGCGTGCCGCTGGTCGAGGGCGGCGATCTGGTGGCGCGCGACGGCGAGGTGTCGATCAAGACGCTGGCCGGGCTGCGGCCGGTCCACATGCTGCTGCGCCGCCTCGACAGCGCCTTCGCCGATCCGCTGGAGCTGCGCGCCGACTCCGCGCTCGGCGTCACCGGCCTGGTCGAGACCACGCGCAGCGGCAGCATCACGCTCGCCAACGCGCTGGGCTCGGGCGTCGTCGAGACGCCGGCGCTGATGCCGTTCCTCGAGCGGCTGAGCGAGCGCCTGCTCGGCCAGCCGCTGCAGCTGCCGTCGCTCGACGTGTGGTGGCTGGGCGAGCCGGCGGCGCTACGCCTTCGCGCTCGGCCAACCTCGATCTGATGATCGTGCGGCCCTGCCTCGGCCAGGACCGCGAGCCGATCGTGGTCGGCATGCTGGAAGCCGCCGAGCGCAAGGCGCTCGACGCAACGCATCCGCGCCCAGCCCGGCCAGTTCGTGGCGCAGTATCCCGTGACGCCCTCGCTCAGCCCCAAGTGGGACGGCACGGGCCTCGCGCCGGCCGCCGTCGTGCTGCGCGTGCTTCGTGAGCGCCGACGGCGACGGCTATCGCGTGCTGCCGGGCGGCCTGGCGCGCGAGCCGACGGGCGACACCGCGCCTGCGCTCGCTCGGCCGGCTGAACGGCACGCTGAAGGACGTCTGGGTGCTGGCCGAGGACGCCGCCGACGTGCAGCTCCCGTCCGACCCGGCGCTTCCACCAGCTCGCCGTCGAGCGCGGCGGCGCCGACCTGCAAAGCCGCGTCGCCGACAACCTCTACTGGCTCGGCCGCTACATCGAGCGGCTCGACAACGACGCCCGCCTGCTGCGCACCACGGCCACCAGGTGGCCCAGGGCGCCGTCGAGCCCGCGCGATGCGATCGAGCTGCGCCTGCTCGGCCGCCTGCTGAGCCAGGCCAACCTGATGGACCGCGGCCGCGGCGCTGTCGGCGCCGGAGAAGCGCCGCCTTCCAGCAGGGGCCTGGCGGCCGTCGCCTCGGACGAGCAGCGGGCTCGTGCACGGTGCTCGACGCCATCCAGCGCCTGACCGGCACGCATGCGCGACCGCTTCTCCGCCGACATGATCGACGGCCGCCGGCCCGCTGATGGCCGAGGTGCGCCAGCGCCTGCTGGCGGCGCGCGGCAACCTCGATCCGCTGCTGGCCGCCCTCGACGAGATCGTGCGCTTCGTCGCCATCCTGTCGGGCCTCGCCCAGGAGAACATGACGCGCGGCACGGGCTGGCGTTTCCTCGATCTCGGCCGCCGGCTCGAACGCGCGCAGTTCGTGGCTGACCGGCGCGCTCGATCCCTTCACCCAGTCGCCGATCGACTGGGACGCCGCGATGCGGCTGGCGCTCGAGCTCTGCGACAGCACGATCACCTACCGCACCCGCTATCTCGGCCAGCTCCAGCCGGCGCCGGTGCTCGACCTCGTCGTGCTCGACGACAGCAACCCGCGCTCGCTTCGCCTTCCAGCTGCGCGCCATCGACAGCCACCTCGACTATCTCGGCGCGTCTCGGGCGTGCGCGTGCCGTCGCTGCCCGAATCGCTCGACGACGACCTCGACGCCGCCGTGCCGCCAGTTCGCCGGCGACGAGCAGGTGTGGCGCCATGAAGGGCTGGCGCTCGCCATGCTGCGCGACATCGCGGCCGACACCGACCACAGGCTCGACGCAGCTCTCCGAGGCGATCACCCGCGCCTATTTCAGCCACGTGCCGGCGGCGCAGGCCGTCGGCTCGTCGACGGCTTGAGCGAGAGCCGGCCATGAAGTACCTGCTCTCGCATCGCACCTCCTACACCTACGCCAGCAGCGTCGACTCGGCGCACCACATCGCCCATCTGCGCGCCCGCGCCTTCCCGGCCAGAAGGTCACCTCGATCAGCATCGAGACCAACCCGGCGCCGGCGCTGGCAGTGCAGCATCTCGACCATTTCGGCAACCACATCGACATCTATCGCATCGACAAGCCGCATACCCGCTTCGACATCGAGGTGCGCGCCGCGATCGACGTGCGCTTTCCCGATCCGCCGCCCGCCGCCGCGACGCCGCCGTGGGAAGAGATGCGCGCCGGCGCTCGATGGCGACGGCTTCCCGTGCCGGTCGAGGCCAGCGAGTTCGTGCTACGACTCGCCGCTGGTGCCCGCCGTCGAGGCGCTGAAGGCCTACGGCGCCAAGTCGTTCACGCCAGGCCGGCCGATCCTCGCGGCGGCGCGCGAGCTCACCTCGCGCATCAAGGCCGATTTCGAGTACCACCCGGCGCCACCGACATCAGCACGCCGCTCGCCGAGGTCTTCGCCGGCAAGGCGGGCGTCTGCCAGGATTTCGCCCATCGTCGAGATCGCCGCGCTGCGCGCCCACGGCCTCGCCGCCGCGCTACGTCTCGGGCTACATCCGCACCGTCCACTCCAAGGAAGAGATCGCGCTGCGCGGCGCCGATGCCAGCCACGCCTGGGTCGCGGTGTGGTGCGGCGAGGCCGCGGGCTGGGTCCATCTCGATCCGACCAACGATCTGGTGGCCAAGGAAGGACCACGTCGCCGTCGCCTGGGGCCGCGACTTCTCCGACGTGAGCCCGCTGCGCGGCGTGATCCTGGGCGGCGACGTCGCACTCCTACGGCGTCGCCGTGACCCTGGTGCCGACGGCTCGACCTCAGCTGCTCAGCCTCCAAGGAAATCCTTCGTCCACTGCGTGTAGTCGGCGTCGCGCGTCACGCGCTTCATCAGCTTCGGCGTCGGCCACGCCGGTGAGCTTGCCGGGCGGCGTGCCGTCGCGCAGCGCCTTCAGCGTGTCGTGGACGGCCTTGACCGCGGCGGCGAACGGCTGGTGGCCCTGCAGCGCCATCCGCACCCGGCGCGCGCCGAGATAGGCGAGGTCGGCGAGCTCGCGGCCGACCGCCGCCCATGATCAGCGGCAGCTTGGTCGCGGCCGAGATCGCATCGAGCTCGGCGCGCGTGTCTGACGCCGACGAAGAACAGCGCGTCGACGCCCGCCTCCTCGTAGGCCTTGCCGCGGGCGATCGCGTCGTCGAGCCCGCTGATCGAGATGGCGCTGGTGCGGCCGGCGATGCACAGCGCCGGGTCCTGGCGCGCCGGCCAGGCGCCGCCTTCATCTTTGCCGACGCCCTCGGCGATCGAGGTGAGGCGCGGCTGGTCGTGCCGTGAGGCGTCGGCAGGTCGGTGTCCTCGAGGCTCAAGCCGCAGACGCCCGCGGTCTCCAGCTCCTCGACCGTGCGCTTGGCATTGAGCGCATTGCCGTAGCCGTGGTCGGCATCGACCATCAGCGGCAGGTTGCCGGCGCGGTTGATGCGATAGGCCTGGCCGGCGAATTCAGACAGTGTGAGCACGATCAGGTCGGGCGCGCCCAGCACCGTGAGCGAGCGCCGTCGAGCCCGCGAACATGCCGAGCTCGAAGCCGAGATCCTCGGCGATGCGGGCGGAGATCGGATCGAACACCGAGCCGGGATGGATGCAGCGGTCCCCGGCGAGGAGGGCGCGGAAGCGCCGGCGGCGGTCGGTCCAATGCATGGCGATCCCCTCATCCCAGCTCGGCTTTCGAGACTTTAGCAAGCCGCGCGCTGCAATGCAGCGCTGCGTTTCGACGGGCAAACGTGCGCCGTCCAAAGGCTTGGCGCTGCGGGACGACGGCGTAGCGTTCGCATTCAGGGACGGCACGAACGTGCGCGGCATCCGGCCACAAAACGAAGCGCACAGGGGAAATGCCATGTTCGAGGTTCTCGACCGGCAGACCACGTCTGACCGGCAACCAGAAGAAGATCCTCGCCGCGGCGATCATCGGCGACGCGCTCGAATTCTTCGACTACTTCCTGATCGGCCTTCGTGCTCGCCTTCCTGATCGGGCCGTGGAAGCTCACCTTCGGCCAGTCGGCCATCGTGCTGCTGAGCTCCGGCATCGGCGCCATCATCGGCGCCTATGTCTGGGGCTGGCTCGCCGACCGCATCGGCCGGCGCAAGGTGTTCATCGGCACGGTGCTGAATTTCTCGATCGCCACCGGCCTGCTCTACTTCACGCCGGACAATGGCTGGATCTATCTCGACGATCATGCGCTTCTTCGTCGGCGTCGGCGTCGGCGGCCTCTATTGCGTGGACCTGCCGCTGGTGCAGGAGTTCATGCCCGACCTCCAAGCGCGGCTGGGTCGGCGGCACTGGTGACCTGCGTCATCCCGCTCGGCGTCGGCCTCGGCGCCGTGCTGGCGCGCCTTCATGGGCGGCGACCAGTGGCGGCTGCTGTTCGCCATCGGCGTGCTGCCGGCGCTGGTCGTCCTGCTGGTGCGCATCTGGGTGCCGGAATCGCCGCGCTGGCTGGCGCCGGCGGGGCCGCTACGAGGAGGCGCGCAAGTCGCTCGCCTGGGCGCTGCAGGTCGATCCCAACACCCTGCCGCTGCCGCACGCGCCGACGCGAACGCCGGCCGTGGTCAAGACCAACTGGCTCGATCTCTTCAAGTATCCGCGCAGCCTGCTGGTCTCGTGGCTCGGCAATGCCGGCGCGCAGACCGGCGTCTACGGCGTCAGCGCTCTGGGCGCCGGCGCTGTTCGTGCTGCTGCTGAAGGTGACGCCGCAGGAAGCCGCCAAGATGATGATCCTGCTCACCGTCGTCGGCTTCATCGGGCGCCTCTCCTTCTCGTGGCTCTCGGAGAAGATCGGGCGGCGCAACTCGGGCGGCCTGCTGGGCTTCGGCGCCGGCATCCTGATCATCCTGGCCGGCTACAACTACGACGCCACGCTGTTCGGCGTCTCGGCCTTCTGGCTGATCCTGGCGGCGGCGATGTTCTTCGCCGACGGCGGCTTCGCCATGTCGGGCCCTACGCGGCCGAGGATCTGGCCGTCGCACCTGCAAGACCACCGGCATGGGCTCGGCCTACGGCTTCGGCGGCATCGGCAAGATCATCGGTCCGGCTCGGCCTGGCGCTGATCGTGGGGTCCAGCAACTACCTGAAGCCCGACGTGCCACTGCCCCAGATTCCGACGGCTTTCATCTATCTCGGCTGCTGGTTCCTGATGGCCGGGGTGGTCTATTATTTCTTCGGGCTGGAGACCAGGGGCAAGTCGATCGAGCAGATCGACAAGGGAGCTGGGCGTCGTGACCGCCTGATGATTGACACGCAGTTCGAAGAGGATGGTCTTGGACACGCTGATCCCGTCTTCCGCCGACCTTGCCGGCGATCCGGCCGTGATCTCGCGCGCCGAGGCGCTGCGGCCCGGCCGTCGAGGCGGCGTCCGGACGAGATCGAGGACAACGCGCCGGCTGCCGCCGGCGCTGCTCGACAAGCTGCACGAGGCGCAGCTGTTCCGCCTGCTGATGCCGCGCTCGTCGAACGGGATCGAGACCGATCCCATCACCTTCTTCCATGTGATCGAGACCATCGCCCGCGCCGACGCCAGCGACCGCCTGGTGCCTGAGCCAGGCCGGCGGCTGCTCCATGTCGGCGGCCTATCTCGACCTGCCGGTGGCGCAGGCGATCTTCGGCAACGATCCGCGCGCCGTGCTGGCCTGGGGGCCCGGGCCCACGCGTCGAAGGCGATCGAGATGCGAGGGCGGCTACAAGGTCACCGGCGTATGGGCCTTCGCCTCGGGCGGCCGGCACGCGACCTGGCTCGGCGCGCACTGCCCGATCTACGCAGGCCGACGGCTCGCCGCGACTCGGACCCAACGGCCGCCAGCTCGAGCGCACCATGCTGGTGCGCGAGCGAGGAGGTCGCAGTGGACCGACATCTGGAACACGGTCGGCCTGCGCGGCACGGCGAGCGACCAGTTCGCGCTCACCGACCATTTCGTGCCGCGCCGACCATTCGATCACGCGCGACGTATCACGCGAGTCCGGAAGGAGTGCCGCGAGCCCGGCCCGCTCTACCGCATGTCGGCGATGACCTGCTACGAGGTGGGCTTCGCCGGCGTGGCGCTGGGCATCGCCCGCGGCGCGCTCGACAGCTTCGTCGACGTGGCGACGCAACAAGGTCCCGCGCGGCAAGGTGAGCCCGATCCGCGACAATGCCGTGGTGCAGACCAACCTCGCCCAGGCCGAGGTCGGCATCCGCTCGGCCCGCGCCTTCCTGCTGCAGTCGATGGCCGACATCTGGAAGCAGCATCTCGGCCGGCGACAAGCTGACGGTGGACCATCGCATCACCATCCGCATGGCCTCGACCCACGCCATCCACAAGGCGCGCGAGGCGGTCGACTTCGCCTACAATGCCGCCGGCGCCACCGCGATCTTCGAAAGCCATCCGCTGGAGCGCCGCTTCCGCGACATCCACACCGTCACCCAGCAGTTGCAGGGCCGGCTCTCCCATTTCGAAACCGTCGGCGCCTGGATGATGGGCGCCGATGCCGACCTCACCTTCGTCTGACGCACACCGGAGACACACCATGCCGCTTGGCGCCGCTGCAGCATTACACCATCGAACCGTCCAACCTGACGCGCACCAAGAAGTTCTACTGCGAGGTGCTGGGCCTCGAAGAACGGCGACCGTCCGCCGCTCGGCTTTCCCGGCTACTGGCTCTATTCGGGCGGCGTCGCCACCGTGCATCTGCTGGGCCCGCGCAAGCCGCGCGAGGGCATCGTCGTGCGCGGCACCAAGAAGAAGTTCAAGGACACCGGCCGCTTCGACCACATCGCCTTCGCCGCGCACCGACATCGCCGGCGTGCGCAAGCGCCTGAAGTCCAAGAAGGTGAAGTTCCGCGAGCAGATCGTGCCGCGCACCGGCGGCCGCAGATCTTCCTCTACGATCCCGACGGCGTCGGCGTGGAACTGAACTTCCCGCCTGGCGCCTGAGCGCCTAAGTGCTGCTGTCGCTCGACATCAAGAACGCATCGAAGCCCCTGGCCGACGGCGCATGCGTTCGGCGAGGCCGGCGCCTATGAGCGCGTGATCGGCTCGCGCCGCGGCGAGGTCGATCCCGACGCGATCCCGGCAACAAGGGCATCGCCCTGATCGACAAGGCGCCGCGCAACGCAACGCGGCAAGGTCGAGTACGCGACCGACATCTTCATCCTGCGGCCCAAGGATTCTAGCCCGCGGCAATGGGCGCATTCTCTACGAGGTCAACAATCGCGGCCGCAAGATGCTGTTCGGCAACATCGCCGACGGCCCGCAGGGCGTGAACGATCCCAAGACCGCTGGCCGATGTCGGCAACGGCTTTCCGATGCGCCAGGGCTACACCATCGTGTGGTCGGGCTGGGACCCGATGCGCCGCGCGCCAACATGGGGCTGGGGCTCAGCGCGCCGGTCGCCACCGACAACGGCCAGCCCGATCGTCAAGACCGTGCGCGACGAGTTCTGTTCGGGCACGCGCGGCGGAGCGCTTGAGGCCTTCAAGCTCTCCTACGAAGCCGCCACGCTCGGAGCAGCCGCGGGCCCGGCTGACGGTGCGCGAGCGCGCCGACGACGAGCCGCACGAGCTGCCGCTCAACCAGTGGTCGCTTCGTCGACGCCCGCTCGATCAAGCTGCGCGACGGCACCAAGCCGCAAGCCGGGCTATCTCTACGAATTCCACTACGAGGCGCAGGAATCCCAAGGTTCCGGGGCTGGGCTTCGCCGCCACCGCGCGATGTCGTAAGCTGGCTGCGCTACGACCCGGCGGCGATCGCGGCCACCGGGCGGCAGGATCACCCATGCGCTGGCCATCGGCTTCTCGCAGGCCGGCCGCTACCTGCGCAACCACATCTCCGAGGCTTCAATCGCGACGAAGCGGGCCGCAAGGTCTTCGACGGCATCCATTCGCACATCGCCGGCGTCGGCCGCATCTTCTTCAACACGCCGTTCAGCCAGCCGGCGCGCACCGGCACCCAGCACGAGGACCACGGCTTCCCGGAGAACGAGTTCCCGTTCTCGACGGCGACGCTCGCCGATCCCGCTGACCGGCAAGAAGGCTCGCTGTTCCGCGGCGACGGCTGCGGATCCGCTGCTGATCGAGACCAACACCTCGACCGAGTACTGGCAGAAGGGCGCCTCGCTGCTGCACCACCGATCCGCTCGGCACGCAAGGACGTGACGCTGCCCGACGAATTCGCGCGTCTACATGATCGCCGGCACCCAGCATGGCGGCCGCGCCGGCGCGCACGACCGATCCCGGACCCAACGTCAATCCGCGCAATCCGCACAATCCGATGCCGGCCGTGCGCGCGCTGCTGAGTGGCGCTCGACGAATGGGTCGGTGTCGGGCAAGGCACCGCCGGCCAGCCGCGTGCCGACGCTGGCTGCCGGCACGCTGGTCGAGCCGGACAAGACGGGCTTCCCCGCCGTGCCGGGCGCCGCCGTGGTGCAAGGTCACCAACCAGGTGGCCCCGCCGGGCGACTGGGTGAACCCAAGCCTGCCGACAAGGCCTATCGCACGCTGGTCTGCAAGGTCGACGCCGACGGCAACGAGGCGGCGGGCATACGCCTGCCCGACATCGCCGTGCCGCTCGCCACCTACTACCGGCTGGAACGAGTACAAGCCGCCCTATCCAAAGGGCGAGACTCGGCCGACCGCGACGGCAGCTGCCTGCCCTTCGCCTCGACAAGGCGGCGCGTCATGGCGGCGGGCGATCCGCGGCCGCTCGATCGCCGAGCGCTACGCGAGCGGCGCCGACTACGTCGCCAAGGTGCGAGGCCGTGGTCGACCGCGCTGCTGAAAGACCGCCTGCTGCTGGCCGAGGATGCCGACCGCTATCTCGAGCGGGCCCGCGACGAGCCGCGCGTCGCACCCTGAGGAAGGTTGCATGGCCAAGCTCGACCGCGACGGCGTCAAGATCCACTACGAGGTCCACGGCTACAGGACCGACGATCTGCTGCTGAGCCACGGCTACAGCTCGACCGCGCGCATGTGGGACGGCCAGGTCGCGGCGCTCAAGGACCGCTACCAGGTCATCGTCTGGGACATGCGCGGCCATGGCGAGAGCGGACTATCCCAGCGATCCGCAAGCTCTATTCCGAGGCGCTGACGGTGGGCGACATGCAGGCCCTGCTCGACCTCGTGGGCGCCAAGAAGGCGATCGTCGCCGGCCTGTCGCTGGGCGGCTACATGTCGCTCGCCTTCAACGCCAGCCATCCCGATCGGGTGCGCGCGCTGATGCTGTTCGACACCGGCCCCGGCTTCAAGAAGGACGAGGCGCGCGCCAAGTGGAACGAGACGGCGCATCAAGCGCGCCGCCGACCTTCGACGCCAGGGGCTCGCGCGCGCTCAATCTCCAGCGACGAGGTCAAGCTCACGCGCCACCGCGACGCCACCGGCCTCGCCGGCGCCGCGCGCGGCATGCTGGCCCAGCAGAACGACCGGGTGATCCAGTCGCTCGACAAGGTCGCCGTGCCGACGCTCGTCCTGGTCGGCGCCAACGACACCAACTTCCTCGCCGCCACCGACTACATGGCGGCCAAGATCAGGGGCGACCAAGGTGGTCATTCCCGACGCGGGCCATGCGTCCAACCTGCACCAGCCCGCGCGTTTCAATCAGGCAGTCGAGGCGTTCCTCGCCAAGCTGCCGGCAGCTTAAGGAGCACGAACCATGGGCAAGCGAGATCGCAGTCGTCGGCGTCGGCGCGTTGGGCGGCTATGTCGGCGGCAATCTCGCCCATGCCGGCGAGGACGTGACCCTGATCGATTTCTGGCCGGAGAACATCGAGACCATCCGCAAGCGCGGGCTGGAGCTCGACGGCGTGACGCCGGAGGAGAAGTTCACCGTCACCAACGCCAAGACCATGCATCTCACCGAGATGGAGGACCTGTCGCGCCAGAAGCCGATCGACATCGCCTTCGTGTCGATGAAGTCCTACGACACCGAATGGGCGACGGCGCTGATCAAGCAGTACCTGGCGCCGGACGGCTATGTCGTGTCGCTGCAGAACTGCCTGAACGAGGAGCGCATCGCCGGCGTCGTCGGCTGGGGCAAGACCGTGGGCATGGTGGCCTCGCTGATCTCGGTCGACATGTTCGAGCCCGCCCGCATCCGCCGCACCGTCGCCAAGGGCGGCGACAAGCACACGGTGTTCCGGGTCGGCGAGGTCCATGGCCGCATCACCAAGCGGGTCGAGGAGCTGCGCGACATGGTGGGCCGCATCGACAGCGCCAAGACCACCACCAACCTGTGGGGCGAGCGCTGGTCCAAGCTCTGCCAGAACGGCATGAAGAACGGCGTCTCCGCCGCCACCGGCCTGACCGGCGCCGACTGCGACCGCAACGACGCCATCCGCCGCTTCTCGATCAAGCTCGGCGGCGAGGCGGTGCGGGTCGGCCAGGCGCTGGGCTACCACATCGAGAAGATCGGCAAGATCGAGCCCGAGACGCTGGCCAAGGCGTCGGAGGGCGACAAGGCGGCGCTCGACGAGGTCGAGACCGATCCTGCGGCCGGGCTCCAACACCAACCCCAACCCGCGCGCCGACATCCAGCGCCCGTCGATGGCCCAGGACATCCGCAAGGGCCGCCGCACCGAGATCGAGTTCATGAACGGCTACATCGCCGACCGCGGCAACTATATCGGCGTGCCCGCGCCGACCCACGCCAAGCTGACCGGAGATCGTCAAGAAGGTGGAGCGCCAGGAAGTGAAGGCCGCACCGGCGTTGTTGGGCGGCTGACGGCCAGCAGGTCCGGCTGGCCTAGTTGACCCACGGGCTGAAGTCCCAGTCGCCAACGCCCGAAGCGTTGGTCTGGATGGAATCGACGATGGGCGGCTTTGAATCTCCTTCCAGAGGTAGACATCATAAGCGGCCTGATCGCCGACATAGAGGCATGTACAGATGGTGGGATCGCGGGTACACCAGACGGTCTTGCCGTTCGTGGACCTTCCTGGTGAATTGTTTTTCGGCAGCTGCCTGAACGACGCCACCTGCGCCGCCGTCGTCACCGGCATCGCCTGAAACCCGAGGAGGACAGCATGCTTTCCCCTGGGTTTCCGGCAGGCCCGCACAGGCCGCCACGGCAGCACACAGTCCCAGAACGGCGAGAATTGACCTGAATAAGCTCACCACGATCTCCTGATCGGACCTCTGTCCGAGGATGTTCCAGGCACGTCAGGTGGCGGGCGTCAGTTGAGATACATGCCGTAGGCGTCCGCAACGTCCCACCGCGTCGCCCCAGTCGAGGTTCGCCATGGTGGCCCGTCGGATTGTAGGGGTTGGGGTCGTTGTTGTCGTAGGCCTGATTGGCGATGGTATCGACGATCGCTGCCCGCCCCTTCGCGATGAAGGTGTCGTAGGCCGTTCGGGTGCCGATGTCAGAGGCAAGCCGCAAATGTTGCGATCGGGGTATATCCAGACTTGCTCGCCTCTTGAAGACCGTCTGCGGAGCCGGTGGGCAGGCAGGCTCTTGAACGCCGCGATCTGCGCCGGCGTCTTCAGCGGCAGCGTCTTGAGCCCGGAGTCCGCGAGCAGGTTCTCCTTGCTTTCCAGCTTGCAGTGAGCGCAAAGCGGGTTGGAGTTCGAGGTACAGGCCGACAAGGCGAGCGCCAGCCCCAGGGACCGCAACGAAAGACGTCAGTGGGCTTCACTACGATCTCCCATAGTTGACCGCGGCCTCATGGCTCAGCGCGATACGTCGGGCCACACGCCGAAGTCCCGTCGTTCTCGTTGGGAACCGCCACGCTATTCATGTCGAACGTCGCCTGTTGGCTCTGCTTCCTCAAATAGGCGTCATAGGCGGCCTGGTTGCCGACATAGAGGCATCCGCAGATCGTCGGATCGGAATACACCCAGCAGGTCCCGCCCTTGTGGGTCGTCCTCAGTGAAGCTTGTGCGGCGGCAGGCTTCAACGATGCGACCTTGCGCCGGCGTCGTTGGCGGAGTCGCTTCTGAAGCCCGCAGACTACAGCATGTCTTCCTTAATTTCGTGTTGCTCTGGCAAGCCGCCACGACAGCACACAGTCCCAGAATGGCAAGAATTCGGCCTGAACAGCTCACCTCCTCTACCTCCCCCATATCCCCACGTTTCAGCGCTCAGGCGGCCGCCTTGGGTCCCACCTTGCATCCTCTTTGATCATGTCGGCACCCTTCTCGGCAACCATGATCGTGGGCGCGTTGGTGTTGCCGAGGGCACGGTCGGCATGATCGAGGCGTCGATGACCCGCAGCCCGGCGATGCCGTGCACCCGCAGCCGGTCGTCGACCACCGCCATCGGGTCGCTGCCCATCTTGCAGGTGCCGACCACGTGGTAGGGTCGTCTCGGCCGTTGCTGGCGGGCGAAGTCGAGCCATTCGTCGTAGCTGTTGCACGTCCTTGCCCGGCTTGTTCTCGTAGGCGATGTACTTCGCCATCGACGGGTGCGCGACGATCTTGCGGGCGATCTGCATGCCCGCGACCGTGGCGTCGCGGTCGAGTCTGCGCCGACAGGAAGTTCGGCCGGATGGCGGGCTCGCCGTCCGGCGTCGCCGACTTGATGTGGATCGAGCCGCGCGAATCGGGCCGGCACTGGCCGATCACCACCGTCATGCCGGGTTCTTTCTCGAGCAGCCGCTTCTGCGCCGTGTCGTAGCTGGCATGGGCCATGTGGAACTGCATGTCGGGCGTCTCGAGGCCCGGCCGCGTGCGCACGAAGCCGTAGACGACGCCGGCGGTCAGCGCGAGCGCGCCGCGCCCGGTGGAATAGTACTTCGATGACCTCCTTCACCAGGCTGAGGCCGCGCGTCTGCTCGTTCAGCGTGATCGGCAGCTTGACCCGCCAGTTCATGCGCGGCGCGAAGTGGTCGCCGTAGTTCTCGCCGACGCCCTGCAGCTCATGCCTGACCTCGATGCCGTGGCGGCGCAGCAGCTCGGGCTGGCCGATGCCGGAATGCTCCAGCACGCCCGGCGACTGCACCGAGCCGCACGACACGATGACCTCGCGATTGACCCGCGCCTCGCGCGCCTGGCCGCTGCACGCTGTAAGCGACGCCGACCGCGCGCTTGCCGTCGAGCAGGATCCGTGCTCACCAGCGCATCGGTCTCGATCGTGAGGTTGGGCCGGCTGCGTGACCGGATCGAGAAAGGCGCGCGCCGTCGACTGGCGTTTGCCGTTCTTCATGCGTCACCTGATAGTAGCCGAAGCCTTCCTGGTCGCCGTTGTTGTAGTCCTTGTTCTTGCGGGAAGCCGCTCGCCGCCGGCGGCATCGATGAAGGCGTCGCAGAGCTCGTGGCGTCCGCACATGTCGGCGACGTTCAGCAGGCCGCCCGTTGCCGCGGCTGTCGTCGCCGCCGCGCTTCGAAATTCTCCGACTTCTTGAAGTAGGGCAGGATCTGCGAGTAGGACCAGCCGCGATTGCCGAGCTGCGCCCCAGGTGGTCGTAGTCGAGCGGCTGGCCGCGCACATAGAGCATGCCGTTGATCGAGCTCGAGCCGCCGAGCGTGCGGCCGCGCGGGCAGGGAATCGCGCGGCCGTCGACGCCCGTCCTCGGGCTCCATCTCGAAGTTCCAGTTGAAGCGTCTTGTGGTTCAGGAGCTTGGTGAAGCCGGCGGGAATGTCGATCCACATCGACTTGTCGCGCGGCCCGGCCTCGAGCAGCAGCACCTCGATCGCGCGGATCCTCGGTCAGCCGGTTGGCCAGCACGCAGCCCGCCGAGCCGCCGCCCACGATGACATAATCCCATTTCGCCACGACGCTTCGTTGCCTCCCTGCTGGGAAGCACTCTAGCGCAGATGGCAGGAAACGTGATGTCCCGGCGCGATTTCGCGCAGCGGAGGCGACCTCGACCTTGCAGCGCGTCGACGGCGTAGGGGCAGCGGGTGTGGAAATGGCAGCCCGAGCGGCGGCTTGACCGGGCTCGGCACGTCGCCCTGCAGCACTCCGCTTCTGCCGCCGGATGCGCGGGTCCGGCACCGGCACCGGCCGAGCAGCAGCGCCTCGGTATAGGGATGCTGGGCGCGGGTGAAGATCGACGCGCGTGTCGGCCTGCTCGACGATGCGGCCGAGATACATGACGGCGATGTGGTGGCTGATGTGCTCCACCACCGCGAGATTGTGCGAGATGAACAGGTAGGAGAGCCGCCGCTCGCGCTGCAGGTCCTGCAGCAGGTTGATCACCTGGGCCTGGATCGAGACGTCGAGCGCCGACACCGGCTCGTCGCCGACGATCAGCTTCGGGTCCGAGCGCCAGCGCGCGGGCGATGCCGATCCTCTGGCGCTGGCCGCCCGAGAACTGGTGCGGGTAGTTGCTCATCTGCGCGGGCCGGAGGCCCACGCGAGCGAACAGGGCGGCGACCTGCTCGTCGCGCTCGCTTGCGGTGCTGGCCACGCCGTGCACCAGGAGCGGCTCGCCCACGATAGCAATACGTAACTGAAATCGAAGTATAC
>ERZ1370068.255-contig-1023_pt1 | contig 30356 bp, 46 predicted proteins | sample MGYA00561227_ERZ1370068 | MGnify/ENA primary metagenome ERZ1370068 (study PRJEB38410, sample SAMEA6850437) | metagenome | study: Metagenomic assessment of the ecological functions of the soil: analysis of the soil microbiota associated with the...
TGTTGTACTTCGTTCAGTTACGTATTCTTTAACGGCTTTGCGGCCAAAGAGCCGGTGGCCTTGCTGAGCCGTAGATCAAGCATCCACTTCGGCTCGTTCTTGAGCCTGAATGGCGACGATCTCAGGGGTGAAATACTACTTCAAGCTCCAGCCTGTTTATCACTATCACAGCCCCTCATGTGACCGAGGGCAGCAGATGCTGATCTTGAAGGCACCAACCGGTCGAGGTGACGGATCTGAGTTTGGGTGTCATGATCGTAGCCTTCCGGATGGTCATATCGTTGTAGTCCTGCGGACATTCGGAACATGGTCGATGCAGATGCCGTCGCCGTGCGCGTGGTGGCAAAGCGCTACACATGGACAACACCGAGGAGACGGAAAACGCGGCGCTCTCCACCTCGCAGATCTGGGGAAAGCGGGCAGCCACATACGCAACCGGGCGGTGATGCTGGCAGAGCTGCTTTCCTGGCCGACGGCAGTGTCGGCACGCGACATATGCGTCCACTCGGACAAGCGTTTGCGAGAGCCTGGCCAGTGCGGTTGTCCGGTACCGCGCGTGTGCCATCCGCTCGTGGTAGCAGTGTTAGCTGTCAGGCATTCTCATTCTCGAAGAGCGTCCACAGCCTCCGGGCCCACGCCGAGGCCGCGGTCCACAAAGCCTCGATGGCCCGAGATCGTCGTACGCCAGTATAAGACAGAGCGTCCAGCACGTCGGTCAGCACGACCCGGCGCGGGGGCGACTGCGGCCACGGTGCCATGGGCGCACGCCGCTCGCGGGCTTCAGATGATAGCCTGCCGCAAACAATGACCGATCGACGGGTACCGCTGGGGTCAGCCCCAGCCGCTCAGCCAGCTCCGCGACGCGAGTCGGCGGCCCGTGCTCAAGGATGGGAACTGGCCACTCGGCGCCGCGTCGATGCGTCGGTCTCGCATGCAGGCTCTGGGAGCCCCGGCTGGCACCTGGGGCGGCCACGGCTGGGGAGTTTTTCACAACACCAGTGTGCCTTAATTCGGCGAAGCGGCGGCTTCAAATAGAGGCGCGCCTCAGCGGATCGCCGAACCACGTGCGGGCGGCGTCCCAAAGGGCCGCTGGCGGTTTTGATCCACGATGCGCGGGAAAGCCGCAGACCGCGAAGGGGGTGTCGCGGCGGCAGCCAGCGACTTGGCTGGACAGTTCGCGAGGATGGTCGCGCGGATAGGGGCGGCAGTCCCGGTCGAGGGCGCGGATGCGCGACAGGCTCCCAGCTCGCAGCGCGATCATGGGCGGGTCGGCGGGCGACGGCCCATGGTGGCCGCATCGGGGTCGACATCGTTCGTCCTTCAAGCCGAGGTCATCCGCTCGCGTGAACCCCAGTTCCACGGCAGCTGCTCGAGGAGTCCGACACCCTCGAGGGTTGTCGCGCCGAAGTCCTTCACCAGGCGCAGCGGCTCTGCGCCGGCCTCGGTCGACGCGCTGACCAGCTCGCGCGCATGGGTGACGACAACGATCTGGGTGCGCTCACTCGCCGCGGCGATGAAGTCCTCGCGAGCGCCGGAAGAAGATCAACGATGAAGACTCGTTTCTGGCCTCGTTCAGCACCATCAACGATGGCGGTCGCGGACTCAGCAATGCCGCGACCAGCAGCAGGTAGCGAAGCGTGCCGATCGGAAAGCTCGGCTGCACTGAGCGGACGCGGCCAGACCGTGGGCCTGCGGCTCAGATCGAAGCGGCCGCGGTTTCCACGACCTGGAGCCGAGGGCCGGAAATGCATCGTCGATCGTGCCGATCAACGCGTCGGCGTCGCCGATCTCCGATGATCGTCTGCAGCGCCGCGGCGAGGTCTCGCCGTCCGCATCCAGTACCGCTGGTGGCGGGTGCCGATCACTTTGTCGTACGTGGTAGAGTCGACATCAGGTGCGAACTGGTCGTAGAACCGCCAGCTGCGGATCTGTTCGCGCACAGCCACGAGCTCGGGACGCGTACTGGATCCACCTTCGGTCTGGGTTTACTCTCGTACGATGCCAGCGCACCCTCGAAGTTCTCCCAGGAATCCCGGCGCGACGACGAGCCGCGAGAGCTCCGCGATGCGTACGTTTTCGCTCGACCAGCACCGTGGCCGTGCCGCGACCGTGGCCCGCTCACACCACTTCACGCTTGATCTCCGGATCGAAGATTGAACGCGAACGACTGATCAGCCGCGTCGGCAGGCCGAGGATCGATCAGATAGGGAAGTCGTCTGATGCGAAGCCCAGCTGCGAAAGCTGATCGGCCCGGTCGTGCGGTGCCCTGTACCCGGATATCGGCCCTGAGCGAACCGTCGCGGCAACATGCTCGGGTCCAGCCCACAGCGACGGAATCGAGTCCACCCTCACGAGCGAGGAGGAGATGACGCGGCCGGAGGCATAGTCGGCCAGCAGCCGGAGCGCGCGATAGAGGCTGGACTTCACTCTGTGCCGTTCGCACTCTGTGACGACATTCGAGCTGACCAGCGGCGCACGCGATCGCGCAGAGACCGATAGTTCTCGATCGCAATGGCGGTTAGCACTCGCCGCGCATTCTCCCTGCGAGTGCGGTCAGCTCGTCCGGGCGAAGGCTTCCGGTCCCCCAGGCCGTGAAGTGCCCGCCGGTTGGCAGTTCAGTCCAGCGAACGATCGGGAAGCGTTCGGCGAACTTGTCAGTGGCGCAGGCACCAAGTCCTTCGAAAGATCGTGACTCCAGTTGGCACAGGTCACCTGGCTATTTTCACGCCGGGATCGTACTCGACGTAGGGCAAGAACGAGGAGCCAATGGTGTTCGCAACCCAATAGAGCGTGAGCCAGGTGAGCACCTCATCCCGGCTGAAACGTCGGTCGAGCTGCCCGTCACTGTCGCTCCAGGAACGAAGCTTCCTCAACGATCACGCGGCAAGTCCGGCTGGTGAATCCGCTAGCCCGACGGCTGCCGTCGCTGGCTTGGTGGACTGGGCAGCGCGTAAGCACCTTCGCTCATCTGCCAGGCCTGTCCGGCCGCAAGATAGGCCCGTTCGGGCTCCGTCAAGCTCCGGCGGGATCCACCGAGAACAGATGCGTGTACGCCGCACGTCGGTGAGATGCAGCGCTGATCGCCGATCGGTGCGCGCGCCGCGCGAGCTGTTCGGCCGCCGACGCACCGACGTCGCCACACTGTACGACGAAGCGGTCATAGCCGCTGGCGGTCATCAATTCGGCGATGGCGCCGGCCGCGGGCGAGCTCCAAGCCCGGGCTCGTCGGTGCCCGAGAAGCCAAAGCCGGGAAGTGAGGGCACAACCCGATGGAAATCGCCCAGCAGCGGCAGCGCACCTTGGTGTAGCGCAGGAACGAATCGGGCCAGCCATGCAGCAACAAGGTGGGAGGCATCCGGAGGTTGGCAGCGCGTTCGTGAATCTGGTGCAACGAGAAGCCAGACGCCGGCACGCGTTCGGTGGCTGAAACGGCTGAGGGCAGTCTCCTGCGCACGCCAGTCGAAATCGAATGTGCCAGTAGCGGACAAGCTCGCGGAGGTAATCCAGATCCGGTTCTTCTCGACCACCCCTGACCCTCCACCAACCGACGGCCATCAGGTGCTCTGCAACCCACGTGCGAAGATCATCGAGGACCGCATCGGACACTTCAAAGGTTGAACCCGTCACATCCACCAGCCTCCCATCCGGCACTGACAGTCAGAGCTGATCACGCGCAGGGGTAGGCCAGGATGGCCACCAGCGGCTTCCCGTGATAGCCTCCCGATCGCTCTGATGCTGGCGAAGTCAAGTGCCGCAGATCCCGACTGGTCGCTTTGTCGTTCGAGACCAAAATGGGATGGGTTCCGCTCGATCGTGTTCCGGGATGGTGGTGACGAGGTCGAGATCGGCTCGCGCGACGAGCGTCCGATGACCTCGCTACTTCTCAGAGATCGTGGAAGGATCAAGATCAACTCCCGAGAAGTGCGTTCTCGATGGCGAGATCATCGTTGTAGTCGGCGACCGGCTGGAGTTCGAGGTGTTGCAGAGCAGCGCATCCACCCGGCTGCCAGTCGGGTCAGGCCGTTGCCCAGGAAACGCCCGGCGCGCTTTCATTGCGTTCGATCTGCTCGGCGCTTCGGACGACACCGATTACACCGTAGTCAGCCGTTCGAGGGCGTCTCGCTGCCGCTGAACAGGCTCTGGCGGACGCCGACCGCCGATCCATCTCACCCCGGCCACCTCGCGATCACGATCTTGCCGTGCAGTGGTTCTTCCCGGTTCGAAGGCGCCGGGCTGGACGGAGTGGTGGCCAAACCGCTGCTGGCACCGTGACCAGCCGAACGGCACCATGTTCAGATCAAGCACCAGCGCACGGCGGACTGCGTCGTCGCCGGCTACCGAGTGCACAGAGGCGGCCCGGACAGGCATCGGGTCACCGGCTGGGTACTAGATAGCAGGACTCCTGAGTGAAACCAGCCAGCGTCGGGGTGGATCGGCGCCTCCTTCCCAGCCGCCCGGCGGAAGGAGCTGTTCATGAGAGCTGCAGCCGCTGGTCACACACGTTCGATGATCACCTCCTGGGCATGGGCCAAGCAGGAGGGGGCAACCCGCACGCCGCGGGACTTCGAGTTCAGCCGCTGGAACGCCCAGCGACCGACTGTCGTTCATTCCGCTCGCAGACCCGAGCTGGTGGTCGAGGTCCGCTACGAGCACATGGAAGGTGACCGGTTCCGCCACACTGCAGCAGTTCAACCGCTGGCGACCTGATCGAGATCCGCGCTCCTGCAACGTACGCGCAGCTGGAGGAGCCGTGACCACGATCTCGCTGATATTCTGGCCACCGACCAAACCGCCAGCGATCATGAGTGACCGAGCAGCCGACCTGCAGATGAGCTCTGGCCCAGTTCGGCGTACCAGCGCAACGTTTTCGAGTCCATTTCACCTGGCGGCCTGGATGCGGCGCTGTCGCTGGTGGTACCACAGATCGAAGCCGCGCTGCAGCCCGCTTCAACCACGGCCGCACTGGGCAAAGTTCCAGGCCCGCGTATGACTTCGCAGAGCTCTATCCACGACTCGCTGATTTCGTCGGCACGCTGAGGCGTACGACCCTCGCACAGTGTCTTCCATACGCCATTCCTCGGAGCGCAGCGATTCTTGGACCGTCTGGGCCCTGAGCTGTGTCGAAGGGCGGGTCTTCGAAGCTCAACACCGCATCTGCTGAGTCGCTCAATCTTGCCGGTGTCTGAGAATTCATCGGTGCCCAGTCCCGACAGCGCCGTTCGGGTCAGAAGATGTGGTGGTCAGATTCGGCGGCCGCCCGGTGCTCGACGGGCTGACGTTGCAGGCCGAGACTGGGGCACCTGACTGCGGTCTCGGGGCCAAATGGTGCAGGCAAGACCACGCTGATCCGGTGCTGCACCAATCTCATTCGGCCTTCCGTTGGCGCTGTCGAGTGCTGGGCCAAGCCGCCGGCTCTCGCCAGCTCTGCCGGCCGGATCGGGCTGATGCCGCAGAGCGCCGGGCGCCTGGTCAGGGATCAAGGCAGTCGAGCTGCTGCTGCGCTATCTTGCTGGCCTGTACGCCAATCCGTTGCCGGTGGAAGCTGCTGGTCGAACGGCTCGGGCTCACCGATTGCGCGAAGACCCCGTACCGGCGGCTGTCCGGCGGTCAGCAGCAAGCGGTGAATCTGGCTGGCGCGCTCGTTGGCCGGCCCGAGCTGGCTTTCTGGACGAACCAACAGCTGGGATGGATCCGCACGCTCGCCGCGCCACCTGGCTGCTGCTGCGTGAGCTCCGCGCGAACAGGGTCACCATGCTGCTGACGACTGCATGCGATGGATGAGGCCGAAGCCCTCGCCGACCAGGTGTTCATCGTCGACCAGGGCCGCGTCGCACGATCTCGGGAACAGTGCGTCAGCTGACCAGGTCAGGCGGAAGTCTAGAGACGCGTCTTCCTCACCCACACCAGTGCACGAGCCAGAATCATGACGGCGCTGGACCTCTCCCCGCTCCCGCAGCGGCACCTCCCGCCAGAGGGATCATCCGACACGGACTCATCGAAGCGCGTCTGCTGATCCGCAATGGTGAACAACTGCTGCTGGCCTTGGTGATTCCGGTGGCGATCTTGGTCGCTGGCCGGTTCGTGAAGCCTCGGTCGGCAGACTTGGACGCTGCTTGGGCCATCGGTGCTTGCCCTGGCGGTTTGGTCCTCAGCCTTTACCTCCGCAGCGATCAGCACCGCCTTCGAGCGCCGTTACGGTGTGCTGGAGCGGCTGGCGACCACGCCACTGGGCAAGCCCGGCTCTGCTGGCCGGGAAAGCGCTGGCCGTCATCATGATCATGATTGGCCAGCTGGTGATCCTGACCGGTGTCGCCGCGGACTTGGCTGGCGCCCGAGCTTTACCCCATCTCGGCGGCGCTCGCGGTCGGTACTGGATGATCTTGGCTACAGCGACGTTCGTCTGCCTTGCGTTGCTCCTCGCGGGCCGACTCCGCGCCGAATCCGTATTGGGCCTCGCGAACCTGATCTATGTGATCTTGCTCATTGGCGGCGCACTGATCATTCCCGTGGACCGTTATCCGGCCGCACTTCGCCCGGTGATCGAGGCGCTGCCGACGGCTGCACTGGGCGAAGGGCTGCGGGCCGCAGCAAATGGGCAGCTGCTGGGCTGGCCCGTGCTGGTCTTGTTAGCCTGGCTCGTGGCCGCTGGTCTCGCCGCGTGGAAGGGCTTTCGTTGGACGTCGTGAAGCAGCTTGGACCCGGAGACCGAAGCGGCCACCCGGCAGCGAGGCCGGGCCTGCTGAGTCGTAGCGTGGCCAGCACGCCTTGCGGCGCTGGGCCATCGTCTCCTTGATCATGAACATCGTGATCGTGGTGACCGGGGCCTGGTCCGGCTCACCGGCTCGGGGCTCGGCTGCCCAACCTGGCCGAGGTGCACCGCGGACTCCTACGTCTCCCATCCGGAGCTCGGCATCCACGGCGCAATCGAATTCGGGAACCGGCTGCTCACCTTTGTGTTGATCATTGCGGCCCTGCTCACCTTTGTGAGCGCCCTGCTGTACCGGGAGGACGGCCGGCCGCGGTCGGACCTGCGCTGGCTGGCCGGCGGCCTCGCGTTGGGCATCCCGCTGCAAGGTGTCATCGGTGGAATCGCGGTACTCACTCAGCTCAACCCGTACGTCGTCGGGCTGCACTTCCTGCTGTCAATGGTCCTGATCGCGCTCGCGGTCTGGCTGGTGCGCAAGACGTGGCACCTCGAGCCCACCGGTGCCTCCGCCATCTCGGTCATCGCCACCCGGATCACCTTCGTGCTGATGTGGCTGGCGGTCTGGCTCGGGACTCTGGTGACTGGCAGCGGGCCGCATGCGGGAGCCGAGAACGCGCCGCGCAACGCCCTCGACGGCATGCTGGTGACCCGCTTCGCACGAGCGTGGTTTACGCCACCGTCGCCGCAAGCGTGATCTGCTTCGCACTGTTACGCGAGTCGAGCCGTGCTGCTGTTGGTCTTGGTCGAGATCCTGCAGGCAGGCATCGGCATCGCCCAATACCAGTTGGGGTTGCCGATCGAGCTGGTCGCGCTGCACCTGCTCGGCGCTTCGCTTGGCCATTGCCACGGTCACCAATCTGATGCTCTCGGTGCGGCGTTCAGACTTCGAAACTTCAGGTCAAGTAAGCCACCACGCGGTGCGGCGGTTGCCGTCCCAGCGCCGACACCGCTGGATTCTCGCGTCCACTTCGCCATGGGATCCCAGCACGCTGACCGCCTTGCTGACATCATCGCTGAGGGACTGCGACGCGCCAGCGTGACATGGGGGCTCCAGCGCCCAGGCTCCGAACTGGCCCTTCGGATCGGCTTCACACGCCAGCGCGATCCGCTGCTGCAAGCTAACAACAACTCGACCGATGCCAGTACCTGCCGAACCAGGATGCAGCGCGCCATTCCGCGGACCGAAGATCATCACAGCGCCGACGCGTACGGTCAGATCGATACCGGCAACGATGCTCGGGTAGCCGTGACTCCGCAGGCCTCGGGATCGACGTCGGCGGCGTACAGGGTGAGATGGGGCCGATGGTGCCCATCGGGATCCGAGCGCTGCGGCTTCGCCACGCCGGCCGCAGCCAGACGATCCCATTGCGGCGACCAGCGGCCGCCTCGGCTGACGGATCCAGGGTCAACTCCACCGACTGGGCCACGCGCAGTACCAACCTTAGTCGGCGAGCCGCTCGGCGACCCGCCGCAGCTGCTCGGCGTACGCCGCCTGGAAATTGGCCGAGTCGACGGAAAGCCCGGTGAGCCGGCGGGCGATCTGCGGGATCACAGTTGGTGCGAAAGCGGCCGCAAAGAGCATCAGCAACACGTAGTGCCGGATCAAGGTCATCAGCCAGCTCGGCCCCACGCTGCCGGCGTCGCATGTCCTCGACCATCTCGCGTGAAATACGGATCTTGCTCGGCCGCGTCGCTGCCTGTGTCGGCCAAGCCATCCCAGGCCAGCAGCCGAGCGAAGGACCGCTGCTCGATGTTCAGTCGCAGGAACGCACCGACAACATCGGCAAGCGTCAGCTCCGGCGGCTCGCTGCCGCGCTGGTCATCTGCCAGCGCTGTTGGAGTGCCCGGTAGAGGCCCTCCTTGCCGTCAAAGTAGTAGGAGATCAGCTGCTCGTTGACGCCGGCCCGACCGGCAATCGCGCTGATGCGGGCGCCGGCGAAACCATGCTCCCGAACTCGATCAACGCAGCTTCAAGAATGCGCTCGCGAGTGCGCTCGGGGTCGCGCTTGCGCTCCTGACCGCGCGGCGACCGGCGGGGCTGATTCATAGTGAGTCACACTAACACAGTCATGTATTCATATGTATTAATCATGTATTTACTTGACAGTAGGGTGTCCATGTGGAGACTTGAGGCATGACGCCTACTCCTCAGAAGCTTGAGATCATGATCATCGGCGGCGGCATCGGCGGTCTCGTGCCTAGCGCAGGGCCTGCGCCGCGCCGGCATAGATGTGACGGTTTACGAGCGCACTCAAGCCCGCACCGACTGGCTGCAGGGCTACCGCATCCACATCAACCCGCACGGCAGCCGAGGCGTTGTACGACAGCCTGCCGCCCGCGGTCTGGCAGCGGTTCCTCGACACCGTCTCAGCCAACGATGGCGCTTCGGCTTCGCGACCGAACAGCTCGAACGACCTGCTGCGCTTCGCAGGCTCTGAGATTCTGCCCGAGGCCGGCCCAGCCGATGCCCACTACGGAGCCAGCCGGATCAGCCTTGCGTGAAGTGCTGCTGTCCGACCTCGACGATGTCGTGCGCCGTGGCAAGACCTTCGAGCGATACGAAACCGGCGTCGACGGGCGGGTCACCGCATACTTCTCCGACGGCACGTCCGCGACCGCGGACGTCTTGATTGGTGCGGACGGCGCCAACTCCCGGGTCCGACAGCAGCTACTTCCAGACGCCGAGCGGATCGACACCGGCATCCTGGCCATCGCCGGCAAGCACCGCCCTGGACGGAGCCAACCTGCCACGTGCGCTGCGCGAAGATGCCAACATGATCATCCCGACCGGCAGCGGCTTCTTGTTCACCGCAGTGTGGCAGCCGGACCGCACGATGATCGTCGAGGAGCCAGCTCCCGACGGCTTCCTGCTGGACAACTCGACCGCCTACACGTTCTGGGCCTACGCCGACCAGGCCAGTCGCTTCCCACTCGACAGTAGGGCCCTGAGCGGCGGCGGATCTGCAGGGCGTCAGTGACTCGATCGGACAACCGGCTGGGCGCCGGCGCTGCGCGAGCTGATCGGCGGATCAGACCCGAGCACGGTCAACGCGATCAGGTCCGCAGCTGCGACGCCCGTCAGCCCTGGCCGACCGGGCCGGTGACCCTGCTCGGCGACGCGATCTACAACATGACGCCGATGGCCGGCATCGGTGCCAACACGGCGTTGCGCGATGCCGACCTGCTGCGCAGGCAACTGATCGCCGTCGCCTCCGGGGAACGCGATCTGATACCGGCGCTGCACGAGTACGAGGAGCAGATGCTCGACTAGCAGCTTCGCGCGCAGTCAAAAAGGTCGCTCAACAATGCCCGGCAGGCGAGGCGACCAGCAATCGGCTCGCTCGTGGCGCGTTCCGTACGGTGCTACGCGTCGTTTGCCGCGGTGCCGCCGCTGCGACGTCTCATGATCAACTCGCTTGGTCAGTGAGCAGCGCGCTTCAGCGGGCAGCGTATCGACCGCTGCGGCGACGAAAAGCAGTGCGAGATAGGAATTCGACCAGTGAAAGAGCCGCATCGGCTGCAACGCGGCGTCGGTCAGGCCACGCCGCGCGCGCCAGCAGCAGTGCGGATTGCCAGAGCAGCGCAACGCCGAGGATCGACGGCGACGGCTGGATACAGCCAGCCGGTGTGCGCCACCGGCCAGAGGGTCAACGACACCAAGACCGTCACCACCGAGTACACCATGATCAGCCGGGCCACCACCGGGGCTGACCTCACGACAGGCAGCATCGGCACGTTCGCCCCGGCGTAATCCTCCCGATAGCGGATGGCGAGCGCCCAGGTGTGCGGCGGCGTCCAGAAGAACACGATCAAGAACATGACGAACGGAGTGCAGCGCCAAGCTGCCGGTTACCGCAGTCCAGCCGATCAGCGGAGGAAAGCAGCCCGCGATACCGCCCCAGATGATGTTCTGCGGAGTACGCCGTTTCAGCCAGAGCGTGTACACCGCGATGTAGAAGGCGTTGGCGCCCAACGCGAGCGCCGCCGACAGCCAGTTGACGAAGTAGCCCAGCCAGAGCGTCGCGGCGATCCCCAAGATCACTCCGAACAACGGTCGCGCCCAGCGGACCGACGGCGTGCCGGGGCAACGGACGGCGACAGGTACGCCGCATCCGTTCGTCGATGTCGCGGTCGAGCACACAGTTGAAGGCATTGGCGCTGGCCGCAGCCAGGCAGCCGCCAACCATCGTGAACAACACCACCGTGAGCGGCGGGACGCCGCCGGCCGCGCAGAAACATGGCCGGCACCGTGGTCACCAACAGAAGCTCGATGATGCGCGGCTTGGTCAGTCCCGAGGTATGCAGTCGCAACGTCGCGAACTCGAGCGAGCTGACGGCTGCGGCGAATCGCTTTCGCCCCGAGATCAACGCGGGCCGCACGTCCGCCTATGTCAACGCTTGTCGGCGGCCACCCGATCTGGCACGTCGATGCTCGTCACAAGCTCTACTCACTCACTATGTCGTGGACTCAAGTCAATGAGCTGAGTCTGAGGGCTCGGCGCTGGCGCTTGACACTTCATGACGTGGACTTGGCGCGGATCTCACGCGTGCAATGTTCCCGGCCTGACCCTATATCGCCCAGCCGAGCTGCCCCCGATAGGCTCGCAGTGTCTCGGCCTGCACGACTGCAGCCTGCGTGCCGTAGGATTCAGGCGTCTTCGGAAGGATCTTCTCGCACGTGAGTGTGACCGACACCGACATTGCAGACGCGGTTCTCCCCGAGGGATGGACCGAGACTCGACTACCGGGCCATCGACACCATACGAGTGCTGGCCGCCGATGCCGTGCAGAACGTCGGCAATGGCCATCCAGGCACGGCAATGAGCCTGGCTCCGGTCGCCTACCTGCTGTTCCAGAAGGTGATGCGGCACAATCCCAGCGATACGCACTGGCCAGGCCGCGACCGATTCGTGCTGTCCTGCGGCCACACCAGCCTGACGCTCTACATTCAGCTCTACCTCGGCGGCTTCGGGCTCGAACTCGACGACATCAAGTCCTACCACGGATTCTGGGGATCCAAGACTCCAGGGCATCCGGAGTACGCGCACACCGACGGAGTCGAGGTCACCACTGGGCCGCTCGGCCAGGGGGTTGCCAACGCTGTGGGGATGGCGATGGCGGCCCGCCGGCAGCGCGGATTGCTCGATCCGGATGCCGCGCCAGGCGCCTCGGTCTTCGACCACCACATCTACTGCCTCGCCTCCGATGGCGACATCGAAGAGGGTGTCGCTCCGAGGCTTCGTCGCTGGCCGGCGACGCAGCGGCTCGAGCAATCTCACCCTGATCTATGACAGCAACCGGATCTCGATCGAGGACGACACGAACATCGCCCTCACCGAGGACACCGCCGCTCGCTACGCCGCGTACGGCTGGCACGTGCAGACCGTCGACTGGACCCACGGCGACGCTCATCACTACCAGGAGAACGTCGCCGCGCTCGCGGACGCACTGGAGGCGGCCAAGGCCGTCACCGATCGGCCGAGCTTCATCTGCCTGAAGACCATCATCGGCTGGCCGGCTCCCAAGCTGCAGGGCACCGGCAAGGCCCACGGCGCCGCGTTGGGCGATGAGGAAGTCGCCGGCACGAAGGAAGGTGCTCGGATTCGATCCGGACAAGACCTTCGTCGTTGCCGACGAGCGTGATCAAGCACACGCGCAAGCTGATCGAGCGCGGAGTGCGAAGGCTCAGCAGGAGTGGCAGCAGGCATACGACAGCTGGGCCGCAGGCCAATCCGGAGCGCAAGGCGCTGCACGAGCGGCTGATCGAGCAACGAGCTCAGCCCTGGCTGGGAGGAGGCACTGCCGAGCTGGTGATGCCGATCCCAAAGGGCATTGCCACCCGAGCAGCCTCGGGGAAGGTGCTGACCGCGATCGCGCCCAAGCTGCCCGAGCTCTGGGGCGGCTCGGCCGACCTCGCGGAATCGAACCTCACCACCCCGGAGGGCGAGCCGAGCTTCCTGCCGACCGACCGGCAGAGCAGGATGTTTCCCGGTGGCCCGTACGGCCGGGTGCTGCACTTCGGCATCCGCGAGCACGCCATGGGCGCGATCCTGAACGGCATCAAGCTGCACGGCGGCTTCCGGCCGTACGGTGGCACGTTCTTGATCTTCAGCGACTACATGCGGCCCGCGGTACGGCTGGCGGCGCTGATGAGACTGCCGGTGATCTACGTCTGGACCCACGACTCGATCGGCCTCGGCGAGGACGGGCCCACCCATCAGCCGATCGAACACCTCGCCGCCCTGCGGGCGATCCCGGGCCTTGACGTCGTCACGGCCGGCGGACGCCAACGAGACCGCCGCTGCCTGGGCAGCGATCTTGAAGAACAACGACCGGCCCGCCGCGCTGGCCCTCACCCGGCAGGCGCGTGCCGATCGTTCCCGCGCGGCGAGGACGGCTTCGCCGATACCTCGGACGTGGCCAAGGGCGGCTACATCCTCAAGGACTGCGACGGAACTCCGGACGTGATCTTGATCGGCACCGGCTCGGAGGTGCAGTACGTCGTCGCAGGCCCAGCAGGATGCTGCGCCGAGCAGGGCATCGCAGCGCGCGGGTCGTCTCGATGCCATGCCGGGAGTGGTTCGACGAGCAAGATCAGGGCGTATCAGGACTCCGGTCATCCCGCCTGAAATCAAGGCGCGGGTCTCGATCGAGGCCGGAGTTCGACATCGGTTGGCGTGACCTCGTCGGTGACGCCGGTCGGATCATCAGCATCAATCACTACGGAGCCAGCGCGGCCGGAAGCCTGTTGTTCGAGAAGTTCGGCTTCACTGCCGAAACAGTCGTCGCAGCCGCGCAATCCAGCCTCGATGCGGCAACTGCAGACATACCGCGCCCACGCATCCGGCAGCCAGCGGGCCGAAAGGTCCCGCCGACGTCGAGGCCCATCCGGGCGTCACGATCAGCTGAGCCCAGCTGACGCCACCACCCATACCAGGAGAACTGATCATGAGCGAACGACTCAAGGCCCTCGCAGACGCCGGCGTATCCATCTGGCTAGACGACCTGTCACGCGAGCGCATCACCTCTGGCAACCTCGCCGACTTGGTGTCCAACAACTCTGTCTCGGGTGTCACCACCAACCCGACGATCTTCGCGGCGGCGCTGTCCCAAGGCCACGTGCTACGACGCGCAGGTCAAGGAGCTGGCAGCACGCGACGCCGAGCTCCACGACGCCATCAAGGCGCTCACCACCGACGACGTGCGCAACGCGTGCGACATCATCGGCCGCGACCTACGCGGCAACAAACGGCGTCGATGGCCGCGTCTCGATCGAGGTCGATCCGGATCTGGCGAACGGAGACCGAAGCCACCACGGCACAGGCCAACTGACCTGTGGAAGGTCGTCGACCGGCCCAACGTGCTTGATCAAGATCCCGGCGACTAAGGCCGGACTGCCCTCGATCACCGCGGTCACCGCTGAAGGTGATCCAGCGTTAACGTGACGCTGATCTTCGTCCTCGAGCGCTACCGCGAGGTGATCGACGCCTACCTGACCGGACTGGAGCAGGCTGCGGAGGTCGGCCACGACCTGAGCAAGATCCAATCCGTGGCCTCCTTCTTCGTCTCCCGAGTCGGACACCGAGATCGACAAGCGGCTTGAGGCCATCGGCTCGACGAGGCACTGGCGCTGCGTGGCAAGGCCGCGATCGCCAACGCCCGCGCTGGCGTACGCGCTGTACGAGGAGGAGTTCAGCGGCGAGCGGTTCGCCGCGCTTGGAGGCCAAGGGCGCCAACCGGCAGCGGCCGCTGTGGGCCTCCACCGGCGTCAAGAACCCTGACTACCCGACACCATGTACATCACCGATCTGGTCGTCGCCGAACACCGTGAACACGATGCCGGAGAAGACCATGATGGCTTTCGCCGATCACGGCGAGGTACGCGGCGACATGGTGAGCAGGCACCAAGGCGCGAGGCCCAGCAGGTGCTCGACGACCTGGAGCGGTCGGCATCTCCTACGACGACGTGGTCGACGTACTCGAGAAGCGAGGGCGTCGAGAAGTTCGAGGCATCGTGGACCGAGCTGGTTGCGTCGGAGCGTTCAAGCAGGAGCTCGAGGCCGCTGAGCGCACCGCGCTCCAAACGCCGCCTCGTGATCACCGATCTGCGGCCCAACCCGCTTCGGGACCCGCAAGATCGGCGACTACCGAGGATTGCCGGCCCGTGCGTGCTGGTGATCTTCGGCGTCACCGGCGACCTGTCGACCAAGAAGCTGATGCCGGCGGTCTACGACCTGGCCAACCGGGGGCTGCTGCCGCCGGGTCTTCGCCCTGGTCGGGTTCGCTCGCCGCGACTGGGCGCACCAGGACTTCGCCACAGGTCGTGCACGACCGCCGTCAAGCAGCATGCCCGGACCCCTTTCCGAGAGGAGGTCTGGCAGCAGCTCTCCGAGGGCATCCGGTTCGTGCCCGGTGAGATCGGCGACGAGGAGTCCTTCAACCATCTGGCCGAGACGATCGCCGATCTGGACGAGGCCCGCGGTACCGGCGGCAACCACGCGTTCTACCTGTCCATCCCGCCAGGGCTGTTCCAGACCGTCGTCGACCAGCTGCGCTCCCACGGGCTGGCCGAGCAGCACCCCGGTCGCTGGAGCCGGGTGGTGATCGAGAAGCCGTTCGGCCACGATCTGGCCAGCGCCCGGGAACTGAACCGGATCGTCTCCAGCGTCTTCCCGTCCTCGTCGGTGTTCCGCATCGACCACTACCTCGGCAAGGAGACCGTGCAGAACATGATGGCGCTGCGGTTCGCCAATCGAGCTGTTCGAGCCGGTGTGGAACAACAACTACGTCGACCATGTCCAGATCACGATGGCCGAGGACATCGGCATCGGCGGTCGCGCCGGCTACTTCGACGGCATCGGGATCGCCCGCGATGTGATCCAGAACCACCTGCTCCAGCTGCTGGCGCTGACAGCGATGGAGGAACCCAACTCCTTCGAGGCCAGCCAGCTCCGGGCCGAGAAGCAGAAGGTGCTGGCCGCCGCTCGACCGCCGAAGCGAATGGACCTGCACACCGCGCGCGGGACAGTACGCCGGCGGCTGGGCGGGCGGAGAGAAGGTCAAGGGTTATCTGGAGGAGGATCGGATCCCACCGGACTCACGGACCGAGACCTACGCCGCGATCCGCCTCGACATCGACAACCGCCGGTGGGCGGGCGTGCCGTTCTACCTGCGTACGGGAAAGCGGCTGGCCCGACGGGTGACCGAGATCGCGCTCGGCTTCAAACGCGCGCCGCACCTGCCGTTCACCAAGACCGACACCGAGGAGCTGGGCTACAACGCACTGGTGCTGCGGATCCAGCCCGATGAGGGCGTCACGCTTGCGCTTCGGGGCCAAGGTGCCGGGCACCCAGATGGAGATCCGCGACGTGAACATGGACTTCGCCTACGGCGGGTCATTCACCGAGTCCTCACCCGAGGCGTACGAGCGGCTGATCTTGGACGTACTGCTCGGCGATCCGCCGCTGTTCCCGCAGCACGAAGAGGTTGAGCTGTCCTGGGAGATCCTGGATCCCGATCCTCGACTACTGGGCAGATCTGCCGGAGCAACCGCAGCTGTACGAGCCGGGATCGTGGGGACCGCAAGATCGCCGAAGCGATGCTGGCCCGGCGACGGCTTCAGCCTGGAGACGGCCGTAATGATCATCACTCTCGACGGCACCACGTCGGCGAAGATCTCCGCTGAGTCTCGTACGGGCCCGGCAGCAGTGCAGGCAGCCCTGCTCAGGGCATGGTGCTGACCTTGATCATCGTCTGCGACGAGTCCGAGTTCCCGAGTGCACTCGAGGCCAGCATGGCGGCCGGACACGAACATCCGTCGCGCATCTTGCTCGTGGTCACCGGCCGCGGGGCGAAATGCGGCGCTGCGACGCCGAAGTGCACATCGGCGAAGGGCACACCGGGCGAGGTCGTCGTGATCAGGATGCGCGGTGCGGTTGCGAGCGCATCCAGCCTCGGTGATCCGGCCGCTGCTTGCTGCCTGACTCTCCCGTCGTGATCTGGTGGCCGGGCAAGGCAGCGCCACAACCGCGCCGCTGACGAGCTCCGCGCAGCTGGCCATGCGCCGGATGACCGATGCCGCGGCATTCCGCTCGCCCACTCGCTGCGCTCAAAGACCGCGCACGGGACTACATCGCAGGCGACACCGATCTGAGCTGGACCCGGCTTGACCGCCGTGGCGGGCGTTGCTCGCCGCCGCGCTGGACCAGTATCCGGCCAAGATCAAGTCCGTTTCCATCGAGTCTGAGCGAAACAATCCGTCAGCCGACCTACTCGCTGCCTGGCTGCAGCAACCAGCTCAAGGTGCGAGGTGACCGGCAAGGTCAGCGACGGTCCTGGACTTACCGCGCGTTCGGCTGAGTACCGCCGCCGGCGATATCGCGATCACTCGACCCGATGGCTTGCTGGCCTCGTACGCCGTACCCGGCCAGCCCGAGCGGCTCGTCGCCCTCAAGCGTCGCAACTTCACCGAGCTGCATCTCCGAAGAACTGCGTCGGATGGATCCGGACGAGGTCTACGAGCGAACAGTCAAGTCGCTGCTGAACGGTGAACCGAAGTCAGCGAGGCAAGCCCAGCAGCCAAGAAAAGCGCCGCCGAAGAAGGCAACGACTCGCACACGAACTGCCGCCAAGAAGACCAGGACAGCAGCAGCAGGAGTCGCTCGCGATGGACGGGCGAACAGCGGCGCAGTCCAGAGTTTTGCTGCACGCCGGGCCGGATGAGGTGGCGGAGGCGCTGGCGGCGCGGCTGATGGCCCGGCTGACCGAGATTCAGCGAGATCTCCGGACCCCTCAGATCGCGCTTACCGGTGGTCGGATCGCCACCCGGGCGTATCAGACGGCTCGCCGACGAAGGACCGAACTCAGCCGTCGACTGGTCGCGGGTCGAGCTGTGGTGGGGAGACGAGCGGTTTGTGCCCGCGGACGATCCGCGACCGGAATGCCAAGCAAGCCCTTGATCTGCTTGCCAAGCCGCTGATGCTGAACGCCGATCGAGTTCACGAGATGCCGGCCGAAGCGACGGCGGCCTCGACCTGGATCAAGCCGCTGAGGCGTACGCGCGCGAACTCGGCGACGTGATCTTCGATATCTGCTTGCTCGGGATGGGGCCCGATGGTCACGTCGCCTCGATCTTCCCGAACATCCCTCCTCGTACGCAGAGGGAGAGGTCATTCCGGTACGAGCATCGCTGAAGCCGCCGCCCGAGCGGATCAGCCTGACGCTTGCCGGTGATCAACCGTTCGCGCGAGGTCTGGTTCGTGGTCAGCGGTGTCGGATAAGGCCGCGGCCGCGAAGATGGCGCTGCTCAGGTGCCGGGCCAGTGCAGGTGCCGGCCGCCGGCGTCTCGGAGCGTGAACGTACGCTCTGGCTGCTTGATCGAGACGCTGCAGCGGAACTGCCCGCCGATCTTCAACAGCGCGGCCGAATCTAGCGGGGGCTGCTCCTAACATCAGTAGATGACTTCGCCGCGCTCGCAGGCGGGCCCGCAGCGCCTGCAGCGCCTCGGTCAGGATGTCAGCCGCCTCCTTGTCCGTGCGGCGCTCTTGACGTAGGCCAGATGTGTCTTGTACGGCTCGATCTTCGGCGGCGGCGGTGGATTCAGCGAGTCGAGATTGGCCGGCAAACCGCATCGCGGACAATCCCAGGTCTCGGGGATCGTGGCATCCGCGGCGAATGCGTGGCCGCGTTTCGTGACCGTTTGCGCAGTAGTACGAGACGTAGAGACGCGGTGCGGCATCGCCCCGCTCAGCCTCCCCCATAGGACCAGCGCCCACCCGGCTGCCACGAATGGCACTTCCACCAGCCACGTTGTTCTCCCTCGCCCTTCCTAGCTGCTGGATGAGTCCGATGTCTTGAGTTCGAGCGACCGGCCGGTGGTGTGGGCAGTCAGGCACCCAGCTTGTAGAGCAAGCCGAGCGCCACGATTGCCGTGAGCCAGACCACTCCGATGATGATGGTGAGCCGATCGAGATTTCGTTCTGCGACAGACGACCCACCAAGGGAGGAGGAGATTCCACCACCGAACAGATCGGACAAGCCGCCACCGCGGCCTTTGTGCATCAGCACGAACAACGCGAGCGCGACACTGGTGATCACCAAGATGATGGAGAAGATCAGTATCGGAACGGTCATCATGGGCACGAGAAGCACGGACGTTAGCCTAACTCACCGATTCAGAAATGAGTGAAAATCTCCACCAGCGTTGGATTCGCGGCATCCTCAGATCATCGGCATCTCGTAGAACCGTGCAATCGCAGCAAACTCCTCGACTTTCAGGCTGGCCGCAGCCGACCAGGCAGCCGTCGATGTCTTCCTGGGCCATCAAGGCAGCAACATTTGTCGCATTGACCGATCCGCCGTACAAGATCCTGATCTGAGCCGCGATTCCGGCACCGTGCCGCTCTGAGATCCAACCGCGGATCGCTGCGCAGACCTCCTGGGCATCATCAGGCGTCGCCACCCGTCCGGTGCCGATGGCCCAGACGGGCTCGTACGCGATCACCAGCTTCGCGACCTGCTCCGCTGTGAGTCCGACAAGCGCGCCTTCCACGTGGTGCAACGTGTACGGGAACTTGTCGCAGCTCCTGTCGGACGTCGAGGCCCTCGCCGACGCAGACGATCGGGATCAGGCGACGCGAGACCGCCTTGACGGTCTTCGCGTTGACGATGTTGTCGTCCTCGCCGTGGAAGCGCTGCCGCTCGGAGTGACCGATGATCACGTAGCGGCAGCCGAGCTTGGCCAGCATGTCGCGGAGATGTCACCGGTGTACGCACCGTTGTCGAACGCCGACACGTCCTGGGCGCCGTAACCGATCTCCAGCCGGTCGCCTTCCACGAGTGTCTGCACGGTCCGCAGATCGGTGAACGGCGGCAGCACGACGACCTCGGACTTCTCTGGGTCGTGCTTCTTGTCTTCCAGGGTCCAGGCCAGCTTCTGGACAAGGCCGACCGCCTCGACATGGTTGAGGTTCATCTTCCAGTTGCCGGCCATCAGCGGCTTGCGAGGCCATCCGTTCAGACCCTCTCCGTGTCCAGAGTACGGCTAAGCCTGGCGAGGGTCTTGCCCTCCGAGATACTCCAGGCTGGCGCCGCCGCCGGTCGAGATATGACCGAACTGCGTCGTCGCGGAAGCCAAGATCACGAACCGCTGCGGCCGAGTCGCCGCCGCCGACGACCGACAGTCCATCGACCTCGGTCAGGCGCCTGCGCTACTGCTCTTGGTGCCCGGCGGCGAAGCTCTCCCATTCTGCGACGCCCATCGGGCCCGTTCCAGAAGACCGTCTTCGCCTTGGCGATCACTCTGCCGAACACTCGAGCCGAGTCCGGGCCTGATGTCGAGGCCGAACTGGTCTGGCGGCATCCTGTCGGCCGGCACAACGGTACGCCGGCGCGTCCGCGGGCCACCTCTGGCGCTACGACGATGTCGGAAGGCAGCAGGATCTGCTTGCCGCCGGATGCAGCGGCGTTGAGGTAGCGCCGCACAGTCTCGATCTGATCTTCCTCGAGCAGGCTCTTACCCACCTCGTAGCCCTGCGCCGCAAGAAAGGTGAAGTGCCATGCCGCCACCGATCACCAAGGTGTCGGCGGTCTTGATCAGGTTGGCGATCACTGCCGAGCTTGTCGGAGACCTTCGCGCCGCCCGAGCACCACGACGTACGGGCGTGCTGGTGACTCGAGTGAGCTGGCTCAGCACCTCCACCTCGGCTCTCGACCAGTTCCGCCGGCCGCACTTGGCAGCCGCTGAGCGACGTCGTACACAGAGGCCTGCTTGCGGTGCACGACGCCGAAGCCATCGGAGACGAATGCCTCGCCGAAGGCGCGCGTAGCGGTCGGCCAGGGCGCCGCGTTCGGCCGTCGTCCTTGGACTCCTCGCCCGGCTCGTAGCGGACGTTCTCCAACATCGCCACGCCACCATCGGTGAGACCGCTGGCTATCGCCGCGCTGACTCCCCCACCACGTCTGCCGGCACAGCTGGACCTCGGTACCAACAACTCCGACAGCCGTTTCGCTGCCGGTGCGCAAGCGAGATACTTCGGATTGATCTGACCCTTCGGACGGCCCAGATGGGCGAGCACGATGATCTTGGCACCGACGGTCGCGAAGCCCGTTCGAGGGTTGGCAGCGAGGCACGAATCCGGCCATCGTCGGTGATCGTCTGCCCGTCCAGCGGTACGTTCAAGTCGCAGCGGACTAGTACCCGCTTGCCGCTCAGGTCGCCAAGATCAGAAACTGACTTCACGTGATCCTTTCCCGAACACAGCGCCGGTATCCCACGCAGGGTGGGATACCGGCAGCTATGCTGAGCTCAAGAGGACTCGCCGATCGAGGGCGACCAGATCGACGAGACCGGTTGGAGTAGCCCCACTCGTTGTCGTACCAGCCGACGACCTTGACCTGATTGCCGACTCACCTTGGTCAGGCCGGAGTCGAAGATGCAGGAGCCGGGATCGGTGACGATGTCGGTGGAGACGATCGGGTCGCTGGTGTAGCGCGAGGTAGCCCTTGAGCGGACCGTCGGCAGCGGCCTGCACGATGCTCGTTCACTTCGTCGACGGAGGTTTCGCGGGACGCCTCGGAAGGTCGAGGTCGGTCGCCGAGCCGGTCGGCACCGGGACCCGCAGCGCGTAGCCGTCGAGCTTGCCCTTGAGCTGGGGCAGCACCAAGCCGATCGCCTTGGCGGCACCGGTCGACGTCGGCACGATGTTGAGCGCGGCCGCGCGAGCCCGGCGCAGGTCCTTGTGCGGGCCGTCCTGGAGGTTCTGGTCCTGGGTGTACGCGTGGATTGTGGTCATCAGACCCTTGACAATGCCGAGACCGTCGTCGAGCGCCTTCGCCATCGGCGCCAGGCAGTTGGTCGTGCAGGACGCGTTGGAGATGATGTGGTGGTTGGCCGGGTCGTAGATCGCCATCGTTCACGCCCATCACCACGGTGCAGTCCTCGTTCTGCCGGTGCGGAGATGATCACCTTCTTGGCGCCCGCGTCGATGTGTGCCTGCGCCTTGCGTGGCATCGGTGAAGAAGCCGGTGGACTCGATGACGACGTCCGCGCCGATCGTCGCCCCACGGAAGGCGCGGCCGGATCGCGCTCGGCGTAGGACTTGACAGATCTGTCCCCGACCTTGATGCCGCCCTCGACGACCTCAACTGGCACGGTCCAGCCGGCCCAAGGATCGAGTCGTACTTCAGTAGATGGGCCTGGGTGTCGTCGTCGAACAGGTCGTTGAAGGCGACGACCTCGATGTCCGGCGCCCGAGGCGAGCAGCGGCGCGGTAGAAGTTGCGGCCGATACGGCCGAAGCCGTTGATATCCAACACGGACGGTCATGACACGATCTCCTTCGCTGTTCACTGTCCCCACGGCGTCGGGGCCAGCAGAGCACCACCTTAACGAACTTCGACAGCGCCCGTGGACGACCGTTTTCGCTGGTGGTCCGCGCCTCACTCCTCGTCGAGCATGCTCGGCGGTCGAGGCTGGCCTCGGTGTTCGGGTATGCCCATGCTCGGCAGCCCGCTTGTCGGCTGTCGCCGAGCAGCCGGCGGATCCGTCCAGCGACTGCGTCCTTGGTCAGCTGGTGGTTCATGCAGCTGGCCGAGCTCTTCCAGGCTTGGCCTGCTTGTTCTCGATCCGCAGCACGCCGGCGGCGCGCAGGTGATCGGGAACGTCGTCGCCCAGGATCTCCAGGGCCCGCTCGACCCTGGCGCCTGGCGGCGACCGGCGGCCGCGGGCCGAACGGCGCAGGTTCGCATCGTCGAAGTTGGCCAAGCCGGTTCGCCGAGGCGCGTGACCTCGCGACGCATCCGCCGCTCCTCCCAGACCAGCAGCGACTCGTGCGCACCGAGCCGGGTGAGCAATGCGGCGATGCGCATCACCGTCCCGGATCACGACCCGATCGACGTTTCGCACCTCGCGGGCCTTGGCGCGATGCCCAGCCGGCGGGCCGCGCCCGACCAGCGCCAGCGCAGCCTCCGGTCCAGGGCAGGTGACCTCCAGTGCCATCGACCGGCCTGGCTCGGTCAGCGAGCCGTGCGCCAGGAAGAGCGCCGCGCCACGCGGCAACGCAGTCGCACAGCCCGCCGCTGACGACCTGTGGGGGCAGGCCACGCGCCGGTCGGTCCGTGGGAGTCGATCAGACCGGTCTGCCGGGCCAGGGCCTCGCCATCCTTGATCACGCGCACCACGTAGCGGGTGCCCCGCCGGATGCCCGGAGCCGTTCACGATGACCAGGTCGCTGGGTGGCCGAAGACCTCGCTGATGTCGGTCCTCAGCCGCCGGGCGGCTGCGCCGGTGTCGAGCTCGGCCTCGAATGACGATCCGCCCACTGCACGATGTGCAGACCACCCGGCGAACCTGAGCGTTGCCGCAACCTCCGACTTGCGGCGGCAGGGCTTGGTGACCTTGACGGTCGCCAGCTCCGCTTTCACCTGGGCGGTCATGGCCATTGCTGAATGATTGCCAGCTGACCGCGCGCATCGTGACGCTTTGCCGAGACCGGTTGGCTGCCAGGCAATCAGCGCGCCCCTAAATGCCCAGGATTTCGGCGCGTACGCGGAGGCCAGGCGGAGCGCGATCGTGCCGCGGCGAGCCGTCGCGAGCGGCGAGATCGGCGACCACGAGCTCGGCGCCGAGCAGACGCTGCCCGAGGACGCCAGATGCGGCGTCGTCCGAAGCGAACCGCTGTCGACGACGACAAAGTCGAGTCGCAGGTCAGGAGCGTGGTCGGCGAGCAGCTCAATGTGGCTGGCGGCGCGAGAAGCCTGGCGGTCTCGTCCGGACGGCTCCAGGTTGAGCGTCAGAGATCGCGCCGGCGCCTGCGTCTGGATGGATGGCGTCCGCGAAGCTCCGGAACGAGCAGGTGCGGATTACCGAGGTGAACCAGGAGCCGGGACCCAGCACGATCCAGTCCGCCTGCATGACCATCGTCGACGGACTCCGGACAGGCCGGTGGATCCTGCGGCAGATGAGCCGTACCGAGCACACCTCGGCGGTCGTCTTGGCTACCAGGGCCTGGCCGCGGATCGTCGAAATCTCGTCCGGCTGCACGGGGTCCAGCCCGATGACCTCGGCGACGATCTCCAGCGGACCGGACGCCATCGGCAGCACCCGGCCTTTGGCGCCGAGCAGTCTGGCGACCATGTCCAGACCCGGCAACCGGATCGCCGAGCCGCTCCCACAGCCCCACGATCAGCAGGTTGCCGATCGGCATGGTCATCGAACGGGCCCAGCACTGCTGAATCGGTGACTGCAGGACGTCGGCCCAGAGCACGGCCGGACTCGTCGTCGCCGCACAGCGCCGCGAGCGCCATCCGCAGGTCGCCGGGCGGCAGGCAGTCGAGCTCGTTGCGAAGCCGGCCGGACGATCCGCCGTCGTCAGCGACCGTGACGATCGCGGTCAAGCTGGTCGGTCACCCGGCCGGAGCGCCGTCAGCGAGGCGGCCAGTCCATGCCCGCCGCCGAAGCGCCACGACAGCAGGCAACGACGATCGGAGCCCAACGCCAGCGCTGGGCGGGACGAGGCTGGCCGCCGTGTCCGGGTGCTCACTCGCGGCCCAGATCGTCGGTGCAGGACCGTGGTCGGTAATCCGGTGCGCGCGCAGCCGCCGGGCCAACTCCTCCGCCATCGCTGAGCTGCGGTGCTTGTCGCCCGTACAGCCGATGGCAATGCAGTCGCGAACCGCTTGCCCTCCGGCGACGTAACCGACCGACACGACGGCCATCGAAGCTCCGCATGCAGACGCGAGGAAGGCATCCGCGCCCGGCTGGCCGAGTACATAGTCGCTCACCGGTTTGCTCAGACCGGTCTGCGGTCGAAGCTCAGGAATCCAGTGCGGATTGGGCAGAAAGCGCACGTCGAAGACCATGTCCGCATCTACGGGAATGCCGTACTTGAAGCCGAACGAGAGCAGCGTCACGCGTAGTTGGTCATCGGTGCTGCCGCCGTAAGCATGTGCCACCCGGGAGCCCAGCTGGTGAATGTTCAGCGACGAAGTGTCGATCACCAGGTCGGCCGCCGCACGCAGCGTGGCCAGCGTTTCGCGTTCCCGGTGAATGCCGTCCAGCAGCCGTCCGTCACCCTGCAGCGGATGCGGCCGGCGTACGGACTCCTGACGTCGCACGATGACATCGTCGGCCGCCTCCAGAGAACAAGATCTCCGGCAGGGTGCCGATGGCGCCCAGTTCGGTGAACATCGTCTGGCAACTGCTCGAAGAACGCCCGGGTCCGGACATCGAGTACGACGGCGAGTCGCGTCAGGTCGATCTCGCGCGCCTGGCGTGCAGACCTCCGGCAGCACGCTGGGCGGGAGATTGTCCACCACGTACCAGCCGAGATCCTCCAGGCTGTGCGCCGCCGTGGAGCGCCCGGCCCCGGACATGCCGCTGACCACGACCAAGCGGAGCGACTTGGTCGGGCGCTCTACGTCGAGCGGTCCCTTAGGGGCCGGCTGGTCCAATGTTGATTATTCCTGATCCCCGCGAGCGACACGCTCATCGTCTGCGAGCGACGACGAATAGCGGCGTCCGCAATCGAATACGTCGACGCCACCGGTCGCCATATCGATCGCGCTGCGGACGTGGCGCTTCTTGCAGCGCCAGCTTGATTGCGGCGGCGGTCTTGGGCCGAAACCGGGCACGGCAGCGATCTCTTCCACGGTTGCCGCCCGCAGCTTCTTCAGGGAACCGAAGTGAGCTGATCAGTGCCTTACGCCGCACCTCGCCGAGGCCCGGACACCTGGTCGAGCAGTGACTCCACCATCGACTTGCTGCGCCGGGGCGATGGTGGGTGATCGCAAAGCGGTGCGCCTCGTCCCGCAGCCGCTGCAACAGATAGAGGCCTTCGCTGGTCCGGGGCAAGATCACCGGCTCCTCGACGTCGGGCAGCCACACCTCCTCTAGTCGTTTGGCCAGGCCGCACGAAGCCGACATCGTCGATGCCCAGCTCGTGCAGGGCCTTCGCGGCCGCGGCTACCTGTGGCGGCCCGCCGTCGACCACCACCAGTGACGGGTGTACGCGAACTTGCGTGGCGCCCCGGTCGTCGGATCGATCAGTAGCGGGCTCTCCTCGTCGTCCAACCCGGCTTCCTGCCAGTCCGCCAGCCGTCTCTGCATGGCGGCACGATCATCGATGAGTCGCCGGAAGCGGCGGGTGATCACCTCGTGCATGGCTGCGACGTCGTTCTGTCCTTCGACTTGCCGGATCACGAATCGCCGGTACTCGCTCTTCCGCGGCAGGCCGTCCTCGAACACGACCATGGAGGCGACGACCTCGGTGCCCTGCAGATTGGAGATGTCGTAGCACTCGATGCGCAGCGGCGCCGTCGGCAGCTCCAGCGCTTCCTGGATCTCTTCCAGCGCACGGTTGCGGGTCGAAAGATCACCTGCGCGGGTGGTCTTGTGCTTGATCAAGATCTCCTGCGCATTGCGAGCCACCGTCTCCATCAGTGCCCGCTTGTCGCCGCGCTGCGGCACCCGGATGAAGACATGTGAGCCGCGCCGCTCCTCGAATATCCGGGTCAGGACTCTGCCGAGGGCGGCAGCGACCGGTACCAAGATCTCCCTGCGGCACCGCATCGCGATCATTGGTGGTGGGATCGGGCTCGGTGTACAGCTGGAGCAGGAATTGTTCAATAAGCTCCGTCGCTGCCGCCATCGTCGAACCGGTCAGCAACCCAGCCGCGCTCGCCGCGGACCCGGCCACCGCGTACGTGGAAGATCTGAACGGCGACCTCGAGCGGATCTTCGGCGAGCGCGATCGACATCGGCGTCGGTACCGTCCTGCAGTACGACGGCGTTTCGCTCCAGTGGCTCGCTGCAAAGCGCCGATATCGTCTCGCAGCCGCGCCGCCCGTTCGAACTCCAGCGCATCGCTGGCGGCACGCATCTCCGTGCTCCAACTTCTTGATCATCGGCGCCGGCCTGGCCGGAGACGAACTGGCAGAAGTCGTCGACGATCGCCCGATGCTCCTCCGCGCGTCACCCGGCCGACGCATGGCGCCGAGCACTTGCCGATATAGCCGAGCAGGCAAGGCCTGCCGAGCTGCTTGTGGTTCTTGAATACGCCGGGGCGGCAGGACGCGCATCGGGAAAACCCGCAGCAGCAGGTCGACCGTCTCGCGGATGGCCCAGGCATGGGAGTACGGACCGAAGTATCGGGTGCCCTGCGCTTGGCGCCTCGCCCGACCATGACGCGAGGGAACTCCTCGGAGACGGTGTGACGGCGAGCCAGGGATAGGACTTGTCGTCGCGGTACTTGATGTTGAACCGCGGGTCGTAACTCCTTGATCCAGGAGTACTCCAGCTGCAGCGCCTCGACCTCGTTGTGGACGACTGTCCAGTCGACCTTGGCGGCGGTGCTGCACCATCGATCGGGTGCGGCTCAGCAGCGAGGCCGGGTCGGCGAAGTACGAATTCAGTCGGGAGCGAAGGCTCTTCGCCTTTCCGACATAGATGACCCGGCCCTCGGCCGTCGGAGAAGCGGTACACGCCAGGCTGGTCCGGAATGGACCCCGGCGCAGGCCGGTACGCCGGCACCGGGTGAGACGCGACTGGAGGTACCACGCGCCCCAGACTTAGGCGGCAGCACCGACGCCCAAGAAAAACTGGCATTCCCAGAGTCGCTCCGGCCGGCGAGTTGCGTCAGGCACTCCTGGGCCGACGCCCGCGCATTGGCGAGCTCTGCAACCGGTCTCCCGCCGCCGCAGTTCGATCATGAGCGCAGGCGCTCGCCGCGCGACGGCCGCGAGGTCCGCCGAACTGAGACAAACGCATGGCGGAAGCGCCGCTCCGGTCAGCCGCGTCGCCGAGGTGCCACACCATGGCCGAGGTTGAACACTGTGGTCCGCCGGTCGAGCGGTTCGCCGAGCCATCCGAAATTCCTCCTGGGGCTTTCATGCGAAGCGGTCGAGCCGAACATTCGACCCATGAGCGTCGCAGCCGGGACCGCGCCGATGAATCGCGCCCCGAGATCAATCACGGTCAAATGCTCCGCTACCCAGCTCGACGATCAGGCACCCGTCGTAAAGATCGCAGGCTACTCCCAACCAAGATCAGTCGGGCCGCGAACAGCGGCCATCCCGTGTCTCGACTAACCACGAGATGTTGCCCGAGTCCTGCGTCCCGTGATCGAAACTGTGCGATCACTCGGCCGCTCCAGCTCAGCCAGGACTTCCGGCTGGTCGGTTGTCGTCGCAGCCGTGGAGCAACTCCTGACACGACGCGAAAATAGTTGATTCTGGCAGGGACGAAACCACTCCCGACGAATCAGCCGGTGACGTAGACCTCCCCTTCAAAGACTTTTGTCTTCGCCTCGGCGAGAGGCTTCTGGAGCGGGCGGCTTCGTTACCGAGCCGTCCTTGATCGAGTATTCGCTGCCGTGGCAGTTGCAGTGAATGACCCCGTCGCGGACTTCGGCCACCGGGCATCCCTGGTGAGTGCAGATCTTGCTGAACGCCTTGTACGAGCCCTTGCTTGGTTGCGTGACGACATAGTCGGCGTCCGCCAAGATGACGCCGCCGCCGACCGGGACCTTCGACGTGGCAACGCTAGGGCCTTTCGGAGCCTGCGCTTTCGATGCCGACGGCTTGGCGGAAGTCGACTCGGCGGTCGGCGACGAGGAGGCAGGTTCAGATGTCGCTGGCTCGGCGGGCGTCGTTGACGGCGCACCGCTGGTGGACTCCGCGGCTGCAGCCAGGCGAGAGCGGCGACCCCCGCCCCGGCTAAGGCGACGACTCCAGCGGCGCGGAGCACTGTCCGCCGAGTGGTGCCGGACGCTTCGTGAACAGGCTCGAACGCGGTCATCAGTTGCCTCCGAGAGTGCAGATGCTCTTTCGACCGCAGACGAGATAGCGGCCGTTCCGGTTCGATGTGTCTCACAGTCAGCTGGCAACGAGTGCCGGCTGAGTCGCTCTGATAGGCACCGCCTGGCCATCGAGCAAGGGTTTGAGGTACTCGCCGGTGTAAGACTTGGCGATTGGCGGCAATCTGCTCGGGCGTGCCCTGGGCGATCACCAGGCCGCCACGCGATCCGCCTTCCGGCCCCATGTCGATCAACCAGTCGGCGGTCTTGATCACGTCGAGGTTGTGCTCGATCACCACGACGGTGTTGCCTGCGTCGACCAGACGACCCAGGACGCCCAGCAGCTTGCGAATATCCTCGAAGTGCAGGCCTGTGGTTGGCTCGTCGAGCACGTAGACGCGTGCGGCCCGTCGCCCGCTTCTGCAGTTCGCTCGCCAGCTTGACGCGCTGCGCTTCCCCACCAGAGAGGGTCGGCGCCGGCTGGCCGAGTCGTACGTACCCAAGCCCCACATCGACCAGAGTGCGCAGGTGCCGCGCAATCGGGGGCAGTGGCTGCGAAGAGCTCCAGTGCTTCCTCGATCGAGCAGTCCAAGCACCTCGGCGATCGACTTGCCCTTGTAGTGGACCTCGAGCGTCTCCCGGTTGTAGCGCGCACCATGACAGACCTCGCAGGGCACGTACACATCAGGCAGGAAGTTCATCTCGATCTTGATCGTGCCGTCTCCGGTGCAGTTCTCGCAGCGACCGCCCTTGACGTTGAACGAGAAGCGCCCCGGTTGGTAGCCGCGCACCTTGGCTTCCGGAGTCTCGGCGAAGAGCCTGCGGATGTGGTCGAACACCCCGGTATAGGTGGCCGGGTTGGACCGCGGCGTACGCCCGATCGGCGACTGATCAACATGGATGACCTTGTCGATCTCATCAGCTCCGGTGATCGAGCGGTGCCGACCTGGGACCTCGCGGGCGTTGTAGATCCGTTTGGCGAGGGCGTTGTACAGGATGTGGTTGACCAACGTGGATTTGCCGGATCCGGACACACCGGTGACGGCGATGAGCTGGCCAAGCGGAAACGACACCGTGATGTTGCGCAGGTTGTGCTCAGTGGCCTTGTGTACGGTGATCTCCCGGCCCGGCGTACGCGGGCGACGGGAGGCCGGCAGCGGGATTGAACGGCGCCGCGACAGGTAGGCGCCGGTGAGCGACTCGCGGTTGCTCAGCAGCTCTTCAACAGTGCCCGAATGGACGACGTGGCCGCCATGCTCACCGGCACCCGGTCCGATGTCGACGGCCCAGTCTGCGGCCTTGATCGTTTCCTCGTCGTGCTCGACGACGATCAAGGTGTTGCCCAGGTCCCGGAGCCGGAGCAGCGTCTCGATGAGCCGCCGATTGTCGCGCTGGTGCAGCCCGATGCTGGGCTCGTCGAGCACATAGAGGACACCAACCAGTCCTGACCCGATCTGGGTGGCGAGCCGGATGCGCTGTGCCTCACCGCCAGAGAGGCTGCCCGTCGGACGGCTGAGCGAGAGATAGTCCAGGCCCACGTCGAGCAGAAACCTCAGCCGCTCGTTGATCTCCTTGAGCACCCGCTCGGCAATCTGCCGTTCCCGCTCGCTCAGCTCGAGCCGGCCGAGGAAGTCAGCCGTGGCATCGATCGACATCGACGACACCTCTGAGATGTTCTTGCCGCCGACGGTCACCGCCAGCGACGTGGGCTTGAGCCGAGCGCCCTTGCACACCCGGCACGGCACCTCCGCATGTAGCCCGCGAACCGCTCCCGCGACGTGTCGCTCTCCGCTTCGGCGTGCCGCCGCTCGATGTACGGGATGACCCCTTCGTATTTCGCGTTGTAACTGCGCTCACGGC
>ERZ1370068.5568-contig-459_pt1 | contig 30356 bp, 42 predicted proteins | sample MGYA00561227_ERZ1370068 | MGnify/ENA primary metagenome ERZ1370068 (study PRJEB38410, sample SAMEA6850437) | metagenome | study: Metagenomic assessment of the ecological functions of the soil: analysis of the soil microbiota associated with the...
CGGTTACGTATTGCTCACGCTCAATCTATCAGTCATGCCGGGCTTACGCTCGCCTACTTGGACCATATGCGAGATGAGTTCCGCGCACCGAGGCCGCCCACCGTCCCAGTACCACCTGATGGAGGCGACGGAGGTCGCGCTGACCGCGTGCGCGCGAAGCGATCGCCGAGCTGCCGCGAGCGAGCGCGGGATCCTGACGCTCAGGTTCGAGCGTGGCTGGTCGGCGCGGAGAATCATGAGGAGCTGGGACTCCCCGAGCCTCGCAGCGCGTACACGCTTATCGCGCGCGCATCCTTCGTTTCCTGCGCCGGAGGATCGAGAGCGCCGACGCAGGTTCCGGAGAATGACGCGACGCGCGACGACGTGTCTCGACACCTCTCCGTGGACGAGATCGCCGTACTCGCCGAAGGCGATCAGCTGCGGGGCGCGGACGCGGCGCTCGGGCACCTCGCGACCTGCCGCAGCTGCATGGCCGTGTACGCGGACGCCGTTCGCTATCGCGCGGCCTGGCTCGCGCTGACCGGATCTGTTTCGAACGCCGGAGACACTGGTTCGGTTCGCGTTGAGGCGCTGCGCGCGACGATGCCCCCACCCACGCGGCGGACGCGCCCGCCGGCGTCGATCGCCCCGATGGTCGCGGTGGCCGCGGCGTTCGTGATCATCGCCGGCCAGGGTTCGGATGGGTCTCTTCCGGCCGCGGCGAGCTGGGGACAAGGAGCTGCCGGCGCCGATCCGCGCAGCGCTCGAGACCTCGTCCGCGACCAGGGCTCGTGAATTCCGGCCGGCGGGCAGTGGCGGATATCCGCCGCCGAGCTGCGCTCGGGAGACCGCGGTCCGCCCCCGGATCTCGCGACGGCGGTCAGAGCAGGCCGCACGCGCTACGAGTCAGGACACCTGCACCGGAGGACGGCGCCACGCCGTCGCCGCGGGGCTGCTGGCGTCGGGACAACTCGACGCGGCGCGCGGATACTCGGACGAGGCCCGACGCCGTGCGCCCGGGACTTCCGCCTGCACGTGCTCGCCGCGAACATCGCCTACCGATCGAGTGACTCGCCGCTGCCGAGCGCGAGTTGCGGAGCGCTCTCGAGATCCGCCACGGCGACCGGTCGCCTCAGCTCGACCTGAGGCCTCGGTGCTCGCCGAGCAAGGCCAGAGGGATGCGGCGATCGACGTGCATCACCACTCGCCCCCGGGGATCGGACCCGCTGAGCACGCGGGCGCGACGCGAGCTGGCAGGCGCTCCGGACGCGCGAGCGCCGAACGCCGGCGCTGGATCGGCGTTCACGGCGCGCTCGCCCATCGGCGTCGACGCCTGCGCGAGCGTTCTTCTCGGCAGAACGCCTCCACGCGTCCGTAGAGCCGCGAGGTCACGAGCGGATCCGGGCACCATGTGCGTGAAACCCGCGAGCGGCATGAACTCGTACGGCTTGCCGGCGCGGAACAGCGTCGTCGCACAGCTTGAGGCTGTGTAGGAAGTACACGTTGTCGTCCGAAGTACCGTGGACGATGAGCAGCGGACGTTCGAGCTTGTCCGCGTAAGTGAGCACAGAGCTGGCGCGATACCCGCGGCGTTCCGCTCCGGCAGGTCGAGATAGCGCTCGGTGTAGAACGTGTCGTAGTCGCGGAAATCGGCGACCGGAGCGCCCGCCACGCCGGCGCGGAACGACGTCAGGTCGGCGCATCGCCGCCATCGCCGAGAAGTAACCGCCGAACGACCAGCCGTAGATGCCCGACGCGCGTGAGGTCGAGCTGCGGCATCCTCGTCCCAGCGCCTGCAGCGCCTCGACCTGATCGTTGAGCGGAACGTCGATCAGGTTCGCGTCGGATCGCGCGCTCCCATACCCGCCGCGCGTGACGGCGTGCCACGGCCGTCGAACGACACGACGACGAGCCGTGGTTCGCGATCCACTGGTCGAGCAGGTAGCGGTGGTGCGACTGCACCACCATCTGCGAGTGCGGTCCGCCGTAGACGCTCACGATCACCGGGTACGAGGCGTGCGGGTCGAAGCCCTCGGGCTCGATCACGGCGCCGCGGGATGCGCCGCCGCCCAACCGTGACGAAGCGCACGTGCCGTCTCGAGGCTCGAGCCGCTCGGCCGCGGAGGCTGCAGCTCGCCGACGACGGTTCCATCGACGTTCTCGACCCGCTTGATCGGTCCCGCCTTGGGCCCCTCGAAGCCGTGCACCCATACGCGCGAGCGCTTGCCGAACGTTCCACTGTGGACGCCGGCGTCGCGGGTGACCGCGCTGGGGTCCGCTTCGCGCCGGCGCCGAACGGCACGCGATAGATCTGGACCTGTGTGGGATCGTCGCCCGCCTCGATCCACGCGACGCGCGCCGCGTCGGTCGACGCCGATGAGATCGTGTAGCCCCAGGTCGGGACGCGTGAGCGAGCGCTGGAGCTCGCTGTCGCTGCCGCGTAGCTCGGAGTCTGCCAGCGCCGCCGCGCTCGGTCATCCAGCAGGAACCCGCTGCCGTCCTCGAGCCAGCGCGAGTACGCTCTGCTCCGAGGTTGATCCACGCGTCGTCGTGCTCGATGACTAGCGGACGCGTCTTGCCCGTCGCCGGATCCGGCGGTGAACTTACCCAGGTACTCGGACTGGCGTCGATCGATCACGCCCACCGTGAGCGGCGCGTTCCTTCTGTCCAGTGCACGGTGGCGAGGTACGGGTAGTGGTCGCGATCCCACGGGATCCACATCGTCGGTCCTCCCGTGATCGCGATGACGCCCAGCCGAGACGATCGCGTTGCGCGTCCCGACGCGCGGGAAGCGCCAGCCTTCGGGACTCACGCTCGGGATGCGTCGGGTCCATGATGTGCAGCACCTCGATGGGCGAGAGGTCGGCGGATTCATGCAGGCGATCGACGCGGCTGTCCGGTGACCACCGGTAGCCGCTGAACCGGTCCATCTCCTCCGGGCCACGAACTCCTCGGCGAGGAGCCGTGCGTGATCGGGTCGTGGCGCGCCGTCGGTGAGCCGGCGTTCACGACCGGTCACGCGGCGTCGGTGACGTAGAGATCGCCATTGCGAACGCACGCCGCGTACGCACCGTTGGGGACAGCTGCGGATCGATCGGATCGCCCGCGGCGCTCGTCCGGGCTCGGTGATGGCGCCGCTCAGAGCGCTCGATCACGAACAGGCGCCCGGTGAGCGGTAGCGAGGATCCGCTTCCCGTCCTCCGACAACTGATAGACGCAGTCTGCCGCGCGCCGCCTGGCGCTGGCGCGCTTGCGGCGTCGCGCGCTCTTCGGCAGACAGAATCTGCTCCTCGTGGCCGCGCAGAATCTTGTCCGCCGTGAGGAGCACGCGCTCTCGCCGGCGAGGCGGTGTCGAACTCCCCACGGAGATCCTGCACGAAGCTGCGCGGACCGGAGCGCAGGAACAGCACGGGCGTCGCCGCCGGGCGTCGACGCGGATCGCGTTGGGCTGGCCGAGTCGGAATCGGTAGGTTGCCGCGTACTGCCGCAGGAAGCTGCTGTCGGCGGAGACGCGCCGATCGCGCGGCCTGAGCACGCGGCGTGCTCGGTGTCGCGGCATGGGCCGTCGAAACGAAGAGGATGACGAGGGTGACCAGGGGGAGCGGCCTCGCGCATGGCGCCGATTATGGCGGCACCTGGTCGGGCGGATGCCACCTCGGCCGTCACGGGCGCGGCGGTTTCAGGCACCGAAGCACGTGGCCCAGGCTGGGAGCCCCTACGGCGCGAGCGCGACGGCGCTCCTGACTCCGCGCGCGCGCAACCAATCGGCGACGACGCGCCTCGCACGGTCGCCGTCGCCAAACGTGCTCGACTCGACGTGTCCGCGCGTCGGGGAACGGGACGAACGCACGAGGTCCGGCCGGGCGGCGGCGAGAGCGTCGCGACACGTCGATCGGACACCGCATCGTCGCGCTCACCGTGGACGATCAGCATGGCGGGTCTGGAACTCCCCGCTGCGTGCCGCACCTGGACCAGGAGTCGTCCCAGCGAATTCCGGAGCGCAGCCACGTGACGAACTTGCCGCAGCGACGCGGACCGCGGCGGCGCACGACGCTGCCGCGCGTTGAGCGCAGCGCCGCGTCCCCAGTCGAGCGCGGGCGCATCCAGCACCGCCGCACGCACATCGCGACGCAACGTCGATTTGCGCAGGAGCTCGAGCGACGATTCCGCCGCCCATGCTGCACCCGACGAGGGACGACGTCGCGCGCCCCGTGCTCGGTGGCGAAGCGGACCGCCATCGTCCACGTCGTGCCATTCCGTGAATCCCAATCGGTACCCGCCACCGTCCACACGCGGCGCGCCGCGGTCGTTCCGATATGTGATCAAGAGACACGGCAGCGCCAGCTCGCGATACGCCGGCAGCATTCGAAGCAGCTCGGCACGCAGTCGCTCCGCGACCGTGCACGAAGATGGCCCAGGTCGAGATCCCTCCCCGGGATCAGCCAGGCGGCGAGCGGACCGATGCGGAGCGTCGATGGTGAGCGGGACGAACGCGATGCCGAGCCAGGTCTGCGGGTCTGCGTCCATCGCGAAGCCGGCGAGGCGCCAGGTCCTCACCGGGCGGCGTGCCGCCTGCGATCCGGAAACGCCGGACGACGTCACTCTGAGTCGCCGGCGAGGATCAGGCCCACGGCGCCTGAAGCCTCCCTCCCACTCGAGCGCCACGGCCCCGGCCTGAGCGCCTCGGATTGGTCGCGAGCGTGATCGTCGAGTCGGTGCGACCGAGGATGGCCTGTCCGCGCAGCACGCGCGGCGCGTCCGGGCCGAGGATCGAGTTCGAGTAGTACCAGCCCACGCCGGCGAGCGCCGCGATGACCATCACGGCGACGATCACCAACCATCGGAGTGCGGCATCGTCTCATGGCAGCGGCCCTCGACCGGAACGAGCGGACCGCGCGAGACTATCAGCGCGTACTCGATCCCGATCGCAGCGCGCGCACGACAGGACGGTGTCAATCACACGCGCCACCCACGATCGTACGTGACTTGGCACCCCGCCGCTTCTCTAGTCTCGCGTGCGGAACGCAGCCCAATGTCCTTCAGAGGATCGAACGCATGAATGCCAACGCCGGCAGCACCGTGACCACGGATCCACTGGCAAAGTTCAAGGCGATGCAGCGCGAGGGCTGGGCCCACTTCGGCCCGCTTGCCGCGTTCACGACACCGTGCCGCCGCGCGCCTCGTGCGCTTCGCCGGCGTGAAGCCCGGGCAACGCGTGCTCGACGTCGGCTGCGGCACCGGCGTCGTCGCCATCACCGCGGCGCGTGCGGGTGCCAAGGCTGACCGGCGCCGGATCTCACGCCCGGAGCTGTTGCGCGCTCGCGCGCGAGAACTCGATGATCGGGCAGCTCGACATCGACTGGCACGAGGCCGACGTCGAGCAGTTGCCGTTCGAGGACCGCCAGTTCGACATCGTGCTCAGCCAGTTCGGTCACATGTTCGCTCCGCGCCCCGACGTCGCGATCGGCCAGATGCTGCGCGTGCTCAAGCCGCGGCGTGATCGCGTTTTCGACCTGGCCGCCCGAGCAGTGCGTCGGTCTCTGTTCCAGCTCACCGCGCGCTACCTGCCCCCACTGCCCCCGGCGTGTCGCCGCCCATTCAGTGGGGCGAGCCGACCACGGTCCGCGAGCGTTTCGGCGCCGCCGTCCAGAACATCGCTTTCGACCGCGGCGTCATGATGATCCCGACGCTCAGCGTGCAGCATCACCGCTGGAACACGGAGCACACGTCCGGACAGGTGATCAGGCTCGTCGGGATGCTCCAGGCATCGACCCGCCAAGCTGGCCGAGTACCGCCGCGAGTACGACGCGATCCTCGCAGAGTACTTCGACCTCAACGAGACGCGGCAGTCGTATCTGATGAGCCGAGCCATCAAGGTGTAGCCCTGGACGAACCGGCGGCGCCGGAGGCGCGAAGTCGCGCTTCCGGCGCCGTCTTGCTTCAGGGAGACCCACCATCGGGTCGGAGCAAAGATTCGCGAGCCTCGCGAGAACTCATCGAGGTCGAGGCGGCGACCTCACTGAGGAGCTTCAGCTCGGAAAGGTCCGAGTCCGCGTCCTTCCAGTATGTCCGGGCGATGGCGGCCTCCCGAGACGCACCCGATGCATCACCCTCATGCTTCAGGACCAGCGCCCGGGCGGAGATGGCTGCCGCCGTAGGACGCATCGTGGTCGAGCATCTGCGCCGCGATGAATCCCGCCGTGTCCCAGTCGCCCGCGTCTCCGTGCTTCGCGCCAGCGTCTCGAGGCGGAACAGCGCCTGTGACCACGCGTCCGGCCCCGGCGCGCCTGCGAAGCGCGGACACGACATTCCTGGAGCCACGACCGTCTTCGACTCGCCCGGTCCGCAAGAGGAGCTCGCCCCGCAGCGCCTCCACCCACGGTTCCACCGCGGATCGACGCGGGACGAGTCCCGGTGTCACTCGCGGAACGAGCTCGAGCCTCGCTGCGCCGCCGCTCGAGTTCGCGCGACGCCTCGTCGACACGCCCCAGCGCGAGCAGGGCCTCGCCCGCTAGCGCGTGACCGACCGCGCGGATTGCGCGTGGCTCGCTGCGCTCAGCCCTCGCGCCGACTCGAGCGCCTCGTCATAGCGAGCGCGATGGATCAGGAAGTTGGGAAGCTCACGGAGGTTGAAGGCCGCGTACGCGTCCACGACGCCGAGCGCGGCGGACTCGCGCATCCTCTTCTCCGCGAGCCCGCATCTGCCCCTTGTACTCGTAGCAGGTCGCCGAGCAGGTTGGAGATTGTGCCCGTGGTGCCAGTCGAGGGCAGGGTCGGAGCTTCTCGGCCGCGTAGTACGCGCGCTCGAGCGTGTCCGCCTTGAGGAACTCGTGGATGGCGTCGTCGACGCGTCCGACGCGCCGCAGGTCGTGGCCCCACATGTGGGCCGCGTGCGGAATCGCCGGCGACAGCCGCGCATACGCCTCCCCGTGCTCGAGCGCCTTGTCGATGATCCCTGATCGTCTCGTACGTGTGGACGAGAAAGTGATGTGCCGAAGCGTGGTCCGGAACCAGGCGGAGGACGCTGTCGTAGAACGCCACCGAGGCCTCGTTGCCCGCGTTGACCCGCGGCCCGAGGCGTTGGCTTCCTCCGCATTCCACCACGCAGCAGCCATAGCTCGGGATCCTTGCGATCCGCGGCGAGCGGCGTCGTCGATCGATTTCTTCGCAGGGGCGCGAACTTGGCGGCGTTCTCGAGATCGTCGATGGCCTCGAGCTGCTTCGCTCGAATTCCGATCCATGCGCCACGCCCCCGCTCGCGCACGCGGGGCGAGCGCCTTCGCCTGGTCGTCAGGAACCGCTTCGGCGCCGGCGGCGTCGCTCTGAGTCCGGAATGCACCCGTAGCTCAACGTAGCATACGCCATCGCCAGATTGGGGGTCGAGACGGAGCGCCTGATGAAAGCAGACCTCGCCGCCTCGATCCAGACGTAGGACTCGAGATAGTTGAGCCCCTGGTCGCAGTAGGCCTGCGCGTCCTTCGAGTTCGTGGTAACGCGCTCGACCGAGTTTCCGATGCCGCGCCGGAGGAAACCGGACGCTCGAGCAGCCCCCGCCGGGACGTAGCTCGGAGGCGCGGCGCAACCCGCGTGGATCTTCACTCGGCGCGGACAACGCCGCGACGAGCACGAGCAAGACGAGGCCTACGACGATCCGAGCAATGGAGACATCTCGAGACATGCGCGCGCTTCCCCGACCGCCTGTGGCGGAGTGAAGGCGGCACCCGGTTCTAACCTTCGTCCTGGAGTTATTCGCGTGGACAAGCCATGCTCCACGATCCGAACGAGTTAGCGGCACCCAACATCGAGAATGGTCGGCCCGCCCACGAGAAAACGAGGCTTCACTCCGAATTAGCTGTCCTTCTTCCGCGGATTAGTCGATAGTGCCTCTGTCTTCGGTCGTGTATGGATGTGCCGCCCGTTCAGATTGCGCCAGGGACTTCTCTGGCGTTTTTTGGCCGGCGCCCACGATCGAAGCAACGGTCATTCAGGACCGGACGCAGCCGCTGGCGTGAGATGCGGCAAGTGCGGGTTCTCGGACCCGGATACAACAGGAGTTTCCAGTGGCTAGTGGCACCGTGAAGTGGTTCAACGAGGCGAAGGGCTTTGGCTTCATCTCCCAGACGGATGGCGAGGACGTGTTCGTCCATTTCTCGGCCATCGCGGGCGACGGCTTCAAGACGCTCGCCGAGGGAGAGTCGCTCGAGTTCGACGTGACGCGCGGCCCGAAGGGGCTGCAGGCGTCGAACGTTCCGCGAAGTCGGAGGCACTCAGCCGACCTCGCGCTTGGGGGCGGTGTTCGTGCAGGACTGCCGCCCCCTCGCGTTTCCGCCGAGCGCCGGCATTCGCCCTCATCGAGCGACAATCTTGACGATCCATTCCGCGAGCGTCCTCGCCGCGATGCGGATCCGTTCGAGTCATCTCCGGCGTGAAGACTCGACCCCCGGCACCGAGTGATTGAACGCGTGGGATAGCCCTGGCAGCAGCCGGATCTCAACACGGCGATTGCCCCCACCTTCGATGAGCGCGGCCGCTCGCGGCGGCGTGATGTCGCCCGCACCAGCTGATCCGCGTCGCCCTGCCCATGATCAGCACGGGGCAGTGAATCTTCGGCAGCACGGCCCGTGGCGGGCGCTCGAGGTGCTCGCGCATCCAATCCGTGAGACCTGCGGCGTGCTGCGCATCGCCGCCGGCCTTCGCCCCTTGGAGCATGGGCATCAGCCGCGGCGCGGGTCCGTCCGGTTGGAGCCGGCCTGCTCTATCGAAAGCGGAGTCGACGTTCACCGCGGTGGCTCCGCCAACAACGCGATCCGGCGATGCTCGCATCCTCCGCGGCCAGCACCTCGCAACAGTCTTCGCGCCCTCCACTGTCAGCGTCCCGGCGAGGGGACGAACCTGGCGAGGGTCGATCTCGCGCCTCGACTGCGCACGAGGGAGATCGCGGCGCGCGTGTCGCCGAGCCGCGCTGACAATCCTGGGGGTCCGGTCGGACTCGCGCGTGCTGGCCGGCACCGCCGCGATCATCGTGTCGAAGCACCGCGACACCGTTCGCCAACACCAGCGTGATCGGCGAGAACGCGAAAGGGGCCTCCGCTCGTCTCTTGTCCTGCCGGCCCCATCGCCCGAGGGCGGGAGCCCGGCGACCGGCCACCGGCGCACGGGACCTCCTCGAACGCTTCAGCGTGCCGGCGAGCGTCACTCTGCCATGGCGAAAGCTTCAACTCCGGAGATCGCGATCGCGAAGCCACGGTCCGGGGCTCGGCCAGGCCGCGAGGGATCGCTGGCATCGCGGCGGCCGAACGATGCCCGATCGTCCTTGCGATCAACACTCGAGCTGCGCTCCCGGCGCGAATCGCGAGGGCACGGCTGCGGGAAACTGGAGGCGGCAACCCGGTTCGAGCACAGGGAACAAGGGTTTTTGCAGACCCTCGCGCTCGCCACTTTTGGCTAGCCGCGCGCCCCGAGAAGAGATTTTGTGGGGCGGAGAGTTATAGCGCATGGGTGAAGGGAGATCCGGTTTCTCCAGATGGGTCCCGCGTTGGGACCTACGCCTCGCCGTCTGAGATTCACTCGCCGTTGGCCGACTCTGGCTACCACCGCGCGTGCCGCTGAACCTACCGCCCGGTGGAGGCCACGCACATCGATGACCTGACGCAGGGCAATCACGATCTTCCCGGAGTGTGGCCCAGCGCATTATGAACGGACAAGCTCTCGAGCCTCGGCAACAGCGTGACTCCCCGGACCCAATCCCTCCATCAGCGCCTCAGGTGAGCGCCCTAACTCCTCACTGCGCCGTCTCCAACCCGGCGAGAAACTCCGCTGGGCGAGGTCTTCCGCATCATGCGCTCGTTGCCTGCGAGCCTCTGGAGGTGCTTGTCCTGTCGCCCGTCAATCCACGCAGCTGCGGCTGGTTCATCGCATTGAACGACGATTGACTGCCACCGGTTGTACTGCCAGAGCTCCTCGTAGATCGTATGCGCGAGCCCGAGGCGGCCGCACGCTCGCTTGCTCAACCGTCAGACCGAGAGCAGGCGAGCCCGGGACATGAACTCCCGTCAATGAAAAGATGCTCCACCGACCCATGAATCGAATTTCTTCCCTTAGAGAAACGTGCGGCTGTCCGCCGAATGAGTGATGTAGACGGTCTCATCGTGTGAAGCCAATCCTGATACTGTCTCCAGTCAGCATCGATAGTCCGCTGCTGCTCGTCCTGTGCAAGCTCTTCGATCCGAAACATGCGCTTGGTGTAGCCGCTAGCTTCTCGGCTCATACCGCATCGCCACTGCCCCCGAGCCGAACTCCAGCCGGCTCACGAGCTTCAAGTCGAGACGCTTCTGATAACCCCGCGAACAACGTCGGCCCATGGCCCGCTACCCTGGGATGCACGACGAACTCGTACTCATCGATCAATCCCAGCTCCGCCAAGGCCTGCGGAGCTTCACGCCTCCCACGAACAGTCCCTTGCCCGACTCCCGCTTGAGCTGCTGAACGGCCTTCCCCAGATCCCCGCGCACGAGCTCCGCGTTCCAATCGACCCGATCCAGGGTGCTCGACACAACGTACTTCTTTGCCGCGTCGATCGTACGGGCCGAAGGGTTCCATCCAGGGTTCCATCCAATCAGGCTTGGCTCCGTCCGCGCCGGCCGCCACCGCGGCCTCCATCATTTCGTAAGTCACCCGGCCAAAGAGGAGGGCATCGGCCTGGGCGATGTTCTCGCTTGCGTTACGATGCAGGTCTTCGTCCACGACACCGTTCACGATGATCGCAGCACCCGTCCAATGTGACGTTGATGGAATACCGAAGGGGTCGCATTACGTGCTCCCAAAGAAAGGTGTGGGGTAGGACTACGCCTTGCGTACTGGGTAGCGCAGGTGTGTAACGCCGACGCCCGGGATCACCGTCGGGTTGCCAAGGACGGCTGGCGTGCCGGCGAGGTGGTCGAAGAGTCGAACTCCGGAGCCAAGAAGAACCGCCGCGATGTCGACGTGGATTTCGTCGAGGAGGCCAGCATTCAGGCACTGCTGGATGGTGTCAGCGCCGTGGACCCCAACGGACTTCCCGGCGGCGGCGGCTTTGGCTTGGTTCACGGCGCTTTCGATGCCGTCGGTCACGAAGTGGACAGTCGAGTTGGGTCGCGGCCATCCGGCGGGGATGTGGTGGGTAAGTACGAATGCTGGTCCCCAAGCGTGATTTCCGCCCCAGCCTTGGGCGACGTCGAAAGTGCGTCGACCGGTGAGCATGGCACCAAGTCCGGACGTGAGACCGCGAAGGTGCTCGGCGCTCGGCCCGGACACCTTGAACGTCATGGGGTCCGACCCTCCGGTGTGGATTTCGACGTCCCCCGAGGTGAAGTACCAGTCGAACACTTCGGCCACGCCATCGTTGAGGTCGGCGACGTAGCCGTCGAGCGACATGGACATGATTGCGACAACCTTCGACATTGCGATGTTCCTTTCGAGGGGCCGAGTCGATTACTTCACGGTCGAGTCGACAGCGGTCTTGGAGCGGCTACCCGCCGCGGAGGTTCGTCTGGGCCGGCGGACGGTCCTCACCTTCCCGCTCCTTCCTCCTCCGCAGAAGAACAGATCGCCGCCATCGGACTCGAGCCCCGACACGCCCACTCCGGGCGGCATCTCGAGCCTCTCCAGGACCTCTCCCGTTCGAGGATCGACTCGCCTCAAGTCGCTCTCGTCGCCTTCCCAGGTGCCGTGCCAGAGCTCTCCGTCGACCCAGGTGACCCCGGTGACGAAGCGGTTGGACTCGATCGTGCGAAGAATCGCCCCGGTCTCGGGATCGACTTGATGGATCTTCCGGTCCCGATAGTGCCCCACCCAGAGCGTCCCTTCGGCCCACGTGAGCCCCGAGTCACCGCCGCCGCCGGGCGCCGGGATCGTGGCGAGCACACGGCCGGTCTTCGGATCGATCTTCTGGATGCGATCCTCGGCGATCTGAAACAGGTGCTGGCCGTCGAAGGCCGTTCCTGCATGCGCGGCGACGTCGATCGAGCGCAGCGTCTTCCCGCTCGCGGGATCGAACGCGATCAGCTTGTCGCCGGCCGCAAACCAGACGTTCTGACCGTCGATAGGTGACGCCATGCACGTGGTCGGCACCCGCGAAAGGGGCCGTACTCACGAACGATCTCGGCGGTTGATCGAACGCATGCGTCCAGCCTAGTCGATCGGTAGCGGCGCGGGGAGCAACAAAGTCGTCGTGAATCCCGGCACGGGCGGCGTCATCCAGCGACGAGCCTCGCCCGCGACCGAAGGACTGCACCTTGCCCGCGCCCGCAAGCGAGTCGAGCGCCCGCTGCACGGTGCGCTGGCTCGTTCCCAGCGCGAGTGCCAGGGCCGAGCTCGACCATGATTCACCGTCGGCGAGGAAGGCGAGCACGACCGCATCCTCCCTTCGACCGGCGGCGCGAGCACGATGACCTTGCGTGCGCGGCGCGGCGTCAGCACAAAGCCTCGCTTCGTCGCGCTCACGCCGGCCAGCGCTCGAAGCACCGCACGAAGCCGCCCGACTTCGACCCGCAAGCGCGCGCGATGCGATTCGTCGGCGAGCTTCGATCCGAATGCGCGCGCGATCGAGCGTGTCCCTCGGGACGTCCTCGGCCACGCTTCGCCGAGCGCGCGTGCGAGCGCGAACAATACCGGTCGCCTGGCGAGCGACACCACCTTGCCGGCGTCATGCACGACATGACGGCACGCATCCACGACGAATGCGTTCGAAGCCATCAACGCTTCGACCTCCTCGAGCAGGAGCATTCGCTCCTCGCCTCTCGCCATCAGGCGCGCAGCGGGCGTGTTCAGGACGTCGAATGCGCTCTCGACCTCGGCCGCCAGCGCAGGGATGCGTGCCTGGTGCGCGGCGCGCTCGGCCCGAGCGAGGGCAGCGCGCGCCACCTTCGTCCGGAGGCGCCGCATCGCGATCCCCGCGGCGACCAGCTCGTGGACGGTTCTCGACCCGGGAGGCAAGAGCGCGGGGCGGAGCTCGGCGAGCATGCGCTCGGCCTCGTCGATGCGCCCGATCAGGAGGAGGCGCCGGATCTCGAGATAACGCGCGTGCGCGGCGTTCGACTCGGTCGCCGTGCTGCTCGAGCGTCGTCCGCGCCGCACCGAGCGCCTTCGCAGGCCACCCCAGGTCGCGCGAGGCGAGCGCGACCTCGGCTTCGGCGACCACACACCGCGCGCGGGCCACGGCCTCCTTCGGACCGAAGGCACGCGCGGCACGACGCAGCAGGGCTCTGGCTCGAACGAGGTCGCCGAGCTGCGCCATCGCGATGCCTCGGAGCGCGAGCGCCGGAGCGTCGTCGCGCAATGCGACCCGCTTCAATGCTCCGAGGGGATCGCCGGCCGCGAGTGCGCGCGCCGCGGCGGTGATCAGAGAGTCCACGGGAATCCCGTCACACTTGTCACTCCCCGCCGTTGGGCCAGCCAGCATCCAATCTACCCGATGACCTGCACGCGCCAAGTCTGTCGAGGAGCGCGGTGGCAGGGGTGCTGAATCGGCAGTGAGTGTAGGGCCAACGCAGGAGGAACCGGACATGGTGGACATTCTGCACAGAGTCGGAATCAGTGGTCGTCCCTGGATGACACGTACAAGGCGCTGGCCACGCGCGACGGCATCGCCGCGTGGTGGACGACTGCCACTCAGGGAGAGAGCAAGGTCGGCGGAGTGCTCCAGTTCCGCTTCAAGGCCGGCGGATTCGACATGAAGGTGCTCGAACTCGATCCCGCCAAGCGCGTGCTCTGGCAAGTGGTCGACGGCCCCAAAGAGTGGATCGGCACGAGAGGTGAGCTTCGATCTCAAACAGGATGGTGACTTCACCATCGTCCTCTTCAAGCACCAGGGTTGGAAGGAGCCCGTGGAGTTCATGCACCACTGCAGCACCAAGTGGGCCGTTTTCCTGCTGAGTTTGAAGTCGCTGGTGGAGACCGGGAAGGGCGCCCCGGAACCGAACGACGTCAAGATCGACAATTGGAACTGAACATGAGAATCGGAATCATCGGCGCTGGAGGCATGGGCAGGACGCTTGCGCGCCGCCTCGCCAAGCTTGGGCATCGCGTCTCGATTGCGAACTCGAGAGGACCGGAAAGCCTGGCCGCGCTGGCGTTCGACGATTGGCGCGGCGCCTCGTTTCCGTGGTCGACGCCGCCAAGTCCGGAGAAGTCGTCCTCCTCGCGATTCCAACCAAGGCCGTCGCCGATCTTCCGCGAGGGCTGTTTGCGAACGTGCCGAGCGACGTCGTCGTGATCGATGTCGGCAACTACCATCCGGAGCTTCGCGATGGCCGCATCGACGCGATCGACCGAGGCATGCTCGACAGTCAATGGGTCGCTGAACAGATCGGGCATCCCGTGATCAAGGCGTTCAACAACATCCTCGCCAGAGCCTTCTCGAAAGAGGTGTTGCGAGGGGAACGAAGGGACGGATCGCCCTCCCGGTCGCGGGCGATTCGTCGGACGCCAAGGCAGCAGTGCTTCGCCTCGTCGACGATCTTGGCTTCGACCCTGTCGACGGTGGTGATCTGGACAACTCCTGGCGACAGCAGCCCGGAACGCCGGCTTACTGTCGGGATCTTGAAGCCACTGCTCTCCGGCGCGCGCTCGCCGAAGCCGATCGGAGCCGGATCGCCGAATACCGCGCCGAACGGGAGGCTCAGTATCAGGAGGGAAATCGCAGCGCAGAAACCAGGAGGCTCAGCGCGTCCGTGACGCGCCACCCTCGGGGAGAAATGGAAATGTTGCTCGAGAGCAAGAACGCCGTGGCCCACGCGCCGCAGCCTGGAGGTTGATATGCGAAAGTTGATTGCCGGCATGAAGGTGTCGGTTGATCAGAAGATCGAAGGCACCGAGGGCTACGCGGATTGGGTCGACGCGTGGTCTGACGACTACGACCTGATGCCGCAAGTGGACGCATGCCTGCTCGAGCGGGGATGTACCCGGGATACGAGCAGTATTGGACCGCGATACAGAATGCGCCGGACAAGCGTCCTTCCGATGACGGGCAAGTTCCCGACGCCGGCCGAGATCGAATACGCCCACTTCACCGCGAAGACCCGCATCATGTGCTTCGAGCACCCTGTCTTCGGCGCTCTGGCCCAAGACGAGTTTCGTCCGGGCACTCGACGAAATTGCCGCCCTCAAGCAGCGACCGGGAAAGGACATCTATCTCGTGGGGGTGCTCGAACGGCCGCGAGCCTCATCGATGCCGGACTGGTGGATGAACTCCGCCTGATCGTTCATCCCCTGATCGCCGGCGAAGGGAAGGCGCTCTTTCAGGAATGAACCGTCGTCGCGCGCTCGAGCTACGGAAGGTTCAGCAGCTTCAAGATGGGCGTGTCAGCCTGATCTACGGAGCCGGCTAAGGCGCGCGCGCACAAAAACGGCCCGAGGAGCGCAGAGCCCCTGGCCGCCGGTCACGTGCGAGTGCGATGCCGTTGATACCTCTACCTCGCCGCCATCGCCAAGCTCTTCGCCGCCTGCTCGATCAGGTGGGCCACGGAGCCTGGCTGCGACACGTACACGGAGTGGCTGCCCTTGACCTCGACCACGGTCGCGCCGGCACGCTTGGACATGCCGCGCTGAGCGTCGGGCGGGATCATCTTGTCGTCGGTCGTGACCATGTACCAGCTCGGCTTGGTCTTCCACGCCGGCTCGGTGACGGCGCCTGCCAGTGCCTCGAGGCCCCAGGGAACCTGCGCGTCGGCCATGAACGCAGCGGCGTCCGCATCGACGTCGGCCGCGAAAGGACGAGCGCGAACTTCGCCTTGTCGAGGAACAGGAACCCATCCTGCGGCGGAAGGATCGGCGGCACCGGCGCGCCGGGCGGAGGGTCCTTGATCAGGGATGAGACCGACTCGCCCTTGTCCGGAGCGAACGCGGCGATGAACACGAGCCCGGCGACGTTCGGATGGGTGCCCGCCTCGGTGATCACGACGCCGCCGTAGGAATGGCCGACGAGGATCGCCGGACCGCTCTGCGCGGACAGCGCGCGCTCTTCGTCGCCGCCACGTCGCCGGCGAGTGAGATGGTGGGGTTCTGAACGATGGTGACGCTGAAGCCGTCCTTCTTGAGGATCTTGTGGACCCTCCCAGCCCGATCCATCAACGAACCCGCCATGAACCAAGACCACGTTCTTGATGTCCATCGTGACCTCCCTGTGAAGGTGTGTCGATTGCGGCCAGGTTTGCGGGGGAGACCTTCAGCTCGAGCCGAATGACGCGCGGCGCACGATGCTGTCCTTCGACCCGGTGAGGCGGATGAAGTAGATGCCCGGCGCCATCTGGCGACTCGGTCGCCACGACACCGTCCCCGTGGATGACCCGCGATCGACGATCTGCTCCACCCGGGCTCCCCGCACATCGAGGACCTCGACGCTGAGCGGGCCCGCGCCCGCATACTGGATGCTCAGCGCATCGCGGAACGGCGTCGGACCGGCGACGAGGTACGATCCGGAAGCGTGCGCCGATGGGACGTCCACGGTCGATCCGGGAACCTGCGGCCTCCCGCGTTGTTCCACGCGGTGAAGACGAACGACGCTGTCGCCACGGCGGCAACATTGATCCCGCGGCTCCGCGTCGGGCTCGCGTGCTGCTCCACAGCGAGGCATAGTAGATAGAGTTGAACGAACCGCCGGAAGCCGCTCGGGCGGTATGCATCGGCCTCGAGGACCACGCTCACACTCCGCCCGGGAGTCGTCGACGAACTCGAACATGGCGTCGACGGGATTCGGGTAGTAGGTCACAGGCGTCACCGGTGTGGTCAGCTCGCCGATGTGGGACGACATCATGGTGGTTTCGTACCGGGAGTGGATGCCGTTGTTGCCCGTGAACTGACCGTCGTAGTTCCGGGTGCAGTGTAGAGGCTGACATGCGTCGCCGACGTAGTGGCAGAGATCGGCGATCGTGGTAGCCGCAGCGCTCCACTGCTGATCCTGGAACTGCTGGGTCAGGGTGGTCACGACCTCTCCCACCGCCCAGGGTACGATGCCGTTCTCGAGCACCGTCGCGGCCCCGTACTCGCGCCTCGAGCACGGCGCGGTCGTGGGACAGCGTCCCGGTGAAGAACTCGGGGTAGTTGTCGATGTCGATGTAGTGACGGTAGCTCTGCCGGGGGTGGTAGGACGGCGAGTGTCCGGGTCGGTCACCTTCTGGTCCACCCACGTGGCGTCGTAGGCCCGCAGGCCGTCGATGTGAGGGCGGCAGGTGCTTCGAGTAGTTCTGGGCAATGTAGTGGTGCGTCGCGAAGCCCCATGTCCAACCTGGGGCGGGGAGGCAGATGGCGAGGACGCAGCCAAGGCGAATACGCGACGGACTACGGCGGGACGGGAGCGCAGCAAGACGGCCTCACCTTAGCTGGAGTGTGTGGGACGCCGGTGGGAGGTGTTCAGCCGGCAGAAGTGTAGCACCCGGACGGACGGTCCCCTCGTGAGCCCGAAATTGCGCTGCCACTCCTTGCGTCGCACAGCTGATTCGCGGATGGTGCTGGCTTGGCTCTTAGTGTTGTCTCTACTACGACTCAGGAAAACACATGGAACCCGCCTCGCCGCTCATTCACTGGCCGGATCCGCTGATCGAGCTGCTCGGCTTCGTCGCCTCGTTCCTGGCGGTTGGGGCGGTGGGATTCCGCCTCCGCGTGATCGCTCGAGTGCTGGGCGCGCGAACAGCGAATGCTGACGATCGACGTCTGCTGCACGACTCGGCGGCCCGCGCCGCGAGCCTCGGCCTCGTGGGGCGCCTTCATCTCCACCGTGCTTTCGCCACGCGGCTGCCGGCGTTGGCGGAGCGTCAGCACGTGACGGTGGGTCACATCCTCACGTCGAGCCCGCGAAACCCAGCTCAAGCGGCACTCGTCCTGTCGGTGCTGATCGGGCTCGGGCTTGCCGTTAGACGTGTGGGTTCAGGCTGGTGGCTCGCGGCGATCGGTGTGATCGATACGGGACCGCTCGCCGGCGTGTTCTTCGGCCAGTGGAACCGCCTGGTCGTGCCGATTCACCGGCTCGCGGGTGGACTGTGGATCGGCACACTGTTCATGCTCGTGATCGCGGGACTCGGGACGGTTCTGCGGAGCCCGCTCCGTCCGAGCGCCGCGGAGCGATGGTCGCAGATCTCGTGAACGCGTTCTCCTCGCTCGCGCTCGTGTCAGCCGGAGTGCTCGCCACATTCGGCGTGATCACCGCCTGGCAACACCTGCACACCCTCGCCGCCCTGTGGACCACTCCCTACGGCGTCACACTGATCGTCAAGCTGCTGGTGGTAGCCTGGTGCTCGCGCTCGGCGCGTGGAATTGGCGTCGGCAGAAACCCTGCTCGGGTCCGAGGCGGGCGCCGTCAACCTGCGCCGGACGGCCACGGGCGAATTGGCGGCCGCGGGGGTGGTGCTGGCGATCAGCGCGATTCTCGTGAGTTTGCCCAGCCCGAAGCCGCCGCGGGCTGCCGCCGCTGGCGCGCGAACCGAGGCCAGTCCAGCGAATCGAGACACACGTCGAACGGCGCCGTGACATTGCTTCCGCAGGTTCTCGAGCTCGACTGACAGATTCGGCATCGCCACAGATAGCACGCAGGCGGACTGCCCTCTTCACTCCTGGGTTCAGCTCTTGTGCGCGTCCGTCTCCCCCCGTGCCGGCAGCGGCATCGTGCAGCACACCGCGGTGCCGTCCAGCACCAAGGTGTCGTCATCGCGCAGCACGCGCGTCGCCAGCTCGGTGATGGGCTTGTCCTCGCGGACTTTCAGCACGCGGACCTCGCCGATGATCGTGTCGCCCGGGCGCACCGGCGCCTTGAAACTCCAGTGCACCTCGAGAAACACCGTGCCCGGCCCCGGCAGGTCCTCGGCAACCACCGCGTTCAAGATGCCGCTCGTCACGCCACCCTGGACGACGATCCCGCCCATGCGCGTCCCTGCGCCAACCCCAGGTCGTAGTGCAGCGGATTTCGATCGCCGGTCATCTCGGTGAACAGCTCGATGTCGCGCGCGGTGACGGCTCTCCTGCGCGAGGCGGTTTGTCCGACGGCGGGAATGCCGCGGGGCCAGACCGGCGTGGCGTCGTGTCCGCGCCCCTCGCGGTCTGCAGACTCAGGCACGTGACGGCGCGACGCGATGATCGAGACATCTGCACGAGATGATCGCTCAGGTCGCGCGCGCATCGGCCGCGGCGCCGTCGATGAGGCTGGACTTGCGCCGTCGCAGGAACGGAAGGCCCAGCGAGATACATCCCGGGTGCCTGGACGATGCCGCCGTCGTGTCGGATGCGACCCTTGTGGTCGAGCACCGGCACGTTCAACCACGAGTAGTCGGGACGGAAACCGGTCGCCCAAATCACGGTTCGAATCTCGCCGCTGCGAAGATCGATCCCCAGCGGCGGGGAGTCTTCGACCCGGGTGGGCTCGAATCGGTGCGGTGGATCGACGTCGCCGTCGAGCCCGTGACCCGCGGCCCACGCGTCGATTCGATCGAGCAGGCGGTTCATCTTGAGGTCGGAGAGCGCGCACTGGTTGCGAAGCGATCCGGAGAACTGCGCCTTGCCGTCGGCGATTGCCGGCGAGGCGGCCGACGAGACGCACGCCCATGTCGGTCAGCCGATTGAGATCGACCGTTCGGCGGTCCGTGGAACCAGCCAGCTGCAGTGACGGCACGTTGCGGGCTCGGCCGATGTCGTCGATCTCGTCGTACCGATCGTCCAACACTCCGCGACATCCATCCACCACTTGATGTCGCGTCCCCGGTACACGCGGGGCGCTCGGATGTGCTCTCCCACGGCGATCGTGACGGGGCGTCCGGACCGGTGGATCTCCTCGGCGAGCTGCGTGCCCGCTGCGCCGAGGCCCCGACCACCAGCGCACCTCCCGCGCTCGAGCTGGTCCGGACGGCGATAGTCCATCGCCGTCAGCGTTCGGATCCCGGAAGGCAGTGCCTCCGCGACCGGCGGGACGCACGGAACGTTACACGCCCCGGTGGCCAGGACCACGGTCCGGCATTGCCATTCCCTTGGTCGGTCGAGACGTTGATATCCGTCGTCGGTCTTGTCGCACCGACGATACGCGGGTGTGGGTCCGGACCGGAGCCGAGATCGCCGGCGGCATACTTCTCGATGAAGTCGATCGTCTCGGGCATCGTGCGGAAGCCGTCGGGATCGTCGCCTTCGTAGCCGTAGCCGGGGAGCCGGCTCAGCCAGTTGGGCGTGAGCAGCCGCAGCGAGTCCCACCGCTCGGTCTTCCACGAATTGGCGACCTCACCGCGCTCGAGGACCACGTGATCGATCGAGCGCGGCGGTGAGGCAGTGGCTCATCGCCAGGCCGGCGTGGCCGGCCCCGATGACGACGGTGGTGACTCGCACGCGAGCCCCGGTGACGTGCTCGGCGCGTCCCTACCGGACCTCGACCGTGACGTTCGTGGGGTTCGTGATCACGTCGTACACCGCCGAGCGCTTCTGCGACTGAGCGACGATGGCCTTGATCTCCTCGGGCGTCGCGTCGGCCTTGATGTCGTAGGTCACCTTGATGCCGTCGAAGCCGTTGCGAACGTCGCTGTCGATACCGAGGATGCCCTGAATGTCCATCCCGCCCTCGAGCGTCGCGGTGACGGAGTGCAGCTGGATATCGCGGTTCTGGGCCACCGCCGCGACGCCCGCCGTCAGGCAGCTCGCCAGCCCGGCGAGCACCATCTCGACCGGAGTCGCGCCATGGTCCTCGGACGCGAAGATCTCGGGATGGTCGGCATCGAAGGTGAACTTGGTCTTGTGCTTCTGCTCCTCGCCGAGTCCGTAGAATTCTTCGATGGTGGAGCGGCTGTGGGTTCCCCTCACCCACTCGCACTTCGCGCGCCACTTGAACTTCGCGCCGGCCGGGCGTCTCGGTCAACGCCTTGCGCGCGCCGAGCAGTGCTTCGACGTTGACGCCATTGTCGACGGGCTTCTTGGTCGTGCTCATGGGATCCTCCTTACGTCGTCGTTTCGCCCACTCGGACCGGGGGAACTCGCTGAACACAGGGTTCGGTGAGGCTACAAGTCGCAGGCGTCTCGCCTACAACAATTTCAGCCTGCGGCCTGGCGGACTCGCCCGCCCATTTCTGTCGTGGGGCCGCGGGCCTGTCGAGGCCAGCGAGTGCCTCGACCTCGTGGTTCATGGCCTTGCTCAGGTTCAAGTGTGAAGCGGCTTGAGGGCGATCGAGGTCCCACTCGAACCCGGCGATGGCGTCGGTCATCTCGAACAGCTCCGCGACAGCTCGTCGCGGGTCGACTGGTAGCCGGCCAGCGCTCGGTCGGATCCCTGCTCCACGGCGCGCGCCAGAAGCTCCGCGTCGCGCAGGGCGTCGCTGATGCCGTGAGCGGTGATGGGATCCTTGAAGTAGCCGGCGTCGCCGACCAGCGCCCATCCGGGACCGTGGCTCTGGCGCATGATGCCCGGCTGGCCCGGAAAACCACGGAAGCGCTCCGAAGGCGCGGCGTTCGACAGCTCTGCGGCCAGAGGCGGAGCGCACTCGACAGCACGCGCCGGTAGCCCGGCTTCCATGTCGACGCGGATCTCGTCCTCGAACCGCGCCGACGGCATCGCCACGAAAACGCATGTGTCGTCGTCGTTCGTGGGAATCGCGCCCACGCTGACGCCGGGCCGGTAGTGCCAGCGGTTGCCGGCATTCGCGAGACCGCGCCAGAACGCGTAGACGACTCCGCTCAGCATGACGTCCTCTTCGGTAGGCCGCGGCGTCCACCCTTCGCGCCACGGTCGACCGGAGCCCGTCGGCGCCGATCACGATGCCCGCGCGCGACGTGGTGCAGGGAGCGATCACGGTCCTCGAGGACCGACTCCGATCACCCGACCACTCGACGGCCTTGACGAGGTCGGCGAGTCGCGGTCCGAATCGCACGTCCGCCCCCGCACGCCGATGCGGCATCCGCCAGCAGCGGGTCGCAGCAGCGTGCGACGTGGCGAATACAGCGCATCGATCCCGTCCCGGGCCTTGATCGGTACCGTGATCACCTCGTCGCCGTAGACGAAGCTGGTGCTGCGGATGGCCGGGCCCCCACCGCGCGCATCTGCTCGAGCAAACCCCAGCGGTGCAGCTGCGAGCACGCCCGCGCGCATCATCGCGAGGGTCGAGAGCGTGTCCGCGCCGCGGCGATCGCGATCGAACAGCAGCACGGTCATGCCCGCCGCGCGAGGCGGCATCGCCGTCGCGGCACCGGCGCAGCGCGCACCCACGACCACGGCGTCGCATAGCGCTCGCGCAGGGATGCTTCCATGAGCAGGGTCCTCCAGTTCACGCGCGAAGATGGCTCGAGAATCGGCTCCCCGATGGTCCGACTCCCGCCTCCGGCCTTGGCGATTGTTTCACAATGGTCGCCGCGGGCGGAGCCGGTGGATCGATCCCGCGATGGGGAAGGCCGCGGGCCACACGCCGGCCACCATCACGATCACCTCGATTGGCGGCCCCGGGACCTTCGAGCTCTCTCCTCGCGTCCCAAGCCGGCTGCACCGGCTTACTATGCCGGTCAGGTCCTGTTAGCCTTGGTCGTGGTTCCATGGAGACGTCGATGCGGATCGTCGTGCTGGGCGGGGGTTCGGTGGCGTGACGGCAACCCGCCACCTCGAGCGGTTACTCCCCGGGCGTGGGAAGCACGAGATCACACTCGTGAGCCGCGACACACTTCTACGTGATGACGCCGTTGCTCTTCGAGGCGTGCTCGGGGTACGCTCGAGCTGCGCCACTGCGCTCAGGCCATCCGACCCCGTCCTTCGGCGCGCACACTTCGTCGAAGGCATGGTTTCGGACGTGGACCGTCGAGGGCGGGTGGCACGCGCGCGGGCGGCGGATGGCGCCTCCTTCGAGCTTCCCTATGACCATCGTCCGTCTGGCGCTCGGCGCGACGACGAACTTCAGGCTGATCCCTGGTTCCGCGAATGCCCTGACGTTCAGACCATGGCGGACGCCTGGTTCCTCGAAACCAACGATCGAGCGCCTGGAGCGCGCCGACACGACAGCGGACGCGGCGGTGCAGCGCCGGCATCTCGATCGTCGTGATCGGCGGAGGGTTGGTGGGTCGCTCGAGCTGCTGGGCGAGCTGACCGGCGTTCGCGGACAACATCCGCACTTCTACCCCCGCCTTCGACGAGATGAGCTGCGCTGATCTGTTCGAGGCGGGGCGCAGATTCTGCCCGAGGTCGACCAGAAGCTCGCCGGGGTCGAGCCGGACCCTGAAGCGGCGGCGCGGCTTCCGCGCATCGGCCGGGTTCGCTCGATCGAGCCGAGCCAAGTGCACCTCGCCGGCGAGACCATCGAAGCGGGCACCGTCCCACGTGCCTGGCCGCCGGCAAGCGCGTGCGCGAATCCCGTCGCCGGCCCGGATGTCCGCTCGCGCATGACGAGCGCGGCCGAGAGATCGCAGTCGAGGCGCGACCATGCGCAGCCGAAGCCACCCGCCATGGGTGTGGGCCCTCGGCGATTTCTGCGCCGCGATTCCCGGACCCGAGGGCCGGCCTACCCGGCTCTGCGCACTGGTCGGGTTCGACGCGGCGAGGGCTCATGAACAGCTGGCCGAGAAGCGTGGCCGCGGCGACGGGAAGCACGGCCCCGCGCTCGCACCCTTCGCCTATCCACTCCCTCATGGCTTTCCATGGCGTCGCTCGGGCACTCGAGCGGGGTCGCCGGTGATAGAGCATTCGGCATCCCGCGGGTTTCTCGCTCTGGTGCGATCCGGCGGACCTACTACTTGTTCCAGATGCCGCCGCCATGGGACCGAGCGCTTTCGCATCATGCTCGATTCTGGACGGTGGCGCTGGCTCTTTTCGCCCCCGGCATCACGCAAGGTCGAGCTCGCCACCGAGAGCGAGTCAGGCGGAGTGGGACGGCCCCTCGGGCGATGACCGGGCCGGTGCTCGGTTTGGGTGCCGCCCGTGACCGAAGCGACTCGGGCTGATCCTCAGGCGATCGCGCTGCGGCGGCCACGTTCGCCAGCGTAACTGCGCGCGCGTTGTTCACGATGGTGCAGCTGCTGCGAAAACGCCCGCCGTGCCCGGGGGCGTGAGGTCGCGCTCGAGATCCTGCGCTTGATCCACACGCCCGACTTCTGGGTCAAGGCGTTGCGGCAAGGTCACCACGACCTCGGTCCCGGTACTCTCCCGCACGCCAGAGATCAGAAGCAAAAGCTGCCCTGCGGGAGACCAGACTGAATCCTCGTGCCGCCATGATGATCTCTCGCGGGAGAGCCTCGGCGTCACCACTCGTGTACAAATCGTCGACAGCCTCGACATTCAGCTCGATGGGACGATTTCGTGAGTGGCTCCGTGCCTGCTCTCGTGGCTTTGCAAGCTCGAGGCGCTACGATCTGCCTGGAGGAGGGGACGCGTCGCACGCGCGGGGCTGCGAAACGCCTGCTCGGTGGTTTCAATGGCTCGCCGAAGCGCGCGAGTCGAACGCAGGAGTCCAGGGTCCCCCGTCGTGCCCGCCTATCGCGCGCACGCGGACTGGCAGAGCACCGTGACGGCGGGGTCGGCATCCGCACTGGGTCCACTCCGGCGCGCAGGCCGCACCCTCTTCCTCAATCGCTTTCCGGCTTCGCGCACCAGGTCCACGGCAGTCGCGCGGCGTCGAGGGTGCACGGTCGATTGAGAGCCTGAGATCCCCCCTCTGCCACCGGCTTTCGGACCCTGATCTCCTCTCCGGGTGCTTTGGCACTTGCCTGGATATCTCGACGAGCCTGATTGATGCGACCGCTGAGCCGTTGGTCACCGCCGCTTTTTGCGGGTAGCTTCGCGATTGATTCCTTCTCACGTTTGCGAGAAGCTCAGAGCTGTTGATTCACCACTGCGGAATCCGGAAGTCGGGCCTGCTACTCGCAGGAAGTCGCGGCTGCACGTCATGTTCGGCCACTTTCCGTATCCGCTCACGAGAATCTGCTTTGTACCGACATCGTAATCCCAGGATTCGGGGACGGCGATCTGGTGGGCCGGCAAATCGAAGCTCCGGCGTGCGCGGTGAAGAAGAGCCGACCGCGGATGTCGCCCGACAGCCGAACGCAGCGCCACCCTTCCCCCGCCGGGGCCCGAAGATCAGGACGTCTCGGATACGGATGCGGTGCCCCTCCAGATCAGAGCGTTCGCCCGGCCGTTGCTTCGCACTCAGCATCATGTTGGCGACGCGGATGGCGGCGAAGGACATCACGCGGACGGGAGTGCACCGCGCCCCGACGTCGCCGACTTGCGCTCGAGCGGGGGCAGCGGCAGAGTATTCCACCTTGCACTGGCTTGGGTGCGGTCGTCACCCGGGGGCTGCAGCGAGCTCTGTAGGATTTACCGTTCGCGCGGAACGCAGTCGCGCCATTCTAGCGCCGATCAGGACGGCGACCGGGCGCCTGGGATGGATTGATCGTGATGTAGACGCTGTCGGCGAGCGCGCAAGGGCGTCCTGGAGGTCCCGCCGGATCGCTTCTCGAACCGTGGGGCGTACCGGCCAGCAGCGCGACGGCCTCGTCGAAGTTCACGCCACGGGTTCGTCTCGAGGCATCTGTTTCGTCGATCTCGAGAACGCGGTCGGACTGACGTCAGAGCCGCAGGAACGTCAGAGTCGGCGGCGGATCGCGCGCGCTATCGCTAGCCCACGCTTCGACGGCGTAGCTGGCGCGTGATTTCGTGCGAAGACCCCATGCCGGAGTCAGCTTCATCCGCGTGGATTCAAGGGTCAGCGTCCGCGCGACGTGGAAGATCGTTGTCGAGTACCGCTCGCAATCTCGACTTCCGGCCGCGAATCGGAGGCCTGTACCTTCCCCTCCCCGAGTACTTTCGACGTCCGCGGATTATGGTCTATTCAGACCCGGCCTGCGGAGCGGTCACCTGGGAACGGATGATCGGTGCCGAAAGGAAGGAAAAGCTCACGCGCTCGTTCTTCGCAGTTACGATCTTCTGGTCAACGAGGATCCCCAGGGGCGTCCTGGGGACCGCCGCCCCTCATCAGGCAGGCGCGATCGCGGCATCAGAGATCGTACGTCACCCGGCGCTTCCGAACAAGTCGAGAAGACGCGCATCCATGCGGCAAGCTGTCCATCGCCCAGCCGAGATGATGATGTGGGGCCGCGGTGCATCGAGCACGATGGTTGTCTGGCGCTGACGCAGTACACGGTCGCAACGATCCCGACTACCGGCATAACGATGTCACGAAACACCGGAGCCTCAGAAGGGATGCAGCCTCACGGACGCCGGGCTCCACGCGGGTCTCATCCGTGGCGTGACAGCGTCCCAGCCCGGGGCACGCATCGGGTTAGATGAGATCTCTGCTGTAGAAACGGCCCGAGGGCTTGCGGGGTGGCGCTCCTCTGACGCTGACACGGGGTGGTCAGCACCGCAAGACTCCGGAGTCGAGCCCCCGTGGTCGGCGGAGGTCCGCGGCTCCGCGAATCAATGGCACGGCCACCCGGACAGAAACTGGTCCATCCTCCTGGCAGCGGCATCGGAAAGAACTCGTCCACGACGGCTGCGGTTACACATACCTGCTGTCCATCGGGGAGAGGTCTCGTCATGCGTTACCGACTCGGTTCCGTTTCCTCTCGCCCCGCCCGGGGTCAGCGACCCCAATGCACTCGCTCGCGGCCAGCGCGGGGCGCAACTAACTGCAGAATCCCTCGAGGAGAGTGCTCCGTGTCCGGCTGTCCGCCGGATTGCGAGCGCGTCGACCTCCTTCAAGCCTTACCTCGATTGCGTCTCACCCCGGACCGGCCCTGGGATCGAGACCCATACTCACGCTCGCCTGATCAGGAGGGAACGCTCGCGTTCCAACTTCAAGCCGAGACTCCTGGCCTGCGACTACGAGCTGGACCGAAGGGGGTTCCTGACGCTGGCGGGCAGCATGCCGACGCCCTTCGCGTCGAGGTCTTCCGAGGAGCGACTGGACCAGATCAGGTTGCACCAGACCACAAGGAAGAATAAAGGGGCGCCAGCACGCATAGCCGCGCCTCCACCGTGGTTTGCAGAAATGGGACCTAGTCTCTTTTTGTTGCAGAGTTGGATCGCCACGGGAGGAGCGTCGGAGGATCGGCAAACGATGCGATCGATCTGGTTCCTGACTGCACCTATGCCCCGAGCCCGCCGTCGAGCGACTTCACGCTGGTGCGCGACTACCGTCGCCGACCCCACAGAATACCTGGTTGAAGTAAAGCGGACTCACCGTCGAAACCGCCCGTGGAACCGCTCGATGCCATGGATCGGAGTTCGAGCGGCAGCCATGCCGAAAGAGGATTATAAACCGCTCGATCTCGTGATCCAGGAGTTCAACAGCCCGGGCGGCCGAAATCGGTCGCTCTACGGCTTGTTCAACGCCATCACCGCGACTGCGACGCGCTCGACGGCTGCGGCGTCCGCCTCGACCTGGTTGCAGGGCGGTCAGGTAGCTGCCGCCAGCGTGTTGCAAACCGATCGAACTAAAACCACTTTGTCCCAGCCACAGTATCCGCAGGCCGGGCACGCTGAACATCACGCGCCTGGCCGAGACCGCACGCCGAAGCGTCCGTTTTACCAATCTGTGGGCTTCTCGACGGGTTCATCGCTCAGCTGGCGGGACTGACTTTCTGCCGACGGACGGCGGCGAGCCACACGGGCGCGAAGGTGCTGCTTCTCCTCGATCTGACACCGGTGGTCATCGGGCGGAAGACGTACAAGCGTTGGGAAACTGGCAGGTAGCCCTACAGCGGGGAAGCGATGCGTTTCTCTCCACTCACTGGCGCTCAGCTCACGCTGACCAGCGTCGATGAACACGCTATTGAGCGCTCACGCAGCAATCAATGGACAACGCATTGGCGGCGGCGTGCAACGCATCTATCAGCGGCAACCTCACGGTCCAGAGCTTCATTCGGGCGGGCCTGTCGACCGTTTGCAGGTGCTCTTTGCGTCCCCGTCCTCGTCAGCGCGGGACGGCATCTCGCTGTTCGGTCCGTCGATGCGACATCGCCCTGAGCGTCACTTGCGACGCGACGGTTATGCGAGCTGGAGGAGCTGATCGAGCAGTATCTCGCGTCTCCGCGCGCTTCCCAGCCGTGACATGGGGTGAATGGAGGAGCGAATGAAGACCTACGTCACTTTGGTGAAGCAGGCTGGGTGATTGTTCCACCACGGGTTTATATTACTCGCGCGTCTGGCAGTCACCGCGGGAACCGCACCTGCTGCGATACACTCTTCTGGTGATCTTCCTCTTTGCGGCGACGCGCACTGTCGGCGTGGGCCTGGCTGGTGCTGCGACGGCCGGCGTGATCCGTCGCGACTGCGACCACTCCCTCCTAACGATTTCACCCGCGGCGGCGGCGGGAAGAAACGCCGCCAGCCGCGTCATCGTGCATCTTACCGCGGTGCTGAAGCCGAAGCGTCACGACGGCAGCTTCAGCTCGGGCAGCTTGGCACCAGTGGCGCGAGGATCTCTCGACGTTGGACGCCATGAAGAGAGAAATTTGCGAATCCGGAATTGGGCTTGGTTCAGCGGTTCTACTTTCTCATTCCGCCGGGGCTGAACGTCGACGCCCACAGGTTCGACAATGTTCGCGCGCGTTGCTGCGTCGGCCACACAGGCGTGCTACGCCGCGGTCCGAATGCTGTTGGTGAAGGTTTTGGATCTTTTCCGGCATGCGGCGCGAGGCGGTCACATGCGGCATCGGAAGCTGACCCAGCGGACCAGTTCCACGGCGTCGGCGGTCTCAATCGCAGGCATTCTCTTGCGGGTGCTGCGGGAAGTTCAGCGTCGACCGTCGTCGCCGACGATCAACACAGAACGCGCAACACCGTCGGCGTGCGGTTGCAGGTCAAGCTACCAGCTCGCGCCCTCAGGTCCACGATTCGAGCTGTTTGGCCTCCCTCTGGCGCATGGCGTAGAATTAAGCGCCTTGCGATATTCATGACTGGGCGTCAGTTGCTTCGAGGCGTATCCACCTCGGCGACTTCCAGCGCCGGCCACGCGCCGGGGATCGAAAGGCCCGCTGGGCGTCAGGCAGTCCTACTGCCCGAGTGAATTCATTGCCACTCTCTCACGGAAGTCAGCAGCGGATGCAAGAAGGAAGCGCCCGGGCCGAAGGCGTGTTTGGGGTTTCAACACGCGTGGATCGCTGGGTCACCAACATGAAGCTGAAGTTGATCCGTGTGGCGATTGGCCCGACGATGCGTACGGAAGGGCTTCGACGGGACAAAGATTCCCGCCGGCCCCGCCGGTGATGTGCATACCACATCATGCCGCGCGCGTCGATCTGACGCTGGCGGAGCGACACGCAGTTTACTCGTGACCAGCGGCATTCATGACGCGCTAAACTCGCGCCCAGAGCGCCGCCAACCCGGCAGGACATCCGATTGGGCGGAGCGTATCCACGATCCGACAGGCACCTCAGGCCGGACTCGTCGACGGGATGCTCTGGCTTTCCCCGTCCTGCTTGGCTCGGGAGAATCTGCTGCCGAATCGGCTACCAGCGATCATGGTTTCGTGCCTGGGCACGCCTGACGCCGAATGCGACGCGTCTCTCACCAACCAGAGGTGGCTACCGCCTGTTCGGGAGGCCGGTGTTCCTGACATTCAGTAACCTGTTTTACCCACTCTTTAACTCCAGACCTCGCCATCAATACACACACCTGGCCTCTGGCGGACGCACATTTTCAATCGTCTCGCGCGTGTATTCCTTCTCTGTTTCGCGGCGACTACGGCGCTGCAATAGCGGCGGCCGTGGGGGTGCTCGACGAGAGGGAGCACTGCCGTTCTTCAAGCGCGCGATCGGAAGCTGGGGTCTGATTTCTTGACACGTCGGACATGCTTACTCCACGCTGGAGCTGCGGCGGGGAGATCCGCAACGCTCGCCGAGGCTGCAGGCAGCACGACGGATCGTGATCGCGACCAGGTGTTTTCTGCCCAGCATCAACACGTGGGGTGGAATCGATCGTCGCGCACGAGCGAGCTGAACCAGTCGGGCCTCGGTCGCAAGCCGCGTCGATGCTGCAGAGGGTGCGAGGCCAGCTCGAAGCGGCTCAGTATCGAGGCATCGATCTGCTGGAAGCTCACTGCGAGAAAATGATCCGGCGACGCCGATCGGGAACGCTCAAAGGCGCTCGACCTGCACAGACGTTCCGCCAGGAAGGCGGGTGCCATCGGCTACAGCTCGACGTGGGCGTGGAAGCTGGTGAGTCGCTCTGCCTGTCGCGCACACGCGACCTCGCGCTTCGTGTCGATGCGGAACACCACAACCGTAGACCACCGCGAGGAAGCGCAGGAATCGGAGGTGATGCATCGATCAGGGCGTGGAGTGATCCGTGATCGCGCCGCTGCTTGCGCGGCTGCTCGCGCGATCCAGCGGCTCGACGGCGCGCCACCGGCAGCGACGCGCGCCCATGAACTACGCCTGGGCTCATGGGCGATGCAGCAGTATGG
>ERZ1370068.10245-contig-8960_pt1 | contig 30355 bp, 33 predicted proteins | sample MGYA00561227_ERZ1370068 | MGnify/ENA primary metagenome ERZ1370068 (study PRJEB38410, sample SAMEA6850437) | metagenome | study: Metagenomic assessment of the ecological functions of the soil: analysis of the soil microbiota associated with the...
GGTATGCTTCGTTCAGTTACGTATTGCCTAACCGGCGGCAAGGAACTCGATGGTGGTACGCACCTGTCGCCGGCCAGGGCCGCGCGAGCGCACAGGCAACCGCGGTTCGCTAGAGGATCATTGCCGATCGGGGTCCGAGTTGGCCACCGTCGCTCGTGGTCAGCAGCATGGACTTCAGCCCGGTGCCGTCGCACAGGGGGTCCGGCGCGGAGTGACCCAGCTTCGCACCGGACCACAGCGTGTAGCTTCGCCCAGCCGTGATCCGGTGAGATGAAGCTCGTGGAGAGCCGCGGTTGGCTACGGTCGCTCCAGTGATCTCGCGCCGAGGTGCTCCCGCCGTCGACCGTTGACCAGATCGCCGAACCGTCAGCGCGCCACCGATGACTCGCGGTGGTCGCGGACAAAACCTGCGCATCTCCATCCGTAGTGGATGTTCGGCAGTACCTTGATCAGGCGCCACGAGTGGCCGTTGTCATCGCTGGCATACAGGTTGTCGTGGTCGATGTCGCTGATCGGGACGACGAGCGTGCCGTCATCCTGTACCCACGGGATCCCGAAGACATCCTTCAGGGTGCCTGTCGGGCATGGTGGCGTCGGTTGGGAACGAGCGTGCCGGCCACGTCGCGCCCCCGTCCGTCGACAACCAGAGGCGATCGTCGAGACGGCTTGATTGTCAGCCTTGCCCACGGAGAATGACAGGACACTGCTTCCGAGGACCGGGCTCAGCTTTGCCCCGCCGTCCGGCATGGTGGAGACGACGGGGCCTGTCCACGTCCGTCCGCCGTCGGTCGTGTGATAGATGCGGAGCCGTCCGAGCGTGGCATCAGTGACGTCGTAGAAGGTGGCATTGCCGACGGCGGGCGTGCGGAACGTAAGAACGGGGTAGGCGCCGAGAGGGTCATCGATCGAAGCCTGGACCCACGAGGCGCCGGCGTCATGGGTGCTGGCGATCGTGACCGGAGACGTGCCGTACGCAAAGACGACGGTGTCGGCGTCCAGAGAGACGGCGGCGTCCGGCTTGACGCCCGTCGGCAGCGGGACATCGCTCCAGGTATGGCCAGCATCGCTCGTGCGATACAAAGCCGAGCCTGTCGCCACCCACCCGACCGTGTCGAGACGAGCCGGAACTGGTAGCTGGCGAGGTCGCCGAACATGCCCTCGTGGCCCGGCGACTGGTTGCTCGGACTGGGCGTGAGGGGACACCGTCGCGCCGTGCGGATGGGCTCGCTGACAAGGAAGCCCCAACCACCGGGCCTGGGTTGGTGGACGGACCCGCTTCCTGCAGCCGACCGATCTGCGGATGAGCAGTGCTACGAGGGGCCACGATGCCTCGCCAGTGCCACCGCGCGACCAAGGACCGGCCAGTGACGGGGTCGCGGTCGGCGCCAGACTCTTTGAGCCCCACACGGATGCTCGTGGCCAGCGTTGGATCGGCTTCGCGCGGCACCACGTCGGCGAATGCCGCCCGGATCTCACGCTCCAGTTCAGTCGACATCACAGTGCTCCCGGTCACGCTTCATACGCTTGGCGGAGTCGTTCGAGCCCGTAGTGCAGACGGGGACTTGACGGTCCCCGCCGGATGCCGATCCGCTCGGCGATCTGTTCGACGGTGAGGTCCTCGTAGAACCGCAGGAAGAGGACCACCCGATGCTCAGGTTTCAGCTGCCAGAGGGCGGTCCGCAGGGACTCACGGTGGACGAAGCCGTCATCGACGCCCCCGCCATCGCCGGCGGCGAACCGCAGGGCCCCACCACGGTCGGTCGCGCGCCCGCTTCCGCAGGCGCGAGATGGACGTGTTGACGGTGATGCGGATGCAGCCAGGACGCGGCTTTGGCCGGGTCCCTGAGTCGCGGCAGCTGCGCGCCACGCCGTGATGAACGCCTCCTGGGTGGCGTCACGCGCCTCGTCTGCGTCGCCCAGGATCGCGACCGCGACCCTGAAGGACTCGTCGAGGTGGTCCGCCATCAGGTCCTCGAACGCCTCGCTTCGCGATGGGCGGTCGCCACCAGAGTCTCCTGCGATTTCCTTCACATCTCACCTGCCTCCGGCACAAGACGCGTGTCGTTGGCTGAAACGTTCACGGTCCGCGCAGAAGTTCGGCCTCCTGAGTCGTTGGTACGGGTTCGGACTAGAAGTCCACGTTACGCCGGAATACCCAGATACCAGCCGAAAAACCTGTGCGGTCGCGGTCAGAACGAGGACGGACGCGGCCAGGATCGAAAGACCCCCGGCGGTGCCGAGGTGCGCATGACACCACCTCGCGCCGCTTCCGTGCTCGCTGCTAGGTCGTTTGCAGGTTCGCGGACCATCGTGATCGCGTGAGACCCGGCGGCTCGGGCTCCTGTTTCGTGGCGGGGCTGGCGGTCCTTGCCCTGTCGATCCCGTGCTCGCGGCATCGCCGTCGCCGTCGGCCAGCAGCGATCCGTCAGCCAGCAGCGGGATCCGTCGGCGAGCGGCGGAACCATCGGCCAGCAGCCGAGCCATCGGGCGGCAGCGAGCCATCGGCCAACAGCGAGCCTCGAAGGCGCCCGAGATCGCGTCCCCGGAAGCTTCTGAGGCGCCGGAAGCCTCGAGGGCGCCCGAAGCGTCCCGAGACAACCCGAGAAGGCCGGGGCGCCCGATGCGGCCGAGACTCCCGAAGTCCCGATCACGCTCACCGGGACCGTCAGAAGGTCGCGGACCGAACGGAAACGGTGACCTATACGGTGGTGGTCGCCGGCAAGACCGCGGACGCTGTCGGCCGGGCCACCTTGGTTCTGGGGCGACAGAGAACCCGTTGAACTTCGCCGTCGGAAAGTTCGTGACGATCGCCAGCACCGGGAAGGCGAGACGCCGAGGTCGACGTCGACACCATCGACGGTAAGCAGGTCCGCGAACCGGGCAAGCCGCCGTGGGCCGGTGGGCCGTGGGTCGTTGGTCCGTCGCATCCGGGCTGGAAGAGCTGGATGGCGGACGGTAAGCCCGGCAACGGGCCACGGCCGCGAGAACGCGCCGGTCAGCTCAAGCTGGCGTCGCCCAGCACTGACGCGCCTGCGGCGTCCGCGCCATGACCGCGCGGTGGCGTCCGTCGGCTGGATCATCCGCCACACGTAGACCGGGCGATCCGGGTCGAGCCGCTCGGCGTACTGGACCGGCACCATCAGCTGGACCCTGGGGATCAGCGTCGGACCCGCGTGGACCATCTCGTGGAGCGACGCCCGAGGATCCGCGTCTCCGCGATGACGTTCGTCGCCCGATCGCGCCACTCGCAGCGCAGGGCGTCCACAGGTGGCGTCCGCGGCCGCCGCTCCTGGCGTGCCGGGCGAGGTGCGCCTCGGCCGACCGAGGATCACCCGGTCGGGCGGGGATCGCCGCGGGACGATCGCGAGAGCAGCTCGAGCGGGCGCGGCGCGTGGTCGCAGGTGGTCGGTCATCGAAAGCTTGGGTGCCGCTCGGTCGACCTGGGCGCCGGCGACGATCGCGCCGTCGTCGGCCCACGGCGACGACCCGATACTGGCGGATCGGCTCGCCCGAGCCCGTCAGCTCGAGGGAGGCGGCAAGGCGATGCGGCCGTCTGCCAGAAGCGGGTAGAGAGGTCGTGGTCGGCGGCAGGACGCGTTGACGGCGGCGGCGACCGTCTCGAGATCCGCGGGTTCGATCGGTCGGATCCGGACCCCGGCCGCCTCGGGCGGCTTCGACAGCGACCCGGGCGATCACGATCTTGACCGGACCGAGGACCTGGGGTGGCCCAATGGCCGGCAGTCGCCAGCGACGCCGTATTGGCTGGCGGGTCGACCGTGGTCATCACGATGCCTTCGTCGCCCATCCGCCGATGCGCCCCGTCGATCCGCCATCCGGCGAGGCCGCGCCGAGTCCCTGTCGTCGCACGTCGTGGCGCACCTTCAGGTTCTCGAGCGTCGCGCTCGGGACCGGGGTGGCCGCCGACGTTGACCTCGCTGGTGAAGGCCGTGGCCATGCCGACCAGGCCGTCCACGCCGGGCATCGTGGCCACGACACCGAACAACGTCGGACGCTGGGCCAGCAACGACCGCGTAGATGTCGTGGCGGTAGTGGGTCGTCAACCCGATCTCGGTCATCGGTGCCGCGCTGCGCATGAGCGTGTCGAGCGCCGGTCCATCCGAGGCGTCCATCGGGCGGAGCGTGAATGCGCCATTCCTCGGGCAGATCTACTCGCCCCTGCGCGATCCCCCGTTTGACAGCCGGACGCGTCGGTTGACGCTGGCCCCACGCGTCCATGTCGTCGCCCCCATTGCCAAACCGAGGAAGTCACATGCCCCGTCGCCGCGCCCTCTTGCCGCTCGCGATGCCTCCTGGCGGTGCTCGCGCTGGCGTCTGCGGGGCAGCACGCGCGGGTCCCAAGCTGACCGACCCGAAGCAGATCGTGACCGCCGCGATCACCCTCGACAGAGGCGGCCAAGACCGTCCACGTCGACATCGCCCTCAGGGCACGGCGACCGTCGTCATTGCCGATCGCTTCGGACTCGACGCGGACGCCGATCGACCTGACCGGAGCGTCGATCGTCGGGGACGTCGACCTGGCCAATGCCGCGGCCAAGGCCACGTTCCAGATCCCGAACCTCCTGAACCTGTCCGGCGAGGTCATCGTGGTCGACGGCACGACCTACCTGCGGACGAGCCTGACGGGCGCCAAGTACCGCGTCACGGACGCCGGGCAGCCTGCCGCTCGATCCGACGACGCTCCGAGGCGTGATCCATTCGCTTGGCACCCCTGCTCGCGCTCCCCGGCGTCACGCCCGTGAAGGGGACGATATCGCTTGCGCAGGACGAAGACCTGCTACTCCGTCACGGTGGACCTGACGGCCGCCCAGCTCGCCGCGCTGGCTGGTGCCCAGCTCGACTCGCTCCCGATCCATCTCGCCGGTGCCAGCCTTGCGCTGACGGTGCTGGTCGAGCAGGACCTGCCGAACCACCTCGCCGGGGCTCAACGCGGTGATCACCCAGGCCGACGGGACCGCGCTGACGATCGATCTGCGCTGCTCGAACTGGGACCAGCCGGTGACCATCGCGGCGCCGCCGGCGGACCAGGTCCAGGCGGCCGCGTGTAGCCGCGCGCGACCGGGGCCGCGCCTCGGCACCGGCAGGGCGGGTGAGCGGCCCGACCTACAATGGAGGCGTGAGTCCACCCGTCGTCGCCGCACCGGCGACCCACGCTCGACGCCGCCGCCGCGGCTGCACGGCAGGCCGTCGGCACGCGCGTTCGCCGACCTCGACGAGCCCGGCCGACGCCGCCCGACGAGCCCGGCCTGGCTGCGCGACGTCCCGACCGACGGCTGAGGACCCGGCCGCGCCCGCCGCCGGTCGACTCGACGGCCGTCGCGGCCGCCGTCGCGAGGCGCGCCAGGAGCAGATCATCCGCGCGCTCAACCCGGAGCAGGCCCGCGGCCGTCACGACGACCGAGGGCCGCTGCTGATCCTCGCCGGGGCGGGCTCGGGCAAGACCCGCGTCCTGGCCCACCGGATCGCCTACCTCGTCAGCGTCAAGGACGTCGCGCCGTGGCGGATCCTCGCGGTCACCTTCACGAACCGGGCCGCCGGCGAGCTGCGCGAGCGGATCATCAGCCTCGTCGGCGAGGGTGGCCGGGACGTCGTGGCCGGCACGTTCCACTCGCTCTGCGCGCGCGTGCTCCGGCGCCGACGGCGAGGCGATCGGGATCGGCCGCCGGTTCGTCATCTACGACACCGACGACCAGCAGGCTCGCTGATGAAGCAGATCCTGCGCGAGGAGGACCTGCCGCTGACCGGCGAGTTCCGGCCGAGCGCCGTCCTCGGCGCGATCAGCCGGGCCAAGAACGAGATGCTCGACCCGACCTTCCTGTCCGAGAACGCCGCCAACCACCGCGAGCGGACGATCGCCCGCCTCGCGACCCGCTACCAGGAGCGCCTGCGCAAGTCGAACGCGCTCGACTTCGACGACCTCCTGCTCGAGGCCGTCCGGCTCTTCGAGGAGGCGCCCGACGTGCTCGCCAGGTACCAGGAGACGCTGGCGCTACCTCCACGTCGACGAGTACCAGGACACGAACCGGGCGCAATACCTGTGGGTCCGGGCGCTCGCCGCGCGAGCACCGCAACCTGTGCGTCGTCGGCGACGACGACCAGTCGATCTACTCGTGGCGCGGCGCCGACCTCGCGCAACATCCTCGACTTCGAGCGCGACTGGCCCGACGACCGCGGTCGTCAAGCTCGAGCAGAACTACCGCTCGACCCAGCTGATCCTCGACGCCGCCCACGCGGTCGTGTCGCGCAACACCGCGCGCAAGGACAAGAAGCTGTGGACCGAGAACGGCGGCGGCGTCGGATCCAGCGCTTCGAGGCGTACAACGAGGAGGAGGAGGCCGAGTGGATCGCCCGCCAGGTCGAGGGCCTGGTCGGCGGCCGCGGGACGACCCTGACCCGCCGGGCCGACGACGAGCGACGACGCCGCTTCCGGGCGCGCGACATCGCGGTCATGTACCGGATGAACGCCCAGTCCCGCGCGATCGAGGAATCGTTCCTCGCGCTACGGGATCCGCTACCAGCTCGTCGGCGGCACGCGGTTCTACTCCCGGCGCGAGGTCAAGGACGCCCTGGCCTACCTGCGCATCCTGCGCTCGGACACGGACAGCGTCAGCTTCGAGCGGATCATCAACGTCCCGGCCCGCGGCGATCGGCGACAAGACGATCGAGGTCGCTGCGCGCCGCGGCCGCGCGCGAGGGCGGCACGACCTGGGGCGCGATCGAGGCCGCGGTCGACGGCGAGCTGCCGGCCTCGCGCCGCGGACGCGCAACGCCCTGGCCGACTTCGCGGTCCTCGTCCGCCGGCTGCGGACGCGGGTCGGCGGTCCTGCCGCCTGCCCGAGCTGCTCGACGAGGCGCTCGAGGCGTCGGGCTACCGGGCGATGCTGGCCGACGGCTCGGAGGACGGCGAGGAGCGCTGGGCGAACCTGCTCGAGCTGCGCGCGGTGACGACGCGCTACGACGACCTGACGCCCGGACGACGCGCTCGACCGGCTGCTCGAGGAGACCGCGCTCGTCGCCGACCAGGATCTCGTACGAGGGCGACGCCGACGCCGTGACGCTCATCACGCTCCACGCCGCGAAGGGCCTCGAGTTCCCGGTCGTGTTCATCGCCGGGCTCGAGGAGGGCCTCTTCCCGCACAGCCGGGCGCTCGACGACGAGAAGGAGCTCGAGGAGGAGCGCCGGCTCGCGTACGTCGGGATCACCCGCGCCAAGCGGCGGCTGTACCTGTCGCACGCCTGGCGGCGGGCGACGTGGGGGATGGGCCAGGCGTCGGTCCCGTCGCGGTTCCTGCTCGAGATCCCGGCCGAGCTGATGGACGGGCCGCAGCTCGGCGGCGCGGACGACCGCGACCTCGACCTCGACCTCGTCTTCGGCGCGCGCCGGACGAGCCGGTTCGGGACGCCCGTCGCGGCGGGCACCGGACCGGCCTACCGGCAGGGAGCGGCCGGCCCGGGGCGCCCGCCGGCGGGCGAGCCGTTCCGGCCCGGCGCGCGACCTCGCCGCCAAGCGCGAGGCGTTACGACGGACGGTGCGCCGTCGGGCTCGCTCGCGCGCCCGGTCCGTGCCTGGGACGACGACCTCGACGCGGCAGCCGGCGCGACGCCGCGGCGCCCGCCCGCCGCGCGCCGCGCCCGGCCGGTCATCCCCGGCGAGCGCCAGTTCCGCGACGGCGACCGGGTCCGCCACGCCCGCTGGGGCGACGGCATCGTCGTCACCAGCGAAGCTGACCCGGAGCGACGAGGAGGTCACGGTCGCGTTCAAGGACGCGTCGGTCGGGCGCAAGACGATGCTCGTCAGCCTGGCCAACCTCGACCTCGTCGGATGACGCTGCCGCGTGAGCTACGACTCCTCGTCGCGATGTGAACGCGACCCGCGGCGACTGCGATCGAAGCACTGGCCGCGCGGCGGGTATCGCCCGCGTGACGGCACCGCCAGATCGGGGGCCAACGTGCCGTCACGCGGGCCCATGGCGCCATCGTGCGCACCATCGACGTCGACGGCCCGGTTCGCGTCGAGTCGGATGACTTGCCCGGACGACCTCGCCGGTGTCTCACGAGGCCGGCCTGGTTGGATCGAGATCCATCTTCCGGGCGGTTATGACGAGACCACCGATCGCTGGGCCCTGACCTGGCGATCCATCTCGCCCGGGCCGGCGATTTGTGCGGTGTTCGATCCCCAGGTGGATCGGATTGCGTGGCCGGCTGGCGTCACCGCCGCGCCAGCAGGGCGCGACCGAGGAACGAATCCGTCTTGTCGAGCTGGTCTGGTACCTGCCGTATGGCGGCATGGGATCCGATGCCGTCCGACGGTGGCTCGATCTGTCGCCGACGGGTACCTGGCCGGGCTGCCTGTCCGGTTCGGGTCGTTCGAGCCGTTCCGGTGGACGACTGGAGCGGACGGCGCCGACGCCGTTGCCGCATGGGAGTGCGAGCAGGCTGCGACCGACCTTGCGGCATGCTGTTCTGGTCCGCGAAGGCACCCGGTGTCGATGGATCCGTGTCATTTCTGATCGTCGGCATGACAAGCGCCCGGCCAGGTCCGCCCGGGTCGTCCGGCTGTCGGTGACTTTCGACGCTCGGCCGCTCCATCGCGACCTGGGTACGTGCGAGGCCGTCGTCGATCTGTTCGCGAAGGTCGCCGGCGACCTTGGTGCCGTCTACGCGGCCGGCTGCGTGCTGCGCGACGCGATCGTGCGGCGAGGAAGGTCTCCCTACGACGCTCGGTCGGAGGCTCGCCGATGCCCCGGAGCCGTTGGTGGGTCGGGCCCCGGCGCTGCCGACGTGGCTCGCCTGGTTCGGCACTCCGTACCAGGCCCTGGTTCAGAGCCGCTCGAGCTGTCGATGGTCGTCCATACGTCGCCTGGGATGCCCGTTGCCGCGCGACTGAGCCGCTGGATATCGACGAGCTGGGCGACGTCTTCTCGATCTGCCGCCGGAGCTCCTGGCCACCAGACGATCGGGCTCAGTCGTCGATCGGTCGGCCCGATCTCCTTGCGCCTTCAAGGCCTGAACCCGAGATCATCCCCGCGATCGACTGAAGTTCCGGAGCACCCAGGCCGCTGACGGCCCCCCGGGCCAGCGCCGGTACGCCCAGTTCGGTACCCTCGCATCCATGGCCATCCAGCTGCCGCCGGTCGACCCGGCGCTCGTCGAGGCGGCCGGCGCAAGCTCGACATCGAGGCGCGACCGCGCGCCACGCGGAGCTCGCCGCCGCGATCGACCGCGCCAACGAGCTGCTACCACGTCGAGGACGCGCCCGAGCTCAGCGACGCCGAGTACGACGCGCTGTTCCGGCGAGCTCGTCGCGCTCGAGACCGCGTACCCGGAGCTGACGACGCCCGACTCGCCGACCGCAGCGCGTCGGTGGCGCGCCGACCGGGACGTTCGACGAGGTCCGCCACGCGCCGGCCGATGCTGTCGCTGGCGAACGCGTTCAGCCACGACGAGCTGCGGGCGTTCGACGCGCGCGTCCGGCGCGGGCCTCGGCCTGCCGCCGCCCCGGAGCCGGCGCCGGACCTGCGCTACGTCGCCGAGCTCAAGATCGACGGCCTCGCGATCAGCCTCCGCTACGACGCGCGGCCGGTTCGCCCAGGGCGCCACCCGCGGCGACGGCACGACCGGCGAGGACGTGACCGCCAACCTGCGGACGATCACGGTCATCCCGGCCCGCCTCGCCGGAGCCCGCCAGCGCTCGAGGCGCGCGGCGAGGTGTTCATGCCCAAGGCCGAGTTCGCGCGGATCAACGCGGAGCGCGAGGAGGCCGGCCTCGCCGCTGTACGCCAACCCGCGCAACAGCGGCGCCGGCTCGCTCCGCCAGATCGACCCGGCGGTCACGGCGCGGCCGCAAGCTGTCGGCCTGGTTCTACCAGCTGGTCGAGGACGACGACGCGCGTCGCCGACCCAGACGGCCGCCCTCGAGCGGCTCGGCCGCGCTCGGCTTCCCGGTCAACCCGGACCACGAGGCCGGGGCTCGACATCGAGGGCGTCATCGACTTCACCGAGCGCTGGCGCGAGGAGCGCCACGCACCTCCCGTACGAGACCGACGGCGTCGTGGTCAAGGTCGACCGGTACGACCAGCAGGCCCGGCTCGGGATGGTCAGCCGGGCGCCGCGCTGGGCGATCGCCTTCAAGTTCCCGCCGGAGCAGGTCGAGGCGTTCGTCGAGGACATCGTCCCGTACGTCGGCCGGACCGGGACGCTGACGCCGGTCGCCCACCTGACGCCGGTCAAGGTGGCCGGCTCGACGGTCGCCCGGGCCACCCTCCACAACCTCGACGAGGTCCGGCGCAAGGACATCCGGATCGGCGACACGGGTCGTCCTCCAGAAGGCCGGCGACGTCATCCCCGAGGTCGTCCGGCCGATCGTCGAGCGACGGACCGGCGCCGAGCGCGAGTTCGAGATGCCCGAGCGACTGCCCGGTCTGCGGCACGCCGGTCGTCCAGGACGAGGGCGCGGTCCGCGATCTACTGCCCGAACCCCGCCTGTCCCGGCGCGGCTGTCGCAGGAGTTCGGGCACTTCGTCGGGCGCGGCGGGATGGACATCGAGGGCGCCGGCTGGGCAGGTCCTGTCGCCAGCTCCTCGAGCGCGGGCATGGTCCAGCTCACGCGGCCGACTTCTTCCGGCTGACCGTCGAGGACCTCGAGATCGCTCGATCGGTTCGCGCAGCAAGAGCGCCGAGAACCTGCACGCCGCGATCGCAGCGAGCCCGCGCCGGCGACCGCTGGCGCGCGTCCTCAACGGCGCTCGGCATGCCGCAGGTCGGCGAGCAGACCGCGATCGACCTCGCGACCTGGCTGGCCGCGGCTCGTCCGACGACTAGCCGCCGGCCGACGGACGCCGTGGTGCCGGACCCTGGTTCGCGGCGGTCGAGGCGCAGTTGCGCAGGACCGTCGCACGCGACGAGCCGGACCGGTTCACCGAGGTCGCGGGCATCGGACCGACGGTCGCCGCCAGCGCTCGGCCGCTGGTTCACCGACGAGGCGACCCGCGACGTCCTGCGGCGAGCTGGTCGACGTCGGGGTCGTGCCCGAGCGACCGGCGGTCGTCGGCCGGCGAGCGGCTGCGCCGGCCCGCTCGGCGGGCAAGACGCTGGTCGTGACCGGCACGCTCGAGGGGTTCAGCCGGCCAGGAGGCGGAGGAGGCGATCCGCGCGGCCGGCGGCAAGACCGCGCGGCTCGGTCTCGAAGAAGACCGACTACCGTCGTGGCCGGCGAGAGCGCCGGCTCGAAGCTGGCGAAGGCGAGGAGCTCGGCGTGCCGGTCCTCGACGAGGACGGGTTCCGCCGGCTGCTCGCCGGCGAGGCGCTAGTCCGGCGCCGACCGCGCGCGTAGCGCTCCATCGAGCTCGGCGACGCGCGGCGCCGGGCGGCCTTCCAGTCCGGGCATCGTCCGAAGATCGTCGCCGTCGGGACCCCAGCGGTTGAGCTGGGTCATCGCCGTGACGATCGCGTCGTGGGCGAGCGCCCGGTTGCGCCCGGCGTCGACCTGGCCGGTGACGAGGTAGCGGCGGACCGTGTCGAACGGCGCCGTCCAGCGGCCGATCCGGATGCGGTCGTCCCGCGCGAAGCGACTCGAGCCAATCGTCGTCGCCGACGGGATGTGCGGTCGTGCTCGGCCTGGTGGCGGACGAGGTCGACCGCGGAGACCGGGTGCGCTCGAGGCTGGGCAGGCGTCCGTCGTCGTCGACGGTCACGTAGCAGGATCGGGCGCGATCGGGAGCTCCGGCATCGGCCCGCGGAGGCGTCGCCGTAGGGCAGGCCGCAGCGGCGGCAGAAGCGTCCCGCGACCCTGGGCGGCCGACATCCCGCACTGGAGGCGGGCGGTTTCGACGTCTCGACCGCATGGATCTCGTAGGCCCGGATGTTCGACAAGGTGGATTGGTCGGCAGCATCGGGCGGTGCCACTGGCGGCCATCCCCTCAGATTCGGCAGACGAATCGCCAGGCGATTGGCCCATCGCGCGGCTCGCGAGGATCGGCCGGCCCCGGTGTTCAGCCCATGGCGTGGTTGAACTGGCCCCAGACTGGCCGACGGGTCCCAGTCGAGCGGCTCTGCCACGAGTTCGAGCCGGGCGCGCGCCAGGCCTCCGTCCAGCCGGCCGCCAAAGCCAGGCGCGCGCGAGGCCGGGTCGCGTTCGTCCAGCAGGCCGGCCCGGACGCGTCCGGTCGTGGCGGCCGCGGCGCGTGCGGGCCTGGAGGATCGCCATCGCGTCGTCGACGTCCGGCGCGATCGTCGCGCCGCCGCCCCATGGCGCCCGGACCAGGGGCGCCGCGCAGCCGCCCTGGCCCGCCGACCAGTGCAACGGGCCGATTCACGGGGCGTGGCCAGCGCCGACAGCAGGTGCCCGCGGTCCTCGCCGGTGGCGGCGCGGTCCAAGCTGCCGTCATCGCGGGCGAGATCCTGCTCACGGAACGGCCGGATCGCGGGGATCGAGAGCGTCACCCGCGCCACCGAGCCCCGGTGCCTCCAGGATCCGCGCACCACGACCCGATCGTGAACCCGAGCCGCTCGTACATCGGCTCGGCCGGCGTTCGTCGCGACGAGGATCAGCGTCCGGCTACCGGCGGCCTCGGCCGCGTCGATCGCCGCTTCCGTCAGGGCGAGACCCGTGCCGCGCCGGCGCCAGGCCGGATCGACCCAGCATCGTTCCGATCCAGGCGGCCGGTCTCGTTGATCGTGGCGGTGGCGGTGCCCACGATCGCTCCGCCGGCACCTCGGCGACGTAGGCGCGGCAGCCGGGATGCGACGCGGCGAACGCGAGGTGTGATCCGCCGGTCGCCGTGAAGTCGTCGCGGAGGATCGGCTGGCGGCCGCCGGCTCGACGTCGGCGGGCGTCATGGATCCGGATCGCTGGGACGGGCATCGGACCGATCGTAGGCGGGTCCGTCGCTATCATCAGGCCATGGCCCGCCCTGTCCCGATGCCGATGTCGAGCACGTCGCGTACCTCGCCCGCCTCGGCCTGACCGAGGACGAGCTGGCGCGCCTCGAGGGCCAGCTCAACCACATCCTCGACCAGTACGCGATCCTGGCCGAGCTGCCGACCGACGACATCCCGCCGACCGCCCAGACGATCGAGCTCGAGAACATCCTGCGCGACGACGTCGTCACGCCGTCGCTGCCGCTCGAGGCCGTCCTCGCGCAACGCGCCGGCGCCGACGGCGACTTCATCGTCGTGCCGGCGATCCTGGCGACGACAGCGCTGAGCCGACGGCGTGACCGACGACTCGACGCGGCTCCTCGCCCACGAGATGGCCGCGCCTGCTGCGGCGTGGCGACGTCACGTCGCGCGAGCTGACCGAGGCGCACCTCGACCGCCGCCGAGCGCGACGAACCGCGGCCTCAACGCCTGGCTGACGATCGACCGCGAGCGGGCGCTCGCGCGAGGCCGACGCGGCCGACGCGCGACTGGCCGCGGCCCGTGCGACGGCGACGCCGCGCTCGACGCGACTCCACCCGCTGCTCGGCATCCCGGTCGCGCTCAAGGACCTCGTCTCGGTCGAGGGCGGCCAGTGCACGGCCGGCTCGCGCATCCTCGAGGGCTACCGCGCCCCGTACGACGCCCACATCACCGAGCGGCTCCGCGACGGCCGGCGCGGTGATCCTCGGCAAGACCAACATGGACGAGTTCGCGATGGGCTCGTCGACCGAGCACTCGCGCCTACGGCCCGACCGCGCAACCCGTGGGACGCTCGACGCGCGTGCCGGGCGGCAGCAGCGGCGGCTCGGCGGCGGCGGTCGCGGCCTACCACGCGCCGCTCGTCGATCGGCACCGACACCGGCGGCTCGATCCGCCAGCCGGCGGCGCTGTGCGGGATCGTCGGGATGAAGCCGACCTACGGCCGGGTCAGCCGCTACGGCATCGTCGCGTTCGCCAGCTCGCTCGACCAGATCGGGCCGTTCGCGCGGGACGCGCGCGACGCCGCGGCGCTGCTCCACGCGGTCGCCGGCCGCGACGAGCGCGACTCGACCTCCGTCGCCGGAGCCGGTGCCGGACGACGCTGCTCGCACCTGCCGGCCGGCGACGACGAGGCGGCCGCCGCGGCTCCGCGGCAAGCGGCTCGGCCTGCCGCGCGAGTACTTCGTGGCCGGGCATGGAGCCGGGCGTCGAGGCGCGCGATCCGCGAGGCCGTCGCGGCGCTCGAGGCCGCCGGCGCGACCGTCGAGGAGGTCAGCCTGCCGCACACCGACTACGGCCTCGCGACGTACTACATCGTCGCGCCGGCCGAGGCGTCGGCCAACCTCGCCCGCTACGACGGCGATCCGCTACGGGCCGCGGCTCGGCGACGGCGACGTGCATCGCCAACTACCTCGCGACCCGCGGCGCGGGCTTCGGCGCCGAGGTCAAGCGCCGGATCATGCTCGGGACGTACGCGCTGTCGGCCGGCTACTACGACGCCTACTACCTGAAGGCCCAGAAGGTCCGGACGCTGATCAAGCGCGACTTCGACGCGCTCTGGGCGCAGGGCTTCGATGCGCTCGTCGCGCCGACCTCGCCGACGGTCGCCTTCCGGTTCGGGGCGCGGCTGGCCGACCCGGTCGCGATGTACCTGTCCGGACGCCTGCACGCTGCCGGTCAACATGGCCGGGCTGCCGGGCATGTCGATCCCGTGCGGGCTGTCGGAGGGCCTGCCGGTCGGGCTCCAGCTCATCGGCGCCGCCTGGTCGGAGGCGTCGCTGTTCGGCCTGGCGCGCGGCTACGAGGCGATCACCGCCGGCGCGGACTGGCGGCGGCTCGAGCCGACGGACCTGGCCGCGGCCGCCGACCCGGCGACGCCGACGCCGATCGACCGGATGGCCACGCTCCGAGGCGCGCGCGCCGGCCTGACGCGCGCGGGTCAGATCCATGCGGCCCGACGACCAGGGGCACTGTGACACTCGCCACGGCCGTGCGGCACGGCGTCACGATGGTGATCGGAGGTGACATATGCGCACGCGCATCGCGATCACCGGCGCGGTCATCGGGACCTGGCCGGGATCACCATCAGCCAAACGGCCCGCTGGCGGCGGACGTGGGGCATCGATCCTAGTCGAGGCCGCGAAGCTGTCTGCCAGGCGACGACCTCGTACCGACGTCCGACCGACATCGAGACCCGCGGGATCACCATCGACGCGCCGCCCGAGGCCGTCTGGCCGTGGCTCGGTCCAGATGGGCTACGACCGCGCCGGCTGGTACAGCTACGACCAGCTCGACATGCGTGGCAAGAGCGTCGACGCGATCCTGCCGGGGCTCCAGGACCTCGCGATCGGCGACGTCGATGCCGGTCTCGCCCGAGGGTGGGTTCGCGGTGAAAGTCGTCGATCCCGGTCGTGCGCTGGTGCTGTACACGGACACGGCGTTCGTCGACCAGCAGGGCCTGGCGGCATCGAGCACGGGCTGACGTGCCGGCGGGTCCTCGCCGCGAGCGGCGTGTTCCTGCGCCAGACCGCCCCGCGAGTTCGCCGCGAAGCTGGGCGTTCTCGCTCGAGCCGCTCGACGGCGGGCGGACGCGGCGATCGAGCGCTTCCGCGTTCGGTTCGGCTCAGCCGGCACCGGCCTTCCGGGTCGTCGGTCCGGTCCTCGGCTTCGGCGTGTTCGTGATGATGCAGCGCCAGATGCTCGGGATCCGCGAGCCGGGCCATTCGGACGGTCGTCGCCCCGGCACGCCTGATCGCGGCCGCCACGCCGACACCGGGTCAAGGCCAATGGGCACGTGCTCGTGACCCGCGACACGCCGATGGTCGTCACCGCTCCCGCCTCCGGGTCGTGGTGACCAGGTTCGTCGGACCTGGGGTTCAGTGGCCCAGCGAGGCGCGATGTCGTAGGCTTCGGCCGCCATGACCACCGACACGAGTCCTCGTCTGCCCGCTTCGCCGAGCGCGCGCCTCTCGGAGCGCGTCCGGTCCGTGCCGCCGTCCGGGATCCGCCGCTTCTTCGACATCCTGGCGACGATGGACGACGTCATCAGCCTCGGGGTGGGGAGCCCGACTTCGACACCCCGCGGGTGATCGTCGAGGCCGGGCGTCGAGAGCCTCCGCGAGGGCCGGACGCACTACACGTCCAACTACGGGACGCATCGAGCTGCGGCGGGCGCTGGCCGATCACCTCGAAGCGCCGCTACGGCGTCCGCTACGACCCCGCGACCGAGCTCCTGATCACCGTCGGCGCCTCGGAGGCGGTCGACCTCGCGCTCCGGGCGACGTGCGACCCGGGCGACGAGGTGATCCTCCACGAGCCGTCGTACGTCGCCTACGTCCCGGCGATCGTGTTCGCCGGCGGCGTCGGTCCGCCACGTCGCGACGCCGCTTCGAGGACGACTTCGCGCTCGACCCGGCCGCGGTCGAGGCGGCGATCACGCCGCGGACCGAAGGCGCTGTTCCTCGGCTACCCGTGCAACCCGACCGGCGCCGTCCTCGCCGGACGAGGTCCAGGACGCAGCTCGCGCCGACATCGCCGACCGCCACGACCTGCTCGTCTACAGCGACGAGATCTACGACCGGCTGGCGTACGGCTCATACCGCCACCGGGCGTTCAGCGCGCTGCCCGGCATGCGCGACCGGACGATCCTGATGGGCGGCTTCTCGAAGGCGTACGCGATGACCGGCTGGCGGGTCGGCTACGTCGCGGCGCCGGCTGCGATCCTGGAGGGGATGGTCAAGGTCCACCAGTACGGGATCATGTCGGCCCCGACGACCGCCCAGGACGCCGCGCTCGCGGCGATCATCGACGGCGAAGCCGGACGTCGAGCGGATGGTCGCCGAGTACGACCGCCGCCGCCGGCTCGCTGGTCGACGGCCTCAACGCGATCGGTCTCGAGACGTTCGAGCCGCGCGGCGCGTTCTACGCGCTTCCCGCGGATCGCGCTCGACGGGACTGACCGGACGAGGCTTCACCGAGCGCCTGCTGATCGGAGGAGCGCGTGGCGGTCGTGCCCGGGAGCGCCTTCGGGCCGTCGGCGCGGGCCACGTCCGGATGTGCTACGCGACGTCGTACGAGCGGCTCGAGGAGGCGCTGGCCCGGATCAGCCGGTTCGTGGCACGGGTCCGCGACGAGGCGGCAGCGCCGGGGCGACGTCCGATGACGACGACCGCCGCCCTCGAGCGCTACGAGGCCGTCATCGGGATCGAGGTCCACTGCCAGCTGCGGACGGCCTCGAAGATGTTCTGCGGCTGCTCGACCGCCTACGACGGCGCGCCGCCGAACACGCCACGTCTGCCCGGTCTGCCTCGGCCTCCCGGGCGCGCTGCCGATCGATCAACAGGCGGGCCGTCGAGCTACGTCCTCGCGACCGGCGCCGCGATCGAGGCCGACGCCCCGGCGGCGACCCGCTGGGACCGCAAGAACTACTTCTACCCGGACCTGCCCAAGGGCTACCAGATCAGCCAGTACGACCTGCCGCTGGCGTCGCGCGGCCGGCTGACCGTTCGACACCTCGGACGGCCCGTTCACGGTCGACGATCACCCGGGCGCACCTCGAGGAGGACACCGCCAAGCTCGTCCACGCCGACCGACGCCGACGGCCGCACGGGTCAGCCTGGTCGACTTCAACCGGTCCGGCGCGCCGCTGATGGAGATCGTCACCGAGCCCGAGATCCGGACCGCCGAGCAGGCCCGCCGCTACGCCGAGGAGCTCCAGCTGCTGCTGCGCTCGATCGGCGCGTCGGACGCCGACATGGAGCGCGGCCAGATGCGCGTCGAGGCCAACGTCTCGCTCCGGCCGCGCGGCACGGAGCCGTTCGGGACCCGGGTCGAGGTCAAGAACATGAACTCGTTCCGCGCCGTCGAGCGGGCGATCGCGTTCGAGATCGAGCGCCAGGCGGCCGCCCTCGACGCCGGCGAGCCGCTGCTCCAGGAGACCCGCGGCTGGTCCGAGGAGCGCGGCGAGACCTACCGGATGCGGGTCAAGGAGACGTCCGACGACTACCGCTACTTCCCGGAGCCGGACCTCCCGCCGCTCCACCTCGACGCGGCCTGGCTGGCGGCGATCGCCGCGCCGGCTGCCGGAGCTGCCGGCGGCGCGCCGCGCGCGCTATCGCGACGAGCTCGGGCCTGACGCGCGTACGACGCGGCGGTCCTGGTCGCCGACCCCGACGCCACCGCGCTGTTCGAGGCCGACGCTGGCCGCGGTCCCGTGCGCTCGAGCCGAAGCCCGTCGCGAACTGGGTGACCGGCGAGTACCTGCGGCTGCGCAACGCGGCTCAGCGGACGCCGGTCGCGGTCGCGCCGGCGGAGCTCGGCGCGATCGTCGAGGCGGTCGAGGCCGGCACGATCTCGCGCGCCCAGGGCCGCGAGGTCCTCGAGGCGCACGCCGCGACCGGCGACCCGGCGGCAGTCGATCATCGCCGCGCGCGGCTTCCGCCAGATCTCGGACCGCGGGCGCCGTCGCCGCGGCGGCTGCGACGTCGTCATCGCCGCCAACCCGGCAGCGGTCGCGCGACTACCGCGCCGGCAAGGCGCAGGCCGTCGGCTTCCTCGTCGGCCAGGTCATGAAGGCGACCCGCGGGCAGGCCAACGCGGCGATCGTCAGGCGCCGCCGTCCGCGAACGACTCGACGCCGAACCGACAGAGGAGGGCTGACACGGGTGGGACCGGTCGAACATCGTCCTGTGGGTCGGCCGGGGTGGCCCTCATCGGCGATCGGCTACGCGCGCGATCGCGGGCCGTGGTCGCGCTACCAGGCGCTCAAGGCGCAGGACGCGAACGTCGGCGCGCTACGAGGCGTGGCGCGGCGGCGTCCGTGACGACGGCAAGACCGGGCGCGTCGGTGGCGATGGCCATCCTGCGCCGCCAGGCCCAGATCGGCGCGCGGCTGATCGCGATCGCCGGGGTCGTGCTGGTGTTCCTCGGGTTCCTGATCCGCTGACGGATCCGCGCCGGCAGGCCCGGCGTCAGCGCCTGAGCCTCGGCGCCCGGCCGGATCCGCCGCCACTCGATCGCCGTGCAGCGGTCCATCACGACCCGCCAGCCCGGCGTCGTGGGCGATCCGCGCCGCCTCCCAGTTCGACGACGCCGAGCTGGAGCCACAGGCAGCGGGCGCCCGGCCGCGACGGCCTCCCGCGCGTGCGGCACGCACAGCTCCGAGCGCCGGAAGACGTCGACCAGGTCGAACGGGCCGGTCGCGGCGACCGCCTCGGCCAGCGTCGCGAAGGCCGGCACGCCGAGGACCTCGCGGCACGTTCGGGTTGATCGGCACGCAGTCGAAGCCCTGCTGGCCACGAGGTGGCCGAAGACCGCCGAACGACGGGCGCCATGCGGTCGGCGGACGCCCCGATGACCGCGATCCGCCGCGTGCCGCGGAGCGTCGCGTCGATGCCCGCGTCGTCGAGGACCGGGACCGGCCCGCGACCCTCCTCGAGGTCGAGGAAGGCCGCCGCCCGATCGCGTTCCTCCCTGGTCATCCGGCCCCGGTCTCAGGTCCGGGCTTCGCGCACGTACGGCTTGCCGTCGGCGGCCGGTGGCGACGCTCCGGCCGGCCGCGGCGACCAGGACGACGAGGGTGACGACGTAGGGCAGCGCATCCGTAGAACTCGGGCGGGATGGCGCGACGACGTTGCCGAGATCGCCGGTCGGTGGGCTCAGCGCGATCGCGACTCGGAGCGCTTCCGACGCCGTCGAACAGGCAGCGCCGCGCCGAATGCCCCGAGTGGCGTCCAGCGCCCGAAGATGACCGCGGCCGAGCGCGATGAAGCCGCGCCCGGCGGTCATCCTGTTCTGGAACGACCCGCTCTGCTCGAGGGTCAGGTACGCCCCCGCCAGTCCGGCGAAGATCCCGCCCAGGATGACGTTCCGGTAGCGCAGCTTGATGACGTCGATCCCGACCGTCTCGGCGGCCTTCGGGTGCTCGCCGACGGCCCGCGTCCGCAGGCCCCAGCGCGACCGGAAGAGCCAGAGCTGGAGGAAGATGACCAGGAAGAGGACCGGAGATCGCGATCGGGCCCTGGGCGAAGAGCCGCCTTGATGATCCAGCCGACCAGCGGCAGGTCGACCAGGTAGTCGGGCAGGACGCAGGGGCTGGAAGATGCCGGCGCCGAGGCGCGGGTTGGGCGAGACGATCAGGCGATTGAGGTAGCGCGGTCAGGCCGAGGGCGAGGATGTTGATGATCGTCCCGCTGATGATCTGGTCGGCCCGGATCGAGATCGATAGCCAGGCGTGGAGGAGCGAGACGAGCATCCCGGTGGCGATCGCCGCGACGACCCCGACAGGATCGGGCATGGTCAGCCCGAAGAACGGTGACGGGTCCATCGGCCCCATCGCCTGGGCGACGAGCGCGGCGACCAGGAAGGCCGGTGAATGCCGAGCTCAGCATCATCCCCTCGATGCCGATGTTCACGACGCCTGACCGCTCGTTCATGATCCCGCACAGCGCGCCGAGCGCGATCGGCGCCGCAAGCGCGACGTAGATCGGGGCGATGCTCGGGCACGCGTCGCGACCAGGTAGCCGATCAGCTGGAAGACGACCCCGACGACCGGGATCGAGTAGAGGAACGTCGCGAGCTGATCCATCAGCGCGCCCGTCCGGCGTAGGAGGTGGTCACCGTCTGAGACGTCGGCGATGCCTCGCCTGCGGCCCGGATGCCGGAACAGATGGCGGAACGACGATGTCGGCGGCCAGGAAGAGCAGGATGATCGCCTGGATGACATCGACGAGCTCGGCCGGGATGCCGGCCAGCACCTGCATCAAGCCCGGCGCCTGCGCGCGGAGCGCGCCGAACAGGAGGGCCGCAGCCGCGATCCCGAACGGGATTGCGACCGACCGAGCAGGGCGACGGCGATCGCGTCGAACCCGATGGAGGTCCCGTAGGTCGGGATCATGAAATGACTGACGCCGAGGATCTCGGTCGAGCCGGCGATCCCGAACAGGAGGCCCGACAGGCTCATCGTGAGCATGACCAGGAACTTCGGCCGCATCCCGGCATAGCGCGCCGCGCTTGGGTTCGCGCCGACGCTCCGGATCTCGAACCCGAGCGTGCTCCGGTACAGCAGCCACCAGACGGCCGGGACCGCGGCGACGGCAAGGACGACGCCGAGGTGGATGTTGCCGCCGAGGATGATCGGCAGGGCGCTGTTGCCCAGGTCGCCTGTCCGGCCGAACGAGAAGCCCGGGGCCAGGAGTGGTCCCAGGATGAGGAAGCCGATCAGGGAGTCGGCGATCGCAGTTGAGCATGATCGTCGTCACGACCTCGTGCGCTCCTGACAAGGCCTTCAGCGCACCCGGGATCAAGCCCCAGGCGGCCCCGGCCGCCGACCCAGCCACCAAGTGCCGCCGTGATCGCGATCGGCGCCGGCGCCGTGGCCAGCGCCGCGCCGACCCCGCGGCAGCGGTCGCGGCCAGCAGGAACTGGCCGTGGCCGCCGATGTTGAACAGAGCCCGCCTTGAAGCCGATCCCGACGGCCAGCCCACCGAGTACGAGCGGCGTGGCCTGTAGGATGGTGTTGAGGATGGCCGACTCTGAACCGAACGCACCCTGGAGCAAGGCGCCATAGGCGACGAACGGCAGGGTCCAGTCGATCGATCCGGTCGTGACGATGCTCGACGCGAGGATGATCAAGCCCGCGACGACGAGGGCGAGGAACACGGACGCCACCGGGACCGCCGCGACGGCGAAGACCTGCCCCGAGCCGCCCACGCCGCCAGAACGGCTGCGGCGTGGCGGCGCGCTGGCGTCGCGTCACGACGCAGCCCTCGCTCGCTTCCGGCCTCACGACCGCCGGTGGCCATGAGCAGGCCGACCTCTTCCCTGTTCGCCGTGCGACCGTCGAGGGTGGCGACCAGCTCGCCGCGGTACATGACGGCGATCCGGTCGGACAGCTCGAGGACCTCGTCGAGCTCGGCCGAGACGAGCAGGATCGCCGGTGCCGGCGTCGCGCATCTCGATCGCTCGGCGATGGATGAACTCGATGCTGCCGACGTCCAGGCCGCGGGTCGGCTGGTCGAGGACGAGGAGCTTGGGCTCGCGGCTGAACTCACGCGCCACGATCGCCTTCTGCTGGTTCCCGCCCGACAGCGTGTCGCATCGTGACGGTCGGCGAGGGTGTCCGGATGTCGTATTGCTCGATGAGCTCCGCGCGCCCAGTGGTCGATCGCGGCATCCTGGCGGACGGAGCCGCGGGCGAACGGCGGCCGGTAGTAGCTGGTCAGGACGAGGTTGTCCTCGAGCGGGAAGCCCTCGATCATCGCCCAGCGGTGGCGGTCGCCCGGGACGTGGGCGAGCCCCGCCTCGTAGAGCGGCCGAGGACCCCAGCCGGTCACGTCGCGGCCAGCCATCACGACGCTCCCGGCCGCGGGCTTGCGCAGGCCCGTGAGCGCCTCGACCAGCTCGTCCTGGCCGTTGCCGGCGACGCCGGCGATGCCGAGCGATCTCGCCTGCCCTGCACCTCGAGATCGATCCCGCGGACGACCTCGCGCCCGCGATCGTCCTTCGCCCGGAGCCCGCTCACCGACAGGACGACATCGCCCGGGTGCGACTCGCCGCGGTCGACAGTCAGCTGGACGTTCCGGCCGACCATGAGCTCGGCCAGGTCCTCCTCGTTCGTCTCGGCCGGGATCCGCTGGCCGACGACCTTGCCGCGCCGGATGACCGTGATCCGATCGGCGATCTCGAGGACCTCGTAGAGCTTGTGGCTGATGAAGATGATCGAGTGGCCCTCCGCCGCGAGCCGACGCAGGACGGCGAAGATCTCCTCCGTCTCCTGCGGCGTCAGGACGGCGGTCGGCTCGTCGAGGACGAGGATCCGCGCCTTGCGGTAGAGCGCCTTGAGGATCTCGACCCGCTGCTGCCAGCCGACCGACAGGTTCTCGATCTTGGCGTCAGGGTCGATCTCGAAGCCGAACTGCCGGCCGAGCGCGACGATCCGACGGTCGCGCCTCCTTCCGGTCGAGGAAGATCGGATTGGCCATCGTCTCCTCGCCGAGGAGGATGTTCTCGGCGACGGTCAGCACCGGGACGAGCATGAAGTGCTGGTGGACCATGCCGATCCCGCGGTCGATGGCGTCGTGCGGGCCGAGGATGTCGACCGGCTGGCCGTCGATGCAGGATCGGTCCCTGCGTCGGGCACGGCGAGCCCGTACAGGATGTTCATCGAGGCGTCGACTTGCCGGCGCCGTTCTCGCCGAGCAGGGCGTGGATCTCGCCGCGAGCGCAGGTCGAGATCGATCGCGTCGTTGGCGAGCGACGCCCGGGTACCGCTTGGTGATCCCGCGCATCTCGAGGACCGGTCCGGACTCGGTCATCATGGTCCCCCGTTGGACTGGTGCATCGATGAGTCGGATAGCGCGAACGGGCCGACGCGATGCCGGCCCGTTCGTGCGCTTCAGAGGCGAGCTGCCGCCTCGTCAGTCCTTCTTGTCGCAGGCGTCGGCTTGCATGGATCGACCGTGCCAGTCCTTCATGCCGGCCAGGGCCGCGTCGATCTTGGCCTGGATCTCCGGAGTGACGAGGGCCTTGTAGTCGCTGCCGAACGGCGACAGGCCGACGCCCGACCGGGGTCGGTCGAGGCATCCCAGACGGCGGTGCCCCCGACGTCGGTCTTGGCGCCGACCTTTCCGATCGCCGCCGTCGACGGCGTCGACCAGCTTCTTCCTCGGCGCTGCTCAGGATGCACTTGGCCGACTGGGGCAGTGACTTCGACTGGTCGACGTCGACGCCGATGCCGATGACGCCCGGGGCGGCGCAAGCCTCCTCGATCGCGCCGGCGCCGGACAACCCGGCGACCTGGAAGATCACGTCGGCTTCTGAGCCCGATCATCTGCTGGGCGATCGACTTGCCTGTGCCCGGGTCGTTGAAGCGCCTTGGTGATGTCGGTCGAGACGTAGGCCACCTTGACGTCGATCTTGTCGTTCACCGACGCGGCGCCGTTGCGGTAGCCGTTGATGTAGCGGGACGACCGCCGGGATCGTGTTGATGCCGCCGACGGTGCCGATGACGCCCGACTTCGAGACGCTCCGCCGCGAGGACGCCGGCGAGGTAGCCGACCTGCCTCCTTGAAGACGAGGCCCTGGTAGTTCGGCAGGAGCGTCTTCGGATCGCCCTTGCAGGCGAACGTCGGGTCGCCCTTGCCGGTCTCGTCGATACAGACGCCCTGGTCGACGCCGATGAACTTGACCTTCGGGTACTGCTTGGCGGCGATCGTCGTCGCGTCGCCCATGGCGAATCCGACGGTGACGATGATCCCGTAGCCCTGGTCGACGAACGTCTTGATGTTCGCCGCGTAGTCGGCTGGGGCCTTCGTCACGATGTTGCTGGCGGTGCCGCCGATCGCCTTGGCACCCGCCTGGGCCCCGACCCACGACGCCTCGTTGAAGGACTTGTCCTCGAGCGTACCTGACGTCGGTGACGAGGCCGACCTTCTTGACGTCGGCGCTGGATCCGCCACAGGCCGTGACGACCAGCTGAAAGGCGAACAGGATGGAGAGCCCGAAAGCCCGGTTGCGCATGTTTCCTCCTCGGATGACCGCTCGACGAACCGGGGGCCCTGGGACGCCACGGCGGTCGGTCGAGCCGCGCCCGGTGTGGGCGTCGAGACCGTTTCGAGTTGCATCCTAGCGGCGCCGCCTCGGCCACGGCAAGCCTCCAAAGCGGCGTGGCAGCGCGCGCGCGCCCCCGGGGACCTGGCTGCGCTAGCCTGCGGCGCTGAGCGCCGTCGACGCTTGCCAGGCGCTCGCGTGCGAGCCTGACTCGGCGTGCCGCTACGTCGCGCTCGGCGACTCGTACACGGATCGGGACGTCGGCCCGGCCGGCCGAGCGCTGTGGCGGACCTGGCCTGGTCAGCGTGGCCCTCGGCGCCGACGCCGGACCGCTCGACCTGGTCGCCAACCCGGGGTGAACGGCTACACGTCGGCCGACCTTTGGATCCGCGACGAAGATGCCGGCGCTCGGCCGGCTCTGCGACCCGACTTCGTCGCGCTCACTCATCGGCGTCAACGACGCTCGTCCAGGGCACGGCGCCCGCGACGTATGCGGCTGATGTCGCGGCGATCCTCGACGGACTCCTGGGACTCCTCCCGGCGAACCGCATCCGTGACGGTCGCGACTCCCGACTTCACACCGTCACCCCGGCCGGCTCCGATTACGGCGATCCTCGCCAACAGCACGATGCGATCGTGGCCGCGAACGAGACGATGTCCCGGCTCGCGGCCGAGCGCGGGATCGCCTACACGTCGACATCTTCGGCCTGTCCGATCCTGGCGGGCGCGGATCGGTCGCTCGTCGCCGACTGACGGGCTCCACCCGGAAGTTGGCGCCCAGTACGCCCTATGGGTCGACCGGATCCTGCCCGTCGTGGAGGGTCTCATCGGGCGCCCGTCCTCAGGTCGACAGGGGTCGACCCGGTGGTGACGGCGCCCTTGCCGGGTAGCGCGTCACGCTCTTCAGAAAAGCGTCGAACAGGTCACGATCCGCCTTCGTCGTCTTCTCGAGGCTGCTGTACTCGAAGAGGGAGCACGCATGTGCCGCGGACCACCACGGCATCGAGATGGTCCAGGGAGCGTCGCCCTTGTGGCGCGCCCGTCCATTCGAGGCGCGTCGGGCGCGTGATCCATCGACGGTGGCGGCCTTGTTCGAGGTCACCTTTGCCTTCGTCTTCGACCGCTTGAGATCATCGACGTAGGCGGACGTGCCGCTGCTGGAGCGAGGCGCCGTAGGTCGGGAAGCGGTAGACGTACACGCCCGCCACGCCGTCGGCGCTGAGGAGGATGTCGGGCTTCGTCCGGCCCTTGCTCTGTTCCGCTTCCCAATCGGACGGGAGCGCGATGCTGTACTTAGAATCGCTTCGGACGCGAAGGTCGTCCAGATCTGCGCAGGGCGTTCGATGACCACCGGGTCGCCAACGTTCGAGAACGTGTAGTCGAGGGTCATCCGGACGGGAAGGTCCGCGCCGACCCGTTGACCGCAGGTCCAGGTGGCGCTCATCGCCAGCACCGCCAGCGTCCCATCGCTCCCGGGCGTAGATGTCGAGATGTCGCCCGTCCCGTCGCCGCCGGGGTCGGCTATGCCGCTGATCGCCGAGATCGGGATCTGGGCGCTCTGGCGGGGCTTCAGGTGGATGGAGGACTCGCCGCCCTTCGTGACGACGCCGGCGTCGGTCACGTCGAGGACCGAGTTGAGCACCGAGAAGCTGAAGTCCGATCCTGGGCCCGGACACCCGCCGCCTTCGGATCCTCGAACCACCGAACCACCCCGGTTGACGTAACTTGATGCGCCGTCCGGGGTCATGGTCTCGGTGCGATCTGGGGGCGCCGGGGATCGCGACGACCGCGACGGTCTGGTGATTGTCAGGGCCGTCGATCGTCGACTCACCCTCGAATGGGTACGTCGCTGAGCCGATGGCTCATCTCGCCCTCGACCGAGGCGTTGGCCCTCAACGGGCGCCGCATGGCCTTGGTGAACAGGGCCGCGACGTCAACGCTGGTGCCGGGGAGATCCCGCCGATCGCCCCGCCGACGGCCGCCCCGGCCGTTCCAGCCGGGATCTCGCCGCCGGACGCGGGCGGAGACGCGGTCGCGCCCGGCGAGGCGGGGCTCGCTGGGGCGTTCGGGGACACGCCGCGCTCGTCGGTCCACACGCGGCCGACCCGGCCACAAGGCTGATGACGAGCGGCAGGGTCGTCGCGACCGTGCGCGAAGGATGTCTGGGGTCCATCGGTTCACTCCTGAGCGACCGCGCCTTCTGTCGGCGCTGTGCTGGTGACGCCGCCGATCGAGGGCCGTGACCGGCGCGATCGCGCCGGCGAGGGCAAGCTGCGGCACAGCCAGGGAAATGAGGCGGATCGGCGTGCCCGATAAGGCGTCGTGCTCATGACCGCCAACACGCCTCCAGCCCGACCGTCGAGGGCGACCGGCCGCCTGGCCGGACCTCACGGGAGACCACCGATGACCAGCGATCCCGCAGCATGGAGTGCCCGACGTCGACCGAGTCACGACTCGTCGCCGTCTGCCGCACCTCCCTCGAAGAGCCCCTACGTCGCCCATGCCTCCGCAATGCGCGGCCGCCTGCTCGCGCTCGTTCGCGAACCGGCCCCGTCGCCGAGGACCTCACGAGCGAGGCATTCCTGCGGCTTGCCTCGGAGCCTCGGGCGGGTCGGGCGCCGGACAACGTCCGAGCATGGCTCTCGCGCGTCGGCGCCAACCTGGCGATCAGTCGCGCTCGGCGGACGTCCGTCGCGACGCGCGCCATGCCCGGCCTGTTCGAGCGGGACGTCGCCCCTCGCCCGAGGACGAGGTCTCATCGCATGAACGCGACGCTGCTCCTGCGCGACCGCTCGCCGCGCTGGCCGGGCCTCGACCGCCAGGTCGTCGTCCTCGCCGCCCAGGGTTATCGACCGCAGGAGATCGCCGGGATCATCGGCTGCTCCGGCGAGGCGACCCGGGCGCGCCTGTGCCGCGCACGCGGCCGCCTCCGCATCCGACTGGAGTCGGCCGGCATGACCGCGTGAGCCTGCGTCTGGAGCTGGTCGATCGAGGAGCGAGACGGCGGGGACGCAGGCGCGCCTATCATCGCCGGGTCGTGGACGCTGCTCGTCGTGGACCTTCGTCGGACGCGAGGCGGAACTCGAGCGCCTCACCGCGGGCCTACGCGCGTGCGGCCGCCGGGAGTCGCGGACGGTCGTCCTCGCCGGCGAGGCCGGGATCGGCAAGACGCGCCTGGTCGCGGCATGGACCGACAGGCTCGGCGATTCGGGCGTCCGGGTCCTGATCGGTGGCTGCCTTCCGCTCGGGACCGGGCGGCCTTCCGTACGGGCCCTTCGTCGAGGCGTTCCGCGCACTCTTTCGCGACGTTGACGCCGGCGCGTTGCCGGCCCTTGCTCGGTCCCAGCCGCGATGAGCTGGCCCGGCTCATGCCGGAGGTCCGCGGGCGACCCGACCGGCACGGACGGGATCGCCGTCCCGATGCGTCCGACGGCCGATGGTTCGTCGCCCGACGAGCGGTTCGCGCAGGTCCGGCTGTTCGAGCTCGTCCTCGGGGTCCTCGAGCGGACTGTCTAGGATCGGCCCGGTCGTGGTCGTCGTTGAGGACGTCCAGTGGGCCGACCGCTCGACCCAGCGACCTGCTGGCGTTTCTCGTGCGCAACCTCCGGGAGGAGCAGCGTGCTCCTCGTCGCGACGATGCGCACCGATGAAGCCGATCCCCATGGCGAGGTTCCTCGCCTTCCTGGCCGAGCTCGGAACGCGGCGAGCGGGTCGACCGGATCGATCTCGCACGCTTCGACCGCGTGACGAGTTCGACGCGCCTGCTTGCCGACGAGTTCGGCCACGTCCCGGATGCCGGGCACGGTCGACCGGATCGCTGGAGCGGACCGACGGGAACCCGTTCTATGCCGAGCAGGTCGTCGCCGCGTCGCGCGAGACCGGCGCGGCGAGGCCGTGCCGGCTGCGCCTGCGCGAGCGTCGTGCTCGCGCCGGGTGTCGCTGCCGTGTCGGACGCGGGACAGGAACTCCTGCGCGTCGCGTCCGCTGCTGGTGGCGCGGATCGACGACGATCGGCTGCTCGAGTCGGTCTGCGACCTGCCCGCCGCCCACCGTTCGTGCCGCCTTGCGCGAGGTCGTCGACCGCCGGATCCTCGTGCGTGCCGGAGGCCCGGACGACCCGCACGTCGCGTTCCAACACTGCCCTGCTCCGTGAGGTCATCCACGGTGAGCTCGCTCCCGGCCGAGCGGGCACAGCGTGCATGCGCGCTACGCGACGGCGCTCGAAGCCCGCGCCGGCAGAGATGGCCGGCAGGCCGACAGAGGTCGCCCGCCCCGCGCCGACGGCTGCCGACCTGGCCTACCACTGGGACGCGGCGGGCGACGACGCGCCGCGCCCTGTCCTGCGATGGTCGAGGCTGCCCGGGAGGCCGAGTCGGGTTACGCCTATCTCGATGCCCATCGTCGATATCTGCGCTCGATCGAGCTGTGGGAGCGCGTCGCGGCGTCCGGCGCCGACCCCCGTCGATCCGATCGAGGTCCTCGTCCGCGCGCGCGGAGACTGCCGTCTTGATCGGTGAGTACCGGGTCGGCGGTCGAACTCCGGGCGCCGGGCCATCGCCGGGGTCGACGCGCGACGCCGATCCCGGAGCGGGCCGCCCGCCTGCTCGAGCGACAGCGCTGGTATTTCTGGGTGGCGGGTGACCGTTCCGGCGGCGGCCGCGGCGCTGGCCGAGGCGAGCCGCGCTCGTCCCGCGCAGCCCCCGTCGGAAGCGCGGGCCGCATATCCTCGGCCCACACTGGCCGGACTGCTCGATGTCCGACCGGCCGCTTCGCCGACTCGATCCCGATCGCGCGGAGGAAGCCTTCGACGTGGCTCAGGATCGGTCGGCTCGCGCGGCGAACGAGGCACTGGCACTCGGGCATCCTCGGCACCGATCTCGCGCTGCATCGGGCAGGGTCGACGATGGCATCGCGCGGTTCCGCGAGGGTGCCTCGCGATCGCCGAGGACCTCGGCGGCGTGGAGGGGATCGCGCTCGGGACCGACGAACCTCGCGATCCTCGCTCGATCAGGGTCGGGCGGACGACCGAGGCGCCTCGATGTCGCGACGCGGCCGGAGTGGGAGCGCGCGCGGGCCATCGGCGTCGAACGGACATACGGCGGGCTGTTGCTGGCGGTCGCCGCGAAGGCCGCGATCGCGCCTCGGCCGATGGGACGAGGCGGACGCGATTCCTCGCCCTCGGACTGGCGCGCGACCCGGTAGGGACGCCCGGGATCCGCGTTGCGGATCCAGCGCGGCCGGCTCGACACGATGCGCGGCGACCTCGGCCGGAGGCGGCGGCTGTCCTCGACGCGGCCGATGCTGCCGATGAGGCGGCGGGCAGGACGGGCGGACGATCGAGCGGCGATCCTCGCCGCCCGTGCCGATCTGGCCGCGGTCCTCACAGCCGACAGATGTCCGCATGTCAGGGCGGCAGTCGCGGAAGGCCTGCGCATGGCCGTCGAAGGTCCGCCCGATCCCGCGCCTTGCCCAACTCGCCGCGGCCGGCCTTCGGGCCGAGGCCGACGCCGCCGATCGGGCACGCGCCGAACGTGACGAAGCGGGTGTCGCCGAGGCGCGGCGGAACGCCGCCGCGATCATGGCGGCCGTCGAACGGATCGCCGGCATCCTCGGCGTCCCGGCCGCGACGGCCCAGACCGGCGAGAACGGTCAGGCCGGCATGCCATCACGCGCTCTCGCCTTGAGCCTTCTCTGCCGCGTCGAGGCGGACCGCCTCGAGGAGACCGACACCGCCGGCCGATGGGTCTCGTGGCAGACACGTTCGGGCGATCGGGCGGCCGTACCCGGCGGCGTACGCGCTATAGGGCCAGCGCCGCCACCCTGCGCGATCGAGGGGTGCGAGAGGACGCGCACGCTGCCCTGATCGGCTGCCATGACCGTCGCATCCGGCTCG
>ERZ1370068.1758-contig-11694_pt1 | contig 30348 bp, 38 predicted proteins | sample MGYA00561227_ERZ1370068 | MGnify/ENA primary metagenome ERZ1370068 (study PRJEB38410, sample SAMEA6850437) | metagenome | study: Metagenomic assessment of the ecological functions of the soil: analysis of the soil microbiota associated with the...
ACGTCGAGCGCACATCTTCAACTCCAGCCAGCCGCGGCGCCGGGGTCAGCCTGGGCCGGGAAACACGCGCACCGCCCCGTGTCGATCGCGCTCGAGGCGGACCACGCCTCTTGCCGGCGGCGCGAGACAGAATCGACGACCGACGCAAAGCCGTACTTCCGCTCGTCGAATCCCTCAATGCCGGTCTTGAGGAACTGCTTCGCCTGGCGCACGGCATCGGCCAGCGCGGCGCCGGCGACGCCTGCCGCGAACGCCTGCTGCACGGCGCGGATGCCGTCCTGCATCGTCATCGGCGAGGCGGGCATGGCATTCTTCTCGTCCTCGTCTGCCAGGCGGTCCGGACGGGACCCGCGCCTACGCTTCGCCCATCTGCGGCGATGCACGCTGGCGGCGCGGCCGATCGTGCGCGCGGCGCATGCGCGTGCTCGTGCTCGTGCGTGGACGGTGCGGCGTCGACGTCGCCGTCCTCGCGCGACTCGACCATCATGCTGCGCCCGGCATTCTTGAGGGTGACCGCGCCCGTCTGCGCCACCTTCTCCATGAAGTCGCGGAAGCTGCCGGCGCCGCACTCGCGCTCGGAGAACGTCGAATCGAGCTGCAGCAGCGTGCTCTTGAGCAGGCCGAGCTGCGGCGCGACCTCGCGCTCGGAGAGCACCTTCAGCGCGCGCTTCACGAGCGGCAGCGCCTTCGAGATGTCGCTCGCGCCGGCGGCCGCCGGCTTCCGCCGCGCTCGCTGCGTGCCGGCCGCCGCGACTCCGCCGACGAGGTTCTCGTAGGCGATGAACTCGTGACAGTTCTTCTGCATCGTCAGGCTGGTGAACTGCCGGCCGCCGACGACGATGACCTTGCGGCCGTACTGCTTCAGCTTCTCGACGAGCGAGATGAAGTCGCTGTCGCCGCCGACGATGACGAAGGCGTTGATGTGGTCGTGGGTGAACGCCATCTCGAGCGCGTCGAGCGCCATCGTGATGTCGGCGCCGTTCTTGTCGCCGCCGGGCGTCATGTTGCGCTGCACCATGCGGATGGCGTGCTGCGTCAGCGACGCGGCTGTAGTCGCCCGCGCGCTTCCAGTCGCTGTAGGCGACCTTCGTGACGATCTCGCCGCGCTCTTTGATGGCCTCGAGGATGAGGCCGATGTCGAACTGACCGCCGATGGTGTTCTTGACGCCGATCTCGACGTTGTCGAAATCGATGAACACGGCGATCCGTGTATTGCTTGTGGTTGATGTCGGGATGTTCACTGTCAGACTTCCGCCGGGCAATGCGATGCCGGGCTCAGAATGTTTCCGGGAGACTTGAGTAGCGAGGTGGTCGGCCTGCAGGATCCCGGGCGTGGAATAGAACCGATTAAGTGATAGCGCGTCAATCCAGCTATGCGCTGCGCGTCGCCAGCGAGCGGCTGTGGATTCTCGAGTTCGCCCGGAATAATGCGGCGTGAACTGGCCGCGCTGCAGCAAGCTCGCGCGCCCTTGCCGCCCCGGCCCGTGACCTCGTATTTCGCGGTGCTGATCGTCTGCTCGCTGCCGCGGCGTCGTCTCGACGCGCATCAGGTCGCGGTCGCCGCGTCGATGCGATGAAGCCGAGCACGCGATCCTCGTCGCCCGTGCAGCTTGATCAGAATCACGCCTTTGCCGGGACCGGAGAGGTAGTTCACCTCGTCGGCGCGGCAGAGAAGCGCGCGCGCATCCGCCGTCGCCGCGATGACGACCTCGTCGCCCGTCACGCGCGCGACGCCGACGACTTCGACGCCTCTGACTCGGCCGCGCGTAAGCGCCGGCCGGCGCGGGTGCTCGCCTCGACGAACGGCTCGAAGCTGAACCGCAGGCTGTAGCCGTCGCTCGTCACCGCGATCGCGTGCACCGGCGGCGGCTCGCCTTCCTTGCGCGTCGCGATGTTGCCGGCGACGCGCGGATCGAGGCTGAACGCCGGCGATCACGCGTTCGCCGTCGCGCAGCTTGAACAGCTTCTGCACCGGCTCGCCGTAGCCGGTCGATGCGGGCACGTCGATGATGCGCGACGTGTAGGCGACGCCGAAGTTGGTGAACAACGACCACCGTCGCGCGCGTGCTGCCCTGCACGACCGCCAGCACCGAGTCGCCTTCGCGCAGCCGCGTCGTCGAGAGGTCGCGCACTTCCTTCTGCCGCTTCACCCAGCCGTCGCGCGAGACGATCACGACGTTGTCTTCCTCGACGATGAAGTCGTCGGCGGTGAACGAGACCTCTTCCTCGGATTCGATCAGCGTGCGGCGCTTGTCGTCCTTGCCGCCGTACGTCTTGCTGAATCTCCTCGATCTCGTCGCGGACGACCTTCCAGCGTCCGTCCTCGTCCTTCAGCAGGCTGCGTGATCTGCCGCGCGCGCTTCCGCTTGTCGGCCAGCTCGTTCTGGATGACGAGAATCTCGAGGCGCGCCAGGCGATACAGCTTGAGCTCGAGGATCGCGTCCGCCTGCTCGGCGTCGAGACCGAAGCGCTTGATGATCTTCTCCGCGGAATCGGCCTTGCCTTCCGACTTGCGGATGATCCTGATGATCTCGTCGAGCGCGTCGAAGACCTTCTCGAACCCTTCGAGGATGTGGATGCGCTTCTTCAGCGCGCTCGAGCTCGTGCTCGAGGCGGTTGGTGACGACCTGCAGGCGGAACTGCAGGAAATGCACATGAGCGCCGTGTGCAGATCGAGGCGCTCGGGCCGTCCGACCTCGGCGTTCTCGGTCGGAATCAGGCACGTCAGGTTGACGATGAAGTTGGTCTGGAGCGGCGTGTTCTTGAACAGATACGCCATCACCATCTTCGGATCGGCGTCCTTCTTGATCTCCAGCGCAATCCGCACGTCGTCGGTGGAGACGTCCTTCACGTCGAGCAGCGGCGGCAGCTTGCGCGACAGGACGACGTCGGCGATGCGCTCGACGAGCGCCGCCTTGTTCACCGCGTACGGAATGCTGGTGACGTAGAGCGTTCGACCGCCGCGCGCGCCGGAGCCTTCTTCCCAGGTCGCGCGCAGCCGCACGGTGCCGGAGCCGGTCTTGTAGATCTCCTTCAGCTCCTCGGGCGAATTCAGAATCTGACCGCCGGTCGGGAAGTCGGGCCCTTTGACGTAGCGACAGAGCTGCGCGCTGCTCAAGTCCGGGTTGTCGAGCAGCTTGATCAGCGCGGCGCAGATCTCGCCGAGGTTGTGCGGCGGGACGTTCGGTCGCCATGCCGACCGCGATGCCGGTCGCGCCGTTGATGAACAGGTTCGGGATGCGCGCCGGCAGGACGACCGGCTCGGTCTTGGTGCCGTCGTAGTTCGGCCGGAAGTGAACCGTGCGCTGCTCGATCTCGGTCAGCATCTCGTCGGCGATGCGCGCCAGCCGGCACTCGGTGTAGCGCATCGCCGCGGCGCTGTCGCCGTCGAGCGATCCGAAGTTGCCCGAGCCGTCGATCAGCGGATAGCGCAGCGAGAACGGCTGCGCCATGCGCACCGAGCGTTTCGTAGAGCGCCGCGTCGCCGTGCGGGTGGTAGCTGCCCATCACGTCGCCGACGACCTTCGCGCACTTGCGGTGCTTGACGTCGGCCGGTCAGGTTCTGCTGCCACATCGTGTAGAGGATGCGGCGCTGCACCGGCTTGAGGCCGTCGCGCACGTCCGGCAGCGCGCGCGAGGTGATGACCGACAGCGCGTAGTTGAGATACCGGCTCTGTGCCGCTTCGTGCAGCGGAACCGCTTCCGGCGCGCCGGAAGGCGGTGGCGCCGGACTGATTTGCTTTCGGGAAGATCGAATAGAGAGGGCTCGGACCGTGCGCTTGGCCATTCACGAATCTACGGATCTACACGTCTGAACATTCTTGACAACTCGCAGAATCGTCAATCAACAATCTCAGAGATCATTTTTCCCGGATTCATTCGATTGTCCGGATCGAGCGCGCGCTTGATCGCCTTCATCACCTCGAGCGACTCGCCGTGCTCGGCCTCGCAGATACGTCCATCTTGCCGACGCCGACGCCATGCTCGCCGCTGCACGGTGCCGCCCATCGCGAGCGCACGCGCGATGAGACGCGCGTTGATCTGCTTTCGCCTTCGGCAGCTCGGCCGGGTCGTCCGGCGTCCATCAGGAAAGATCAGATGAAAGTTGCCGTCGCCGACGTGGCCGACGAGCGGCGCGAGAAGCCCCGGCCCTTGCCGACGTCGGCGCTGCGTTTCGAGCACGCACTCGGCAAGCCGCGAGATCGGCACGCACACGTCGGTCGTCCACGGCTTGCAGCCGGGCGGCAGCGCCACCGCGGCATAGAACGCGTTGTGCCGCGCCGTCCACAGCTTCGCGCGCTCCTCGGTCGTCGTGGCCCACTGGAAATCGCGTCCGCCGTTTTCGGCGGCAATCTCCTGCACGGCCGTGGCGCTTTCGGCGACCGCCGCCTGGCTGGTCCCGTGAAATTCGAAGAAGAGCGTCGGCTTCAGCACGCAGTTCAGCTTCGAGTAGCGGTTCACCGCGTCGAGCTGCACCTCGTCCAGCAGCTCGATGCGCGCAACCGGAATCACCGAGCTGAATCGTCGTGATCACGGTCTGCACGGCGCCTTCCATCGTGTCGAACGGACACACCGCGGCGGAGACCGCCTCCGGCAGGCCGAAGCAGCCGGACGGTGATCTCGGTAATCACGCCGAGCGTGCCTTCCAGAGCCGACGAACAGGCGCGTCAGGTCGTAGCCCGGCCGACGACTTGCGCGCGCGGCTGCCCGTGTGAATGACGCGGCCGTCGGCGAGCACCACCGTCAGGCCGAGGACGGCCTCGCGCATCGTGCCGTAGCGCACCGCCGTCGTCCCTGACGCCCGCGTCGCGGCCATGCCGCCGATCGTCGCATCGGCGCCCGGATCGACCCAGAAGACGAGCCCGGTGTTGTTCAGCGCCTTGTTCAACTGCCCGATGCGTGACGCCGGCTTCGACGGTCGCGTCGAGATCGCTCGGCATTGACCGCGCAGGATCGCGCGTCATCCGCGAGAAATCGATCGACACGCCTCCGCTGAGCGCGTTGACGTGCCCTTCGAGCGACGATCCGATGCCGAACGGGATCGACGGGCGCACTGATGACGCGCCGCCGCCTTCATGATCGCGCTCACGTCGTCCGTGCTCATCGGAAAGACGACGACGTCGGGCGCGGCGGGGTCGTGCCACGATTCGCCGTGGCTGTGATGCTCGAGCTGGGTTGGATTGCGTCGTGCATCGATCACCGGCAAGCGCACGAAGGTCCGCAACGAGCGCCTCGCGCACGGGCGGCGGACAGGACGGAGGGCATCGAGCGATTGTATTGATCTCGCAGGTTTGCGATTCGTGATTATGTGATTGGAGACTCAGACACATGAACGTCATGTTATTCCGGAGCCAACGACCTCGCCGCGCGCGTATCGAACCGTGCGTGGAGAACACGATCGCGATCGCCGAAGAGATTCCTGAATCGAAGCATCGATTTCGCGGCGGCGCCCGGCGCGCGGCACCGTGCGCCAGATGCTGACGCACGTCGCGCTGTCCGACAGCTTCTCGTCGTTCCACAAGGACAAACGGACGCACGTTCGACGGCGTCAATTTCGCCAGCGCTTCGGCGCGGCGATGCAGGCGGAGGAGGCCAAGCCGCGCACGAAGGCGGACGTTGATCGCGCTGCTCGAAGCAGCGCGGTGACGAGACCGCGGACGTGGATCGCGTCGCTGAGCGACGAGCTTCCTGGCCGAGCCGTTCACGCAGCCGGCCGCGGCACCGCGCCGGCGACCAAGAGCGCGGTTCGAGATGATCATGAGCCTGAAGGAGCACGAGATGCACCACCGCGGGCAGCTGATGCTGATCGAGCGGATGCTCGGCATCGTGCCGCACCTCACGCGTGCAGATGCAGGAGCGGTTCGCCGCGGCGCGGCAGGTCCGCGCGTAGCGGCAGCGATCGCCGTTCACCAAGAAGACGCTCGCGTTCCTGCGGGCGCTCAAGCGGAACAACGATCGCGAGTGGTTCCGCGCGCGCAAGGCCTGAGTACGAGCAGCACGTCCGCGGTCCGATGGTCGCGCTGCTCGGCGAGCTCGCGCGCGATCTCCCGGCGTTCGCGCCGGACCTCGTCTCGGATCCGCGCGTCTGCCATGTTCCGCATCTATCGCGATACGCGGTTCAGCCACGACAAGCGTCCGCTCAAGACGAATGTCGCCGCGCACTTTCCGTCGAGGAAGTTCCCGAAGGGCGAAGGCGCGGGACTCACGTCGAGGTCGCGCCGCAGTGGGTCTGGATTGGCGGCGGCATCTACATGCCGGCGCCAACCGAGCTGCAGGCCATCCGAGCCGGCATCGCGGAGGATCATCGGAAATTCCACCGCGTGGTCACGGCACCGGCGTTTCGACAGGCGGTCGGCGAGCTCGGTGGCGACCAGCTGACGCGCGTGCCGCGCGGCTACCTGAAGCGACCATCCGGCCGCCGATTACCTGCGGCACAAGCAGTTCATCGGCGGACGCGAGTATCCGGCCGACTTCGCGCTCAGCCGGCGCTTCTATCCGGAGCTGCTGGCGGTGTTCCGAGGCATTGCGCCGCTCGTCGGCTTCCTCAACAACGCCGATCATCGAGCAGAACCCAGCGACACCCGCGAATTCGCCCGCTCGCTCGCGGGATAATCGCGGGATGCGCCACGCGCCGGCGGACGAGTATCGCGCACGTCTCTCCGACCGGCGCGCGACGCACGCGCGGCTGTCGCGCGTCGACGAGCGACTGAGCTACGCCCGCCTCGCAGTCTTCGCGATGGCCATTCTCCTGGTTGCCGGCGGCGTGGCGAGGATGGATCGCTCCGTGGTGGACGGCGCTTCCCGTCGTCTCGTTCGTCGCGCTGATCGTGAAGCACGACGCCATCGTCCGGGCGCGCGACGCAGCGGCGCGCGCGATCGCGTTCTACGACCGCGGCCTTGCGCGCATCGAGGATCGCTGGGCCGGCGGCGGTGAAGACGGTGAGCGCTTCCGCGATCCGGATCATCTCTACGCCAACGATCTCGATCTGTTCGGACCGGCGTCGCTCTTCGAGCTGCTCTCCATCGCGCGAACCCGCGCGGGCGAGGAAACGCTGGCGGGCTGGCTTCTGGCACCGGCGGACCCTCGGTGAGATCGTCACGCGGCAAACGGGGATCGATGATCTGACTCCGCGCCTGGACCTGCGGGAGGCGCTGTCGCTCGCCGGAAGCGATGTGCGCGCGGCCGTCGACACCGACGCGCTCGTCGCCTGGGCAGAAGCGCCGCCTGCCCTCGACAGCACGTGGCTTCGTGCGGCTGCCAGCGTCCTGACCGTCGCCGCCATTGCGACCGCGGCCTTCTGGATCGCCACCGGCAACTCCGCGCCGTTTGTCGCCATCCTCTTGCTGGAAATGGCATTCTCGCTGCCATTGCGCGAGCGGATCGTCAAGGCTCTTCACGGCGCGGATGGCGCGGCGCGCGATCTTGACGTCCTCGCGATCGTCCTCGGCGCGGCTGGAGCAGGAATCGTTTCACGCGGAGCGTCTCGTATCGCTGCAACATCAGCTTGTCCCTGTCGACGGGAGCCGGCGCGCTGTCGCAGCGTCGGCGTCGATTCATCGACTGCATTGGCTCGTCGAGCTGCATGACTGGCAGCACAACCTGATCTTCGCGATGGTGGCCGCGGCCCTGCTCTGGGGCACGCACGTCGCGATCGCCATCGAAGCGTGGCGCCGTGCGCACGGCGCGTCACGTTCGGGAATGGCTGCGCATCTGCGGCGAGTTCGAGGCGTTGGCCTCACTCTCGGCGTATCGATACGAGCATCCCGATGACCCGTTTCCGGAGATTGACGGCCCTGGACGCGCAATCCGCGATGTTCGATGGCGTGGGACTCGGACATCCGCTGATTCCCGCCGCGCGCATGGTCCGCAACGATGTCTGCATGGGCAGGGACCTTTCATCCTCAGGCGGCGCGGACCTTCAGGTCCGCGAGAACCCGATTTGCTGGTTGTCAGCGGATCCAACATGTCCGGCAAGAGCACGCTGCTGCGGACGGTCGGCGTGAATGCGGTGCTCGCATTCGCCGGCGCGCCGGTGCGGGCCGGACGGCTTCGCATCTCGCCGCTGCGCGTCGGCGCCACGCTTCGAATCCAGGACTCGCTGCAGGAGGGACGCTCGCGGTTCTATGCCGAGATCACCCGCATTCGCGAGCTCGCGGATCTGGCGGAGGGATCGGTGCCGCTGCTCTTTCTCCTCGACGAGCTCCTGCACGGCACCAACTCGCACGATCGCGCCGTCGGCGCCGCCGGCATTCTTCGCGCGCTGCTCGATCGTGGCGCGATCGGTCTGATCACGACGCACGACCTCGCGCTCACCGAGTGTCGCCGACACTCTCGGACCGCGCGCGTCGAACGTCCATTTCGACGACCGCTTCGAGGCCGGAGAAATTGCGTTCGATTACGTCATGAAGCCAGGGCCCGGTCACCCGCAGCAACGCCATCGCGCTGATGCGGGCCGTCGGCCTCGATGTGCAGGAGTGACATGGCCGACACCACCGCCGCGGCGACGTACGGAAGCTACCTGAAGATCGAGGAGCTGCCTCGCTGCAGCAGCCGCGGTCCGAGGGACCCGAGCACGACGAGATGCTCTTCATCATCATCCACCAGGTGTACGAGCTCTGGTTCAAGGAGCTGCTGCACGAGTTCGATCGGGTCGCGCGCTTATTGACCGGCGACGAGCCGCACCGCGCGCAGCATACCCTGAAGCGGATCCTGACCATCCTCAAAGTCCTGGTCGCGCAGCTCGACATCCTCGAGACGATGACGCCGCTGGAGTTTCTGAGCTTCCGCGCCCGGCTCGAGGCGGCGAGCGGGTTCCAGTCGGACCAGTTTCGTCAGATCGAGTTTCTGCTCGGCGCCAAGAGCGAGACCGCGATCGGCGAGGTTTCCCGAGGCGAGCCGCGCGCGCGAGGCGCTGACGCGCCGTTATCAGTGCGCCGACGTTGTGGGACGCGTTTCTCCACTATCTGTCGCGCGAAGGCTATGCGCGTACCTGCCACGCAACTGTCGCGCGATGTCACCGCTGCAACCGAAGCGTCATCCGAGATTCAGCAGATCCTCATCGACGTCTATCGCCGCGATCCGAAGAACGCGGAACTCTGCGAGCGGCTCGTGGATCTCGACGAAGGGTCTGCAGGAGTGGCGGTATCGCCACGTCAAAATGGTGGAGCGAACCATTGGGATGAAGCGCGGCACCGGGGTTCGACCGGTGTTCCCTACCTCGCGGGCACGCTGGGACGACCGTTGTTTCCGGACCTCTGGGAGATACGGGGGCATCTGTAGAGCCTCTCGGCTACCGTGGAACGCTATCGGCGTCCACCGGCGGGTTCCGGCCCGGCGTTTGCCGGCTGCGTGGCTGGAGGTATCGCGATGTCGCGAGATCATCGCAAGCTTCGCGTGTTTCACGATTCTCATTCACTTACGCTCGCGATCTATAAGCACACCGAAGGGATTTCCGAAAGATGAGTGGTTCGGAATGCGTGTGCAAATGCGGAAGAGCTGGCAACATCGGTGCCGAGCAACATCGTTGAAGGAAGTACGCGCGCGCGACGACGGCCGACTATCTGAACTTTCTCTACATCGCACTCGGTCCGGCATGCGAACTGCACTATCTTGCCGACCTTGCTGCGATCGATCTCGGATCATTGCTGTGCCTGTAGACCGTAGCGAGCGAATTGCTGGACCACAGCGACCACGTCGTGCGACAGCTTGAGCGATTGGTCAAAGCGTCGAGAGCTTGCTGGCAACCGAGCGCCGCGCCAGCAGAATTTACAGACCAGAAGCTCGTAGCCGGTAGACGGTAGATCGGTAGCCGGAAGCCGTGCGAACGATCATCGCCATCCACTACTCCAGCTTCCGCGTCACCGAGCGAGTCCTGCTGACCGGCCACTCGCACCAGGCGTGGCCCGACGTGGGCTTCGAGGCGCAGCAGCGCGCGTGGCTGGATGCGGCGGAGTTTGTCGACGACAAGTGGGAACGCGCCGCAGAGCAAGCGGCAAAGGTGCGCGCGGGCTTCGCGCGGTTGCTTGGTGACTCGCTCGATAACATCGCGCTCGGGCAGAACACGCACGAGCTTGTCACGCGGTGGTTGTCGGCGCTGCCGATCCGCGAGCGGCGGCGCATCGTCACGACGACCGGCGAGTTCCATACGATCCGTCGCCAGCTGGATCGTCTTGCCGAAGAAGAGATCGAGGTCGTGGCGCGTGACGGCGAGGCCGGCGCTGGATCTCGCCGAGCGTGTCGCTCGAGAGATCGACGATCGCACGCTCGCGGTCATGATGTCGTCGGTCCTGTTCGAAACCGCGGAAATCGTGCCCGGTCTCGATCGCGTCGGCGCGGCGTGCGCAATGCACGGCGCGTCGCTCCTCATCGACGCGTATCACCACCTCAACGTCGTACCGTTCGACGTCCGCGCGATGGGTCTGGATGCTGCGTTCATCACGGGCGGAGGCTACAAATACTGTCAGCTCGGCGAGGGCAACTGCTTCCTGCGCGTGCCGCCGGACTCGCATCTTCGACCGGTCTTGACCGGATGGTTCGCGGAATTCGACTCGCTCGACGCGGCGTGCAGCGGCCTGGTGGCGATCGCGCCTGGGGCCGGTGCCTTCGCCGGTGCGACGTACGATCCGACCTCCGCATTATCGAGCCGCCTCGGTTTTTGATTTTCACGCCACGCACGGCCTCACACCAGATCGCCTTCGAGAGATCAGCCTTCACCAGGTCGGACTTCTTGCGGACGCGTTCGCCGCGCTGGACGTCGAGCCGTCGATCGCGCACGCCGAGGACATCCCCGCCGAGCGTCGTGCAGGGTTTCTCGCGATCCGCACGCCGCGCGCATCCGAGCTGGTGCGTGCCTTGCGCCTGGAAGCCGTTTTTGCGGACGCTCGCGGCGACATCCTGCGGCTGGGTCCCGCGCCTACTTGAGCGACGACCAAATTCGCTCAGGAATTGCCACCTTGAGTCGCCTCATCACCCGAGTCGGAGTCAGGTGACGCCTTTGCTCCCGAGTCGGAGTCGCGCACGACCAGTCACCTGACTCTGACTCGCGCACAACCCGGCGCACGACTCCGACTCCGGTGTAGCATCCCCGCGATGGGGTGGCGGCTGTCCGCGGGCGTTTGGGCGACGGTCGCCGGCGCGGCCGCCGGCACTTCCTTGCTGCTCGTCGCCCGCCCTGCTGATCCGGAACGGCAAGCGCCAATCGACGGCTTCGCGCCCGCACACGTCGCGGCGCAGCACGAGGTCGAGCAGCTGGATCGCGCGGTTTCCATCCGCGCGACGTCTCGAAGCCGATCACCGTCTTCCTACGGCCGAACCGCATATCGCGGATCGCCGCGCGATCGGCTGCTCGCAGAGTGGACGCGCGATCGATGGATCGCGGCGGGACTCGACTCGGTCGAGATCGTCGAGCATGACGTGCTGCTTCCGTATCCGCTCGACGCGTCCATTGAAATGGTCGATCGCATCCGTGGCACGCGACGCTTCGCGAGCACGCCGAGGAACCGCTCGCCTTCCACGCGCATGGCGCAAGCGGAGATGTGACGGCGCCGGTCGTCGCCGCAGGCACCGGCACTCCGTGGGACTTCGATCGACTCTAGTCGCGCGGCGTGGATGTGCGGGAAAGATCGTCCTCGTCCGCTACTCGGTTCCGTACAGCTATCGCGGCTACAAGGTCTATCTCGCCCAGCAGCGTGGCGCGGCGGCCATCCTGATGCATGCGGATCCCGCTGACGCGGGAACCGCCCGCGGTCCGGCATATCCCGCCGGGCCGTGGGGGCCCGACGAGCGCATCCAGCGCGGCGGGGTGGGATTCGAATTTCTTGCGCCCGGCGATCCCGTGACACCAGGATGGCCGTCGACGCCCGGCGCTCGACGGCTGGCGCTCTGCCGATGCGCCGGCACTAGCCGACCATCACGAGCGTGCCCATCTCGACACGCGACGCGCAAACGATCCTCGATGCGCTGCGCGGCGGCGACGTCACGCTTCACGTTCGCGTGGCCAACGACGAAGGCGATTCGGCCGATCTGGACGGTCATCGGACGCGTCAACGGCGCGGCATATCCCGATGAATGGGTGATCGCCGGGAACCATCGCGATGCCTGACGCACGGCGGCGTGGACCCTCCAGTGGCTCGGCCGTGCTCATGGAGATGGCGCAGAGCGTTAGGTCGCTCGTGAGAGCGGCGCGCGTCCGAAACGGACGATCCTGCTGGCGAGCTGGGACGCCGAGGAGTTCGCCCTGACCTCCTCGACGGAATGGAGCGAGCAGCACGAGCTGGAGCTTCGCGAGAAAGCAGTGGCGTACCTGAACGTCGATGCCGCGGTCTCTGACCGACGTTCTCCGCGCGCGCCGTTCCTCGCTCGCGCATCTCGTTGCATCGACGGCCGGCGTGCCAGACTCCGCGATCGACACGCGGATCGGCGCGGGCTCCGACTACACGCCCTTTCTCAACTTCGTCGGCGTGCCGATTGTCGATATGCGCTTCCAGGGACCGCATGGCAGGTACTCACCCGTCGTACGACACCACACGATTGGGTTGCCCGATTCGCCGATCCTGGCTTTCTTCACCACGCGGAGCTCACACGCATCTGGACATCGCTCGCGACGCGCCTGGCCAACGCCGGATCTCCTTACCACTCGACCACGTGCGATACGCACGCCGCATCGGCGATTTCCTCGCTGAGGTCGAACAACGTTGGGGCGCGCCACTCGGCGACGCCTCCAATGCCCTGGCCCGTTTTGACGCGGCGGCTCTGCGCCACGGCGAAGCGGCCTCCCTGGCGCTCGAGGAAGACAATCAGCCGCGCTTGATCGATCAATCGCGCGCTGATGGGCGTCGAGCCATCTTTCATCGACCAGGCCGGACCTCGACGGCCGGCCCTGGTCTACCGCCACCCGCTGTACGCGCCTGCGTTCGGCTACGAGCCCGAGGCACTACCCGGACTATCCGAAGCGGTTGGCTCTCGCAATCGGACCCGGTCGCCGAGGAGGAGCGCCGCCTCGCGGCCGCGCTCGACCGTGCGGCCCGAACGCTCGCCTTTCCAACCACAGTCGAGGGCGCGCCTTGAACTCTTCACAACTTTCGGCCCGTCCGCGGCGTCATAATTTCGCCATGAAACAGACAGCGGCTCGGCTCGTGCCGGCTCTTGCTGCGCTTCTCCTCGTCTGCATTCACTCTTTCTTCATCCCTCGTCGCGCAGGCCAGCGGCAGGCGGCGGCGCTGGCGGTGGCGCGCAGGGCGGAGCATTCGGGCAGGGTGGCGGCGGCCGCGTGGCAGGTGGCGGCGGCCGCGGTGGGCAGCTGCCTACGCGCGACCAGACCGGCGGCAACGCGTACCGGCGACCAGGCCGCGGGAACCGCGATCATCCGCGGACGGGTCGTCGCCGCCGACAGCGGAACGCCCGTACGCCGCGCGCAGGTGCGCGCACAGTCGGGCGAGCTGCGCGCCAATCGCCTCGTCAGCACCGATGCGCAAGGGCCGTTTCGAGTTCAAGGATCTTCCCGCAGGACGCTGGAACCTGACCGCGTCGAAGGCGGGCTACATGACGCTGCGCTACGGACAGAAGCGCCTCGTTCGAGGCCGGCTCGCCCGATCGAGATTTCGGATGGCCAGCTGATGGAGCGCGCCGATTTCGCGCTGCCGAGAGGCGCCGCCATAACGGGGCGCGTCTTCGACGAGTTCGGCGATCCGGTCGCCAACGCGCGTGCAGGTGCTGCGCTACCAGATGGTCCAGGGCAGCGCAGGCTGAACCTCGCCGGCGGCGGCGATCAGACGGACGACACGGGCGCCTATCGAATATATGGCCTCGCGCCCGGTGACTACTATGTCAGCGCTACGCTTCGCGCGGGCAACGGTCCGTTCCTCGACGATCAGGAACAACGACACGACGAGCTACGCGTCCACCTATTACCCGGGGACAGGAAACGTCTCCGAAGCGCAGCGCCTGACGCTCGGTATCGGCCAGGAGCAGCCGAACGTGAACTTCGCGCTGCAGCCGGTTCGCACGGTGAAGATCACCGGCACGGCGCTCAACTCCACGGGCACCGCGCTTTCAAACGGAATGGTCACGCTGATGGCGGCCGAGGGCGTCGGTGGACCCGGCGGTGGTGGTCCGGCATTCTTTGCTTCGGCGGCGGCAACGGCCGCGTGCGTCCCGATGGCAGCTTCTCGATCGCGAACGTCTCGCCCGGCAACTACACGCTGGTGGCGATGGCAGGCCCGGGAGGCGGACGCGGCGGCGGTGGTGGTTTCGCGGTTCAAATCGGGCCCGGCGGAGCGGGCCTCCCTGATATCGAGATGCTCACCATGCCGCTCACCGTCGGCAACGAGGACGTGACCGGACTCACGCTTGTGACCTCGAAGGGCGCAAGCCTCAGCGGCAACGTCGTTGCGGCCGAAGGGTCGGCCGCCAAGTTGAACACGAACCAGATCCAGATCATCGCGCAAGCGGCGACGCAGGCGCTTCCGGGTCCACTTGGCAACCGGCCGGCCCGCGTCGACGCCGACGGCACGTTCGTCCTCACTGGCCTGACCGGTCAGAAGTTCATTCGCGTCAACGGGCTGCCGCAGGAATGGACGCTGAAATCCGTGATGCTGAATGGCCAGACGTGACCGATTCCGCGCTCGAGTTCCGCGGCAGCACCGACAACTCGGGCCTGCAGATCATCGTCACCGACAGGGTCAGCGATCTGAACGGCAAGGTGACGACCGCGAAAGGCGACGTCACTCGCGACTACACCGTCGTCGTGTTCGCAGACGATCCGGCGAAGTGGGCGTTCCCGTCACGCTTCGTGAAGACGGGGCGGGCCGATCAGCAGGGACAGTTCCGCATCAAGGCGTTGCCACCTGACGACCGGTATCTTGCGGTTGCGGTCGACTATCTCGAGGATGGCGAGGCCGTCCGATCCGCAGTTCCTCGAGCAGATCAAGGATCGCGCGACACGGTTCCAGTTAGGCGACGGCGAGGTCGAAGTCGCTCGATCTGAAATTAGTCAACCGGTAGAGGCTCGGCTTCGCACAATCGAATGAATCGCTCGTAGTCTTCCGGCGTGTCGATGTCGATGAACGCACCTTCATCGTCGACATCGACATGCACTTCTTCAGCGGCATGAGCATGGACGACGGGCTTGGCGCCCATCGATGGATCCGCGCGTCGCAACTCCCCGAAAATCGAATGATTGAAGATCACCGGGTGGCCGTGACGGTTGCCCTGTCGCGGCCGAACGAGCGGCGCGCCTGGCTTCGCGCGATACGCGTCGAGCACCGAGCGGACCGTGCTCGGCGAAATCAGCGGCAAATCGACGAGCGTGACCATCACTGCTTCCACGTTGTCCTGCCGCTCGACTGCCGCGAGCCCGACGAGCAGCGACGACAGCTGCCCTTCTTCGTAATCGGGGATTGTCGACGGCGGTGATCGACGCATCCTCGCGCGGCAACGACGCGCGAACGGCCGGCGCATCGCCGCCGATGACGACGACAATCGCTGTCGGCGCCGCCCTCGCGAAGCACGCGGATAACGCGCGTGAGAAAGGTTTCACCGGATGAACCGATCGGCAGGAGCGCCTTCGTCCGTCCCATGCGGGACGACTTGCCCGCGGCCAGCACGACGGCTGGAATCATTCCTTGGCGAGCGACGCGGGGAGCTTCTTCCACTGCAGCGACGCGCCTGCGACGTGAGGTTCGTCGATGCGGCCGCGGCGGACGGCAATCAGCTCGGCGAGGATGCTGATGGCGATCTCTTCGGGCGAAACGGCGCCGATGTCGAGGCCGATGGGCGCATGGATGCGCGAGAGGCACTCGATCGGCATCCCCTCCTCGACCAGCGCGTCGTAGATCTTCTTCACCTTGGCTTTGCTGCCGATGAGGCCGATGTAACGAAGGTCGCGCGCCGCCAGCGAGCGCAGCGCGTCGAGATCGTGCCGATGCCCTCGTGTGACGACGACGACGTAGGCGCTGGCGGGATTTCCGCCTTGTGAAGCCAGTCGGGGATTGAATCGACAATGATCTCGTCGGCTTCGGGGAAGCGCTCGGCGTTGGCGAACTTCTCGCGGTCGTCGAGCACGTGGATGCGGAAGCCCACGGGACGCGCGACGTGCGCGAGCTGGTGACCGACGTGTCCGGCGCCTACGATGTAGAGCTGCGGGGCCGCTTCAACCGGCCTCGATGTACACCGTCATCTGTCCCCCGCAAATGAGACCCGACTCCTCGGCGAAATCATCGGTGAGATCGTACTTGACGAGCCTCGGCTTACGCGCGATTAGCGCTTCCTTCGCTTTGTAAAGCGCGTCGTTTTCGTAGCAGCCGCCGCCGATCGTGCCAGAAATCCGTCCGTCGGGATACACGAGCATCTTGGCCCCGACGCGCTGCGGGTGGAACCCCTGTGCCGCCACGATGGTGACGAGCGCCACCTCGTCGCCGCGCTCGAGCGCCTTCACCAGCTCGGTGAGGACTTCCTGGCTCATGTTCGGAATCTTAGCAGGCTCCATAAGGCTTAAGGCTTGGACTTAAGGCTCTACGGCTTAAGCCGAAAGTCCCTTGAGCCCTGAGCCTTGAGCCCTGAGCCATCAGAAGTAGTCGCTTCTCCAATAAAAGACCTCTTCCGGCCGCGAAGGGATCCCAACTTTCGCAATCGGCCGCAGCATGAAGATGTCGCGCGCGGGGATGCGGTTGACGAGGTGGACCTGGGGCGGCGCCGGTAGCGCGGGCGGCCACCAGGCGCGAATCAGGCGGCGCCGGACGCGACGGCTCGCGTGCGAGCAGCACCTGGAGAATGGCCCCGAGGCGTGCGCCTGCCGGATCGCGGTCGCCGGCCTCCTCGAGCGTCCACCCACCGGCGCTGACGGTCAGCACGACGTACGCAACGGCGGATACGCCCTCCTCGGCGACGAAGAATTCCGTCTCGGCGCTCGGCTCGAGGCCCCGCACCGTGACCAAATCCCGCCAGCAGGCGCTTTTTCGACAACGCGTAGTCGATGACCGGCGGGTCGCGCCGCAGCGCGAACCTGACGTCCGAGGAACGCCTGGCGTGCATCGCCGCAAGCGCTGGGAGATCGCGCTCGTCCCCTGCTCGGACCAGCATCGCGGGCGCACCATCCTTGCGCTCGACGTGCACGTCCACTTCGTCGAGCGCCACGGCTGACGAATCCAAGTCGCCGATACAACGCTTCGCCGATTTCGGAGAACAGCCCGGCGACGGCCGCGCCTTCCGCGCGCGCGCGCTCGATCAGCTGTTCGATGATGACGCCGGCATCCGCGGCCTCGCTCCTCCGGCCGGGTAAACACCGCGCCAAAGCCGCACATCGTTCCATCGACCCCATCAAGGCGCATCGGCCAGAGGTACTGCTTCGCGCTCGCCACCCAGCGGCCGCGGTCGTCGAGCAGCGCAAAGCGCTGGAGATGATCCTTGCCCCACGACGTGCGCATCTGCGCGGCGTTCCATCGCGCATAGCCGTCGCGCGTCAGCCCTTCGTTCCAGATCGGAAACGTGGCATCGATGACTTCTTCGAGAATGGCGCCTTCAGCGACGACAAGCTTCATTGAATTCGGGCTTGGGATTTGGCGTTTGGGATTTGAATTGATGCGCTGCCAATGCGCTCGGCTTTGATGGCACAACCTGCGCATGACAGACCTGAGATTTCCGATTGGCGAGTTCGTAATGCCCACGCCGGTGACGCCGAAGCTGCGTGCAGACGCCATCGCCGCGATCGCGGAACTGCCCGTGAAGATGCGTGACGCGGTGCGGGCTTGTCGGAGGCGCAGCTCGATACGCCGTATCGTCCCGGCGGATGGACCGTGCGGCAGGTCGTCCATCACGTTCCCGACAGCCACCTGAACGCCTACGTCCGCGTGAAGCTCGCGCTGACGGAGGACAATCCGACGATCAAGCCGCATGCGACCAGGACGCGTTCGCGGCGCTGCCGGACCAGAGGCTGCCGATCGATGTGTCGCTATCGCTCCTCGATTCGCTGCACGCGCGATGGGTGGTTGTGCTGAAGGCGCTGACGCCGCAGCAATTCGCCCGTCCGCTGTATCACCCCGAGATCGGAGCGATTACGATCGACTACCAGGTGCAGACCTACGGCTGGCACTCGCGGCATCATGTCGCGCACATCACGCGGCTTCGAGAGCGCGAAGGGTGGTAGACTTCCGCCACACAGATGGCCGCACCGAAGAAGGATTCGCAGGGCAACGATCAGCCGGAAATCGGTGATGCCCTCGGCATGATCGAAACGCGCGGCCTGATCGGCATGATCGAAGCGGCCGACGCGATGCTGAAGACCGCGAACGTGGTGCTCGTGAGCTGGCAGAAGGTTGATGCCGGCCTCGTCACCGCGCTCATTCGCGGCGACGTGGGATCCGTGAAAGCGGCGACCGATGCGGGCGCCGCCGCAGCCCGCCGCGTCGGCGAGTTAATCGGCGTCCACGTGATTGCCCGGCCCGCCGACGACCTCGAGAAAGTTTTCCCGATCCGCTGAAGTGCTCTATCAGAGCACAAGACGATTTCAACCTGTTTTCTTTGTGCCCTTGGTGACCTTCGTGGTTGACCCCGTCTCGTGGTCGCGTGGTAGCCGTTAACGTCGGCGTCCGCCGCCGTCTCTCGCGCGCGCGCGAGCGGGCGCATCGGCAGCTCTTCCCCGACCATCATCAATGCCTGCTCCGGCTGATCGAGGTTGTAGAGCTGTCCGTCCGTCGTCCGCGCAAAGAGCTGATCGCCGCCGATGAATAGCGTCAGCGGCCCGCCGTCGCCGATCGCCTCGTAGAGACGCACGCTGAAAACGTCCCGCAGCGTCGACAGCAGCCGTCGAAGCCGCGGGATCGAGAATCCGCGGCGGCGCAGGTCCGCCAGCACCTGCAGCTCCAGCACGTCGAGTGGCGTATAGCGGCGCTCGGTGAAGCCGCCCGCTTCGGTGCGGTGAGAGCGATGGCCGGCAGAAACAGCCGCCGCGCATCCCACCACTGCAGCTGCCGCGCGGTGAGCCCGGTCAGCGACGCGACTTCACGAGACGAGTAGTACTCTTGAGCCTCACGCCTGCTCGCGCGCGTGGCGATCCGCCATCTTTGCTCCGGCGATATCCTTCGCCGTGAGACCGCCCTCGTCATGCGTCGACCACGACAGCGTAACGCGACGGTAGTTGACCGTGATGTCGGGATGATGGTCCGCCTGTTCGGCGTCGGGAACCAGTCGATTGAGGAATGCGATGGCTTCAGGAAATCCCTTGAAGGTGAACTGCTTGCGGATCGCGTCGCCCTCGAGCGTCCACCCGTCCAGCGTCTTCAGCTGCTCGTCAATCTCCGTCTTTGAGAGAAGCGCCATGATGACCTCCGGCAGGCTGACAAGCCCGCCCTACCGAAACTGCAGCGGCGCGGACCGTCCGGTCCGCGATATCACAGCCCAAATCGATCGGGACGAACCAGCTCCAGGTCGGGATCCCGCTTGCCGTCCATCACGAGATCCGCGACCAGCTTCGCCGTCAGCGGCGACAGAAGCACACCGTTCCGATAATGACCGGTCGCATAGTAGACGCCGGGCATTGTTGACGATGGGCCGATCAGAGGCAACTCGTCGGGGGTGCCGGGGCGAAGACCGACGCGCACCGCGTCGAAGCGCGCTTCCGGAACCGTCGTGAGCAGATCGGCGCTCGCTGCGAGCAGCCGCGTGACACCGGCCGCGGTGGCCGTCTCATCGAATCCGGCCTCTTCGACCGTCGCGCCGACCAGCAACGAGCCGTTCCGCCATGGCACGAGGTAGCAGTCCGTTCCCCAGACCACCCGCGACAGCGGCCGTTCATGGAAATGGAGGTGCAGAAGCTGTCCTCGCACGGGCCGCACGGGGTGTCACCGGTAGCACGCGGCCGCTCCAGCTGCCGGCCGCGAGAATCAACGCATCACTTCGACGCGGCCACCCGCTGTCTTCACAATGACAGCGCGTCGCTCCGTTTCGATCTCTTCGACATTGCGCCGTGATGAACTCGGCGCCGCGCCGCACGGCCGCGGCCGCGAGCGCCGGATGTCAGCTCGACGCGCGACATAGCCATGCATCGGCAGCAGCAGTGCCGACATGATGCGCGGCGACAGACGCCGCTTCCAGCCGGCGCGCCTCGTGTCCCGGCATCAGTTCATGGGCGATGCCTGCGTGGGCGAAGCGCCGGGCCGCGATCGCCAGCTCCATCGCGGCCGCTTCATTTTTCGCGACGTGCAGCGATCCTGAACGCTCGCATTCGATCGCGAGCTGCGCATCATCCGACACGCGTGCAATGAAGGCGTCGTAAAGCGCGAGACTGTTGACTCCGAGGCGAAGGAGTGCGTCGATGTGCCCTTCGATACGTGGCGCGAGGATTCCAGCCGAGGCCTGCGTGCGCCCGAGACCCGTCCCGCGCATGTCGATGACGCGAACGCTCTGCGCCGCGCGACGACAAGCTCGTGCGCGACGGCGCAGCCGATGACGCCGGCGCCGACGACGGTGACCTTCACAGGGTTCGATTGTATCGGGGGCACGGAGTAAACTGGCGTCCTGCCTCCCGATATCGAGACACTCTACCATCACCCCTGCGCCGTGTCTGCGTGTTCTGCGGATCGAGCATAGGCACCGGGACCCGAGTATGCCGCGGCGGCTGAAGGGCTCGGACGCGAAATGGTGCGTGGCGCGGCATCGGCCTCGTCTCGGCGGCGGCGCTGATCGGACTGATGGGCGTGATCGCGGATGTCGTCCTCGCCGCCGGCGGCCACGCCATCAGGCGTCATTCCGCACGCGCTCGTCGCGCGCGAGCTCGCGCACCGCGCGCTTCCCGACTTGCGTGTCGTCAACTCGATGGCACGAGCGCAAGGCAACGATGGCGGAGCTGGCCGACGCGTTTGTCGCGATGCCGGGCGGCTTCGGGACATTCGAGGAGTTCTGCGAAGTCGTCACGTGGACGCAGCTCGGCGTCCATCGCAAGTCATGCGGCCTGCTGAACGTCGGCGGCTTCTACGACCCGCTGATCGCGCAGTTCGACCGCGGGCGTCGCGGACGGATTCATCAAGACGGGCAACCGCCGGCATCGTCGTCGCGCATGCGGACCCTGCTGCGCTGCTCGACGCCACTTGCCAGGATCCCGGCGCCTCCGGAAGCGCCCTGATCGGCAGCCCCGACGAGACCTGACGTCCTCGCGGCGCGACCGCGCCCGAGGACAGCATCCTCGTTCGAGAACAGCGCAATTACGCGTAAATCAGGCGATAATTCGCACGAAATCGCAGGTAACGAGGGGCAATAGGCCCTTGCTCTACGACGTCGAGTCCATGGAAACTGAACCATGCTACAGTCGCGGTCGTCGCGGCTTGCATATCACCGTCGGCGCCGCCGGAGCGTTCCTCGATGAATCGCCCGAGCGGCGCCCCGCAGCCGGCACCCGCGGCGGACGTTGCCACCAGCGGCGTCGAGCAATCGGAAGCGGTCGTCTCCGACGCGCCGGTCGCGCCATCGGTCGAGACTGCGCCCGTGCAGGCAGCGCCCGTCAGGCCGATGTTGCGCCTCGCGCGACTCCGCGCACTGGACGCCAACCACGGCCACCACAGGCGGCACAGACCCGTCCCGCGACCGTTGCACCGGCCCCGCGCCCTGTCCAGGAAGCTCGCGCGGCGATTCCCGGATGCGCGCCGGTCGCGCCGCCGGCACCACCGGAGCCGAAGCCGGTTGCCACGGCACCTATTGAACCCTTTGCCCTATTGAACCCGTTGAACCCGCTGAAACCCCGGTTCGTCGATCTCGTCGCGTTCGACCGACTCGGTCCTCGGTCTTCAGATGGAAACCGCGGTGACCAGCGAAAAGGCGCGCGTCGAAGACGAAGTGGTTGCGCGCGTGACACGTGATGTGCGCGTCGGCGATCGCGTCGGCGATTCCCGCGGGTGCGAAAGCGCACGGCGAGGTCACGATGGTCGAGCGCGGCGGCAAGGTGCGCGACAAGGCGCGGCTTCGGCATCCGCTTCACATCGGTCGTGCTCGCCGACGGGACGCGCGTGCCGGTCGAAACCGACACCATCTTTCGCGAAGGCGACAGCCCCACCGGCGAGAGCGCCGCGAAAATCGGCGGCGGCGCGATTGGCGGCGCGATTCTCGGAGGCATCTTCGGCGGCGCCAAGGGTGCGCGATCGGCGCGTCCGCTGGTGCCGGTGCGGGCACCGCGGCTGTCGTCGCCGGCGGCCGCAATCCCGCCACGCTGCCGGCCGGGACGCCGGTCACGGTTCGGTTAATCAAACCAGCAACCGTGACGGTGGACGAAGCAGGTAGTAGCTGGGTTGGTGGTTTGCACGACCACTCAACCACCAGCCACCAACCGCAGTAAATCTCCGCCGAAGGAGATCCACCATGATTGGCTACCGGCTGGCCGCGGCGCTTGCCGTCGCGACTCTCGCAGTCCCTGCCTTCGCGCAGGTCAAGAAAGTCGACGTCCAGGGCGTTCAGAACTTCAACCAGATTGACGCCGTGTTTGCGTGCGGCGGCGCCACCGGACGCGACCGGCGTCGCGAACCTGAAGAAGCAGGGATTCGCGTCGATCATCAGCTTCCGCCTTCCCACCGAGCAGGGCGTGAGCGAAGAAGAAGCCGCCATCAAGACGACGGGAATCAAATACGTGCATCTGCCGCTCAACGGCGCCGATGCCCGATCCGAAAGTCGCCGACGAATTCCTGGCGGCCGTATCCGACAAGAGCAATCAGCCGGCCTACATCCACTGCGGCGGCGGCCGGCGCCGCCTCGATGTGGATGATCAAGCGCGCGATCAAGGACGGATGGACGACCGACCGCGCGGCGGAAGAAGCCAACGCGATTGCGATGCTGTCGCCCGCGCTGAAGACGTTCGCGACCAACTACATCGCCGCGCATAAGTAGACCCGGTTGATTGGTGGTTGGTAGTGTCAACCACAATCCAACCACCAACGCCAATCGCGGTATGGATCCGTCCGAATTCCGGCGCCACGGCCACGCGCTGGTGGAGTGGATCGCCGCCTACCTGAGTGGCGCCGAGCGTTACCCCTGTCCTGCCGCGCGGTCGCACCGGGTGACGTTCGCGACGCGCTGCCGGACGACGCTCCCGGAACATGGCGAGCCGTTCGAGGATATTTTCGCAGACTTCGAGCGCGTCCTCGGTCCCCGCCCTGCACGCACTGGAACCATCCCGGCTTCTTCGCCTACTTCGCCGGCGACGACGCAGCGCGTCGGGCGTGCTCGCCGAATTTCTCTCGGCCGCGCTCAATCAGCAGGCGATGCTCTGGCGGACGTCGCCCGCCGCGACCGAGCTCGAAGAGGTCTCGCTCGGCTGGCTGCGCCGCCTGCTCGGCCTGCCCGACTCGTTCGAGGGCGTCATCTACGACACGGCGTCGATCTCGAGCCTGCACGCGCTCGCGGCGCGCGCGGCAAGCGGCGGTGCCGGACGTGCGCGAGCAGGGGCTGGCGGGCCGTTCGGATCTCGGGCCGCTCCGCGTCTACTGTTCCGAGCAGGCGCACTCATCGATCGACAAGGCCGTGCTGATGCTCGGTCTCGGCCACTACGTCGCTCCGGCGCATTCCGACAGACGACGCCTTCAGCATGCGGGTCGATGCGCTGCGCGCCGCGCTCGATGAGGACCGCGCGCGACGGCGTCACGCCGGTGGCCGTCGTGGCGCACCATAGGCACGACGTCGACGACCGGCGTCGATCCGGTCGGCGCCGATCGCCGACATCTGCCGCGAGCACGCCGTCTGGCTGCACGTCGACGCCGCATATGCAGGTGTCGACCGCGATGTTGCCGGAATGCGCATCGCACTTCACCGGCTGGGAACGCGCCGACTCGATTGTGATCAATCCCGCACAAGTGGCTGTTCACGCCGTTCGATCTCAGCGCCTTCTACTGCCGCCGCATGGACGTGGTGCGCGAGGCGTTCTCGCTCGTCCCGGAATATCTGAAGACCGCCGAAGGATCGCGCCGGCGTCCGCAACCTGATGGATACCGGCATTCAGCTCGGCCGGCGCTTTCGATCTCTAAAGCTTTGGATGATTCTTCGGCATTTTGGCGCCGCGCGTCTTCGCGATGTCCTTCGCGAGCACATCCGCCTCGCGCATGAGTTTGCCGAGCGCGTTGATGCGCATCCGGATTTCGAGCGCCTTGCACCTGTGCCGTTTGGCGTCGTGTCTGCTTTCGGGCGAACCCGCGACAGCTCGGGCTCGGCGCGCCTGAGCTCGACCGCTTCAACGAGCGGGTGCTGGAGGCCGTCAATGCCAGCGGTGACAGTATTTCTCTCGCATACTCGCCTCAACGGCGCGTTCGTGATTCGGATGGCAATCGGTCATCTGCGGACGACGAGCGCGCACACCGCACGAGCCTGGGAGCTGCTGTCGCACCATACGGCTGCGCTCGCGCTGGCGCGCTGACTTTCTTCCGGCAAACAGGTTCAATCCTTTCAATCGTTTCGTTCAGCTCTGCGCGTGTCGCGGGCACTTCGCTTGCAGCCGGGCTGCGGGACCTGCGAGCAATGGACTGCCGTTTGAGGAGGGACTCAATGTTGAAGAAGTTTGCTTTGATCGCGGCGCTCCTGCTGGTGGTTGGACCGGCGCAGCGCGCGCCGGACTGGCTGTTTACCCCGAACATCGGCGTCGGCTTTGGCGGCGACACGCCGAGCTAACGACAAGCTGACCTACGGTGCATCGCTTGGCTGGATGGGCGCGGGCATTGCGGGATTCGAAGCCGACTGGTCGTATACGCCGACGTTCTTCGAGAACAGCACCGACAACATCAGCTTCGCGGATAGCGACAACGTGCAGAACCTGATGGCCAACCTGATTCTCGGCATCCCCGTTGGCGGTACGCACGGTGGCGGGCTTCCAGGCCCTACGTCGCTGCGCGGTCTCGGCCTGATGAAGACGCATGTCGCGGACGCCGATCAGCTGTTCATCGGTCGAGCAGCAACGACTGGGGCATGGACCTCGGCGTCGGGCGCGATGGGATTCATGACCGATCACGTCGGCTTCCGTGGCGACGTGCGCTATTTCCGAGACCTTCAGGACACCGAGCAGAACGAGCGACTTCACGCTGGCGACCGGAAAGTTCGATTTCTGGCGCGGCACCGTGGGTCTCACGTTCCGCTGGTGAATCGTTCGGATCGTTCCGGGTCAGTTCGGGTCGTTCGCGTTCCTGGAGTGCGAACGTTCGACCGACTCGAACGATCGCCAGATCTCCAGCCTCCACAGTTCCTTCCAGCGCTCTCCGTCCGCGTCCGAGCGCCACGCACCCGTGCAGCGGGAACGCGAGCACGCTGCGACTCGCCGTGCGCGCCCACGAGCATCGCAGCAGCCGCGGCAGTGTACGGCATGTGTCCGGCGATGAGGATGCTGCGCGGTCTCGCCCGTGAGGCGATCGCGCATCCACTGTGGCGGATCGTCCGGCAGTAGTCCACGCTCGGCCGTCAACGGCGCGAACGGATTGCACGCCTTCCAGAACAGCTCCGCGGTCTGGCGCGCGCGCAGTTTGCCGCTGTGCCAGATGACGTCCGGCTTCACGCCGCGTTTGGCGGCGGCGGCCGCCAGGCGGTCGGTGGCCGCGCGCCCCACCGACGACAGCGGACGCATCGGGTCGACGTCCGGGCCGACAGCGTCACCGTGGTGAACTAGAACCAGCAGGCTCAGACTCATGGGCTCAAGGTCAGGGCTCAGTGCTATACTGTCCCGCGTTTTCGTTGGCGCGTGGCGATTTCACCGACTTGATGGGCCGCGCTGCATATGGTCGTCCAGGCACTGCCCGGGCGCTACCGTCTAAGTCGCGAACGACTGGCCCGCGACGGAGTCGCGGGCTTTTTTGTCTGAAGGAGCAACATGTCGCGCTTCATCGTTCACGTCTGAATCGGTGTCCGAAGGACATCCCGACAAGGTCTGCGATTACATCTCCGACTCGATTCTCGACGCCTGCCTCGAGCAGGATCCGTCGAGCCGCGTGGCCTGCGAAACGCTGTGCAAGAGCGACACGGTGGTGCATCGCCGGCGAGATCACGACCAACGCCAAGCTCGATTACGAGCAAGATCGTGCGGCAGGCGGTCAAGGAGATCGGCTACACCGACACGTCCGAGCCGTTCTGCGACACGACGCTGAAGCTCATTCCGATCATCACGCGGCAGTCGATCGCAGATCTCCCAGGGCGTCACCGCGGCGACGAGCCAGAGCGGCGACCAGGGCGCCGGCGACCAGGGCATCATGTTCGGCTACGCGACCGACGAATCGCCCGAGATGATGCCGCTGCCGATCCTGCTCGCGCACAAGCTGACCAAGGGCCTCACCGACGATCGCAAGGCAGGGCAAGGTCGACTTCCTCCGTCCCGACAGCAAGTCGCAGGTCTCCGTCCTCTACGAGAACAACGAGCCGAAGGAAGTCACCGCGGTCGTCATCTCGACGCAGCACACGCCCGACGCCGATCAGAAGCAGATCACCGAATACGTCCGCGAGCAGCTCGGGCCGCGCGTGCTCGGCGTCGTGGTGGCGCAAGGACGTGACGCTGTACGTGAACCCGACCGGCGACTTCAGCCACGGCGGTCCGTCGGCGGACGCCGGCGTCACCGGCCGCAAGATCATCGTCGACAGCTACGGCGGCTGGGGCCGTCACGGCGGCGGCGCGTTCAGCGGCAAGGATCCGTCGAAGGTCGATCGCAGCAGCGCGTATTTCTGCCGCTACGTCGCGCAAGCAGGTCGTCGCGTCGGGCCTCGCGCAAGCGCGCCGAGCTGCAGGTCGGCTACGCGATCGGCATGGCGAAGCCGGTGTCGGTGAAGGTGGATACGTTCGGAACGGGTGACGAGCGCGCGGCCGCCGACTTCGTGATGAGCGCGTTCGACTTCCGTCCGCGCGCGATTATCGAGAAGCTGGACCTGCTGCGCCCGATCTACCGGAGCGACGACGAACTACGGTCACTTCGGCCGCCCGGGCCTGCCGTGGGAAGCCGTCGAGAAGCCGGTCGCCGTCGCGCGATAAGAAGCGTAGCGGCGGATGCTCTAGAGGCCGGCCTCTCAGTCCGCCCCTACAGCAATTCATGCCAGCGGCGGTGACGAGCCGTCACCGCCTGCTGGACGACCCCACCTGGTCGGCAACGTTCTGCGCCTGCTGCTCGTTGGCGCCGAGCGACATCAACCCCGACTTCATCTCGTTCTTCAACGCCTCGATCTGCTTCTCGCTCAACTGACGCCCGGCCACCGTGACCCATGTGTGTGTGCGCGACGGGCATCGCCTGCGCCAGCTTGAACGTCTTGCCGGTCAGCGCCGTCGCCGAGCCGGCGCGAGAGCTCCGCCGCGGCGGCCGGACCGCCGCTCGGTCCCTCTCGGCGTAGTGGCTGATGTCGTCGGTGAGATCCTTCGGTCCTGACGGATCGCCGCTCGCGAGGTTCTGCAGGTCGCGGCTGATGTCGCCCAGCTCGTTCGGCGTCGAAGGCGGTGGACTCGGGCATCGGCCCGTCAGCCTGGCGGCACGCCGCGAGCTGGAACGCGGCGGCAACGATCAGGGCGTACGCAATCTGTCGTTTCACGCGGTCAGCATATTACATTCGTTCGGATCGTTCGGGTCGTTCGGATCGTTCTCACGTTCTACGTTCGTGGTCGGCGGGCATGACATCGCGCGGGGGACCGGAGCGGCGATACGTCCGCTGTCGATCAGCACGGCCCAGTCCGCAACGGTGAGCGCCTCTTCCGGAAGATGCGTCACGTAGATCAAGCGGCACCGACAGCTCGTCGCGAATGCCGAGCAGCGCGTCGACGATGCGGCGGCGGCGCGGAAGGTCGACGGCTGCCAGCGGCTCGTCGAGCAGCAGCACGTCGGGACCTGAGTAGAGCGCGCGGGCCATTGCGACGCGCTGGCGTTCGCCGCCCGACAATGATCCGACTCGCCGGTCCATGAGCGCGTGAGAGCTCCAGCAGATCCACGAGCACGTGCAAGGTCGGGCCGGTTGCCCTCGCGCAATCCATAGACGACGTTCTCGCGGACGTTCGAGGTGCGGAAACAGCAGGATGTCCTGCGGCACGTATCCGGTCCGCCGGTTGCGAACCGGACACGTTGACGTGGCGTTCCGAGTCGAACGAGCACGTGGCCGTTCGACCGCGATCCGGCCGCGCCGCGGCGTGCGCAGTCCCGCGACGGCCTCGAGCGCCGACGTCTTGCCCGAGCCCGACGGCGCCGAACAGGGCGAGCGCCCGCGCCTCGACCTGGACGCTGAACGTCGAGCGTGAACTCGCCCTGCTGCAGCGTGAAATCGAGGTCGAAGGCCGCCACTCAGGCCTGTCTCGCCGCGGCGGTTCGGACGCGAGCACCGCCACAAACGCGATGGAAATCGAAATCACCATCAGCACGGCGGCCTGCTGGTCCTGTCCGGTCTCGGTGAAGCTGTAGATGCCGACCGCCAGCGTCCGCGTGCGGCCCGGAATGCTGCCGGCGACGACGATGGTCGCGCCGAATTCACCGAGGGCGCGCGAGAAGCCGAGCATCGCGCCGGCGAGGATGTTGCGCGCGGCGAGCGGAAGCGTCACGGTCGAGAACACACGCCATGGGCCGGCGCCGAGCGTCTCGGCGATCTGCTCGTAGCCGCCGCGTCACCTGCTCGAAGCCGGCGCGGGCGGTGCGAACGAGCAGCGGCAATCCCATGACCGCCATCGCAATCACCGACGGCGGCCGGGGTGAACACGATCTCGATGCCGACACGCGCGAGCAGTGCGCCAACGAGGGCCTCGCCGACTGAACAGCCAGAGCAGCAGTAAGCCCGTCGCGACCGGCGGCATCACGAGCGGAAGCGAGACGACGGTCTCGACGAGCGACTTGCCCGGGAACTGGCGTGCGCGCCAGCAGCCAGGCGACCGCGACACCCGGGCACCAGCATCACGCGCCGTCGCGGCCAGCGCGGCGAGCGTCGTGAAGATCGCGATGTCGCGAATCTCGGCGTTCACGCGCGGTCTAGTTCCGCGCGGCGACCGGCGCGATGAAATCCGCGCGCGCGTGAACACGGCGCTCGCCTCGGGCGAGCGCAGGAACGCGAGCAGCCGGCGGCCACCTTCCTGGTTCTTGCCCGCGCGGACGACCGCCGCCGGGTAGACGATGCGCGGACCCTCTGCCGAGCGGAATGACCAGCGCTTCCCGACGCACGCTCGGCGGTCGCGATGTCGGTGTGATACACGATCGCGGCATCGGCGGCGCCGCTCTCGACGGCACGCAGCGCGAGCCGCACGCTGCCGGACGGAACCACCTTCGACGCGAGATCGGGCCAGATGCCGAGCGTCTGCAGGTACTGCTTCGCGTAGACGCCGGCGGGAACCGCGGCACGGGTCGCCGATGGCGATGCGCCTGATCGCCGGGTCGAGCAGATCGCGAGCCGACGCCAGCGTGCCGCGGCCGGTCGTCGGGACACGGCAATCGCCAGCTGGTTCGACAACAGATCCGACGCGGCTGGCGGAATCGATCTGCGCGGCGACGGCGTTCATCTGCGGCCTCGTCGGCGCTGATGAACAGATCGACGCCGGCGCCGAACGAGATCTGGCGCGCGAGCGTGTTCGAGGCACCGAAGTTGAGCACGACGCGGTCGCCCGTCTTCGCCTGGTAGATCGGTGCGAGCTGTTGCAGCACCTCGGTCAGGCTGACGGCCGCCGACGACGACGACCTCGCCGGTTCGGACCCTGGCGCACCTTGCGCGTCCGCGCGAGGCGCCAGCACGGTCGTGAGGCACGCGGCCGCCAGCGCGAGCCATCGAGCAGCGGTCATCTCACGATGTAGGCTAATTTAGTATGATTCAGGTCGATATGGCGTCACGGATTTCTGTCTGTTTCAGGTCCGATCCGGTAATGGCGCTCCTCACCGTTCGGGCGGCAGCCGGAGCGCCTCGGCGTCAGCTATTCGGCGCTGAAGCAATGGATCTTACAAGGGCACGGTGCGGACCGTCCGCACCGGCGGCGGGCACCACCGCATCGCCGACGCCGAAATCGATCCGGATGCTGGCGTCGCAGGGCAAGGCGCCGCGCGGACGCGCCGCCGCGGCGCCACCGCGCCGGCATGCTGGTCTCGATCAGCGGCCGCAACCAGCTGCGCGGCATCGTCGAAGAGGTGCGCGCCGACGGGCTGCTGGCACAGGTGCGGCTGCGGATCGGCGATCAGCGACTGACGGCGGTCATCACGCGTGACGCCGTCGACGAGCTGAAGCTGCGGCGAGGCGAGGAGGCGCTGGCGATCATCAAGTCGCACGAGGTGATGATCGCCAAGGCCTGACGGCCCCGGCGTGGCACGAGTTGCGCCGTCTGCCGTCCATTTGATAGGCTTCTGACTCCGATGGCCCGGTTCCTTACCCACGCGCACGTCCATCATCACCACGGCCAAGCAATACGTAAC
>ERZ1370068.272-contig-10245_pt1 | contig 30347 bp, 37 predicted proteins | sample MGYA00561227_ERZ1370068 | MGnify/ENA primary metagenome ERZ1370068 (study PRJEB38410, sample SAMEA6850437) | metagenome | study: Metagenomic assessment of the ecological functions of the soil: analysis of the soil microbiota associated with the...
CATAGGCCACCTTGCCGGGCGCGAGCTTGCGCACGTCGCGCGTCACCAGGCGATTGAGGGAAGCGCAGCGCGTCCGCACCGCAGACCCGGTACTTCACCATCGGCGTCAGGTCGTAGAGCGAGGCTCGCGTTGCGAATCGCGAAGTATTCCTGCTCGACGCTCGTGAACACATCGACCGTGGTGTAGCCGGCCCACGGCACGAAGCTGTCCAGCTGGCTCAAGCCGCGCGTGAGCGCTCGTGGAACGGGGTCTTCAGCAGCGGCTGGCGGTAGTGCGGCCTCGAGCTTTCGGTCAGCGATTACGCAGCCTTCCTGGATGACCTGCCGCGCCGCGTTGCGGCCGGCAAGCCCCATGACACCGCCGCCCGGGATGACAGCCGGCGCCGCACGAGGAACAACGCCCGGCACGCGGGGTCTGGTATGTGGGCCGCGCCCGGAACCGGCCGCACCATCAGTAACTGGTCGAGCGCGAGCTCCGCGTGGTGCCAGTGTCCGCCGGTGATGCGGAACTCACGCTCGATGTCCGGCGGCGTCAGTGCAGTCGCTCCTGGACGCAATCGCGCAGCGCCCGGTGCATGGGCGCTCGATGGTGTCGATCACGCGCTCGGTGAACGCCTGGCCGCTGCCGCTCGGCCAGCCGCCCGCCACGCTGTAGGGCGCGTATTGCACGATCACCGACAGCACATGCTTGCCGGCGGGCGCGCGAGTGCCGGATCGGCGAGCGTCGGGATCGTGATCTCCAGCATCGGTGCGCGCTCGAGAACTCGCCGTACTTGGCGTGATTGCAGGCGCGCGTCGATGTAGTCCGCGCGACGGCGCCACCAGCAGTGCGGCCCGCGCAGGGCCGCCTCGTCGAGCCCGGTAAACTGCGGCAGGCGCGTCCAGCGCCAGGTGCAGTTTTGCGCCCGAGGCCGCGCGGAGCGTACCTGCGCCACGCGACGCACGAAGCCCGGCGTCAAGATGCTCACTCCCCAGCAAGCCCGAGGAACGTGGTCTTGGGATCGGCGCTCGAGATCACCAGCGCGCGAGGATCTCCTCTCGCCCGAGGCCAGCACCACCCCGGCGGCGCACGATCCTCGCGCACCAGGATGCGCGTCACGGGCGCGCCGGTGCGCAGGCTGCGCGCCGGCGGCGCGCGCGCAGCGCGCGCCAGCGCCTCGGACACGGCGCCCAGGCCGCCCTGCGGCAGTGGCAGTGCTGTCGGCTCCTGCCGAGGCCGCGACCCGATAGAGCAGCGACAGTACCGTGCCGGGCGAGCGCGGGCCGTAGTTCGTGCCGAGCACCGCATCGAGGGCGAGCGCGCTCTTGAGCAGCGGCCGACTGAAGCGGTCTCCTCGAGCAGATCATGCACGCACATGCCGCCGATGCGCAGCAGCTCGCGCATGTCGCGGCGCCTCGAGCACGCCGCAGGCGCCAGCCCAGTCCCAGCAGCGCGCGCGCGGTCGCGCCAGGCGTCCGTCGCCCAGGCGCGGCGGCGTTGCGGTAAGCACCGGGTGCAGTGCCGCGCGAGAAGCGCGTGAGCTAGGCCTGCCAGTCAGCGCAACGCGCGTGGCATCGGCACCGCGGAGCGCTGCCAGGGCGGCGCAGCTCACCCGAGCATCGGAAGTGCCGTCCGTCCGGCGGACAGCGCGACGGTCGGCAGATCCCTGGCGGCAAACTCAAGCCCGTGCGCCGCCAGACCCAGATCCCGCATCAGGCTGCGCGGCATGCAGGTGCAGCAGATGGGCGCAGGCGGAGACCCTGAAGCCGGGCGCGAACTCGCGCGTGACCGCCGCGCCGCCAAGCGCGCGGCCGCCTCGAGCAGCAGCACCGACCGGCCGCCGCGCGCCAGGTACGTCGCGCACACCAGGCCATTGTGGCCGCCGCCGACGATGATGCAGTCGTAACCTGCGCGTCCGCCGTGAGCTCACCTGCGCGCCTGCCGAGGTCGCGCAGGATCGGCGCTGCGGCAGTTGCGCACCGGGGCGCCCATGACGCCGCCGCCCGGATGCGTGCTGGAGCCGCACATGTACATGCCACGCACGCGGCGCGCGGTACTGCGCGTAGCCGGGCATCGGGCGGTTGAACAGCAGCTGGTCCATGGTCAGTTCGCCCTGGAAGATGTTGCCCTCGGTCAGGCCCACCTCGTTCTCGATGTCCCAGCGGCGTGCGGATCTCCGCGTGCAGGATCAGGTCCTTGAAGTTCGGGCTGTGGCTGCGCGATCGTGTCGATCACGGTGTCGCCGAAGGCTTCGCGCTTGTCGGCGTCCCACGGGCCGTCGGCCAGCTCGTACGGGCAGTACTGCACGAAGACCGACATGTAGTGCTTGCCGTCGGGCGCCATGGTCGGATCGATCTGCGACGGGATGAGCATGTCGATGTAGGGCGCGCGCGACCAGCGGCCGTCCTTCCAGTCATCGTAGGCGCGCTCGCATCATCTCGATGGTGTCGGTGACGTGCATGTCGCCGCGCGATGCCGGGCGAGTCCTGCGGGATCGACGGGAAACTCCGGCAGGCCGTCGAGCGCGATGTTCAGCTTGCCGGACGAGCCGCGGATCTTGAAGTTGCTGCACCTGCTCGCACGAACTCGCCAGGCAGGTCCTTCGGCGTCCATGGTTTCGAGGAAGGTGCGCTTGCACGTCGATGTTCGAGACCACCAGTCGGCGCGTGGATCTCCTCGCCGTCGGCCAGCGCGACGCCGGTGGCGCGTCCGCTTGCGCACCAGGATCTGTTCGCCACCGGCGCGGCGACGCGGATCGCGCCGCCGCTCGCCTGCAGCGATGCGCGCCAGCGCCTGCGGTGATGGCCCCCATGCCGCCGCGCGCGAAGCCCCAGGCGCCGACGGTGTCGTCGATGTCGCCCATGTAGTGGTGCAGCAGCACGTAGGCCGTGCCCGGCGAGCGCGGGCCCGAGCGCGGTGCCGATGATCGAGCTGCCGGCCAGGTGCGCCTTGACGATCTCGCTCTCGAAGTATTCGTCGAGGAAGTCCGCCGCGCTCATGGTGCAGAAGCGCATGCGTGTCGTACATGCGCTCCTCGCCGAGCTCGTGGAAGCGCTTGCCGAGGATACAGCAGCTCCATGCAGGTCGCGCGGCTTGAACGAGGTCGGGATCGGGCGGCTCGCGCATCAGCAGCGGCTTGATGAACTTGCAGTGGCGCATCACGTCGCGCGAGTAGCGGTCGTAGGCCTCGGCGTCGCGCGTTGGAGTGGCGCGCGATCTCGCGGCGCATGGCGTCGTGATTGTCGTAGCAGCGCCAGGTGGCCGCCGTCGCGCATCATCGTGCAGCGCCGCCTTCGTAAGGAATGACCTGCAGGCCGTACTGCGGCAGTTCCAGGTGCGCGCATGATCTCCGGCCGCAGCAGGCTGCAGACGTACGAGCAGTTGGAGTAGGTGAAGTCCTGGTACAGGCTGGCGACTGACCGCCGCGCCGCCGATGTAGTCGTTGCGCTCGAGCACCTGCACCTTTGAGTCCGGCGCGCGCGAGGTAGCAGGCGGCGACCAGCCCGTTGTGACCGGCGCCGACGACGACGGCGTCCGAGCGGCTCGCCGCGTGCGTTCATGCCAGCCCGCTGCCGGGCCGTGTTCAGGCGGGCACCCGGCAGGTCGTCCCCAGCGAGGCGAGCGTGCGATCGACCGCGACCTCGAATGCCCGCCAGCGTGTCCTCCAGGCACGCGTCGTCGTGCGCCGCGGACATGAACCACGGCTCGCGCGAGTCCGGCTCGCACAGGACTGCTCCGTCGTGCAGCACCTTGGCCATGGCGTCGTAGAAGCGAGTAGTCGCTGCGCTTCCAGTCGCGATAGTTGCGTCGGCGGCCTCTGGGCGAAATACAGGCCGCTCATCGAGCGGATGGCCGACGAAGCTGTGCGCGGATGCCGCGCGCCTGTAAGCACAGCGTCGCATGCCGTTGCGCAGCGCGCGTGCCGTAGTCGGCGACGCGCTCGAGCGCGTCGGTCTCCGTCGAGGATTTCCAGGCGTCTTCTCGGCCGCGGCGAGCGACACCGAGTGGGCGGTGTAGGTGCCGCCATGCGCGACGCCGCTGGCCGAACTTGCGCATGATCTCCTCGCGCCCGCGCGAGCACCGAGATCGGGTAGCCGTTGGCCATCGCCTTGGCGAACGTGCAGAGGTCGGCCTGCGACGCCGTAGAGTTCCTGCACGCCGCCGCGCGCCACGCGGAAGCCGGTCTTCACCTCGTCGATCGATCAGCACGACGCCGTACTTGGTCGCAGAGCTCGCGCGCGGCCCGCAGGTATTCCGGCTCGGCGGCGAATGCCGCAGGCAGTTGCCCATGATCGGCTCGATCAGCACGGCAGGCGATCGAGTCGGCCGTGCGCTTGAAGACGTCCTCGAGCTGGTTGGCGTCGTTCGCCTGCACGAAGTGCGCGAAAGTCCGCGTCAGCCGACCGGCATGCCCTCGCTGTAGGGGATACGACCGTGCGGCTCGCCGACCTGGTCCCATTTCTCCATCGGCGTGTACCACATCGCGGCGTCGAACAGGCCGTGGTAGCTGCCCTCGAGAATGACGTAGTCGTCCTTGCCGGTAGTAGGCGCGCGCCAGCCGCAGCGCCGCCATGACCGCCTCGGTGCCGGAGTTGGAGAAGCGCACCAGCTCGGCGCGCCGGCACCATGTCGGGCGATGCGCTCGGCGACCGCAGTTCGCGCTCGGTGACGAGCGCGAACACGCCGCCCACTTCCATGCCCTGCGCGCGCCGCCTCATCCACGCGCGGATCGGCGTAGCCGAGGATCGCCGGACCGTAGCCCATGCGGTAGTCGACGTACACGTTGTCGTCGATGTCGGTGATCGCGGGCGCCACGCGGCCCGTGCTTGACGTAGATGGTCCGGTCCTCGCCCCAGAAGCGGAAATTCGAGGCGACGCCAAGTGGCAGGCGCTGCAGCGCCCGCCGGTAATGTTCGTGATTCCTGGGTGAGGTTTCTGGCCATGGGAGCGCCTCGCCGAAGAAGGGCGAAAGATCAGCTCTGACCGGCAACTTACCACTCAGGTAGCGAGTCCAGTCTATATGATCACATAATTTTCTGCGGTAGAATTATATGACCGTATATTCCCCGACCGGAAGCACGCCCATGAACGCCCCCTGCCGCCCGCCGCGGTCGAGACGTCGCTGCGGCCGTGGTCCGCGCCCTGCCGGCATGGGTCTACAACCATCCGGAAATGACGCGCCTGGAGATACGAGCGCGGATCCTGCGTCCGGCCTGGCAGATCATCTGCCACCGCCAGCGCGCGCTCAGGCAGCCGGGCGACTACGTAACCCTGGATCTCGGCGGCGTCGACAGCGTCGTGGCCCTGCGCGATTCCCAGGGTGAGATCCGCGTCTTTCGCACAACGTTTGCCGGCATCGCGGCGCGCGCCTCCTTGACGGGGCCGGCAACTGCCCGGGCGCCATGACCTGCCCCTATCACGGCTGGTCGTACCGCCTGAACGGCGAGCTGCTCGCGATCAGTGGCCCGCGACACCTTCCCGCTGGACGCTCGCAGCTGCGGTCTGCAGCCGGCGCGATGCAGGTCCTGCTTCGGCTTCGTATTCGTGCGCCTTGCCGGGGATCCAGCGCGCCGTGTGAGCAGGATCTTTGCCGGCGTCGCGGGTGAATTTGCCCCGCACCGCTTCGAGCGAGATGGAACAGCTCGGGCCGACCTACATCGAGCACTGACCGCGACTGGAAGATCGCGATGTCAATTACCTGAGTCCCACCACGTGCCAGATCGGACACCCGGGCCTCAACCGCATGTTCACGCCCGATTACGACGACCACGCAACTGAGAGGGCCGTCGCACGCGGCATCAGCTGGTTGCGGGGAGCGGAGCGCCTCCCGCGCTGGAGCGAGCGCACGTACCAGCAAATGATCGAAAGGTGGCGACCGATCTGCCTCGAGCGCACCGCAGGCGCTGGAGCTTCTACAGCCTGCCGCCGAACCTGGGCATCGACGTACTCCCGGACCAGGTGGATTTCTTCCAGGTGCTGCCCTCGCGGTCCCGGCAGGCAATTATCCGCGGCGCCCGTCCTTCGTGGCCGCCGGACGAGCGGCGCGAGATGCGCATCGCGCGCTGGCGCTCTGGCGCGCATCAACCGCTCAGGTGCAGCGCGAGGATGAGTCCCCGTGCCGCCGCGCAGGACCTGGCCTCGCAGCTACGAACCCGGCCCGCTGTCACGGCTGGAGAACTGCACATGCTCGAGTTCCACAACCTGCTGCGCGAGCTGCATTCCCGAGCGCACGCCTGCCGAGAGGCGCCGGCACGCTTCACCTAGCCGATAGCGCGTGCAGGAGCGGGAGGAGCGCTTTCGCGGAACTGCGCGAGCGCGGGCGTACGACCGGACCCGGGTCCCCCGGGTTCAGCCGCGGCTTTTCCCCATGAGGCCGCTTTGCGTCGATTCTGGCCACCGCCACTCCGTGCGGCGAGCCAGCCGTCGATCTCCGCGCTCGCCAGCTCCCGGCGGGCATTGCGGGTGGTGCGTTTGTCGGACGTCCTGAGACTGCGAAGTCAAACGACGCAGGCGCTGAACGCCCCGGCGCGGTGGGGATCACCTGCAGGGATCACGGCACCTGCGGCGCGTGCACGTCGAACAGCTGGTTGGCGGCAGAAAATGCTGCTGGTGGCTTGCGGGTCCCTCGAGCCATTGTCTGACGAGCACCTTCCAGTCCGCAGCCACCTCTTGATCCGTGACCTGCGCGCAGGCAGCGTGGCGAAGGCCTCCCACGGGGCCGCCGGCATAGGCGCCCGGCCGGCCGCCGCCCGCCCGCGCGAGCAGGATCCGCCGTGCGTGCGTGAACTCCGCGGCGTCAGGTCCCCGCTGCCTTGCCCTCGACCAGCTGGCCGTCGAAGGTGTAGTGAGGCCGTGGGTTGCGCAGTGGATCGCACTTTGCAGCAGGGCCGCCTCCTGCGCTTACGAGCGCATGGGGGCTGCGTCGGCAGGTGTTAGAAGGCGTGCAGGCGCCCGCGCTCGGCGCGCACGATGAGCACGCGCTCGCCGCCCAGGTCCCCGCTCAGGTAATCCCCCTGGCCACGCGCAAGTTCTGGCGTCGTGCCCCTGCGACCTGCCACGCCGGGCGCAGTAGTTGTTCGCGCTCGGCGGCAACGCGGGTCCGCATACGCGCGTGCCGGCAGCTGAGCGCTGTGCCGCCATCGCCGCCGCGCCGTTCTGGGTGGCCGCGGGGGCGGCGCAAACTCCCGGGAAACACCGAACGCAGATAGCCAGCGCACGACTGACGACCTCGCGCACGGTCGATGTTTGCCTCTGCTCTGGAAGGCACCCTGCCGCTGCGGGACCTGAGCACGCCGATCAGCCTGAGCGCTGACGCCACAGCCGGCGTCCAGGTAGACACGGCCCCGCTCGCGGCGATCAGCGCGTCTGATCAGGCCTGCGCACCAGCACGGCGAAGTCCTCGTCCTTCTTGCCGCAGATGTCGAGGTACTCCTGCTGGGAGCTGGCCTCGCCCCAGAACGAGTACCACACCGACACCTTGCGCGGGCTGCGTTCGCATCCAGGTACAGCGTCCAGATCAGCAGGCGCAATGCCTGCACCTGGGCGTGGCCTTCAGTTGCGTCACCGGCGCCAGCACGCGCTCCTCGAACTCGCGCGCCAGGTGATCGAGCGACAGGCCACCAGCATCGCCGCCTGGAGTCGAAGTAGAAACGCACGATGCCCGGTGACAGGTCTGGCGAGCCGCCCACCGCCTTCTCGACGCGTCGTGCGCGCGGGGCCGTAGATATGCAGCGCCGAGATGCAGGCATCGGATCAGCCGTTGTCGCTGCCGCTGGCGGATACGCGAACCCCCGCCCGGGGCCGCCACCGCTGTCTCTGCCGAACCTCTTGAGCCAGCCATCAATCTTCCCCGCCGCAGCCGCACGCGGCCGCCAGGGCCGCACGGGCAACAGTTGTACCGGGCCTCAGTTTATCGCGCACAATAGCCCGCGAGCACGGGCAAAGCACCTGACATGAAACCGACCTGGCGTCCGGGCCGCCGGGTCATCATCCTGCCGCCCCTGATTCTTCCTTGTTGATCTTCTTCCTGGTCCCGTTCGCGTCTCGCCTTCGCGATCAGCTTCCCGCCGAGGCGGCGCCGCGGGTGCCGCCGTTCAGTGACGTGATCTCCGTTCACCGCGGACCATCACCTGCAGCTGGCGATCCACCTCGGCAACTACCGCCGCTATCTGCTCACGGACGAGGCGTACGGGTCGCCTACCCAGCCCTCGCTGCGCACCGCCTTCTTCTCGACCCTCATCTGCCTTTGCGATTGGGCTACCCGATGGCCTACGCCAATCGCGAGAAGTCCCAAGCCGGCCCAGAACCTGCCGCTGCTTCCGTCAGTCATGCTGCCGTTCTTTGGACCTCCTTCCTGCTGCGCGTCTATGCGCCTGAAGGCATCATCCGCGACAACGGGTTCCTCAACACCGTGCCCTGAACCTCGGGATTATCCGGGCCAGCCGCTGCACATCATGCGCACCGGCCTTAGCGGTCTACATCGGTATTGTCTACCCTACCTGCCGCGTTCATGGTGCTGCCGCTGTTCGCAACCCTGAGAAGCTCGACCTCGACGCTGCTCGAGGCCGCGGGCGATCTGGCAGTACCCCACGGCGGGCGTTCCTCGACGTCACGCTGCCGCTATCGGTGCCTCGGCGTGATCGCCGGTCTCGATGCTGGTGTTCATCCCGGCGGTGGGTGAATTCGTGATTCCTCGCTCTCGCGGTCCCCAACAACCTCATGATCGGCCGCGCGCTGTGGGATGAGTTCTTCGGCAACCACGACTGGCCTGGTGGCGGCGGCGGTGGCGATTGCATTCCTGCTGCTGCTCGCAGGACCGATCGCCGTCTACCAGTACTACAACGTGGCGCCAGATCGAGAGCTGAAGGCAGGCCATGGAACGACGCCCTCGGCGGCGCTCTGCAAACGGTGCTCTTCTGCGGCATCGCGGTGCTCTATCTGCCGATCCTGGTACTGATCGCGTACTCTTCAACGCCTCCGCCGCTGGCGAACGTCTGGGGCGGCTTCTCCACCGCGTGGTACCAACCACCTTGCTGCACAACCGCTGGTTGCTCGAGGCCGCGCTGCTGTCACTGGAGGTCGCGGTGGCGGCCTCGACCGGCGCGGCAATCCTCGGCACGCTGGCCTCAATCGCGCTGGTGCTTTTGAGCGTTTCCCTGGAAGGCTGCTCCTGACGGGCATGGTGAATGCGCCGCTCGTCATGCCCGAGATCATCACGGGTATCACACAGTTGCTGCTGTTCGTGTCGATGGTACAGCTGTTCGCCTGGCCGCATCGGGGCTTCACCACCATCGTGGATCTCGCACATCACCTTCTGTACGGCCTATGCGACCGTCACGGTAGCAGTCGCGGCCTGCGGCGGCGGACCGCTCGCTCGAGGAAGCGGCGATGGACCTCGGCGCGAGCCCGGCGCGCGCCTTCTGGGAGGTGACACTGCCGATCATCGCGCCCGCCATCATCTCCAGCTGGCTGCTGTCCTCCACGCTCTCGCTGGATGACCTGGCGATTTCAAGCGCCGTCGCCGGCCCCGGCGCCAGCACCCTGCCGATGGTCATCTATTCGAAGGTGAAACTGGGGTGAGCCCGGACGTCAACGCGCTGGCGAGCCTGATCGTGCGCCGCCGGGCGTCTGGCGTCCCTGCTGCCGGCTACCTGATGGTGCGCACCGACCGCCGCAAGGCGCTGGAGGCACGGCTCGCAGATCGCGAGACGCCGCGGCGCGCTCTACAGGCCGGTCTTGATGCGCGTCCAGGTGCGGGCGCAGCCGCTCGAGTGTCGGGACGCCTCCGCCGCGATGTACAGCCGTGCCGACCGCAGGCGGAGGGTACACCGCCGGGTCATTCTAGGATCTCCGGGGCAACGTACGGATTGGAGGCCGCGTTGTCGTTGGCGTGGATCTCGCTTGGTGATCGCAGCGATCACCTGCGGCTCCAGAATGTAGTTCAGAACAGGTGGCCGCGCGCGGGTGCGGCGCATCTGCCGGGATCAGCAGTGCGTCGAAGGCAAAGTTCGCGCCTTCCGGGGATGGTGAAGCCACGGCACGTCGACGCCGGCTGCCCTGGCCCGGCGCGCGAGGTGGCGTAGTCCGCCGACCATGACATCGAGATGCAGAAGTCTCCCGGTCGCCAGCCTGTTCATGTACTCGCTCGAGTCGAACGCGCGGATGTAGGGGCGCAGCCGCAAGAAGCAGCTTTTCCGCCGCGGCATAATCCTCCGACGCTGCGTGTTGGGATCCAGGTGCAGGTAGTTCAGTGCCAGCTGCAGCACACCCTCGGCGCCATCGAAGAACGTCACGCCGCAGTCGGCGAAGTGCCTGATGACCTCGGGCTTGAAGACCATGCCGAGGCTGTCTGACCGGCGCATCCGGCATGCGCGCCCGATCATGTCCACGTTGCGTGCATAAGCCGTTGACGTGCCGCAGATAGGGCATGGCGTGGCGGTTGCCCAGTCCGCCTGCGATTCAAGCTGCAGAATATGGGGGTCGAGATTGTTCCAGTTCGTCAGCAGTGCCTTATCAAGCGGACGGTAAATACCCGCCTTGATCTGGCGACTGAAGAAGTCCGTTGAGGTGCTGACCACAATCGTGCCGGAATCGCCGGCCATCATCTTGGCCTCGGAGCGTCCCATCGGCGTCAGGTATCGTAGACGACCTTGATACCCGTGCGCGCCCTCGAAGTCCTTTGATGGTGCCCTTGGCGATGTAATCGGCCCAGTTGTAGATGTGCAGCACTCTGGCCTCGGCCCCGGTCGGCTGGCACCGTGGTGACGCTGTCCGCACGCGGCGAGCGCTGCGAGCAGCACGACCCCGACGCATGCGGCGGCCCGCACCCAGGGCCGGGCGCCCACGCCCACCTCTACAGCTTCACCATGATGTGGCGTACCACGGTGTAGTCCTCGAGTGCGTACACGGACATGTCCTTGCCGTACCCGGAGCGCTTGAAGCCACCATGCGGCATCTCGTTCACGGTCGCGAAGTGAGTGTTGATCCACGTGACTCCATATTGCAGCCGCGCCGCCACATCCAGACGCGCGTGAAATGTCGCGCGTCCACACCGAAGACGCCAGTCCGTACCGGAGTCATTCGCCCAGCGCACCGCCTCGGCGGCGTCGCCGAAGGGCGTGATGGATACCACGGGCCCGAAAACTTCGCGCTGCACGATCTCATCCTCCTGGCGGGCACCGGCGATCACGGTCGGCCTGCGTAGTAGCCGCTGCCCTGCGCGCACCGCGCCGCCGGTGGTGAGTTCCATGCGCTTGCTGGCGCGCGCGCGTGCCACCATCGCCGTGACACGCTCGCGCTGCACCGCGGAAATGAGCGGACCCATTTCGACGCCCGCCTCCTGCTGCGTGCCGACCTTGATCGTCTTGACCGCGCTCGTCAGATCGGCAAACCACCCGCTGTAGACGCGCCGGCCGACGTACAGTCGGCAGGTGCGGTGCAGTCCTGCCCGGCGTTGTAGCCAAAGGTGCGCAACGCCGCCACCAGCGCCTCGACGTCGGCGTCGTCAAATACGATGCACGGGTGCCTTGCCGCCCAGTTCCAGATGCGTGCGCTTGAGATTGTCAGCCGCCGCGGCAAAGTATCTTCTCGCCGGTGGCGATCGACCCGGTCAGGGGACACCATGCGCACGCGCGGATGACTCGTGAGCAGCCGTCCCACCGGTTCGCCACGCCCGCAAATGATGTTTACGACCCCGGGCGGCAGCAGCTCCGCCAGCAGCACCGGCCAGCTTCAGCGCGGTCAGCGGAGTCTGTTCCGAGGGCTTCACCACTCAGCGTGTTGCCGGCGGCGATCGCCGGCGCAATCTTCCACGCGCAGCATCATCAGCGGTAGTTCCAGGGCGCGATCGAGGCCACGACCCCGACCGGATCGCGGCGGATCATGCTGGTGTGCCCCGGCAGGTATTCCCGGCCGCCAGCGCCCTGCGGGGCGCGGCACACGCCGGCGAAGTAGCGGAAAATGTCTGCGATCGAGGGGCAGTTCGTCGCCGAGCAACCGCCGTCAGCGGTTTGCCGGTATTGCGCGACTCGAGCGCCGCATAGCCTTCCGCGTCGGCCTCGATCCGGTCGGCGATCTCTCAGCAACAACGTGGCGCGTTCCTTGGGCGAGGTGCGGCCCATCCTGCGAAGGCACTTCTCGGCCGCCGCGACCGGCCGCCTGCACCTGCGCGGCGGAGGCCCGGGCACGGTCGTCAATCTGAGCTCCGGTGGCCGAATCGAGCACCGCCTCGGCGTTGCCCTCGCCCGTCACCAGCCGACCCGCGATCAACAACTGCGTCTGCATGAGCGTCTCCTCGGGAATCGGACGTCGCAGCTTGCCGCTGTATGCCGCAACGTTATATTATTGTCGCCATAATATTACCACGTCACCCGACCCCGCCGCGATGAGGCCACCCATGAACCCAGACGTTCTCATCACCTGCGCCATCACCGGGGATGACACCAAGGTCACCAGAGCCCCACTGCCCGGTCACGCCCGAGCAGATCGCGAACCCGGCGATCGAAGCGGCGCGGGCCGGCGCTGCGATCGTGCACATCCACGTGCGCGACCCGGAGACCGGGGCAGTTCAGCATGGCGACCAAGCATTACCGCGAGGTCGTCAGACGCATCCGCGAGAGCAAGGTTGACGTGCTGGTCAACCCCTCACCTGCGGCATGGGCGGCTATATCTGCATCGGCAAAAACGGCCTCGAGGACACCCCGGCCGCCGGCTACGGGATTTCGTGACCCAGCGCGAGCGCATGCGCCACGTAATCGAGCTGTGCGCGGAAGGCTTGTACCGGCCCGACATTGCCACGCTCGACTGCGGCACGCTCAACTTCGGCGACGGCAACCGCGCCTACATTTCGACCCCGGAGTACTGCCGCGAGGGCGCGGCGATCATGCGCGACCTGAAGGTCAAGGTGGAGATGGAGGTCTTCGATACCGGCAACCCGTGGTTCGTGAAGCAGCTGGTCAGGAAGCGACTGGTCCCCGGTCCGGCCATGATCACAGCTGTGCATGGGCATCCCACGATGGTGCCGGCCGATGTCGGACACCTGCTGGCGATGGTGAACTCGCTGCCCGAGAACTGCGTGTGGAGTCGCTTTCGCCATCAGCCGCATGCAGATGCCGTGGGTAGCGCATCGATCCTGCTCGGCGGCAACGTGCGCGTCGGACTCGAGGACAACCTGTACCTCAGCCGGGGCGTATACGCGAGCAATGCCCAGCTGGTGCAGAAGGCGCGCACGATCATCGAGGCGATGGGTGCACGCATCCTGAGCCCGGCGTGGGCTCGCGAGCGTCTGCAGCTGCACTGACGTGGCGGGCGTACGCCATCTTCGAGTCCGCCGATCCGTGCTGAGTGGATCGACTACAACGGCCACTTACGCGACGCCTACTACGCGGTGATCTTCAGCGAGGCCATCGACGTACTCACGGACCGCGTCGGCCTGATGCGGCGTATCGCAACAGCACGGGTGGCACCTTATACACGGTGGAGATGCACCTTCACTACCTGAGGAGGTCGAAGCAACTGACACCGCCATCGTGACCCTGAGGATCCTGGCTCGACGCCAAACGCATCCACGCATCCTTTGAGCTGCCGCGCGCGGGACATACCGGACGTGGCCGCCGCCGCCGAAGTGATGCTGCTGCACGTACGCCAACATGAGGGCACCGTGAGGACGGCGCCGTTCCCGCCCGCCGTGCCGCGGCACTCGGCGCGCTGCAGACGGCAGCCGCCGGTATGGAGGCCGGGGCGCCGGGGTCACGGCGCATGGAGCTGCGTCCGGCCGCGGCCTCATGAGCGGGCGCAGGCCTGCAACGCCTGCTCGCCCCGCGCAGCGTGGCACTGATCGGCGGCGCCCGGGCCGACGCCGTACACGCGGCGAGCCGCCTCATCGGCTACAGCGGGGAGATCTGGCGCCTCCATCCGACACGGCCGTCGACGGACTCCCAGCGCTACTTTCGTAGCGTCGAGGAACTGCCCGCGACCCCCGACGCCGCGTTCGATCGCCGCTCCTAATCACGACGTGCCCGGTATCGCGACCGCCCTCGCCCGGCGCGGCGCCGAGGCTTCGTGTGCTTTGCCGCCGGCTTCTCCGAGACCGCGACCGAGGAGGGCGCGCGCCTGACGCAGGAACTGGTTCGCGCCGCGGGCGAGCTGCCGTTCTTCGGGCCCAACTGCTACGGCTTCATCAACTTCTTCGATGGCGCGGCGCTGTGGCCCGACCAGCTCGTCGGCCGCCGGCGCGAGCGCGGGGTGGTCCTCATCTGCCAAAGCGGCACGATCGCCCTGAACCTGCTGTTCAATGACCGCTCGCTGCCGCTGGGCGCCGTGCTCACGGTCGGCAACCAGACCCGGCTTGCGGCCGAGGATCTGATCGAGCTGTTCGCCTGGCTGACGAGCGCGTCACCGCCTTCGGGCTGTACCTGGAAGGCATTCAGGATGTCACGCGCTTTGCCGCCGCCACCGCCAGGGCGCGCGCCGCCGGCAAACCGATCGCGCTGGTCAAAACCGGACGCACCGCGGCCTCGGCTGCGACCGTGCGCACCCACACCGGTGCGCTCGCCGGGCGCGGATGGCGCCTTCGATGCGTTCTGTGCGCAGGCCGGTATCGCCCGCTGCGAGTCCCCCGCCACGCTGTGCGAGACCCTCAAGATCTTCCACGCCGGCGGTCCCCTGCGCGGCCGCAAGCTCTCGCTATGGAGCCTCCGGCGGTGACATGGCGATGACTGCGGATGCCGCGCGCCACCTCGGGCTGCAGTTCGCCCCGATCCCGGCGGACGCGCAGCAGAGCCTGCGGGAAATACTCTCGACCGCGTCCACATCTCCAATCCGTTTGATTTCCACACGCACATCTGGTTCGACCGGGCGGCACAGCGGGCGATGTTCGAGGTCGTACAGCACGCCGGCTACGACGCGGTGGGATTCATGCTCGACTGCCCTCCTGAGGACGCGGCCGACGACCGGGCCTACGTGAATGTAGTGGGAGGAATCTGCCGCAGCGCTGTCCGGCAGCGCGAGCCGCGGCGCGGTGATCTGCTCACTGCCCGAGTCGCTCTGCCCGCGACGCGGGAGCTGTGCTTCGCCGCGGGCATCGTGCCCTGCAGGGGGCAGCGGAAGCGCTCGAGGCACTCAATCTGGCTGGCGCGGTCGGGGAAAGCTGGGCAGCCGGGGCGCAGGTCGAATTGCGCCGACCGCGGCGGCCGGGACTGCTGGCGCACGCGCTCGCCGAACACGAGGGCAAGAGCGCGCTCGCCGCGTTCGGCGTGCCGGCTGCCGCGCTCCGCGCTGGTCGCGGCTCGCGATGTCCCCGCCGCCGCCGCCGCGCTGGGCTTCCCGGTGGTGGTCAAGGCGGCCGCCGCGGGCCTCGAGCACAAATCCGAAGTGGGCGGGGTGATCCTGAACGTGCGCACGCCCGGGGACGCCGCCGCGGCGGCGCAGCGGCTCGCGCCCCTGGCCGATACGCTCCTGGTGGAGGAGATGGTGAGCGATGGCGTCGCCGAGGTCCTCGTCGGCATCTGCGTGGATCCGCAATTCGGTCAGCTGCTGGTGCTCGGTGCCGGGGGCGTGCTCACCGAACTGCTGCGCGACAGCGACCCTGCTGCCGCCGTTCACCGCAGCCGGCATCGGGGAGGCGCTCGCGCGGCTGCGCATCGCACCCTGCTGCAGGGCTTTCGCGGCCGCCCGCCCGGGGATGTGCCGGCGCTGATCGAAGTGGTGCTTGCCTGCACCCGCTAGCCGCAGCCGCCAATGTTGAGCGGCTAGCGGAACTGGACCTCAATCCCGTCATCGTACGCCCGCAGGGCCAGGGCGCCGTGGCTGTCGACGCGCCTCATCCGCCTCGCGCGAGGAGCATTGATATGTCTGATGGAATCAAGACCCTCACCAACGGTTCGGTTCTCGAGGTAACCATCGACCGCCCCAAGGCGAACGCCATCGACCTCGCCGCCAGCCGGCGCCTGAACGAGGTGTTCTGCGCCTTTCGCGACGATCCAGCTGCGCGTCGCCATCATCACCGGCGCGGGCGACCGCTTTTTCAGCCCCGGCTGGGACCTGAAGGGCGCCGCCACCACGGGAGGAGTCGGATTCTGACTGGGGGTCGGCGGCTTCGGTGGGCTCAACCACCCACGCAATCTCAACAAGCTCCCTGATCGCCGCCGTGAACGGCACTGCCTGCGGCGGCGGCTTTGAGGTGGTGCTCGGCACCGACATCATCGTCATGGAGGAGCACGCGAGGTTCGCCCTGCCGGAGATCAACGTGGGCGTGCTGGCCGATGCCGGCACCATCAAACTGCGCCGCCGCATCCCGTATCACGTCGCGGTCGAGTTCCTCATGACCGGACGCTGGATGGACGCCACCGAGGCCAAGCACTGGGGACTGGCGAACCATGTGGTGCCCAAGGGTGAGGGCATGAGCAAGGCACGCGAGATCGCCCGGCAGCTTTCGCGAGGGTCCGCCGCTGCTGTTCCCGGCGATCAAACAGCTGCTGCGTCACACCGGAAATGGTGGCCGAGGGCCCGGCGTTCGAGCTGCACGACAGCCTGGAGGCGGTGCAGAAGGTGATCCGCTCCGAGGACCTCAAGGAAGGCGCGCGCGCCTTCCGAGAAGCGCAAGCCGCAATGGAAGGGTAAGTAGACCCGCGCCGGGTGCCGTTCACCTCAGCCGCCGAGCGGCCGCGGCAGGGCGCGCGAGATGATGTGGCGCTGTACCTCGCTGGTGCCATCCCAGATGCGCTCGATGCGCGCGTCGCGCCAGATGCGCTCCAGCGGCAACTCGCTCATGAGGCCCATGCCGCCGTGGATCTGCAGCGCCTCGTCGGCGACCATCGCCAGCATCTCGCTCGCCTTGAGCTTCGCGATCGCCATGTCCATGTCGGTGCGCGATGCTTCTGCTCGAGTTTCCAGGCGGCCTCCAGCGTCAGCAGTTCGGCGGCGCTGCAGCTCGACCGCCATGTCGGCGAGCTTGAAGCTGACGCCCTGGAACTTGCCGATCTGCTGGCCGAATTGCACGCGCTCGCACGGACCATTGCGTGGCCGGCTCCAGCGCCCGCTCGGCGCGCCCCGAGACAGGTCGCCGCGACCTGCAGACGCGTGGCGCCGAGCCAGGTGTTGGCGACGTCGAACCCCTGGTGCACCGCTCCCAGCACCGCCGACTGCGGCATGCGGCAGTCAGTCGAACTCCAGGATGCTGTTGGTGTAGCCGCGGTGTGAGACGTTGCGGTAGCCGGCGCGCACCTGGAAGCCCGGCGTGCCCCATGTCGACGAGAAAGGCGGTGATCTTCTTGCGCTTGCCGCGCGCGGCTGTCCTCCTCGCCGGTCGCCGCGAACAGGATCACGAAGTCCGCGATGGTCGGCGTGGCTGATGAAATGCTTGGTGCCGTTGAGGACTGAAGTCGCCGCCGTCTTGCGTACCGCGGTGGTCTTCATGCCGCGCAGATCCGAGCCCGGCGCCTGGCTCGGTCATCGCCAGGCAATCGACGCGCTCGCCGCGTACCGCCGGCAACAGGTAGCGCTCGCGCTGCTCCGCCGTGCAGGCCAGCAGGATGTTCGAGGGCCGCGCCACGCACGAGTATTGCAGGGCGTAACCGGTGTGGCCGAGTTCCTTCTCGTAGAGGATCCAGCTCACCGCGTCGAGTCCGGCGCCGCCCGACCTCGGTCGGCATGTTGGCGGCATACAGCCCGCGCGGCGATGGCCTTGGCCTTGAGCTCGCGCAACAGCTCCGCGCGCAGCACGCCGGTCTCCTCGACCTCCTGTTCGTGCGGGTACGAGTTCCGTCGCGCACGAAGTCGCGCGTGGTCTTGATGATCAGTTGCTGTTCTTCGGTGAGCGCAAAGTCCATCGTGATCTCGTCAGGCGGAAGCCTTGCTGCCGCCCTTTCAGCGCCGCTGCGCCGACGCCGAGCGTCGCCCAGCCATGCAGCAGCTCCAGCTGCAGGCGCAGCTGCCCGATCTGCCGCTCGGCCGGGCCAGTCGCGCGCGGCTCGCCACCGTGCTGCGCGGTCGATGCCGTTGATGAAGCGTAATGACCGAGCGCAGCACCCTGCTCGCGAGTGGCCGCGGCCAGCGCGCCCAGTCCTGCCAGCCCTCGTGCCAGGCAGCGCTCGAACAGGCGCAGGTACTCGCGGTGCAACCAGGCGTTGATGCGCTTCAGGCGCTTGTCGGCCGGCACCTGTCCCCAGAACGCGATCCAGAATGCGCACTCGGTGTAACGCGTCTCGTCCACCGGCAGCGCCTCGGTGAGCAGCGTGCCAGCAGGTCTGGCTGCCCCGTCGCGCTCGGGGTCAGGCGCTCCTCGATGCGCCGCAGGATCAGCCGCAGCGCTGCCGATCACGATGTCCTGCTTGGTATCGAAGTAGTGCGCCACCATGCCGGTGGTGTAGCCGGCCTCGCCGCGCGATGCGCACGATCGTCGCCTGCTCGAAGCCATGCTGCGCGACCACGACCGGCAGGCCGACCAGCGCGATCTCGTTGCGGCGCTGCTTTCGTGGTCGACGATCTTCGGCATGGGTGCTCCTTGAGCTGTCCGTTACGGCGTGTCAGGCACTGACGCTGCCCGACGCGGCCGGACTTGGCCGGCATCGGCAGCTGCGCCTGGCCAGCCTGCATCGCGTGTCAGGCGTTCACGCACACCCGCATCCATCGGCGTGACCTTGCCGGCGGCTGTCGACGTGCAGGTACAGCTGCTCGGCGGTGGCGAGCAGCCGCTCATCGCGCCGCCGGTGGAGGTCGATGGAACACCTGCACGCGCTTCTCATCCACGCTCGAGCACTCGCGATGGCTACGTACAGCGCGTTCAGCGCGGCTGCCTCGGCCTCGTGGCATCACGTGGCTTTCACGCCGTGAACATGCCGCGACCGGCTCTGCGGTACGCCTCGTCGACGCCCGCGCACCGTGAACAGCGCATCGGTCGCGTCACCGAAGACCTGCAGGTAGCGCGAGTCGGTCATGTGGCCGTTGTAGTCAATCCACTCCGGTCGCACTTCGTACTTCGAGGAGCCGAGGCGGAGCCGGCAGCGCGGCGTCGCGCTCCAGCGGCTGGCGATGTCAGCGCGCCCGCGCGCCGGCATCCGCGTAGAGACGCTCCTCCAGCGCCCGCAGCGTGGCGCCCGGCGCCGATGTTGTACTGCTTCAGCACCTGCTGGATCGCGACCAGATAGTCGTCGCGCAGCCGCTCGAGCTCACGGATCGAGCGCCCGGCGGCCTGCTGCCTGCGTGCCGCGCGACCATCTCGATCGATCAGCGCCTCGGTCAGCTCCGGCGCCTCGGAGCTTGGTCCACGGCCACTTCAGGCGCGGGTCCGAACTGCGCGAGCATGTGGCGCATGCCGCTCTCGCCGCCGCGCCAGGTGGTAGATCAGGTTGGTGCCCATCGCCGCCCAGCGCAGGCCCGGGCCATAGATGATCGAGTCGTCGAGTTCGCCCGTGGTCGCCACCTCCGTCGTTCACCATGTGCAGGATCTCGCGCCACAGCGCTTCCTGCAGCCGGTCGGTCAGGTGCCCGGGCACCTCGCGGCGCACCGTGCAGTGCGATGCATGCCGATGTAGGTGAAGAAGTCGCCGGCGGCGTCGATGCGCTGGCCGGTGCCGTCTGACTGCCGCCGACCAGCTCCACCAGCGGCAGCAGGTATACGCGGATTGAACGGATGCGCCACGCAGAAGCGCTCGGGAACTACCATGTCGCGCTTGCAGGTCCGTGGGCATGAGGCCCGAGGTGCTCGAGGCCACGATCAGCGCATCCGCCGGCGCGTGGCGGCTCACGGCGGCCAGCACCCGCTGCTTCAGCTCGCAGACTGTTCCGGGATGTTCTCCTGGATGAAATCGGCCTGCGCGCGCCATCGCGTTGAGGTCCGTGGTGAAGGACAGTTTGCTCCTTGCGCGGCAGCGGCGCGCAGCGTCAGGCGTCGCCAGCGCGCCGTTCAGCGTTGGCCACCGCGCCGCGGATCCATTCCTCCATCTCCGGCTTCACGTCGGCCGGCGATCACGTCGATGCCGAAATGCAGCGCGCGTGCCGCCCAGCCGCCGCCGATGACCCCGCGTGCCCAGAAGTCCGAGTGTCCTAACCTGCCCGTCATGATCCTGCACCCTTCCTCACGCGTACCGCGCGCGTGCGCGCCTGAACTCCAAGCGCACGCGCCTTGCGCGCTCAGTTCTATTTAATGTCGTCATAATAATATAATAAGTGAGGTTGTGCGCAACACCGGCAGTCCGCCCCCAAGGGGCCGTGGCGCCCGGCAAGTCTTCCTGCGGACCGCCGGCGCTGCTGCCGCGGCACTTCTGCTCCTTGAGGGCGCCAGATTTGCCGCAGAATGTGATCCCCTCAATAACTGCAACGACCGACCGGGGAAACAATCATGGGCTTACCAGCCGGCCAGTTGGCCGGGGCGGCGCGCAGGGCGCGGAACTGGTCCACGGTGGTGAATTTCGCTGATTCAGCAGCACGGCGGGGTCCAGGGATCGTCACCCAGCTCGAGCAGCAAATGAGGATTGGGCAAACACGGTGCGCTCCCGATAGCCACCGGCCCGAAATCCAGCCGATCTCGCTCTGAGCAGTCAAACCAGGCTCCTCGGCGGCGTCAGGCGGCAGAGCTCGCCGCCAAGCACCGGAATGTATCGCCGCAAGATCTCACCCCGCGCGAAGCTCGCGCACGCGCGCTGCCGGCGGCGATCGATCACCTGACCCCGAGCGGCAGCCTCCCAGCCAAGAACGGCTTAGTCGCCAGGCGCCGAGCGGTGCGGGCTGGCGCCTGGCCTGCGCGGCCGGTCCGTTTCGCGCAGGCAGCCCAGCGGCTGCGGCCCGACAAGGCGCGGCAGGTCCTGCGCGCAGAAAGCTCCTGGCAGACGCCTGGCAGCGCCGTGCATCGAGGGTGGCCCAAAGTTCTGCCGTCGCGAAACAGACTCCGCACGCCAGTAGCGGGCCGTGGCGGCGCCGAAACGCCGCGCCACCCATGACCGAGACGCTGCGACTGCGGCGCAGTAGAACTTCGCGCACGAACTGCGTCGCCCGAGAGGCCCGTGGCCGACACGTCCAGCAGCATGAACATGCCGGCCTCCGGGGGGGTAGCGGCCGCGCAGCTGCCGTGACGGGGCGTGACAGCCCTGCAGCAGGCGCTCGCAGCGCGCCGCGCAACAGCTGCCGGATGCGCGCGCCTCGGCCTGCGGCGCGTGCCAGCGCGGTAATGGCCGCCTCCCGGATGAAGCCCCGGCAGCCCGAAAGAGCATGCACATCGCCAGCTGCTCCGCGTGCAGCGCCAGCTGCGTGGGCCCGACCAGCCAGCCGGCGCGCCAGCCCGTCATCGCGTGCGACTTTGACAGGCTGCCCAGCGTCACCACCTGTTCGGGCAGCGCGCGCCGCGAGACTCGGCACGCGGCCCTCGTGCGCACAGCCCCGGCATATACCTCATCGGAGACCACCCACAGTTCGTGGCCGCTGGTCGCGCGGCACGGCGTCCAGTCCCTGCTCGCTCAGGATGACGCCGCTCGGATTGTTCGGCGTGGCCCAGAAGATCGCCACGCGTGCGCGGTGGCAATCAGAGCGCGTGAGTGCGCGCAGGTCCGGCGGCACGCGTGCGGTCGCCGGGGCGCGCGCAGCCGTGCGGGCGCCGGAGACCTCGATGGTCGCCAGGATAGTCCGGATGCAGCGGCTCAAAGGTGATGACCTCGTCACCGGGGCCCGGCAAGGCACATCGACGCCACGAACAGCGCAGTTCTGCGCGCCGGCGAAGCACACCACGTTGTCGGCGCCGACCGCTTGACCGCTGCGGGCCGCGTGGCGCTCGCGCGATCGCCGCGCGCAGCGCCGGGCGGCCGGCGGCGACCACGGCTGAGTGTCGCTGGCGCGCAGGCGCTCGATGGCGCGCTCGACCACCGAGCGGGCGTGTCCAGATCCGGGATCGCCCACGCTCAGGAATGATGACGTCCTCGCCCCGCCTCGCGCGCCGCCAGCCGCCTCGTAGTGCGTCAGCCACGCATCGGCGCCATCACCCGCTGATGCGTCAACGAGGGTAGAGAACTTCACGTTCTTACTGTGCGTGGGTGGTGTTAACATTTCAAGCGCATGAGCGCGCCTCCCTGACGGTCGGACGCTACGTTGTCGAAACCCTGGCTGCCAACGGCATCGACACCGTCTTTGGCATTCCGGGCGTACACAATATCGAGCTGTATCGGCGGCCTGAACTCTCGCGCGCCTGCGGCACGTGCTCGCGCGCCACGAACAGAATGCCGGCTTCGCCGCCGACGGCTATCGCGCGCGCCACCGGCCGCCCGCTGCCGCCTTCGTCATCTCCGGCCCCGGCCTCACCAACATCCTCACCGCGCTGTGCCAGGCGTACTTCAGCTCGGTGCCGGTGCTGGTGCATCGCCAGCAGCCCGATCCGCGCTCTTCGCTGGGGCGGCACTGGGGCGTGCTGCACGAACTCACCGATCAGCGGCACCGGCGCGCGGGCGTCACCGCCTTTGCCGGCAGTGCCCGCACTGCCGAGGACCTGCGCGAGCAGCTACGGCCAGGCATTCGCGGCTTGCGCGCTCCGCGCCCGCGCGCCGGCGTACCTCGTGGATATCCCGCTCGACCTGCTGACGGAGCAGACCGTGCTGCGGGCGGAGCGTTTCGCCGGCCCGCGACGGCGGGCGTCGAGCAGCGGGCGCTGGTCGCGCGGCGCAGGAGCTTTTGTCAAAAGCCCAGCGCTGCTCATCATCTGCCGGCGGCGGCGCCCGCAGCGCCGGCGCCGCGATCCGCCACCCTGGTGGAGGCCCCTGGACGGCTATCTCATCACGACGGCGGCCGGCAAGGGGCTGGTGCGCCGAAAGCCATCCCGCCAACCTCGGCGCGAGCCTGCCGTACGGGCCGACGCAGGCAGTCGCGGCGGCAGGCGGACGTGATCAATCGTCGCCGCCGGCACGGAGCTCTCGAGACGGACGCGGTACACGAGCGACGCGCCTGCCGCTGCGCGGCGCAGCTGGTGCGCACGACGTGGATTGACGCGCAAGCTCGCACGACCAGTACAACGCCGCCGGCGTGACGCCTGCACGGGGACGCCGTGCCGCAACCCTCGAGAGCGCTCGGCGGCCGGCGCGAGCGCCTGGCGTTCGGGCTGGCGCACCGGCGGCCGGGTCGGCTGCCGCGCTACACGGGGCACGAGCGCGCGCCGAGTCGCAGTTCGATGCCGGCAGCGCGCGTGACGCCTGCGGGCGCTTGCGGCGCTGCGCGCCGCCCTGGCTCCGCCGGATGGGGCCGTGTTCAGCGACATGACGCAGCTCGCGTACCCTTACGGGCAACTACGCCTTTCAGCACCGAGCGGCCCGGCTCAGTGGTTTCACCCTCAGTGGCTATGCGGCGCGGCTCGGCTATGCGCTGCCGGCGGCGATCGGGGCCAAAGATCGCTGCAGCCGCAGCGGGCGCCATCGGGCGCTCGCCGGGGACTTCGGCGTGCAGCCACGCACGCAGGGCCTCGACGCGGCGCGGTGGGAGCTGGATCCTGAGCCATGCCGGTGGTGGTGTGTGCGCAACGAGGCGCTCGGGCCAGATCCGCGACGACACGCAGCGCCGCGGGCATCGCGCCGATCGGGGTGGACGGGCCGCAACCCGGACTTCGTCGCGCTGGCGGCTACGCCTGCGGCGCGCCGCCGGCGTTGCAGCGCGCGCAACGGCTCGGCGCTGACCGCCTGCGCTGCGCGCAGCCCTGCAGCCGTGCAGGTCCCACGCTCATAGAGGCGGTGGCGGCAGATTTTCGCGAGCCGGTGAACGGCGCCCCGGAGGCTGATCCGCCAGCTCACCGCTGGTCACGCACAGCCGCGCGAATATTCAGCTCGCTCGCCGTCATCTACATCGTCTGGGGCGTCACTCCGGCGGTGAACCGCATCATGGCGCTGGCGCTGCCGCCTTTGCTCGCCGCTGGTTCACGCTTCCTGCTCGCCGGCTACCTTCCTCATTGTGCTGGCGCGCAGCCGCCGTCCCGCGCTGCCGCGCACGCCGCGCGACAGTGGCGCCTCGGTGGCGGCGGCGCATCCTGGGCATCGTGCTCAGCCACGGGTCTCAGCGTGTCTGGCACTGCCACACGTCGGCCTCAATCAGGCCGCGCTGGTCAGCTCCAGTTCCGCGTTCTGGATCGCCTGGCTCGGCATGTTACGGCGCTGGCGCGCACCGCGGTGACCGCGCAGGACGCTGGCTGGGGCTGGCGCTGGGCTTCGTCGGCGTCGCGGTGCTGGTGTCCGCGCGTGGCTTCGGTGCGGCAGCGCCAGGTGGGCTGGCAGCTGCTGCTGCTCACTGCGGCACCGTGCTGGGCGCTGGCCGACGATGGTCATGCGCGAGTCGCACGCGCATGTGATCCGCTCGCCTTCACGGTCATGAGCTACCCGTGCTGGTCGGGCGCGCGGTCTCACCCTCCGTTTCGGGCCTCGCAGCACGCGGGGACGCGGCAAGTCTGGGTGGTCAGCGCCTCTCGGGCCTTACCTGCATCGTGTTCCTGGCGATTTTCAGTTCGACGTTCGGCTTCGTGGCCTACACCTACCCGCTGCTGCAACGAAACGCCCTCGCGCCTCGGCACCTACGCCTACGTCAATCCCATCGTGCGCGGTATTCACCGGCTGGCTGCTGCTCGGCGAGCGCTTGATCTGTGGCAGATTGCCGGCTCACTCGTCATCTTTGCCGGCGTCATCCTGGCTGCGCAATCTTCGGCTGTGGCCGACGCGCCACGGCCGCCAAACACTAGCCTCGAGGTGCCGCTGCGGCGACGGGGGCCACGCCCCCGTCGCGGTCGCGGATCGGTTGCGGCCTCAGAAGTGGTAACTCGCTCCAGCAGATAGGTACGGCCGATGATCCCCGGGAAGTACAGTGAGGTGGCGGGGCAAAGTTATTCTGGTACCGGCGAGCGCCGGGTACGGGGGCTCCTTGTCCGCGACATTGTCGATGATCAGGCGCGTCTGAAAAGCCGGGGTGAAGGAGTAAGTCAGCGTCGTGCTGATGAGCCACCAGCGGCCACCCCCATGATGTCCCTTGGCGTCCGGCGTGTCTGAACTGTCGAAATTGAACGGGCCGGGTACTGGGCCTGCCAGTACCACTGAACGGACCCTTGTGGTAGGTCAGTGAGGTCAGCACTTTGTCAGCGCGACCGCGACCGTTACCCCGGTCACCGCCAACTCCCCGACGAGGTCCTTAGACTCGCTGAGCCGATTTGCTGCAGGAGCTTGCGGGTATTCAGCCAGCTGGCGCGAACTCCAGTCCGCCAAACTCCGGCGGCAGAGTCACGCCCAGTCCAGCGCTACCGGCTAACTCCTCGAAATCAAGCAGGCCCGCGTTAACGTAGGCCTGTCATGGAAGCTCGTGATCTGATGCTGTGCATTGCGCGTGAACTGTGAGCAGGATGGGATTATTCGATAGTCGGCGGCGTCGTAGCAGGCATCCAGAATCGCGCCCATAGTTCAGCCGCTCGATCGCATCTGGACAGGCTGGATCTCGACGTAATCGACCGAGATGTTGAGGTGCGGAACGAAGCGGCGTGCCGCAGCAACCGCCCCCGAAGGTCCGCGAATCCGCCGTCCCACCTGCCCAGGCCCTGAGCTTCCGGAGGTGATGCCCCGGCGCGGTGGCATTCACCACGTTGGAGACAAACGTCGTCGTGTCGATACCCTCGGCGGTGCAGTTGGCCTTGCGGGTGGCCGGCGACGTCCCCGGGTGACGTAATTCTTGTCACAGGGTCATTCTCGCGAACTCGTTGGCCGTCGAGGGCGGCAGGAACAGTTCGGTAATGGCCGGCGCAAAAGCGAATCGAGCTTGAGTCTTGCTGCCGCGTGAACTGGAGGTCCTCGACCGGCGACCAGCGCAGGCCCTCCCGTCCAGGCGGGTGGAGGAGCCGGCAATGGAGTTCTTGACGCGACGGACCGCCCCTTCCAGTTCGAGCTGATGCAGGGCCGGAACTGCCCGCAGCGGCTCGAATATCGGCACCAGTGTTTCCGCGTACAGCTCATCGGTGTGGTACTCCCTGGAGACCGGGGGAGGCCACGGCTCCGCCCGCACCCGACGCTGCCGTCAGGGTTCTGGATGGTGTAGAAGCTGTCGGGCCCGAAGTCCGCCGACTCGCGCCGATACCTGCGCCGATCGCCCTTCCATACGCCCCGCCGGCAGCTTGATGATGTCGCCACTCAGGCTTTGCGGTGGAAGCCGTGCTGCGTATTGACGACTTGGCGATGGCGTCATGGGTGATGGTAGGCAACGGCGTCCGCGCTCGGCGACCTTTGCCAAAGATGTTCAGCGGCGCACAGTGGCGGAACCGGTCGGGACCGGCGAGTTGATCGGATTGCCCGCACACACCGGATTCCCGGCGGCGTCGAGGGTCGCGCTTCAGCGCGTTCTGCACATTCTGGAAGACGTAGCTCGGCACGGAGTTGACATCGCGCGAGTAGCTGCAGTTAAGGGCTGCGTCGTAGGTGAAGGCGTGCGTCCCCCAAGGTGAAGTCGCCGTTGAGGCCGACGACGCCGCGAGTCACCGTCTGATCCCCGTGGCCCGGCCGCTTTGCAGATCGGAGTTCGCGCGACTGACGTGGCAGAAATGGCTGTTGTTCCAGTTCGATCCAGAAAGCCGCCAAACGGCAGCGTCAACGCGTAGTTGTTGAGCGCGTTCTGATCGAGGCGCGATCGGCGGGGTAAGGAACGGGTTATTGACGGAGACCACGAAGTTACCGTCTCACCGTGCCGGCACCTCCGGAAGAGTGCGGTGTTGTAGGCCGGTTGCGAGACCAGGTTCGTGGCGTGTTCCTCCGAGAGCCACGCTCCGCGAAGACCCTGAAGTGCTCCGTGATCTTGAAGCTCGCCAGCCCGTCGATATTGATGCGTTCCTGCGGCGAGAGGATGTTGCTGAATTCCGGAGACGAATCGCCGTCACCGCCCTGCCGAGAAGATCGGACTGCCGGTCTGCTGGCCAAGATTGTAGGGTGACAGGGAACTGAGCCGGACTCCACGCCAGCACCTGACCGGCGCCGCTGGTCACGCCGATCTGGTTGGGATTGAGTCCGGAAGGCCGGACCGTAGAAGCCGTCGTCCAGCAACGGATGCCCGAGGTGCTGATATCACTGGCAACGCGCCGTTCGGCGTCAGCACCGTCCGCAGGGCCCGGGAGTGAGGCGCGCCGTCGAAGCCCATGGTCCTGCGAGAAATTCTGCGCGCCGTGCCCACTCAGACCATCAGCCTTGAAGAATTCTCTGCCGCCCCCATGACATTGCCGCGCCCATCGGCAAAATTCAGGCCGCCGAGCGCACGGAAGCGATAGTTCCAGGCGTCCTGGTGATCGGACACGCCGACCTGTGCATCCACGTCCAGACCTTCGAAGTCTTTCTTTGAGGATGATATTCACGGTGCCCGAGATCGCGTCTGGCGCTGTAGATCGGTGCGCCGCCGACGGAAACCGTCTCGACCCGATCAATGAGAATGGTGGGAACAACATTCTGTGTCGACCTGCTGACCGGGCGAGGTGGCTGCCGTTGAACAGGCTGGCCGTGCTCGAGGAGACGAAGCGACGACCGTTGACCAGCGTCAGCGCAAGCCGCGAGCCCAGGGAGTACAGGTCCACGAAGCTCTGTGCGATGCCGAAGCCACCCTTGCGTGTTCACGGCACTCGAAGGCTGGATACCGAATGACGGCAGCTCCTGCAGCGCCTGGCCGACGTCCGTGTAGCCGCGCGCTGGTCAAAGGTGGCAGAGTTCACCACCGTGGTGGGCTGCAGACGATCCAGGATCCGACGCGCAATGCGCGCGAACCGGTGCACCACTTTCTGAGCGACTCCTTCGCCGGCGCCGTCGCAGGCTTCTCCTGGCGAACAGACTGCCGGTCGCAAAACAGCGTCGCGAGGGCAACGAGATCTCCGGCGCGCGGGGCGTCTCCCCGAAGCTCGTAGTGCTGACATGAGAGACTCTCCCCGGTCGTTGTATTTTAGTCAACCTGATCCCGAACCAGCATTTGGGGAGAATTAACAAATCCGTAAGCGACTGTAAATCCCCGGGAACGCTTTGTTTCAGTGCGACACAAGCACTGTGGCCTGCAAGCATCGAGATCCGGCCGAGCCGCAGCCGATCGCCAGCGCCGCCTGCCGCTTAGTCCGTTAGGACTCAGATGACGCTCATGCAACGAGTCCTCTCTGCGCAACTCACCCCGAAGCGCGGGCCGGCTACGCTGTGCGCGCCCGTGTTTGCCTAACAAGACCAACGAGGAACAGCCATGGACCGACGTGAATTCATCCTGAGCGCCGCCGCCGTCCTCAGTCGGCGCGCTGTGCCGAGGGTCTCGCTGCACGCCGGGGCGTCCTTTCGATCCCACCGAGCAGTCGCTCGCCGCGCTGCAACGCGCACTCAACGGCGGGCGTGGTGACCTGCGAAGCGCTGACGGAGGCGTACCTGGCGCGCATCGCCCGCTTCGACCAGCCCCCTTCCGGCTATCGCCCGTGCTGGCGCTCAATCCCGATGCCCTGACGACGGCACGAGCGACGCCCAACGCCGCGCGAGAAAGGTTCGTGGCCCGCTGCATGGGCTGCCACTGATCCTCAAGGACAATGTTGAGACGCGACGCTGTCGCCACGACCGGCGGCTCACTGGCACTGGCACGCTCGCGCGCGTCCCGCCGATGCGCCGCTGGTGGCACGGCTGCGGACGCTGGCGCGATCGTGCTCGGCAAGGCCAACCTGAGCGAATTGGGCCAACTTCGCTCGACGCGATCCGTGCAGCGGCTGGAGCGGGCTGGGCGGACAGACGCACAATGCCTAGTGACCGCGCGCGCAACCCCTCCGGCTCGAGCGCCGGCTCCGCCGTCGCGCAGCCGCCGCCAGCTTTTGTGCCGGCGCGATCGGCACCGAGACCAACGGCTCCATCCTCTCCCCGTCCTCGCCTCAACGGACTCGTGGGTCTTAAGCCGACGGTGGGGCTCGTGAGCGGCAAGGGCGTCATCCCGATCTCCCCGCGCCAGGATACCGCCGGTCCCATGTGCCGCACGGCTGCCGATGCTGCGATGCTGGCCGCCGTGATCGCTGAGCGGCCACTGGGCTTCGGCGCGCGCCGGCTGCCGACCTGAAGCCGTTCCGGCTCGCGTGGGCAAGAATCGGGCGATGCCGCCGCCGTCATTCCGCCCATCCGCAGACCGCCGGGCTCTACGCCAATGCGCGCACGCCGTTAGAGCACGAAGGCGCGGTGTTGATCGATCTGAAAGAGCCGGGCCGCCTTTCACGACGCGGAGGAGGCGGAGTTCGAAGCGCTGCTGTTCGAGTTCAAGCGACACCCGTCAATGCCTATCTGGCAACGCTCGATCCGGGTGCCGTCGACAGCCGTACGCTGGCGGACCTGATCGCGTTCAACCAAGGGCGCACGCCACCCATGAACCGCCGATCTTCGGACAGGAGATACTCGAGATGGCCGAGGCCCACGGCACGCTCACGGATCCGGATTACCGCAAGGCACTCGCCACGCCTCGAGCACGCCTGCGATACCGACGCCCTCGCGGCGCTGTTCGCCCAGCAGGGAGTCGAGGTACTGCTGTCAGCCAGCAACGGTCCGGCCGAGCGTATCGACGAGGTGTGGGGTGACCGCCACGACGGCGGCTTCTCCGAGATCGCCTCCGCGGCCGCCGTCGCCGGTTACCCGAGCCTCACCGTGCCTGCCGGCCTGGTGCGCAATCTGCCCGTCGGCATCACGCTGGTCGGGCGACGCAATCAGGATGGTCTGTTGCTGCAGGTCGCCCGCGCCTACGAGCGCGCCAGCAACGCGCCGGGTCGCCACCGCGCCTCGAGGGTTGAGCGGTGCGCATGGCAGCTAGCGAGGCGCGGACAGCCGCACGGCTGCGACCGCCAACGGCGGCAGGCTAGTTCGATGACCGCAGCGTCCGTCTCCTGAACGAGGCGCGCTGGGGGCGCGGTCGCTGACGGATGCGCGCCAGCAGCCGTGCCACCTGCGCCGCGCTGAGGTACCCGGCGATCCCATGCGCAGCCAGCACTGCTTCGGATTGGCGTGCTCGGCATCGATGCGTGCCGGATGCTGGCGGCGGCCAACTTCGCCAGGCCCGTGAGCCTCACGCGCACGGCCTGGGCGCGATGCGGATGACGCGGCAGCGCAAAGTTGGTCAGCAGTACCGTGACGGCCCCTGCCGCCGCGCACCACCCAGCAATCCACCGTGGCATGGGAGCCCGTCACCGGCAGCAACTCGGTACCGATATCGTGTAAGCAGCTCGAACGCCCGGTAGGCTGGCTTGGGGATCCCGTGCAGGGTGAGCAAGCCAAAGCCACCGTGGAACGGCACGGACGGGAAATAACTCTCTTCAAAGATATCGGAGAAGGTCCAGTAGCCGTAGCCCTGCACCAGACCCTGCGCCTCCAGCACGGTCTTCACTTCGATGAAACTCGCGGCGTAGGATTCA